>Ga0307375_10001680_pt1 | contig 23718 bp, 21 predicted proteins | sample TR1MG_FD_202531 | JGI IMG/M metagenome (GOLD analysis project Ga0307375, IMG submission 202531) | Soil microbial communities from Risofladan, Vaasa, Finland - TR-1 | ecosystem: Environmental > Terrestrial > Soil > Coastal area > Acid sulfate soil | place: Finland: Risofladan, Vaasa | collected...
TACGTGGTGCCTCCCAAGATCGTCAACTCGCCGTTGCCACCGCTGCATTGCTGCCGGTGGTCCCTTCTTCTCGGGCTTCTGACGCACGTTTCGTAGACTGATAGAATTGTCGGTCGGCCTGGTGGTTGCGTGCATTGCAATATGGCCGGGGAGGTCTTCATGTCCACGAATGTTGGCAGGATCGAAGCGTTCGATTTCACCTCGATTGCGCGTCAACCGCTCGATGCCGAGCGCTGCGCGCTGGTGGTTATCGACATCCAGGAAAAGCTACTTCCGCCCATCTTCAATAACGAAGCGCTGGTGCGGAACACGCAGTTACTGATTCAGGCCGCGAAGATTCTCGGCTTGCCCATCCTGATGACGACGCAGTATGCGCGCGGCCTTGGCGACACCGTCGGCGACATCGCCGGGCTCATCCCGGAAGTCGCGGCAATCGACAAGGTGGAATTCAGTTGCTTCGGCAAGGACACGTTTTGCACGGCGGTAAAGTCGCTGCCTGGCAATCGCAACACCATGCTGCTCTGCGGAATGGAAACGCACATCTGCGTGACGCAGACGGCGCTGGGCGCGCTCGACCAGGGATACATCGTTCACGTGGCGTCCGATGCGGTGGGCTCGCGTAGCGAGTGGAACTGGCAGGTTGGCCTGGAGCGCATGCAGAACGCGGGCGCGGTCATTTCCTCGACCGAGATGATGATCTACGAACTGATGCGCAAGAGCGGCACTCCCGCCTTCAAGGAACTTCTCAAGTACATCAAATAATTCGAACGCGGTGGATCGATGAAAAAGAACAACGTACCGCCGCACGGAGTCGAATATCCGGCAGATATCATTGCGGATCTCGACCTCGCACCGCGCTCGGCCTGATGAACATGAGCGAAACATCCCCCACAACTCGCGGTCTTGCTCCTGCGTTCCAGCAGCAGGATCGCCAGTTTGCGCGCGCCTTTGCCATCGTCGGGCAGGCGATTGGCGAACACGCTTTTCCCGGGTGTTGCCTCGCGGTTACGCAACAGAGGCGGCTTGTCTGCTGGAAAAGCATTGGACGCTTCACGTACGAAGCGGCTTCCTCGCCGGTGAATCCGACAACAGTCTACGATCTCGCATCGGTGACGAAGGTGGTCGCAACGACCGCCTGTGCGATGCTGCTCCATGAGCGTGGCCTGCTCAACCTGGAAGCACGCGTGGTGGATATGCTTGCGGCGTTTGCCAGCGCGACGGAACCTCGGCGTGAGCGAGTGACCTTGCGAATGTTGCTGGCGCACTCTTCTGGACTTCCCGCGTACGAACGGCTGTTCGAGCGCGCCACTACTCGCGACGAGCTGATTCACCTAGCCGCCACCACGCCGCTCGCCGCCGATCCAATGTCTCACGCCGACTACAGCGACCTCGGCTTCATCCTCCTCGGAGAAATCCTCGCGCAGATTGCCGGCACGCCGCTCGATGTCTTCGCCGCACGCGAAGTTTTTGCTCCGCTCGGCATGACGAGTACCGGCTATTGCCCGCCGACGGAGTGGAAATCGATGATCCCGCCCACGGTGGACGACCGCAGCTTCCGTCATCGCATCGTGCAGGGCGAGGTTCACGACGAGAATGCCAGCGTGATGGGTGGCGTCTCGGGACATGCGGGCCTTTTCGGCAGCGCCATTGACCTGGCGGTGTTTGCGGATTGCATGTTGACCGGAGGCGCGCCGTTGCTGCGTCCGGAAACCGTCAAGCTGTTTACTGCGCGCGAAGCTCTACCAGCGGGAACCTCTCGCGCGCTTGGCTGGGACACACCGTCGCAGCCTTCCCAGTCCGGACGCTATTTCTCTTCGGGATCATTCGGGCACCTGGGGTTCACGGGAACCTCGCTTTGGTGTGACCCTTTGCGCCAGGTCTCCGTTACACTGCTGACGAATCGAGTATGGCCCGACTGCGGCTCGCAACGGATCAAGCAAGTTCGTTCACTGATACACGACGCAGTTATTGAAGCTATCGAGGGAGAATCCCATTGAAGATCACCAGCAAGCGCATCAAGTTGGACGCCGCCAGCGATGTACGCGGCATTGCCACCGAGCGCGAGAATCCAGTCTCCGCGAATCTCGACCAGCTTTCCTCCCTGGCGATCGCCCGCATCATTAATCAGGAAGATCGCAGCGTTCCTCTTGTAATTGAAGCTTCCCTGCCGGAAATTGCACGCGCCATCGACGCCGTTTACTCGGCATTCCAGCGCGGCGGTCGGCTCATCTACGTGGGCACAGGAACCAGTGGCCGGCTCGGCGCACTCGACTCTTCGGAATGCCCGCCAACCTTTAACGCCAAACCGGAGATGGTGCAATACGTGATGGCTGGCGGTGACCGCGCACTCGGGCACGCCGTGGAGGCCAATGAAGACTCGCCCGCCATGGGCCGTCGCGACGTCGCGCGCAAACGGCCCGGGAAGAAGGACGTCGTTTGCGGGCTCACGGCCAGCGGCCGCACCCCATACACCGTCGCGGCGCTTGAGTATGCGCGCACAAAGGGCGCAGTCACCGTTTGCATCACGGCCAACCCTGGTTCGCCGATCACGACGGTCGCCGATATATCGATAGCCGTCGATGTTGGACCGGAAGTCATCGCCGGGTCCACGCGCATGAAGGCCGGTACCATGCAGAAACTGGTGCTCAACACGATCACCACCGGAGCGTTTACCAAGCTGGGATACGTCTACGGCAACCTGATGGTGAACGTGCACCTGAAGAACAAGAAGCTGGTGGAGCGTGGAATCGGCATCGTGCAGCGAGTTACCGGTGCCGGTCGCGAAGTCGCCCTCGCCACGTTGGAGGCCTCCGCCGGAAGTGTGCCCGTGGCGCTGGTGATGCTGAAAGCGCTGGTCACACGCCGCGAAGCCGAGCGACGACTGAAGCGGGCCGGCGGCAGCGTCCGCAAGGCACTCGCCGAATAACAATTTGATACTGGGCGGCCCACCTTCAAGTTTCAAAAACCTCGAGTGCCCGTAGAATAGATGGATCAACTGGCGCGAGGCGCCACAGGACTCATATCGCATGGACAAATTCGTCATTCGCGGTGGAACCCCGCTGCTCGGCACCATCAAGATCAGTGGCGCAAAGAACGCCGCTCTACCCGCCATGGCTGCCGCGCTCCTTACCGAAGAACCGGTCATCCTCGAAAATATTCCGCAGGTTCGTGACATTGAAACCGAACGCCGCCTGCTCGCCGCCATGGGAGCAGAAGTTGAACTGGGCTACGGACGCGCGCAGCATCGCACTACGATTTGCACGCGCAACCTGAGCGCAAATCCGGAAGCCAGCTACGAGCTGGTAAAAACGATGCGCGCCTCCAGTCTCGTGCTTGGCCCCCTGGTGGCACGCATTGGTTTTGCCCGAGTCTCCATGCCCGGCGGCTGCGCCATTGGAGCACGCCCGATCGATCTCCACATCAAGGGATTGGAACGCCTCGGCGCCACCATCACGCAAGACCATGGATATATCGAAGCTCGCGCCACGCGCCTCAAGGGCAACCGCATCGTCTTTGACAAGATCACCGTTACGGGCACGGAAGACATCATGATGGCCGCTGCTCTCGCCGAGGGCGATTCGGTGATGGAAAACTGCGCGCGCGAGCCGGAGGTCGCGGATCTCGCGGATTTATTAAACAAGATGGGTGCGAAGATTGAAGGCGCGGGTACGTCGACCATCCGCATCCGTGGCGTGGAAAAACTCGGCGGCGCGCGCCACCGCATTATTCCCGACCGCATCGAAGCGGCAACATTCATCATCGCCGGCGCACTCACCGGCGGCGATCTCCTCGTCTCCGGCATGGAGCCATTGCATCAGACCGCGCTGCTCGGCAAGTTGGAAGAAGTCGGCGTGAAGTTCCACGTGACGGAAGACAGCGTCCGCGTGATGGGCGACGGACCATTGAAGGCCGCCGACATGACGACCGAGGAGTACCCGGGCTTCCCCACCGACGTGCAGGCGCAATACATGGCGCTGGCCACGCAGGCGGAAGGCACTTCCATCGTTGTCGAAAACATTTTCGAGAATCGTTTTATGCACGTACAGGAACTGGTGCGCATGGGGGCCAACATCAAGGTGGAAGGTCGTCGCGCCATAGTTCGGGGCAAGTCGCCGCTGAGTGGAGCCGCCGTGCTGGCGAGCGATCTTCGCGCCTCGGCGTCTCTCGTGCTTGCCGCTCTCGTGGCCGACGGCGAAACCATCATCGATCGCGTCTACCACATCGACCGCGGCTACGAGCACATCGAGGAAAAGCTTCGCGGAGTTGGTGCGCAGATGCGGCGCATCGGAGAACTGCTGCCAAAGAAATAGCCCGGCCATCTCGAAGCCGGGCATGACTTCCCGATTGCGGTTCTCTACTTCTCGCCAGTGGATGCCAGCGTGACATCCCGCGCGGGCACCACGACCTTGCCGTCAACACGCCACTTGCTTTGGTAGACGGCAACCATCGGTTTTCCGGGCGTCACGAACGCGTCCATCAGCTTGACGCCTTTGTAATTCGTCGCCTTCAACGCATCCCAGACCGGGTCGCCCTTCACGGCGATGATGTAGTCCGCCACCGCGGCCGGCGCGCTCTGCGCGGCGTCCCACGTAGTCCGCGTGGTTTCGTTGATCACGCGATTCAGGTGGACATCGCAGATCTGCAATGCGCCCACGTATTCACCGGTGTACATCATCAGCGTCGAGGTCCGTGGCATCTTCATCAAATCGCGTGCCAGCCTGTATTCCAGGTCCAGGCGCGTGCGTGCGTTGGCTCGCGCCTCCCGCTGACAGATTGGGACGGCACGCGTCGACGACAAATATCCCAGTCCCACGAACCACACTGCCAGGGCAGGTGCAATGACCGCCGCCGTTCGTGGTTTCACCTTCGAACCGGCCCATCCCGCGAGCGCAATGCTGGCGGCGAAGGCAGGCAACATCTCCAGTCCGTAGCGGACGTTGTAATAAGAAAACGGCCACCAGGTTGGGATGAAAATCGGCACGCTTCCGTAGGCGATTGCATATGCGTAGAACGGTAGCGGCATCCACAACAAAAGGAAGGCTCCGAACTCCGCGAAGCGATAGACTGCGAAAATCGCTCCCGCAACCGCGAATGCGAAGATCCACGGCTGCGAGCCATTTTCGCTCATGGTGAGCTTCGCTGCCTTCAGAAAGTACAGCGACGCCACGCGCATATTGTCTTCACCGGGATACGGAGGATCGCCCGGATGGGTGGTGCGCTGCTCAATCGCTTTCGCCGAATACGGCCCGTCGTACCAATCCAAAGGATGCCGGGAAATCGCGTAGTTGTGTGCCAGCCACAATATCGGCATCAGTGCGCACAGCAGGAGCAGCGAAGCCATCGACCGCAGCAACCGCCCGCGCTGCAAGCCTTCTCCGCCGCGCATCAACCTGCGAACCAGCAATGCCACGGCCGACATTCCGATGACGAATGCGAAGACCCATCCGTCGTAGCGCGTCATGATTCCCGCCGCCAGCACCATGCCACAGCGCTCAAGCGCACGCCATGCGGGCAGCCTGGGTGCCAGTCCCGGAGAATTTATAGGTGGATACAGTCCGCGTGCAAACTCATCCAGATATACGACCGCCCAGACCAGCGTCGCCAGAAAGATCGGCTCCGTCATCGCCGTGCTCTGCATGTAGAGCAGGCTCGGGTTCAGCGCATAGACGGCTGCTCCCGCCCACGCGATTGCCCTTGGCAGCCGCCCGCGAATCAATCGATACATGCCGATGATTCCGAGAATGAACGCCGCCATTGACGGCACGGAAGCGCCGACGCCGGTGTACCAGAACCAGTCGATGACGATGAAGGGGATAGTGACTACATGAGGAAACGGCAGCCATACCGTGCCAAGTTGTAGCGGTCCGGGATCACGGGAATCGAAGACGCGGCGCGCTATGTTGATGTGCGCCACCGCGTCGCCATAGAGCAGCGTCTGCCCGTTGACAAGGTATATCCCGAAGCAATACGCCGCGAGCAGAACCCCGAACATGGGCAGCAGAACCATGTCCAGCCGGTAGCCGCGTTCTTCGGGAGTCATCAATGCAATTTCTCTCGGCCGTGCGATTAGTCGAGGTGCGTCAAGCTGCGGAACAGATCGAACCGCTCGTCTATTTCCTTACGTGTGACTTCCTGCAACCGTTCTGGGCCGAATTTTTCGACTGCGAACGATCCCATCACGCTCCCGTAGAACATTGCGCGCTTGAGCACCGCCGGTGTTAGTTCTCCCTGCGACGCGATGTATCCCATGAATCCGCCCGCGAACGAATCGCCCGCGCCGGTCGGGTCCTGCACCACATCCAACGGCAGCGCCGGTGCGCGAAACGGATGATGTCCATCCTTGAAGAAGATGGTAGCGCCGTACTCTCCGTGCTTGATCACAAGCGCGCGCGGACCCATCTCAAGAACTTTTTTTGCGGCGCGTGGCAGGCTGTTTTCCCCCGCCAGCATCTTCGCCTCGCCGTCGTTGATCAGCAGGATATCCACCCTGGCCAGCGTCTTTTCCAACTCCGGACGCTTGATGTTGATCCAAAGGTTCATCGTGTCGCCGCCCACGAGCTTGACGCCGTTCATAGCGTTGCGCACGTCGAGCTGCAGTTCAGGCTGAATATTCGCGAGGAAAAGAAACTGCGAGTCGTTGTATTCCTTTGGAATCTTCGGCTGGAAGCTTTCGAACACGTTGAGGTCGGTGAAGTTCGTTTTCGCTTCGTTCAGATTTTCGCCGTACTCGCCGCCCCAATGGAACGTCTTTCCGCTTGCTCGCTCAATGCCGCGCGTATCGATACCGCGCGACTTCATTACGTTTTCGTTGTCCGCTGAGAAGTCGTCGCCGACCACCGCCACCACGCGCACGTCCGTAAAGTGGCTGGCGGCGAGCGAAAAGTACGTTGCCGATCCACCCAAAATTTTTTCACGTACGCCGTAAGGAGTTTTCAGCGTATCGAACGCAACCGAGCCCACCACGAGAATTGACATGTTTATGAGTCCACCTTACTTATTCTGAAAATATTTGCCGACGATCAGCTTCAGCTTCTCGAGCGTCGCCGGGGGTACTGCATCTTTGCTTGTAATGATCGCCGCAGCCAGCGCCGAGCCGCAACCGCAGGTACGTTCCTTCGGCATGGAAGCCACGGCCTCGCGAATCACGTCGCAGGCGTTCTCGGCGTTCTGCGTCAACACCTTGATGATCTGGTCCACGGTCACGTGATCGTGATCCGGGTGCCAGCAATCGTAGTCCGTAACCATGGCGATGGTCGTGTAGCAAAGCTCGGCCTCGCGAGCCAGTTTGGCTTCCTGTAGGTTCGTCATGCCGATCAGGTCCATGCCCCACGAGCGATACAGATTGCTCTCGGCCTTCGTCGAGAACTGTGGTCCTTCCATGCAGACGTACGTTCCGCCCAGCTTTCCGCCCACTCCAACTTTTTTGCACGCATCCGAGGCAACCTTTGCGAGGTGAGGACACACGGGATCGCCGAACGCGATGTGCGCCACGATTCCTTCGCCGAAGAACGTCGACACGCGAGCTTTTGTGCGATCGAAGAACTGGTCGGGAATTACGAACTCAGTCGGCTTGTGCTCTTCCTTTAGCGAACCCACCGCCGACACGGATAAAATTCTCTCCACTCCAAGTTGCTTGAAACCGTGGATGTTTGCGCGGAAATTCAACTCGGTCGGAAGGATTTTATGCCCACGTCCATGCCGCGCCAGGAACGCGACCTTGCGTCCGGCGAGCGTGCCGACCACGTAGGAGTCCGATGGTTTTCCAAATGGAGTTTCGAGAGCGACTTCGTTTATATCCGTCAGGCCCTTCATCGAATAAAGGCCGCTGCCGCCGATGATTCCAATCTCTGCTTCTGCCAAAACGTGGCTCTCCTGCGTGGAATTTCAACATCCAGCAAACCATTGATTATACCGGAGCGAACCCGCTGCGCTTCAGTTCGCCGGAGCTTCGTCCCCGTCGACCATCGCCTGCTTCAACTTTGCCGCCAACGTGTCGTCGAAACCTTCGGTTACGACCACCAGCTTGCCGACAACATCGATGTCCGCCTCGCCTTGCTCGGTCATCCACTTCGATGACCTGAACCCGGAGCCATCGTCCAGTCGGCGCACCTGTTTGTAGCGCTTTTTGAGCGAGCCCGCATAGATCGAAGCAAATTGTTCGGCAGCAGTTCGGTCGGGCCACTTCGTCACCAGCGCCATCTCGGCCTCGCCTGGCTTGTCGTCCTTCTTGCGATACGTCAGATAGTAGCCGCCGCGCCATCCCTTGGAAACTTCGTTGGCAGTCCTGATGTCCACCCACTGCCTCACCAGCAGGTAGATGTCGAACTCGCCGAGACCGCCAAAGTCGTAGCGCTTATAAGACTTCCCAACCACTTTGTCTAGGTTCACGAACTTCATCTGCGGCACGACTTCGTGCGCGAGGTAAGTCTCGGGCTGCATGATCTGCCGTGTGTCTTCGGGCGGATTCTTGAATACTCCGGCGAACGCTCCTTGCTTGCCGAGTTTGCGCAGCACGGAACCTTCAAAATCCAAGCCGTCCATGTAGGGAAAGACCAGCGACTCCTGCAGGAACATTGGCGCCTTGGCAAACATCGGCGAGCTTCCGCCAGTCAACATTCCCGCCTGGATCGCCTTCACAATCGCCGGCGAATCCGCAACGCTGCGGCCTTCGGGAGCCATGTAGTAGTCCAGCAGCGTGACCATCGCCTGACCTTCCACCACAGCCTGGCGCGCCGCACGCTCTTCGTCGCGATCAATCGTCTGCTGATCGCTCAGATGTTTCGCGCTGGTCACCTCTGACCACTTCTTCAAGTTGAAATTTTGATCCTGAAGCGCGTGGGTGAGTTCGTGGGCCAGCACCGGCTTCTGCGCCTCCGGCCCCACCCAGTCCAGCAGATACACGGTTTTCGTTTTGGTGTCGTAGTAGCCCGCTACTTGTTCTTTCAGCAGTTTCAACAGGAAATCCCGCAGCGCAAATCCACGTGGCAGCAGCCCAAGCTTCTCCAGGGTCACCGCCGAACTCTCCATGCGCTTGGTGTCTTCGTCCCCCTTCATGTTGTCTTCCAGGTACTTCACCACTTCTTCGCGGCTGGCCAGCTTGCGCTTCACTGGATGCTTGATGGGCAACCCGGTGTCTTTGCTGACGAACTGGAGAATCTGGTCGACCGAACGGAAGAGTTCGTCGGCTTCCGCCTTCGAAATCTTCTGCTCAGGTTTGGCCGCCGGAACTTTCGCCTGCGTCGCCTGAGGCGTGGGCTGCGGCTGTTGCGGTTGGGTTGTCTGCGCCAGTGCGTTTCCGCACCACAGCGCAATTGCCAGCAGCACTGCGCCAGTCATCGCGGCAAATTCCCTTCCCGCTGCTTTCTGTTTTTCCGTTTGCTGACCGGTAACGTTCGGATCTGTCGTCTTCATCGGCTTGGTCGCTTCCCACCCTGCAATTTGGCTGGCGGCGTTGGAGAGCACGCTGCACGACAATGTAACATGCGCGCTGCTTGCACCGGGCGTTTCGCAGCGTTCGCGGGAGTGGCCAGTCCGCTATAATCACTTGTTGGCTATGGCAAATCCTACCTTGCTGGATGAACTCGCGAAACAAGGCGCCGAACGTGGTGAATACGCCGGTGCGCCGGCAGCCGTTTCGTTCGGGGACCCGCGCCGCGAACTCGAAGCGCTGCGCACGGGATGTGGCATCTATGAGCTAGGCTGGCAGGGTAAGCTCGTCGTCAGTGGCGGAGACCGGTCGCGCTGGCTGAACGGAATGGTCACGAACAACGTCCGTGACCTGGCGATCAACCGTGGCAATTATAGTTTTCTACTCAATCCACAGGGACGTATTCTGGGCGATCTCAATGCCTACAATCGCGGCGAGATTTTCCTGCTGACCAGCGACCTTGCACAATTTCCGAAGCTGCGCGAGTTCCTCGACCGGTACATCATCATGGACGATGTCGAACTCGCGGACATCAGCGACAAGCTTGGCTCCATCGGTATCGCCGGACCGGCTGCGGTCAGCGTCCTGCAGCGCTTCGGTGCACCCGTGGACCTTGAGCCCGGGGAAGTCCGCGACTACGCTTTCGAGGGGACAGGCTACTCTCTGGTTCGTGGAACTCTCGAAGCGCCGGCGAATTATGAAATCTGGGCCTCTCCTGAGCAACTGCCGCGTTTCTGGAAGGCCCTCGTCTCTGCCGGAGCCGTGCCCGCCGGAGCGCAAGCGCTCGAATGGCTGCGGATTCTCAACGGCATTCCGCGCTACGGGCAGGACATCACGGAGCGTTATCTGCCACAGGAAACGGGCCAAATGCGCGCGCTCCATTTCGTAAAGGGCTGTTACATCGGCCAGGAAATTGTTGAACGCATTCGGGCCCGCGCACTGCTACATCGCGGCTTCGCCGGACTGCAACTTCAAGGTGCCTTGCCCGCGATTGGAGCCGTGATCAGTGCTGACGGCAAGAAGCTCGGCGAAATTACCACCGCCGCCACCATTCCACTTGCCGAGGGTGAGCGTTTCGTCGCACTCGGCTACATTCGCAAGGAATCATCCGAACCCGGCACGCGGGTTCAGGCAGGCGATACTTCGGCAACTGTTTCGGCATTGCCGTTCAAATTTTGAATTGAGGATTTTCGATTCCCATGGCAAACGACAAGGACAACAAACACCCCGAATTCGTGGTCACAGACCGGCGCAAGTTCAACCTCGATGGCGAAGCCCGTCCCGACACACCGAAGGACGAAGAGCCCGTCATTGAACAACCGGCTCCCGCACCCAAGCCCGGGCCGCAACTCGTAACATCAGCGCCCTCCGAAGTGGAAGAGGAAGCAGGGTTGCCCGCGACACCGTCACAGGCGGAACAACAGCAGCAGGCCGATGCCTACCGTGAACGGTCCAAGGATCTCGACGAGCGTCTGCAAAAGGAACTCGACGCGCACGGCACCGGTCAGCACACATCCGACTTCGAGATGAGTTTCGAGAAATTCGTGGCTTCGCTTTACATGACGGCACTGATGCAGCTTGGCCTTGTACATCAGGAAGGCGCGCAACCGCGTGCCGATCTTATCGGGGCTCGTCAAACCATCGACACCATTTCCATCCTCGCAACGAAAACCAGGGGCAACCTCAACGCGAACGAGGAGATCATGATCAACAATTGCCTCTACGAGTTGCGCATGGCCTATGTTGAAATCACCAGCGCCATCACGCGTCCTCCCTCTGGCATTATTCCGCCTGATCCGGGTGCCGGGCTGCGATGAATGCAACACTCACAGTGCTGGGCAGCGGGACGTCGATGGGCGTCCCGACGGTCGGCTGCAATTGCAAGGTCTGCCACTCGTCTGACCCGCATGATCGCCGCACTCGTCCTTCCGTCATGATCGAGTGGGACAGCCATCGGGTGCTTATCGACACCACACCCGACTTTCGCGAGCAGGCTCTACGCGAAGGTATCGACCGGGTTGACGCCGTCATTTATACCCACGGCCATGCCGACCATATCCTGGGACTGGACGATCTTCGTCCGCTCACCTTTCCGCGCGTCACCGGAGGCCCCAGGGTTCCGCTATACGCCAACGCGATGACCGGGCGCGTGCTCCGCCACATCTTCAAGTACATCTTCGACGACGATTACAAGTATGGCGGCATTGCACAGGTGGAGCTTCACGACATTACCGGCCCGTTTGAACTTTTCGGCGTCGAGTTCCTGCCCGTGCCCGTCCTGCATGGGGATGCGCCCATCATCGGCTTTCGATTCGGGTCCGCGGCATACCTCACCGATTTCAGCGAGATCCCCGAAACGTCGATGCAGATGCTGGAAAATCTGGACATCCTCTTTCTTGACGCGCTTCGGCACGACCCTCATCCGACTCACTCCACGGTCGGAAATTCATTGAAGATCGTCGAGCGTCTCCGGCCCCGGCGCACATTCTTCACGCATATTTCACACGGCCTGCCGCACAAAGAGACCAACGCATCTTTGCCCGAGAGCGTTCGCCTCTCTCACGATGGACTGCGTTTGCAATTCGAACTCTGAGACCACAGGTTTTTTTGACGATGCAGGTATTTCGCAAACTCGAGGACATTCCAGCGGACTTCGGACCCACGGTCGTCAGCGTCGGTAATTTCGACGGCGTCCACTGCGCGCATCGCCGCGTCATCTCGCAGATGGTTGCGCGCGCCCGCGTGCTCGGTGCCAAGGCCGTCGTCCTCACCTTCGATCCGCATCCGATTCACATCCTGCGTCCCAACTCCGCGCCGCCGCTGGTCACGCCATATCCCTACAAGCTCCGCCTGCTGGAAGAAACCGGTATTGATGCGGCTGTCATTCTGCCGTTTTCGCGCGATCTCTCATTGATGCCGCCCTTCGAGTTTGCCGAGGAAATTCTCTCCGTCGGACTCGATGCACGCGAGGTCCACGAGGGTTTCAACTTCCGCTTCGGGCACAAGGCCGAGGGCAACGTCGATCGGTTGCGCGAGTACGGCCACAAGCTGGGCTTCGACGTCGTCGTCTACCCGCCCTTGCAGATTCGCAATTACGTCGTCTCCAGTAGCCAGATTCGCCGCTTGATTCAGGAAGGCGACATGCACGGCGCGCGCCGTCTGCTCGGACGCCCTTTCTCTATCCTCTCCACGCCGGGACGCGGCCGTGGGTACGGCACGAAATATACGGTTCCCACCATCAACCTGAGCCGTTATGACGAACTTGTCCCTCGCGATGGCGTTTACATTTCGCAAATCACGGTGAACGGCGAGACGTTCAACTCCGTTACCAACGTCGGCAATCGGCCCACGTTCGGCCCAGACTCATTCGCGATCGAGACGCACATCCTCAATTTCCACCCGATCGACCTGACTGCGGAAACGCCGGTCGAGCTTACATTCCTCAAGCGTTTGCGGGAAGAAATCAAGTTTCCTTCGACGGAAGCGCTGAAGTCGCAGATCGCTCTCGACGTCAAACGTGCCACGCGATACTTCCGACTCTCCGAACTCCGCCTCCAGTAAGGCTTTCCAGAAACCACCACTTGAGTGTTAGTTATTTTCTTCTTGGACAGCACTTTTCCCGCAGCTAGACTCTTCTCAGATACCAATGTGGGCAGTCTACCGGGGTTTTCTTGGACGATTTGCTTGCATAGATTTTTGGAGGATTTATATGTCTGTTCGCTCGAAATTCGTAACGTCAGCGGCCATTCTCTCGCTCGCATGCCTTGCCCTCGCTCCGGTCGCCGTCGCACAAGACGGTGGTGCAACCTACAAGGCCAGGTGCGCCGTGTGCCACGGCGTCGACGGCAAAGGCCACACCCCCATGGGCAAGACTTTCAAAATCGAAGATCTTACTTCTCCCGCCGTCAAAAAGATGAGCGATGCCGATCTGGAAGCGATCGTCTCCAAGGGCAAGGGCCACATGCCCGCCTACGGCTCCTCTCTTGGACCGGCCGGCGTCAAGGCTGTCGTCACGTTCATCAAGTCGATGAAGTAGATTCCACGAACATCGAGAGGCACGGTTGCGGCCGTGCCTTTTTGTTTTGCACGCAAGTAACCTTGGTTTTTAGTAAATAGCTAATAGCCAGAAGATTGCAGCTGTCCTTACTCCACCGGCCCCACGATCACCGCTTCCCGCTCTTCCTTCTCCGGTATCTGGACCATCAAGGTTGCGGTCAGAACGACGATCACTCCAACGATTTGGATTGCATCCACCGTTTCGCCCAGCGCCAGCGCAGCAACCGCAATCGCGAAGACGGGCTCCAGGCAGCTTGTAACAATCGCCCGTGTCGGGTCGAGCAGTTCGAGTCCCAGGAAGTAGAAGATGTAGGGCACCAGCACGGAGAAGATTGAGAACAGCAGCATGAACAGCCATTGTCCGTGCGTGTAATGCGCTGCGGTAATTTTCCACGGAGGATTGATCAGCAGCCACCCGACCGCGCATCCGCCCATGGACCACACCATCACGCGCCAGCGGTCATGAACGCTGACCAGGTGCTGGCCAAACACGTTGTAGAAGGCCCACGCCAGCGCCGCCACCATGGCCGCCCCAACGCCCAGCACGTTAAGGTTCAGATCCCTGGTGCTGAACCAAAACCACGGTGCGCCGTGCACGCGTCCCACCACGCCAATTGCCAGCACGCTTCCAATCACCGCGAGCGCCACGCCCAGCAGTCTCGGCGGAGTCGCCTTCTGCCGCCCACGCGCCACCATCCACAGCAGCACAAACACCGGAGCCGTATATTGCAGGATGATTGCCGTCGCCACTGACGTTTTTTCCACGGCGTAGTAATAGAAGAAGTTCGATGCGGCGATTCCGAACGTCCCCACCAGCGCGCAATCCAACACATCGCGCCGCGACATTTTCAGCGAATCGCGACCGCGCAGCGCGAGTAGCAGCGGAACCAGTATGAGAAAGGCGAACGTGGTGCGGCTCTGCGCCAGCATCAGCGGAGAGATAGACGGGATGAGCTCGCCGCCAATTCTCATCCGGCCGGTGAAGACGGCGCGACCGAGCGTAGCGGAAACTCCCCAGAAAAGTGTGGCCGCGGCGATGCAGGCATAACCTGCAACCCGGCCGCGGCCCGACTTTCCTGAATTGTTCCCGTTCGTTTCGACCGTCATCGATACGCCAGCAACGTCCCGCTCATCCAGCAAGCGCCCGTTCGATCTTGTCCGGATCAAACCCCTGCAGAATTTCCTCGCCGATCACCAGCGTGGGTGTGGAACGACTGTTATATTTCCGGACCAGCTCGAAAACCGCCGCCTGGTCCACGCTCACGTCTTTCTCTTCGAATTCGATTCCCCGCTCCGCGAGGAATGCCTTGACCCATTGGCACGGCGGTCAACCCGGCTGGGTGAACACAATCACACTCTTGCTTGTCGCCATTCCTGCCCTCGACTTGTATGGATTTGCCGCGCGTACGACGGCCTTTCCTTCAGATTACCTTGCGATCTTGCCGGATGAAAAAATTCCAACAGCGTTCCGCCGAAGGTGTTCGAAACTGAACTCACTCCGCGTATTCGATCTCCGCCGTTATCTCTGCCATCTTCTGCAGCATCTGGCTCACCGAGCAGTATTTCTCCTTCGACAACCGCACTGCATCTTCCATCGACTTCCGGTTCTTCACGCCGGCAACGCGATATACCAGCCGAATATTCGTAAACACCATCGGTGGCTCTGGCGCACGCTCCGCCTCGGCGCGCACCTCCAGTGACGTAAACGGTTCGCGCTTCTTGTTCAGGATGCTCACAACGTCGCTCGCAGTACATCCGCACAACCCTATCAGCACAAGTTCCATCGGACTGCTGCCGATCTTTTCGTGCCCCGCATCCACCACTACGCCGTGCCCGCTTCCTGCCGCTCCAACGAATCGTTCTCCATCCACCCATTTTGTGCTGGCCGAAAACATCTCTCCTCCAACTCTGGTCGCCACTCGCGACTATCTCCGGTTATCCGTTCGTGGCTCCGGATGAATCAATACCCGGAACAACTGCGGCGCGGCTTGTTTGAACCGTATCTCCAGCTCCGTCTGCACGTCATGTACCCGCGAAAGCGGCAGATCGTCATTCATCGTAACGTGGCAGGAGAGAAACAAGTGGTGCCGCACGCGCTTGAACACAATCTCGTGGACGTCCACCACTTCGTCGAACGCCTCGCCAATCTTTTTCAGCGTTTCTTCCAGTTCGGCATCCGTAACGATTTCGTCGCTCATCTCGATGGTCGCCGGTTCGCTCTCGATGTGCGTCAGGATCGACGAGATCTCCGGTACGTTGTCTAGAATCTCTTTCTCAAGCGCCGTCACTCGGTCGTGCGCGTCCACTAGTTTCAGGTTCTCGTCCAGTTCCATGTGCTGCTCGACGTGCATCCGACCGTCGATATTCTGCACGCTGATATCGTGAACCATTAAGTTGTTGCGCAACGCCGCAGCTCGGATGCGGTCGAAAATGCTCTCCGTGCCCAGCGCGCGCGGCACGGCATTCACCAGTACATCCGCCTCCCCCAGCAGACTGTGAACGCGGTTCGTCACCTCCAGCACCACCGCATCGGAGGCCTGGAACGTCACGTTTCTCGCCAGCGCAATCGCAATGTCCACGAAGTATCGCGCACCGGCACGACGAATCCGCACCCGCTCGATTTCCAGCACTCCCGGCACGTGCTCCACCGCATCCATGATCTGGCTGCGCACGCCCATCGGAGCCGCGTCCAGCAGCGCGTCAATCGTCTGCCGCGCCAATCGCCAGCTCACGTAGACCACGATGGCCGCCACACACAGTGCCGCCAGCGGGTCGGCTTTCTCCATCCATGGCTGGTGGAACATTCTTCCCACCGACACCAGGATCAATCCGAGTATGACCACCGAGCTCGACCAGATGTCCGTGCTGAAGTGCAACGCGTCGGCCTGCAACGCCTGGCTGTTGTACTTGTCGGCAACGCGCTTCAGCGCGCGCGAACGCCACGCGTCGATCACGATTGAAGTGCCCATTACGACGAACGCCCACATCGAGGGCTCAATTTCCACACTCCGGAAAAACAATCGTTTACACGCTTCCCACACGATCCAGAAGCAGGTCAGCAGCAGCAAGCCGGTTTCGATGAACGCCGAAAAATTTTCTACCTTCCCGTGGCCGTATTGATGGTCGGCATCAGCGGGCTTGTCGCTGACGCGCACGGAAAGCAGCGTTACGATCGCAGCTACCAGGTCAAGGCCCGAATGCAGAGCCTCCGAGAGGATGCCCAGTGACCCGGTCATGAAGCCGACCACCATCTTGAACGCCGTGATCAATACCGCCGCGTAGACGGAGTTCGCCGCCACGCCGCGTTTTTCCGCCCGCATCGACTGCGCGTTGTATGCCATTTCGGACATTGCCACTAGAGAGTATCCTGCCCGGCGCTTTCTGGCCAAGTATCTTGGCGCACATCACAGCATTCACCTTCCCGGCTTGTGCTACGATTCTCGCGCAGTACTGAGCCGGGCTGGCCTTCCTGAACGGAGAACGCTTTCCATGAACGCAACGCGCGAAACCATCCTCGTTACCGGAGTCTCCGGCAACCTTGGCCTTCGTCTGCTGCCGCTGCTTTCGGACTACGACATTGTTGGCGTCGACATGCGCCCGCCGGAAAACGTGAGTCTTGCGCGCTTCGAGTCTCTCGATCTCGGCAACGAATCCTCCGCCGAAGAGCTCGTCCGCATCCTGCGCGAAACCGGCGCAACGATGGTTGTCCATCTCGCTTTCGTCATCGATCCCCAGCGCACTGGCGTGCTCGACGTCGATCGCATGTGGCGCATCAACGTCGCCGGAACCGCCCGCGTCATGGAAGCGATTGGCTGGATCAATCGCGAAGGCGGCAGGATCCGCAAATTTCTCTACCCCTCCAGCGTCGCCGTCTATGGCCCCGAGACGGACGGCCCGGTTAACGAAGATCACCCTCTCGGCGCACATACGCTTACCTACGCTATTCACAAGAAGGAAGTCGACGAGGTTGTGCGTTATCGCGCCGATATGATGGGCGACTGTTCCATCTATATGCTTCGTCCGCACATTTTCACCGGCGCCACGGTCCAGAATTACCTGGTCGGCGCCCTGCGTGGCACGCCTCTCGGCAACGGTTCCTGGGGAGAAAAACTTCGCCGCCGCGGCACCCGTCTGCCGATGATCCTTCCCTTCGGCAAGGCCTACTTGCAGAAGAACTTTCAGTTTGTCCACGTGGACGATGTCGCCCGTTTGCTGGCATACATCGTCCACCGTCCCGACCACAGCAAGGAACTCGTTATCCTCAATGTCGCCGCCCGCGGAGAAGCCATTACCTATTCGCGATGCGCGGAGATTGCCAACGCGCGCATCATTCGCCTGCCAGGCCGCTGGGCCTGCCGTAAAGTCCTCGAACGCATGTGGGACTGGGGCATTTCGTCCGTGCCGCCCGACGCCCTGCCCTACATCATTGGCTCCTACACCATGGACACTTCGCGGCTCCGGCGCTTCCTCGGCGACAACTACCCGCGCGTGATTCGCTATACCGTCGAAGAGGCACTCGCGGATTCGTTCCGCGATCCCAATGCCACGCCCACCACTGACACAGCGACCACGCCCCAGGAATCTGCATCGCGCCGCTGACCGGTTGCAGCTTCCTTAAATACAAATGGAGCGCTATTTTGCGCTCCTCTTACTTTTTCCGATTTCCCTTTTCCCGATTCTCGGATCAACTCACTTCTTTGCCCAGTACACTCCCGCGATCCCGAACGTGTACGGCGTATACGACACTTCCCGGAACCCTGTGGTCTTCATCCGTCGCAGCATTTCGTCAGGCTCGGGGAACCGCGCGACCGACGCTGGCAGATACGCATACGGGCCGCTGACGCCGCTGATCATGGTTCCAATCGCCGGCAGCACTCGCCGGAAATAGAAGCGGTACAGCTTGCCCATCAATCCTTTTGGCTCGCCGAAGTCGAGGATGCCCACTTCGCCATCGGCCCGCAGCACGCGGAATATCTCGCGCAAGCCAGCATCGTAATTCGCCAGGTTGCGGAATCCGAATGCCGAAGTCACCAGGTCGAACCGCGCATTGTCGAAGGGCAGTTGTAGCGCGTCGGCCTCCACCCATTCCATGGGCTTGCCCGCGCCTTTCATCCGCGCCCGCTCCAGCATTGCCGCTGAAAAATCCGCGCCCGTAATCGCCGCGCCTTGCGGCCCGCCCTGCTTGTAGAGGGCGAACGCCATATCTCCGGTGCCGCAGCAGAGGTCGAGCACCCGCGCATCGCCCCGCCGGACAATGTGACGGAACCGCCGCGCCGTCCGCCACCACCACAGGCGGTCCACGTTCATCGACAGCACGTGGTTCAGCAGGTCGTAGCGTGGCGCAATCGACGTAAACATCTCGCGCACGGCATCCGACGCCGCCTTCTGGTCCTGCGTCTCCGCCGTCCGCGCTCCCACCGTTTTTACTGTCTCTGTCACTCTTTTTCTCGAAACTAGAAACTGGAAACTTGAAACTTCTCTCTACATCTTCCGTAGTTCGTCCACGGCTTTCATCACGGCGCGCTCGGGCACGTCGGCCACCACTTCCACTTCGCCGATCTTCACCGGCAACACGAAATGAACCTTGCCGTTCACCGTCTTCTTGTCGCGGGTCAGCAGGCGAATCACCCCGCGGGCTTTCACGTCCACCTTGGGCAGCCGTCCATAGGATTTGATCGCCGCGACCATTCGTTCCAAGGTTTCGTTATCAGTGTGCTTGGTCTCCACCGCGATCAATCCCGCTGCGATCATGCCCCACGCCACCGCTTCGCCGTGGAGGAAGTGCTTATATTTTGTCTCTGACTCCAGCGCATGGCCCACCGTGTGGCCGAAGTTCAGGATGCGCCGCAGTCCGCGTTCGTGCTCGTCCGCGCTCACCACGCCGGCCTTTACCCGTACGCACTCGCCGATCAGCCACTCCATCGCCGCCGAATCGCGCTTCAATATCCGGTCGTGGTTCGACTCCATGAAGTCGAAGATGCGCGCCTCGCGGATCACGCCCGTCTTTAGCGCCTCATACAATCCCGAGCGGAACTCACGCGTCGGCAGCGTCAGTAACACATCGGGATCGATCAGCACCATCTCCGGCTGGTTAAAGGTTCCGACCAGGTTCTTCCCCTCTTTCAGGTTGACCCCGGTCTTGGCGCCCACCGACGAATCGATCTGCGAAAGAAACGTCGTCGGAATCTGCACAAACCTGACGCCGCGCATGTAGATCGCCGCCAGGAATCCGGTCACATCGCCAACCACTCCGCCACCCAGCGCCACCAGCATCGACTCGCGATCCGCTCCCAGCTTCACCAGTTTGCTGGCCAGGGCTTCCACGGTACCCATGTGCTTAAATCGCTCGCCGTCGGGCATCTCGATGAACTGGTTTTCGATCTTCACGTCGCGTAACGATGCCGTCAACGCCTTGGCATGGTGCTTGCGCACGCGTGGCACCGTGACGGTGAAGACGCGCTTCGAGTCCGGCAGCAGTTCGCGGATGTACATTCCCGCCGAACGCAGAATGCCCTGCTCAATCAGCGCCTCGTACGGCTTTTGCTTCGAATCTATGCTTATGCGGATCAAGTTTTTATCTTACATTATGTTTTCTGTCCCTGCTGTCCCACGCTGGCTTCCGGCTTCGGTTCTTTGTTTTGGCGATATCCCAATTTCGGCTCTCTCTACGTGATACCATTTTTGTGATCCATGAAGGCTGAAACCCATATCGATTTTATCGTCGTCGGCGCTGGTGTTGCCGGCATGAGGGCGGCCATTGAAGCCGCATCTTTCGGACGTGTCCTCTGTCTCGCCAAGCGCGAACTCACCGAATCCAACACGCGTTACGCGCAGGGCGGAATAGCCGCCGCGCTCAGCGATGAGGACGAAATCAGCCTTCATCTTCAGGACACGCTCAACGCCGGCGATGGCCTGTGCAATCCCGATGCCGCTCGCATCCTCGTCGAAGAAGGCCCCCCGCGCATCGAGGAACTCATCCAGTGGGGCACCGAGTTCGATCGCCACGGCACCAAGCTTGTTTTCGCGCGCGAAGGTGCGCACAGCCGCAACCGCGTCTTGCACGCTCACGGCGACTCCACCGGACAGGAAATTGGCCGCGCGCTCTACCATCGCGCTGCCGCCATCAAGAACATCACCTTCCGCGAATTCGAGTTCACCACCGATCTTCTCATCGAGGACGGACGAGTCACCGGCATCAGCGTTCTGGATGAAGCAGGCAACGCGCGGCACATTTACGCGCGAGCCGTGCTGCTCGCCACCGGTGGCCTTGGACAGGTCTACGCCAACACTACCAATCCCGGCGTCGCTACCGGAGACGGTGTCGCCATGGCATGGCGCGCTGGAGCCGAAATCAGCGACATGGAGTTCATCCAGTTCCACCCCACGGCGCTCTACCTTCCAGGTGCGCCGCGCTTCTTGCTCTCGGAAGCCCTGCGCGGCGATGGCGCTTACCTGCGCAACTCCGACCTTGTTCGCTTCATGCCGAAGTATCACGAGATGGCCGAGCTTGCGCCGCGCGATGTAGTCGCACGGGCCATTGCTCACGAACTCGAGGTCTGTCCGCTCAAGGACCCGGTTGTCTACCTCGACCTTACGCACCTCGACGCCGAGCGAATGAAGAAGCACTTTCCGCGCATCTACTCCACCTGCCTCCAGTACAACATTGATTTCACCGCCGAGCTCGTGCCAATTCGTCCCGCCGCGCATTACGCCATGGGCGGAGTCCGCACCGATCTCTACGGACGCACTAACCTAGCCGGGCTCTACGCCGCCGGAGAGGTCGCCTCCACTGGCGTCCACGGTGCTAATCGACTGGCCAGCAATTCGCTTCTTGAAGGGCTCGTTTACGGCGCGCGCGCCGCGCAAGCCATGGCCGCCGAGGCGCCCGAAGTCGCGCATCACGCGAATACCATACCGGCCGCTACCGCCTGTAATGGTGGAAAGCCCGTCGCCGAGCCGGAAATTGAGGCTGCCATCGAAAAGACTCGCGAACTTTTGTGGCGCGATGCCGGTATTGTTCGCGATGGCAAGCGCCTGCGCGGAGTCATCAGCGAGTTGCAGACGATATCCGCGAGCCTGCCGCCATCGCAGACACGCCGCTCGTGGATCGCCCGCAACGTCGTCCAGACAGGCCTGCTCATTGCGCGCTCCGCCCTTGCCCGCGAAGAAAGCCGTGGCGCTCACTACCGCACGGACTACCCCGTCCACAATGACGCGAAGTTCCTCAAACACTCCATCGTCACCGGAGACAAAATCCGCTTCGCCTGATTGTTCTTAGTTGGATTATGTAACGCGGGTGCCCCATCGTGAGCGCAGCGAAGGGTGGGTATTGCTTTTGGCTTGTTGCTTTTCTTTTAGTCCTTCCGGCCTTCCAACTCTTTCTTCGGAAACACCAGGCTCAACACAACTGACACCGCCAGTACGCCGATCACCACGCCCAGCGCCCACTCGATTGGCATCTCGTAATAGTTCGACAGCAGCATCTTCGCGCCGATAAATATCAGGATTGTCGCCAGCCCATAGTGCAGCAGGTGGAAGAGGTCCATAAGTCCGGCCAGCGCGAAGTACAGCGACCGTAATCCGAGAATGGCGAACACGTTCGAGGTGTAGACGATGAACGGGTCTCGCGTAATCGCCAGCACCGCCGGAATGGAATCCGTGGCGAACATCACGTCGGTCGTCTCCACCACCAGCAGCACCAGCGCCAGCGGCGTAAACCAGCGCACGCCGTCTCGCATGATGCTGAAGTGATTGCCCTCATAGTCGTGCGTCAGCCGCATGTGTTTGCGGAAGAACTTCACCACCGCCGACTTTCCCGGATCGCCCTGCTCTTCGCCGCGCATCAGCTTGAGTCCCACGTACACCAGGAACGCACCGAAGATGTAGATGACCCAATGGAAGCGATTGATCAGCGCCACGCCGGTGACGATGAAGATCGCGCGCAGAATGAGTGCGCCCAGGATTCCCCAGAACAGCACCTTGTGTTGCAGCGGCTTTGGTACGCGGAAGTAGCTGAAGATCAGCAGGAAGACAAACAGGTTATCGACGGAAAGCGAGTACTCCACCAGGTAGCCGGTCACGAACTCCAACGACAGCACCCGGTTCGGACGTTGCATGTGCCCGGTCATCAAGTGACCGTAGTGCGCCAGCAGCACGGCGAACACCGCCGCCAGCGCCACCCACATCGCCGTTAATGCCAGCGCCTCGCGGAACCGCACGGCGTGTTCCTTGCGGTTGAACACACCGAGGTCGAGCACCAACATTGCCAGCACAAACGCGTTGAACAGAACCCAGAAGAGCCAGTTCGAGGGCATCAGGAGGATTGTACCAATCTCATCTCCGAATGGAGTGTGTCGGTGTTCCTGCTTCCTTGTTCTTTCCTTTTTCCGTTTTACCTTACATCAGGCTTTCCCAGCCCCGTCTGTCGAGGTCCCAGAACAAGAACCGCAGCATTGCGGCGGCGCCGGCGATCATCGCGATCCCGAGCACCCATTCTCCGAAGATGACCTTGCCGATCCCGAACAGCGACAGGTAGATCATGGCGCATCCGGCGATCCAGTCGAGGAAGTTCCACTTCAGGCTCTGCGGACGTTCGCCGCCCTCGAGTTCCGCGATGTGCCGCCAGCCTGCCAGCGACGGCCTCACCTTGCGATAGAACTCGCGCAGCTTCCACTCCGGCTCCGGCTTGGTCAGCAACGTCACGGTGATCCACGACAAGGTTGTGAACGAGGTCGTCAGAATCATCAGCCAAGCGAAGCCATGTGGATCGGTGGCATCCAGCGGGCCCATCGGCAGCTTGGGATCGTATCTGCGAACGATATTAGTCACCACGTCCGCAAAGCGCGATTGCAGGAACAGTGACGACACTGCCGCCGCCGACATCGCCGCGACTTCGCTCCACGCGTTAATGCGCCACCAGAACCAGCGCAGGATGAAAACCAGTCCGGCGCCCGCGCCGACGGCGATGAGGAATTTCCACGCGCCCTGAATCGAGTGCATGTAGTACGTCGCAACCGCCGAAATGACCGTCACCAGGATGGTGGCCACACGCGATGCATTTACGTAATGCTTCTCGGGCTTATCGTGGACCAGGAAGCGCTTATACACGTCGTTGATCAAGTATGACGCGCCCAGATTGATATGAGTGCCAATCGTCGACATGTATGCCGCGGCGAATCCCGCCAGCATCAGCCCGCGCAAACTCGCCGGCAGTTCCTGGATCATCACCCGTATGT
>Ga0307375_10001681_pt1 | contig 23712 bp, 26 predicted proteins | sample TR1MG_FD_202531 | JGI IMG/M metagenome (GOLD analysis project Ga0307375, IMG submission 202531) | Soil microbial communities from Risofladan, Vaasa, Finland - TR-1 | ecosystem: Environmental > Terrestrial > Soil > Coastal area > Acid sulfate soil | place: Finland: Risofladan, Vaasa | collected...
GATGCCGGGGGATAAAGCGATAGAACTCGAGATGTGGCACCGGCAGGTAAACCTTACGAGTGACCAGATAGACAAGACCAATGATTCCAAGCATCAGCATCGTGGCTACTCTGGATATAGTCGTCAGGCCAATTGCGGCAGCCGCAGCAAAGATCAAAGCCAGCAAACATGTCCGCGCCAGCATTAGTACAGCCAGCGCGAGCATGCGCTGTTTGGGCGAATCGTGATGGATACGTGCCGCGAACAGCGTATGCGTGGCAATGGTGCAAGGCTCGAAAAAAGCCAGGAAGCCAAGTACCGCAGCCGTTGTGATCAATGCCGTATGCATGGTGCAAAGTGGGTTCTCATAACCGACGCAGTAGTTCCGCCCGCAGCTTACCGGCGCTTGGCAGAGACGCAAAAACGAGTTGGCCGTCGATCGCGATCGACGGCGAGGACATCACGCCCAAGTCCACCGCGTAATCAATTTCCTCCAGGATGTTCACCTCGCGCCATGTTATCTCGTCCCGGCCCAACTCATTCACGACTGCCTTGAGTACCACCTTGGCCTGCGCACACTTGCCACATCCTGGCGAGGAAAATACTTCTACCTTAACCATTCCCTTTCCCTTTCGCTTGCTTGGTCATGCTGCTTTCCAGTGCGGCGAGAATGGGGCACGCTTCCAGTTGCCCAGTTTCGTCGTTGCATATTGAGATGAGTTCCGTGAGCGTCTGGGACATCAGTTGGAGAGCACGAATCTTATGTTCCAGTTGCAATTTCTTCTCGATGGCAACGTTGCGTACATCCTTGCAGCACGCTGCATCGCTGTTTTTGAGCATCAGCAATTCTCCGATCTCGATTAGACTGAAACCGCACTGCTGCGCCTGTTTGATGAAACGAAGGCGTCTTGCTGCATCCTCGTCGTAAAGACGATAGCCCGCATCGGTCTTTCGGGTGGGAGCAAGCAAGCCTTCTTTCTCGTAGTACCGCACGGTATCGGTCGTTACCCCAGCGTGCTGCGCAAGTTTTCCAATGGTGTGCATGGTCGTTCTCACTTTATGATGACTTGAATTCTAAACCCTGGAGTTAAGACCATAGTCAAGATAAATTGCTGCGGTGATGCGGAGTCATGTATACACAGTAGAAGGGAGACACCGGCTTAGTGTCCCTTATTGCAGGTTACGATGTAGCCAGAGTTGGCCGACAGGTGAGCTGCCTGCGCCCCATTCTTTCGCCGGACATCAAACGGCTCTTGGCGGGAACCGGTCTATGAATTGGCTGATTTTGTTGCGTCATGTATGACGGCTTTTGTTAAGGGTTGTCAGTTAAGTTGACAGAGGCGACTTACGTCGATCATACTTTACCCGGTGCAATTAAATTTCTTATACTTGAGTTTTAGTGCCCGACCTATCGAACTATATGCCAGACTTATCGACCACTTCACAGCGCAGGGGAGCAGCTATTAGTCTGCGTGGTCTAGCACGCATACTCTTGGTAAGCTGGCTATTTACCTTGCTGGTTTGTTTTTACAGCGACTTCTCCAAAACGTCGGTGGATGCAGTTAAGGATATTCCGGTTCACGAGCATAACGGTTTAAGCAACAGCAACAGTAACAACGCACAGGACACGGATACTTGTTGCACCATAGATCGGAATCTACCCATATTTTTCAATATGAGTGACATCAAGTCGCCTCTGCAAAATCTGATGTATGTGTTATTCCCCTATATTTTTATCATTCAAATTGCTTTGCTGGTTACGATCAAAGGTAACCTTTTTTGCACGGATCCACCTGACAAGCTCCACCACTTATTATCTGCTAACCTCCTCTGGCCCAACGCCCCTCCCCGCTGAACCTTTCCCTATTTAAGGATTGGGTCGGTTTTCACCTTGGGTGAGCTTCAAGCTTTTCCCCAAGGCTGCCTTCCTCCGTTTTGTTTCGTACAGAAATAATTTTAGGAATACCTTTATGTCATCATCTTGGTTCAACCGGGGGGCATGGCGTTTCCTGGTTTACTTTGTGGGCAGTGCCTTATTGGGCGGCCTCAGCCAGACCGCCAACGCCGTAGGCATAACACTACCGCAAGCAATCGATATTGCAGTTCAAAACAATAAAGATCTGCAAGCCGCGCGTTATACCGTGGAACAAGCGCGCGCGCGTTTGCAGCAGGCAGGGCTGCCTCCCAATCCACGGTTGGATATCGCCGCGCGAAATGATCTCATTTTCGGGAACCAGGGAGAGTACGCCAACAGCATTGGCATCAGCCAGCAGTTCTCTGTCGTGGGCCGTATTGCCCATCAAAAAGAGGTTGCGCGCGTGGATGTGGCCTTGGCCCTGGCCGAGGTCAAACAGGCCGAACTAAAGCTGGCAGGTAATGTGGCGTCCCGATTTTATAGCCTGCTGGCGCTGAACCGGCAGATCGAATCGCGAGAACGCTTGATCGATGTCGATCAAAAATTGGTGTTGGCGACCCGTAATCGTTTCAAGGCTGCCGAAGTTTCCGAGCTTGACGTCAACACGGCTCAACTTGAATTACAGCGCCTGGCCCAAGAACGCGAGCTGTTGCTGAGTCAGCGGATAACGCAACTTGCCCAGTTGAATCAACTTCTTGGAAGGTCTGCAACTCAAGCCATAGCGTTGGACGAAACCCTGCCGACTGGCGATCCATTGCCGAGTTTGGCCGACCAGCAACGCCAGGCATTGTCGCTACGTCCTGACCTGCGCTTTGCTGTGTTAAATTCGGACCGTGCCCAGGCTAACCAGGCACTGGCGCGTGCGCAACGCTGGGAAGACTGGACTGTGGGCGTGGGGCTGGAACAAGGCCACCAGGTCGTCGACGGGGCCCCACCCCAGGGAACCAATCGTGCCTTGGGGTTGAGCCTGTCCATTCCATTGCCATTGCGCAACAAGAATCAGGGAAATATCGCTGAAGCAGCCGCTACCGAAGCACAAGCTTACGCACGTATCGATGCGCTCAGGCTCCGTATCGGCAACGAGGTGGCCGGCGCTTACGCAGAAACCGAGCGTTTGCAGCAAGCGCTATCGGCATACCAACAAAACAATTTTGAGTTAAGCGAGCGCAACGTGCGCCTTGTCCAGCAGGGGTACAGCCAAGGGTTGGTCCCGATAAGTGACGTCGTTCTGATACAGCGCCAACAGGGCGAATTGAATATTGCCTATCTGAATACGCTCGATCAATACCTTCAAGCATTTGTGAAATTGCATATCGCTACCGGGGATTATGCCCGATACGTACCCGAGCAACAGACACCCTGACCCCCTAATCATTAGGAAACAAATATTATGCGAAATTTCTCCAAACAACGTATGCGCAGCCAACTGCCCAAGCAATTGTGCGGCCTGCTTTTTCTGGCCTTATTTACTGCATCCGGCGCATTGCCTTCCGCCTTTGCGCATGGAAGGCAGATCGAAGTGGGCGGCGGAACGCGCGGCCCGGTGCAATTGAGCGCAACCCAGCAGAAAGCGATTGCTTTACTGTTGGCGTCCGCAAGCTTTCGTCCACTCTCCACTGAATTGAATCTGAATGGCGAGATACAGTTACTGCCTAATCGCCAGGCTGACGTCAGCCTGCGCATCAATGGCCAGATCAAAGCACTGTATGCCAACCTGGGAGAGACGGTTCGGGCCGGCCAGCGTTTAGCGCTGGTGCAATCCCGTCTGGTGGGCGACCCGCCGCCCAGCGTGACCATTAAGGCACCCATGAGTGGCATGATCGACGCCCGCAATGCAGTTGTTGGCCAAGCGGTGGAACCCAACACGGTATTATTCCATATCAGCGACCGTTCGCAGGTTTTGGTAGTCGCGAACATGTATGAAGAAGATATCGGCAAGATCAAGCCAGGACTGGAAACTCGCGTCCGGTTGCTGAGCTATCCGAAGCAGGTGTTCACCGGTAAGGTCACCTTGATCGATCCCAATCTGGACCCGTTGAACCGTACCGTGAAGGTGTGGATACAGCTCGCCAACCCGCAGGACTTGCTCAAACCCAACATGTTTGCGCGTACCAGCGTTATTTTGCGGCGCAATGGGGCGGCACTGACTATCCCCAATGACGCCGTTATCGAAGCCAACGGCGAAAAATTCGTGTTCGTCCGCGAAGGGAACAAATACCACCGTGTGGAAGTGACCATCGGGGCCAGCGATGACGAATACACCGAAATTACAGCTGGCCTGGTGCCTGGAGACGAAGTCGTGACACAGGGCAATCGCGAAATCTACACGATGTGGCTTACCGGTGGTCAACTGCAAGGGGATAACGATTAATCATGTTCAATAACTTAATTGCCTGGTCGCTCCACAATCGCCTGATAGTCCTCGCTATCACGCTGGTCTTGTTTGTCGCAGGCGGATACTCGTTGCAACAGATGCCGGTAGACGTCTTTCCCGAGTTCGCTCCACCCCAGGTGGTGATACAGACCGAAGTATCGGGAATGGCGCCACAGGATGTGGAATCTTTGGTTACCTATCCGCTCGAGAGCGCGATCAACGGCACACCGGGTGTAAGCGACGTGCGTTCCAATACTTCCGTGGGTCTGTCCACCATTACCGTCATATTCAATGCAAATACCGATGTCTATCTGGATCGGCAGCTGGTTAACGAGCGTATCCAGAACGTGGCCGGTCGGCTCCCCGCGGGGGCCAAACCGCCGGTGATGCTGCCTGTCACATCGGCAGTGGGATGGCTGATTAAATATGCGCTGACCAGCGATACCCTGTCCCCGGAGGAACTGCGCACGCTGTCTGACTGGAACATCCGACCGCGTATTCTGGCGCTGGGTGGCATCGCATCGGTGGTGTCCATTGGCGGCGAAATCAAGCAATATCAGGTGCGTCTTGATCCAAGCCGGATGCTTGCCTATCAGATCAGCGCCGAAGAAGTGCGTAATGCATTGGAAAAATCCAATACCAACGTACCCGGTGCGTTTCTACAGCAGCCCGGGCAGGAATTGATCGTCAGCGGGGTCGGGCGCATTACCTCGCTGGATGACTTGAAAAACACCATAATCGTCATGCGCAACGGCGTACCGATCACGATCGCCAATGTTGCGGAAGTCGCTTTCGGCGGCGCGATCAAGCGCGGTGACGGCGCATTCGGGTTAAAGAATGCGGTAATCGGAACCATCTCCAAAGCATACGGCGCAGACACGCTTACTACAACGTATAAGGTGGAAAAAGCGCTTGCTGAAATAAAAAAACAATTACCGGCGGGCGTCCGGATGAATACACAAGTATTCCGCCAAGCGAATTTCATCGAGGCTGCGATTCACAATCTGAACGTATCTTTGCTGGAGGGCGCGCTGATCGTGATCGCGGTGCTGTTCTTGTTTCTGATGAATTGGCGCGCCTCATTCATCACTTTTTTGTCGATGCCGGCCTCCTTCGTCGGTGGTCTCCTGGTGATGCATGCTTTCGGCATCGGCATCAACTCCATGACTCTGGGCGGTCTGGCGATCGCCATCGGCGAAGTGGTGGACAACGGCATTATCACCGTAGAGAACGTCGTGCGGAGATTGCGGCTGAATCGCAATGCGGTACGTCCGTCGCCACCGATCGAGGTGGTGTTCGACGCGGTGCAGGAAATCCTCAACTCGGTGGTGTACGCGACGCTGATTGTGATCATGATTTTTATGCCGATCTTCTTCCTGCAAGAACTGGCCGGGCGCATCTTCAGTCCCCTGGGTGTAGCCTATATCGCTTCAGTGACAGCTTCTTTGGTGGTGGCGGTGACGATGATCCCGGCCCTATGTTATCTGCTGCTGGTGCGAAACAAGGAAAAGATACAGGATGAAGGCGTGGTTCTGCATGCCATGGGCAGTCGCGAGTTGCTTGCCGATACCACGCTGGCGGATGAAGCCGGGGAGCAGGAGACCCGTTTTGTCCTATGGCTGAAACGACATTTTTTGCGCCTCCTGAACCTGGCATTACGCAAATTCTGGTGGGTAGTCGGGCTGTCGCTGGTAGCGCTGGTGTCGTCGCTGGCCTTGCTGCCGTATTTCGGCCTGTCTTTCCTGCCAGAATTTCGCGAAGGCAACTACATCATCGCCATGACAACTTTACCCGGCACCTCACTGAAAGAATCAATGCGCCTGGGTGCCCTGGTACGTCAGGATTTGCTCAAATATCCACAGGTGATTTCGATTGATCAGCGCGCGGGACGCGCAGAACTGGACGATGATGCGCAGCCGCCCAATTTCAGTGAATTTGACGTTCGGCTTGATTATTCCAAAAATCCGAATATGACAGCAGAAACCCTGCTTAAGAAAATTCGCCAGGATCTGGCCGGGATACCAGGTGTCGCATTCAACGTTGGGCAGTTCATCGCGCATCGAATGGACGAGGTGCAATCCGGGGTACGCGCCCAGGTTGGTATCAAAATTTTTGGGAGCAACCTGTCCACGCTGTATCAACTGGGACAGGATGTCCAGTCGGTGTTGCACAGCGTACCCGGTGCAGTGGACATCAATCTGGAACAGCAGATCCGCGTACCGCAAGTAACCATCAAGATTGACCGCACCAAGGCCGCCCGTTATGGCATGACGGTCGGAGACATTGCGCAAGACATACAGATGTCATTGAACGGGGAAATCTTGTCCAGCGTGCAGGAAGGCAGCCGCACTTTTGACCTGTCCGTGCGTCTGCAGCAGACTGCCCGGAACAACGTGGAAGCAATCCGTGATCTGTTGGTCGATGCACCGGGCCTCAATCCCGATGGCAAGGCCAAGATACCGCTGCGGGAAGTGGCTGCCGTGGCGGTGCAGGACGAACCCTATTCGATCAACCGCGAAAACGTACAGCGTTTGATTGTTGTCGCCTTCAATGTGCAGGGGCGGGATTTGTCCAGCGTTATCCGGGACACTCAGTCAAAAATAGACGCCCAGGTGAAACTTCCCCCAGGGTACTACATCGAATACGGCGGTCAGTTTGAAAGTCAGCGCCAGGCCAACCGGACACTATTAAGTTTCGGCGTGCTGGCTTTATTGGGCGCCGTAATCCTGTTGTACAAAGTATTTGGCACATTTCGCGAGGCACTGCTGGTGCTGTTCAACCTGCCGCTCGCCATGATCGGTGGAATCGTTGCGCTCTATCTTGCAGGTGCAAACATGAGTGTGGCCGCAGTGATCGGCTTCATCACGCTGTTTGGCATCGCCACACGCAACGGGATTATTCTGGTCACCCATTACAATCAACTGAGCAGGGAAGGGAAATCTTTGCATGAAGTTGTGGTGCAAGGCACCCTCGACCGTCTGGTGCCTGTTTTGATGACGGCAGCCACCGCAGCATTAGGGCTGATTCCGTTGTTGCTGGGTTCGCCCGTTGGCAAGGAACTGGAACAACCATTGGCGCAGGTGGTGCTGGGCGGTCTGGTGACATCCACTTTCCTGAACATGATCGTCGTACCCACGGTTTACAACCGCATCGAACTCTGGCGTGAACTGCGCCAAAGAAAGTTGGGCGCAGTTTATCTAGCCCCGAACCAACCACATTAAGAGGATTCATAACATGAGAACAACATTAACTAAAATTTCGGATTTCAGGGCAGTTGCTTTGGCAACAATACTGGCAGGTGGCCTGATACTCAACACGCCCGTTCTCGCAGCGGAAGAAGCGGTCGCTCAGGTGAAAATTCCAGCTACCAGCGCAGGAATTTGGCGGTCAATAGATAAAGAAACTGAATTGTTGGGTACGCTTATACAAGCCGGCAAGTTTGAGGAAGTGCACCATCGCGCCTTCGCAATCCGCGACTTGGCGGCGGCCCTGCCGGCGCGTTCCGGTTCGCTGCCTCCCGGAAAATTGGCGCAAATCAAAGAAAACATACAGTTTGTCGCCACCCTGGCGCAACGATTGGACGCAACCGGCGATGCTAAGGACAAAGCTGGCACGGAATCAAACTTCAAAAAATTGCAGAAGATATTGAGTGTGATTCGCGCGGATTATCCAAAATCAGACGGAAAATAGATTGAGAAGAAAGGGGTGCCCCAGACCCTCACACACATCAGGATCTGCCGATCGGATACCCGTCCGGTCAGCACACCGCCCAACGCCAGACCGCGTACGAAATGGCGCCTCGACAGGTCGCTCAGGACAAGCGGATCAAAAGGTACTTGTAAACGTGACATTTCAAACTCCAGAGTCAAAGAAAAGCAGGTGTTGTGGGGTGGACAGGAGGTTCGCGAAGCGGCACGCAATTGCACCAGCGTGCTTGAGGCCACGCGATCAGGCGCTTCATGAGAAACCTCTGAAAAGGACGGAGACGCCGATACCCAGGGCAAACAGCGAAATCGACAGAACGATCATTCCGGTCAGTATGGCGTTGGACAAGCGTAGAAAATTCAACCGCACAAGTCAAATTAAACTTCGCTCCCACATCCCCTCGCCAATCCGATTTTCATCGTCAGAACCATGATAGATTCCGCGCCTCGCTCATTCCCACGGTAAGAATTAGTCGCGTCAACGCCAAAAATTGGCACAGCTAAACCCAGAATAGCAACATACTGGCCATGCCCAAGGCCATCCCGCCCCAACCGTAACCATTACCCATGTATCCTCACATCTTATTGTCTCCCTAACAATCCCCATTCTGCGACACCGTCGCGAAGGTGAATAGCGGTATATCCCTCCTGCTTGAGCAGATCAACCGCATCTTTTGCCATCAGGCAATACGGGCCGCGACAGTACGCAACAATCGAACGGTCTTTAGGTAACTCCGCCAAGCGTTGACGCAATTCTTCCAGCGGGATTGATCTCGCGAAAGGGAGATGTGTGACTAGATATTCTTCTGTCGGCCTCACGTCGAGTACCACCACATCGCCCCTGCGAGCAGCCTTCATCAGGCTTTCGCGGTCGCTGGGTATGAGTTCACCTGGTTGAATGGCGATGTTCTGCAATGCCAGTTGTAATTCAATCAGGCGATCTTCTGCCAGTGAATGAACCTGCACCCACAGATCAGCTATCGATTTATCGGCTAGACGGTAGTAGATGTTCTTGCCCTGCCGCTCGGTCTCAACAAAGTGTGCCATGCGCAACTCGCGCAAATGCGAGCTAGTCAGCTTCACGCTGATGGAGGCTTCGTGTGCCAAAGTTTCCACCGTTTTCTCACCCTGACAAAGCAGCTCGATCAGTTCCAGTCGTTTGGGGCTGGAAAATACCTTGCCGATTCGCGCCACCTGCTCATAGAGCAGGTCTTTGATCTTGCGTGCGTCTTTCATCTCGTCAATCCATTTATTGTTGGAATAAACATACGATACACGAAATTATATTGACATGGAATAGCTTTCCATGCTCCAATCAATCTAGCAATAACTAGAATGATAATAAACCGAGGATATTGTCATGAAAACCCTATTCATTCTCAACGATGCCCCTTATGGCAGCGAACGCACCTATAACGGCCTACGCCTGGCCGGAGCGATTGCCAAACAGGAAGGCAACGAGGTTCATCTGTTCATGATCGGTGACGCGGCTTCTGCTGCTCATCGTAATCAAAAGGTTCCCCAAGGTTTCTATAACGTCGAGGTCATGACCGGCATCCTGATTCGTCACGGCGGCAAGGTCGGCGTCTGCGGCACTTGCATGGACGCGCGTGGCTTAGCCGACAGCGATCTCGCCGAGGGTACCCACCGCAGCACCCTTGCAGAGCTTGCCCAGTGGACTGCGTGGGCGGACAAGGTCTTGGTCTTCTGAAAATACAGGGGGCAGTACAACCAAAATAAAAGTCTGTTTGACATGTCGGCAATGCAAATGCTGATGGACAGAATATACGTGAAGGAGACGACAATGGCACAAGGCAAAACTATATTGATACTTGGTGGCGGAATTGGCGGCATCGTGACCGCGAGCCGCCTGCGCAAGGGATTATCCCGCGAACATAGGGTGGTGCTCATTGAGCGGGAGGAACGGTATGTCTTTGCACCCTCTTTCCTCTGGCTGATGGTGGGTTTACGCACCCGCGACAAGATATTCAGGACATTCGCCAAGCTCAAGCGGCAGGGCGTGGAACATATCCGTGGCGAGATCACGCGCATTAATCCCACGCGGCGGGAAGTCGAGGTGAACGGACAAGTGCTCACCGGAGACTATCTGGTGCTTGCCCTCGGTGCGGAGCTTGCTCCCGAGAACATTCCCGGCCTCACCGAGGCGGGACATAATATCTATACGCTGGAAGGTGCGGAGCAGTTGCGCGAAGCACGGCTCGAATTCCACCAAGGGCGCATGGTGGTTCTGGTCAGTGCTGTGCCATTCAAATGTCCGGCAGCCCCTTATGAAGCGGCAATGCTACTGGAATATGACTGTCGCAAGCGCAAACTGCGAAACGACATTGCCATTGATATTTATACCCCGGAACCTGGCCCTATGGCAGTAGCTGGGCCGGAAGTCTCACGACAGGTACGGCAGATGGTGGAGGAAAAGGGGATAGGCTATCACCCTGAATATGCCGTCACCAGTGTGGAACCGGAAGCCAGGCGTATCCATTTTGCTAATGGGGCAACCGCCGAATATGACATGCTGTTATACGTGCCGCCGCATCGGGTGCCGCGAGTGGTGAAGGAGGCGGAACTAACTGGCGAGTCGGGTTGGGTGCCTGTAGATAGCCATACTCTGGAAACCCGCTTCCCCGGCGTCTATGCTCTAGGCGATGTCACCGGGATCATTCTCCCCATGGGCAAACCGCTGCCCAAGGCCGGCGTCTTCGCCCACGGCGAAGCGGAAGTGGTGGCAGCCAATCTCATCCACCTCATCACGGGCAAAGGAGAACCACAACGATTCGATGGCCATGGCGAATGCTTTCTGGAGGTTGGGGATGGCAAGGCGGGTTTTGGAAGCGGAAATTTCTATGGCGAGCCCACTCCGCAAGTCAAGCTGAGTATGCCGAGCCGGGTCTTGCACTTGGGCAAAGTAGCATTCGAAAAATTTTGGCTCTTTAAATTTTAGGAGAAAAAAATATGTTTTTCAAGCAACTGGCAACAAAGGAGTCTTCACTATCCTATTTCTTCGGCTGCGGCACCAAGGGTAAATCCATGGCAGTGGATGTGGTCGCGGGCGATGAAGCGTGGTATATCGAGGAAGCAAAAAAGGCGAATGTCACCATCAATTATGTGATCGACACCCATGTTCATGCCGATCATTATTCCGGCGGCAAAAAACTTGCACAGATGGTCGGTGCACCCTATTGTCTGCACGAATCCGATTTAGGTCTGGTGAAATTCGAGTTTAAACCCTTGAGCGACGGCCAGTCGCTCAATCTCGGCAATGTCAATGTCGAGGTGCTGCACACACCGGGTCATACCCCCGACAGTATTTGCCTGCTGGTGACCGACATGCGTCGCGGCGAGTTGCCCTGGTTCGTGGTCACCGGCGACACCTTGTTCGTCGGCTCAACTGGCCGCCCCGACCTGCTTGGCCGCGAGCGCGAAATGGCGGGGCAACTCTTCGACAGCATCCACACCAGGTTGATGCACCTATCCAACGAAGTCGAAATTTTCCCCGGACATCAGGCTGGCAGCGTCTGCGGCGCGGGATTGTCAGGCAAACCTTCCTCCACCATCGGCTTCGAGAAGCGCTGGAACCAGGGGTTGTCAATGAGCAAGGAAGCCTTTATCGAGAATCTGATCCGGGACATCCCGCCGCGTCCTGCCGAAATGGACAAGATGGTCGCGGCCAATATTGCCGGATAAGGAGAGGAAACCCGTGACCATGCAGACTCATACGTTGGCGGCGGAGGCTGTTTACATCCGCGGCATCCGCGCCAATATGCACCAGTTTGTCCAGCAGGCAATCCAGGTATTCTTCGTCGGCCTGGTGATTGGCATGGAGCGCAATGTGCTGCCCGTGCTGAGCCAGGATTTTGGTGTACCTAAGGGATCATTCCTGTTCCTGATGTCTTTCGTGGTCTCATTCGGTTTCGTCAAGGGCATCCTGAATTTCGTGGCAGGCCGGCTATCCGAACACATCGGACGAAAAAAGGTCTTGCTGCTGGGCTGGATTGCGGCGATCCCCATCCCTTTCATGATCCTGTATGCGCCCAGTTGGGGGTGGATCGTGGCGGCCAATGTCTTTTTGGGCATCAACCAGGGCTTCGCCTGGAGCATGACGGTGACGAGCAAGGTGGATATCACCCGTGCCGACCAGCGCGGTTTCGCCACAGGAGTCAACGAATTCGCGGGGTATGCGGCCGTGGGCATCGGCGGGCTGGTGACAGGCTACCTGGCAGTCGTTTACGGCCCCCGCGAGTCACTTTTCGGTTTTGGCCTTGCGGTGATCCTGACTGGCATGCTGATTGCATTTTTGTTTATCCAGGAAACCTTGCCCTGGGCCAAAGTTGAAAGCAAGGAACACGCAAACGGAAGTTATGCCGGACACAAACCGCGTTTCCCTGCAGGCGTTTCGGAACACCCGGGAACCTGGGAAATCTTTACCCTGGTTTCCTTCCGGCATCCGACCTTGAATGCGCTCTGTCAGGCAGGTGTGGCGAACAAGATCGCCGATGCCCTGTTATGGGTGTTGTTTCCGGTCTTTCTGCATGACCAAGGCCTGGGTATCGTGCAAATCGGCTGGATCACTGCTGTCTACGGCATGGTCTGGGGAGCGTCCCAACTCTGGACCGGGGCTTTGTCCGATGCCATCGGGCGCAAGAAACCCATCATCGCGGGCTTGTTGCTGCTCGGCATGGGCATCGCAGCCGTCCCCCTGGTACAGGGCATGACCGCTTGGACAATCTGTGCAGCAGTCATGGGAATAGGCATGGCTCTGCTCTATCCCAACCTTATTGCCGCGCTGGCGGATATTTCCCATCCCAATTGGCGCAGCTCCGCCCTTGGAACTTACCGCTACTGGCGCGATACGGGCTATGCGATCGGCGCGATTGCGCTGGGCCTGGTCGCACAATGGACCAACAGTATCGAGATGGCATTCTGGTTCACCGCCGTTATTCTGGGTGTGTCGGGTGGTTACCTAGCCTTGCGGGCGGAAGAAACACATCCCAGACTGAATCCAGCAGTGGCACACGCCGGACAGTGACATGCCGTTGCCGCCGCTCGGCCTGATGCATAACGCCAAGGCATTCTTCGAATCCTGGTGCCTGCGCAAATACCGGTAGGAAGACCATGTGCGAACTCTTTGGTATATCGTCCGACTACCCTGTAACGGCGAGCCAGGAACTCGACAAGTTCCGCTTGCGTGGGGGGCAGACAGCGGACAACCCGGACGGTTGGGGCCTAGCCTGGTGGGAAAACGGCACGTTCCATCTTTCCAAGGAGCCGATCCCGGCGCATCAGAGTGCTCTGTTTGCACAACTGTGCGGAACCGCGCGTTCGAACCTGATCATCGCGCATGTCCGCAAGGCAAAATTTCCGCCCACCAAATCCATGAGCAATACTCACCCGTTTCAACAAAAGTGCTGCGGAAAGGAATGGGTGTTTGCCCACAACGGGATGGTGCCGGATATCGTGGATATAGCGATGTCCAATGACAATCCTGTTTGTCGACCCATGGGCGACGGACTCTGAGCATGCTTTCTGCCATCTTCTTGGTCATATCGCACAGCATTTTCACGGCATGCCTTCCGCAGACACAACTACCTGGTTTGAAAATCTGGCAACGGTGAGTGGGCTGGTTGCCTCACTTGGCCAATTCAATTTTGTGATGTCAGATGGGGAACACTTGATCGCTTACGGACACGACCGGCTTCATTACCTGGAACGGCCAAGTTCAGGGCAATTCGATGGACTCCCTGTCAATAGCGTATTGGTTGCAACCGAACCTTTGGATGAAAATAAAGAATGGACTGCCTTCGAACCGGGTGAATTGCGCGTTTACCGCGCTGGCAGAATGGTGGGGCGGACCATGACTCAGCCTATGTCCCTTGCTGGCAAGTTATAGTGCTGAAGTGAGCACGCCGATTTATCTTGATTACAACGCGACTACGCCGGTGGCCCCGGAGGTGGTTGATGCAATTCAATCAGTTTGACCGTCTCACTTCAAAAATTGTCTTCTGGTTCAAGCGATTCGATTTACCCCGCGCAACATGAAAGCTGCTTCACATCTTTGGTAAACGTCTGCGCGCACAGCTTCAGCCCCTCGACCATCGTCAGATACGGAAAAAGTTGGTCAGCTAAATCATGCACGGTCATATTTGCGCGGACAGCAATGGCCGCCGACTGGATGATCTCTCCTGCTTCAGGTGTAACGGCCTGCACTCCAAGCAGACGCAAGCTCCCGGCTTCCGCGACCAGTTTGATGAAGCCGCGCGTGTCGAAATTGACGAGTGCCCTGGGTACGTTGTCGAGCGATAGCGTTCGGCTGACGGTTTTGATGTTCTTCAGGTGCGCCTCTGCTTCGGAAAGTCCCACCGTCGCCACCTGCGGATCGGTGAATACCACGGCGGGCATAGCGGTAAGATCGAGGATTGCTTCACCGCCAGTCATGTTGATCGCCGCGCGCGTGCCAGCTGCTGCAGCGATATACACAAATTGCGGTTGGTCGGTGCAATCGCCGGCGGCATAAATGTCCGGCGCGCTGGTTAGCATGTGGTTGTCAATCACGATATTGCCATGGGGACTCAGTTTTACCCCTGCATTGTCAAGTCCAAGGCTGTGTGTGTTGGATGAGCGACCGGTGGCCACCAGTAATTTATCCGCACGTAATTCGCCGTGGTTGGTAACGAGTACGAATTCGCCCCCAGCAAAAGATACCGAGTTTGCCTGTGTTTGCGTGAGTACTTCGATGCCCTCTGTGCGGAATGCCTCCGTAATCGCTTCACCGATCGCAGGGTCTTCGCGAAAGAGCAAGGTGTGGCGAGCCAGGATGGTGACTTTGCTGCCCAGCCGCGCGAAGGCTTGTGCAAGTTCTACCGCTACCACCGAAGAACCGATCACGGCGAGCCTTGGCGGATTGCTATCGCTCACCAGTGCCTCGGTCGAAGTCCAGTAAGGCGTGTCTTTTAATCCGGGGATAGTAGGAATTGCCGCGCTTGCGCCAGTGGCGATTAGACATCGGTCAAATGACACTTCGCGTTCACTGCCGTCACTCATATGCACGATCAACGTGTGGCCGTCCTTGAAACTAGCCTCGCCGTGCAGCAGGTTAATGTCAGGGGTGCTCTCCAGTATGCCTTCATACTTGGCGTGGCGCAGTTCGTCCACCCGTCCTTGTTGCTGCGCAAGCAGTCGATCGCGCTGGATGGTGGGCGCAACTGCCGAGATGCCACCATCGAACGGGCTGCTGTTGCGCAGGTGGGCGATATGGGCAGCGCGGATCATGATCTTGGACGACACGCAGCCGATGTTGACACACGTGCCGCCGATGGTGCCGCGTTCAATCAATGTCACCCGTGCGCCACGTTCGACTGCCTTCAACGCACACGCCATCGCCGCGCCGCCGCTGCCGATGACGGCGATGTGAAGCTTGGTCTTTACCGCTTTGCCTGCCGCCGCCTCGACCGAGCCAATGATCTCTGCAGTGTAACCACCGGCTTTGACCGCACTCACGATGGAGTCGGTATTGATCTCGCTTTGCGCCGAAACACTGGCAATCTCATCGTCATATGAAACAGAGGCAGAGCTGATTCCGGGAACGCTGGACAGCACATCTTCCACGGTTCGCGCGCAATGCTCGCAAGTCATGCCGCTGATGCGCAGGGTTGCCTTATTCATGTTTACTGACCTTTTGATGTTTGGCCGTGGGTATTTTCTGCACAGGTTTCCATTGATTGTCGGCTGACTGCATAAATGATCAAACCGCTAAAGAACAGCAACTCTGGCATCAACACATAATCCAGATGCCCCACCCAGGCAGCCAATCCGACCACGCCGAATATCAGCACCAGCACGGATGTAAAACAGCACAAAGCGGAGATAATCACGCCGATCGTGCCGGTTCTGAGCAAGGCGGAGGTTTTCATTACTGCGCTACAACGACTTGGGATGGATAGCCCGCGTTTTTGGTGGTTTCGGTCAGCGCATTAACATTTGTCAGGCTATCATCAAAAGTTACCAGGACTATCTTTTTTTGTGGCTCAACATCAATACTGGTTACGCCTTTGACTGTATTGAGCGCCTTCTTGACGGTGATCGGACAGACTTCGCAGTCCATTGTCGGAATCGACAGCGTGACGCTCTTGCTGGCTGCAAAAGCGGGGGTCAGCGTCAATGTGGAAATCGCTGTTACCACGGCAATTGAAAGTATTTTGGCTATCTTCATGTTGTTACTCCTTCAGTAAAATAACGGTGCTAGATAAGGAAAGGATAGTGCGACGAGCACCAGCATCACAACGATCCAGAAAATGATTTTGTAGGATCGCCTGGTCTGCGGCAAGGCACAAATTTCACCAGGTTTGCATTCTGCCGCCGACCGGTAAATCCGCTTCCAGGCAAAGAACAAAGCGACCAGTGCGGCTCCTATAAAATACGGCCGGTAAGGCTCCAGCAGCGTCAGGTTGCCTATCCATGCACCGCTCACACCCAGTGTCAGCAATACCAGCGGTCCGAGGCAGCAAGTCGAGGCCAGTATGGCCGCTACACCCCCGGCGAAGAGTGCGCCGCGACCCGTTTTCGTTTCAGACATGAGCGACTCCATTTCAAATAATGTGCTAACCTTAAACCCGTAGTTAACTACGGAGTCAAGCCTTATGAACACGAGCAGAGCGGGTTTCGTTAAACCGCAAATACAGGATTCAGAAACCGGTATGACGATCGGGCAATTAGCTGCGACCGGTGGTGTCAATGTGGAAACCATCCGCTATTACCAGCGTGAAAAATTGCTGACTACGCCGAACAGAAAACTTGGTTCGATCAGGCGTTACGGAGAAGAAGATCTGAAACACTTGCTGTTCATCAGACGAGCACAGTTGCTCGGATTTTCACTGAATGAAATTACTTTGCTTCTTCAGCTGGCTGAAGGTGAGCACTGCACGGAAACACTGGTGCTGGCTGAAAAAAAACTTGATGTGATCAAACAGAAGCTGGCGGATTTGCGCACCATTGAATCATCTCTGGAAAAGCTTATTTCCTCCTGTCACAGAGGGAAAGGAGGCTGCGGATGCCCGATTATTGACAGCCTGATTAGTGGAAATCAGCACACTGAAATATAGAATCTTTCTTGAGATTACAAATACAATAGTTTGAAAACATGTGCACAACAGCAATCGGCATCAACAGATATTGGCAAGTATATATTTCCGAATGCAAAATACTGCTCCCGCATAAAATGTGAACGATGGCATCGGGCGTTCTGGCCGCATTGGGTTGAAGCACGTATCCAAGCGGTGGAGCGGCTTCAGTGAGTTCGCCCGCAAAGCGCCGTATTTTTCAGGTGCGCTGATGCTGCTGATTGGTTTCTATGTTGGCTATCAAGGCTTGCATGGTCTAAAGTGACAGACAACCGTGCCGATGACAGGAGTGCCAATGACCAATTGCTGTGAAGACAAAAACTGCGAGATAACCGCCCTGCGTGAAAGTCACGGGCGTGTGTTATGGATCGTACTCGTCATCAACGCGGTCATGTTTATCGTGGAAGGCACGGCGGGCCTCTTCGCCCACTCGACGTCACTGCTGGCGGATGCGCTTGACATGCTGGGTGATGCCCTGGTGTACGGGTTCAGTCTGTTTGTGCTGGCACGGTCGGTGCGCTGGCAGACGAGCGCTGCCTTGATGAAAGGTATATTCATGCTCGCCTTTGGTGTAGGCGTCCTGATTGAGGCGGCCTACAAAGTGTTGCACCCGGTCATGCCGGGCGTGGAAACAATGGGGATCGTCGGCGGACTGGCACTTGCCGCCAATCTAGCCTGCTTCTTTCTGCTGTATCGGCACCGCAGCGACAATCTGAACATGCGTTCCACCTGGCTGTGTTCCCGCAATGACTTGATTGCCAACGTTGGGGTCTTGCTGGCCGCCGGCAGTTGCTACTTGCTGTCCTCGCGCTGGCCAGACATTATCGTCGGTGTGATTATCGCGGGCGTGTTTCTTGAATCGGCATTCCATGTATTACGCCGGTCATTGCGGTCATTGAAGATGACCACAACATCTTGAGCCGGATTGTGGAAGTTTAATGATGAATGTTCCATCCGCCCTGCATTTACCCTTGCTATTCTCAGGTCCTGCCGAATACCTGACCGATAGTCTTAAGGTCATGCCTAATCAACCGGGAAACAACAATATGGTCAGGTCATTTTAACTGGGAACCAATTTGGAACGTCTGAATGACTCATTCTTTTTGCTGATTAATGCCGCGCCTGGAGCTTCCGATATTGTGGTCGGCACGGCTATATTTTTTGCATATGGTCTGATCTGGTTAGTACCAACGGGGCTGATCATCGGCTGGCTGCGGGGTTCCTCTGCCTTGCGGCAGATTCTGGTCGCTGCAACCGTTTCAGGGTTGGCAGCCCTGTTGATCAATCAGTTGATCGGTTTGTTCTGGTATCACCCCCGCCCCTTCGGAGCTGGAATCGGTCAGACGCTGGTATTCCATGCTCGAGACAGTTCGTTCCCGAGTGATCACCTGACCTTGATCTGGGCTGTTGCTTTCAGTTTGCTACTGCGTGAGCAATCTCGCTCAGCCGGTTGGGCACTTGCACTGATGGGCGTCCCGGTTGCCTGGGCACGCATTTATCTGGGTGTGCATTTCCCGCTGGATATGATAGGCGCGGCTTTGGTGGCACTGGGCAGTGCCTGGTTCATCAATTCGGTACAGCACCGTTTGATTACGCCGTTGATGCCTTTGTTGTTATCGGCTTATCGAACAATATTTGCTGGTTTGATCCGAAAAGGATGGGTGAGAAGATGAGTCATCCTGTCAGTTGCGAGAATGATGATGTGCATCGCTGAATTAATGTTTCTACACCCTGAAATTATTCAGACTGAATAGCAAAGTTATGTATCAGCAAATGGCACTCAAGCCGAACTTCACGTGGTCAATTTGCCTTCCATAAAGCTGCCCGTCGCGACTGGCTCTTTTTGGCACGCAGCTGAACCTCAATCCTTGCAACGGTTTACTGGAACCAATCGAAACCAATGAAATGATTCATGTGCGCATGGGTAACAAACACATGGCTGATGCGCATCAGTTTGCGCGGGGCAAGTGCCTGGATGTGTCGCCCAGATCGAATAGCACCGCACGATGCTCGAACAGGCAATCGACGAACAGTACGGGGTTGCGGTCGAAAGCGTTTACCAGATGGGGATCAAAAGTCGGGCGCATCGCCGCGCGTATCGCTGCACTACAACACCACCGGACGATCCGGCATCTCGTTGGGCTTGCCGCTACGTGCTGGAAAGTGGCGCGACAGATGTTCGCCCACCGCATTTATCCCCGCGAGCACGCCAGCCTCAAAATGTCCGGCGCGAAAAGCCGCTTCCATCTCGCGGCAGATCGCTTCCCAGACTTGCTGGCCGAGCCTGACATGGATGCCGCGGTCTGCAATGATCTCGACATCATGGTCGGCCAGCAACAGATAAATCAGCACGCCGTTGTTGTGTTCGGTATCCCAGACGCGCAATCTGGAAAACTCCTCGATCGCGCGCTGCTGCGCGGTTTGTCCGGCCAGGAGCGGTGCCAGTTCCAGCGAAGCTTCGACCGCAAAACGGATCTGTCCGGCATGCCGCTCTTCGGTTGCGCGGATTGCCCGCTCAATCGTGTCCATCGTGCGCGGCGGAAAGACGCGCCGTACTGCCGCACGGCCCATCGATAAATGGCGCATCACTCGTTTAAAGTTCATTTACCAGCTCCCCGATGCGCCGCCACCACCAAATCCGCCGCCTCCGCCGCTGAAGCCACCACCTCCACCACCAAATCCACCGCCTCCAAAACCGCCCATGCCGTAGCCGATAAAACCGCGTCCGCCGCCGAGCAATACGAATATGAACGCCGCCGCTCCGGCGAGCAAGGCAATGATCAGAGGCGCAACGGTCAGCCAGGCCAGCAATCCCAGCCCGCCGCCCACCAGCAAAGCTGCGGGAAAACGCCCTAGCAGCGCGCGCAATATGCCGCCCACCGCGACCACCAGCACGAAAGCAATGAACATCAGCGTCTCGATATTATTTGTACCGTTAGCGGCGGAACGCCGTTCAGGCGGTGGCGGCAGGGGTTCGCCATCAATCACACGCATCATCGCCGCGGTACCTAACTCGATGCCCGCGTAGAAATCACCGCTCTTGAAACGCGGCACGATGATCTCGTCGATGATGCGATTTGCGGTGGCGTCGGGCAGCGCACCTTCGAGTCCGTAGCCCACCTCGATGCGCAGCGTGTGATCGTTCTTTGCAATCAGCAGCAACGCGCCGTCATCCACTTTTTTGCGCCCCAGCTTCCACGCCTCGACAACGCGGATGCTGAATTGCTCGATGGTTTCGGGTTTTGTGGTCGGCACGATCAGCACGGCAAGCTGCGCGCCCTTCTTTGCTTCGAATTGGGCGAGATGTAATTCTAGTGTCTGAATCTGCTGAGCATCCAGCGTGGCGGTGAGATCGGTGACGCGCTGGGTAAGCGGCGGCACCCTGACTTCATCCTGTGGGACATCGGCGTGTGCCGCACCAGTCAACAGCAGCGCTAGCAGAACAACTCGCGCCCATGACCGCGTCATGTCAATTCACCGATACCGGAACTTTGGGCGCGGAGGGCGCGGAGAAATCCACTGCAGGCGGTCGCGATATTTCCTTCTCGTTTTCAACCGTGAACGTCGGCTTCACCTTGTAACCGAATACCATCGCGGTCAGGTTGCTCGGAAAAGTGCGTATCGCGACGTTGTATGCCTGAACCGCCTGGATGTACCGGTTGCGCGCGACGGTGATGCGGTTCTCCGTGCCTTCGAGTTGCGCCTGCAGATCGCGGAAATTCTGGTCGGATTTCAATAGCGGATAATTTTCCGTCACCACCAGCAGCCGGCTCAATGCCGAAGTCAGTTGGCCCTGTGCTGCTTGGAATTTGGCGAATGCCTCGGGGTCGTTAATCAGTTCGGGTGTAGCCTGGATGCTGCCGACTTTGGCGCGCGCTTCTGTGACGCCCAGTAGCACGCTGCTTTCCTGGGCGGCATAACCTTTGACAGTGTTGACCAGGTTGGGGATCAGATCGGCGCGCCGCTGATACTGGTTAAGGACTTCCGCCCAACTCGCCTTGATCTGCTCATCGGTGGTTTGAAATGTGTTGTAGCCGCAGCCGCTCAACATTGTAGCCAGTAATACCATCCACAAGATACGCATCGCCCATCCCTCCGGTTGAATATAAACAATATAAAAACTATAGCACTAAACCAATACAAACTTGAAAGCTATTGTTAGGAACGGGCCATGCCTGCGAACAGGAAATTTGCGGGTATACCCCGCTCCTACATCATACCGACTGGCCCGCCGCATAACCCGAAACCTAGGCCAATTAAAAGTTATAGCCGCCGAGCCATTCTGTGACGTCCACCACCTCGCCGATGAAATACAGGCCGGGAACTTCGATGCACTCCATGGTCTTGGATGGCAACGCGCGCGTGTCGATCCCGCCGCAGGTCACTTCAGCCTTGCCATATCCGGCTGTCCCGGAGGGGATAACCTGCCAGTCATGCAATTTGCGGCGATCTGCTTGCGCTCTTTGTCGTTAAATTGGTTGAGCGGTTTATTCTCTATCTTCCTGTGTGCGGTCAGCTCGGCACACCACACCTCGGAAAAGCTTTTCGGGAATCTTCCGCTTCTGAGGAAATAGTTCGTCAGCTTGGTGTCAGGAGCTGCCCCCCGATATTCAAAGCAGATGGTATGGACGCATCCCTCCTTACGGGGAGCAGGGTGAGCCTCACGACGCATACGGCTCAATCTTCTCAAAGGCGTCTTGCGGAAGCGTAGCAAAAGCCACACAAAAACTACAAGTATCTATTTCAGTCTGCTCCCCAACACCCTAATATCCAGCGCCTTCCTGGTCGCTTTAACAATTTCATCGAAATCCTTCCCGCTAACCTTCGCCTGAAAAAGTATCTCATCCCATTTCTTGAGTTCTTCTGCTGTTAGCGCCAGTCTTTCCATTATCTGATCTTGATTTTCCTCAACAAGGTTCTGTCCTTCCGGCAACTCCATATCATCAAAGTATTGATGCGGTGGGTTAGGGTAGGGGAATTGATCAATAAGGCTGTTAATCTGGGAACCGAATGAAACCGGTTCCAGCACGGCAGGGGGCAACCAGGATTCCCAGGTCCCATTGTCGACGATGACCTCCCTAAGTTCTATGCCACATCGCAAAGACTCAGCATTGATCGGTTGAGGTGGTTCCGCCATTAACGGGCGGTACATCACCACCCATATCCATTTCGAACTTCTCGAAATCCTCAAAACAATGCAACCTGGATAGCGAAAATTTTGAATGGGCCAAAATTCACAATGGGCGCGTTCCGCGTCGTCCAGTACCTCACCCAGCACCAGCGCCACCTCTTCAACCTCTCGCACACACCACCGGTGAACCACATCGGGACACAATCTGCCGTAACTCACCCCCAATACGTCGAATAGCTTCAACTGCTTTTCAATCGATAACGCATTGTCTCGCCCAGTCGACCAGTTTGATAAGTTCGGGCGGAGCACGCCGGCAAGGTCTGCTGTCTTCCCCTGACTGATGTTGTTTAAACGAATCAGAGCGGCCATTAATTCTCGCGAAGTCATCTTTATGTTCTTCATACCCATAAAGCCCTTGACATGTCATTAAAGAAAGGCTAGTATAATCCATTACATTCACAAACAAAATGAAACAACGAAAAGATAAACATCTGACAATTAATCGCTGAATTCGGCCCCGCCGGCATTTTGAACAATGCCGGCGGGGCTTTTTGTTTTGTTTCATTGCATGTGGACGTGAATTTTAAGGAGATCCAAATGAATAAACTTTTAAACAAGAAGCACTGGGGGGTGAAATACAAAGATTTTTGCAAACGACATGCATGGCTGAATTACCAAAAGGATTTGTCAAGCGCGCCTGGCTGGCTGGACCTTATGGACGCCTGCCTGAATGACCTTGAAGAGGTGTTTAAAGTAATTGGCCTGGAAAATCTGACCTTCTTGGGCCTGGTTTTCCTAAAAGGCAATGATCGGGAAATTACCATTTACGCCGATTTCAATCCTGACATCGGGTCGGCCAGGATTACCTTGTGCAAAGAAATCATCAAACAGGCCATCAACCAGTCCTCAGGCACCTGTTTCAAGTGTGGCGCTTTGCACGAAGGAACGGAAGACCAGTTTGGGCACAGGCCGAACCGTGCCTGCGAGGCTCATGCTGAGTTCGACGGTGTGTTTTTCGAAGAATATCAGGAGTGGGAAGCCGCCCGGATCAACGAGCTTTGCAATCAGGTGAGAGTTGAGACGGACGAGGATGCGTACCCCAGCGCACCAACGGCCAAGGAGCAGCAAGGCAATGAGGTAATCATGACAGAAGATGACAAGCTTGTCATCGCACGTCCGAGCGCCAAGCTATATGACCTGGAAGAGATCCAGCTGATGCTGACCGATCAAAGTAATGATCGCAACATCAATCAGAAACGCAAGGACATGGCGAAGAAAATGCTGAAGCTCGGCGAGCGACGCGATTTCTGTCCGGTGCCTCAGGCCAGTGTGATGGCGCAGTCACTCAGGTCGGCATTCCCGAACTTTTCGAAAGTGGTGGACTTTATTGAAATCTATGTCGCCCTGGCATTCATGACCGGCAAATTGTATCTGCCGCCGATCATGCTCGAAGGTATTCCCGGTATAGGTAAAACAAA
>Ga0307375_10001683_pt1 | contig 23709 bp, 22 predicted proteins | sample TR1MG_FD_202531 | JGI IMG/M metagenome (GOLD analysis project Ga0307375, IMG submission 202531) | Soil microbial communities from Risofladan, Vaasa, Finland - TR-1 | ecosystem: Environmental > Terrestrial > Soil > Coastal area > Acid sulfate soil | place: Finland: Risofladan, Vaasa | collected...
ATTGCGAGAAGGACCGTCGCGTGATCCTGGCGATGGGGGACGCGCTCGCGGGCTCCAACCGGCCGTTGATCATCACCTCGGGCACTGGCATGGGTAGTTCAGGGCCCGGGGTGCTGGCCACCGAAGACGTCTTCGATCGCGACAACCCCAACCCGCGTCGTCTGTCCGAACTGACCGGTGAAGAGGTTGCCAGACGCGGCGTATCCGTCGCCGCGATGCGTCTGCCGCAGGTCCACGACACGAGGAAACAAGGTCTGATCTCTCCCGCGATCGAGATCGCGCGCCGGAAAGGTGTCTCGGCCTATGTCGGCGAGGGTGCCAATCGCTGGCCGGCGGCGCACGTGAATGATGTGGCGCGACTCTACCGGCTCGCGCTCGACAAGCACGAAGCGGGTGCACGCTGGCACGCCGTTGCCGAAGAAGGGGTGACCATGCGGGAAATCGCCGAGGTCATCGGTGCCGGGCTCGGCGTGCCGGTCCGGTCAATTTCGCTCGACGAGGCGGCGGAGCATTTCGGCTGGCTCGGTCTGTTTGCTGCCCTCGACCTGCCGGCATCGAGCGCGTCGACGCGCGATCGGCTTGGCTGGAAGCCGACAGGACCGGGCCTGATCGAGGATCTGCGGAACATGGATTACGGTGCGGTCGACGGAAACCGGGACGGGGGAAGTTAAATCGAAGCTTGGCTCGGAGTGGGCTTTCTCGAGAAAGGCGACTCTGACCTTTGGCTCGCTGATATGCCAATCCGTCATACTTGCCTCAGCCCAGGAGCAAGTATGGAAACGATCCACGTAGTGCAACCCTTCGACCGGGTGAAGAATGGCTTGAAGCCAGGCCAGGTCCTGCAGTTCAAGACAGCTGATGAGGCCACGCGCAGGGCCGGGCTGCTGGCCGACAAGCATGCGGGCGTCGTCGCCTACAGCATGGACGTGGACGAGGAGAGCGGAGACTACGGCACGCCGCGCGTGCTGTTCCAGTCGGGAGACGTGCCAGAGCTTTGATCGGCCGAACAACCCGATCGGTTTCACTGGATTGCGTGCCGACACGACGCGGTCGAAGGGACTCAAGGGCCGCTATCATCGCATCATGTCCAAGCTGCTTATGAACCTGCGAAACGTGCCGGATGACGAGGCCGACGACGTGCGGGCGATGCTCGACGCGCAGCGCATCGCGTTCTATGAAACCAGGCCCAGCATCTGGGGTGTCTCGGCTGGCGGCATCTGGGTGACCGAGGACGAGGCCTTCGCCGATGCCAGGCGCGCGATGGACGTCTATCAGCAGCAGCGCAGCGCCCGTGCCCGGGCCGAATACGCCGCCGCCAGGCGCGCAGGCACCGCGGAGACGTTCGTCACGATGCTTCGTGCGCAGCCGGCGCGCGTCGTGATGAGTATGCTGGGCATCCTCCTGGTATTGGCCCTGGTGGCGCTTCCGTTCTTCCTGTTGCGCAGGTAAAAGCAATTTCCGCCGTGGATACGCGCGAGGATCGGGCAAGGTGCTGGCTGTTGCGGGATGGCGCTGGAAGTTGGGCGCCGTCAGCACTCAGACATCAGGGCGGGGCAGCCATGCCATGGTAACTTTCCGTTGTCGCCAGGCCGCATCGGACCACGTGACCGGTGTCACGCTCACTGTGCCTCGCATCCCGCGGCGAAGCAGATAATGCACGCCCCCTTTCGAACAAGGCGAAAACCATGCATGCCGACTCATCATCTGGCGTTGATCCGAAGGGCCTGCGGGAATACTCGGTGGTGTTCACCGACCGCGCACTCAACCATATGTCGCAACGCTTCCAGCAGGTCATGCGCGACCTGTCGATTCATCTGAAGACGGCCTACCACGCCCACGCCGTCGCGATCGTCCCCGGCGGCGGTACGGCCGGCATGGAGTCGGTGGCGCGCCAGTTCGCCCACGACAAAAACGTGCTGATCATCCGCAATGGCTGGTTCAGCTACCGCTGGAGCCAGATCTTCGAGGTCGGCAGAATTTCGGCAGACACGGCCGTCCTCAAGGCCCGCCCGAGCCATGCCGCACACCAGGCCCCGTTTGTGCCGCCGCCGCTGGATGACGTCATCGCCGCCATTGCCGAACGCAAGCCTGACCTGGTGTTTGCCGCACACGTGGAAACCTCGTCCGGCATGCTGCTGCCGGATGACTATCTGCAAGCCGTGGCAGCCGCTGTCCACGCGCACGGTGGCCTGTTCGTACTCGATTGCATCGCCAGCGGCGCGCTGTGGGTCGACATGCCGCGGATCGGTGTGGATGTCTTGCTGTCTGCGCCGCAGAAAACCTGGAGCTCGACGCCGTGTGCTGCCGTGGTCATGCTTTCGGCGGCCGCGGAGGCGCGGCTGAAGACCACGCAAAGCTCCAGCTTTACGCTGGATCTGGCCAAATGGCGTGCCGTCATGGCGGCCTATGAAAACGGTGGTTTCGCCTACCACTCGACCATGCCCACCGATGCGCTGGTGCAGCTGCGCGACGCCATGGTCGAAACCATGGCCATGGGGCTGGAGCAGGCGCGCGATGCGCAATGCGAGCTCGGGCGCAAGGTACGTGCCCTGCTGGCTCGGCGTGGTCTGCCCAGCGTCGCCGCCGAAGGCTTCCAGGCGCCCGGCGTGGTGGTGAGCTACACCGACAGCGACGCCATCCACAACGGCAGTGCGTTTGCCGCACAAGGCCTGCAGATTGCTGCCGGCACGCCGCTGGCCTGTGACGAGCCCGATGACTTCAAGACGTTCCGGCTTGGCCTGTTCGGTCTCGACAAGCTCAAGGATGTCGACGGCACGGTGCAGCGACTGGACGATGCGCTTGCCCGCATCATGGCGGGTGGAAACCGGGACGAAGGGAGTTAAATACCCTCGAGCTTGTCTTCGGCTCGCCTCGGCCACCCGGGCCGTTGCACGTTCACCGGGCGGCCCAAGATCTTTTGGGTATCCGGATTTCACTGTGGGATCCGCGATTTGATCGCTTCCACATGCCACCATGTTTAGTGTGGGAAGTACCCCTGTGGATAGCAAGGGATGTCAACCAGGTGGTCAGTCGCAGACGCGTGTGATCAAAGATGGTGCCAGCGCGCAGGCTGGTCGGGTGATGACACGCGCCGCATTGCCAGTGCGGTCCGGCCTCTGCGTTCGAATGTCGTCGCGCGGGTGGCCGAAAACTTCGGGTACACAAAACCTTGGGGTCAGCGTGCGCCGGCCGCAACAACGACGCTTCGCAGGCGGCTTCCAGACTGTGACGCCGCAAGAACGCGGAAACGACAGTCCTGGCTGAAACTGGACGCGATTCATGGCCATGCTTTATGACCAATACGCGATTGAGCATTTCGCTCCCTGAGCCGCTTCAATCGGCTCAGGCAGCTAAAAAGCCTACGGCATTTCTGGAAACTTAGGGGGTGCTATAGCAAAAAGTGCCAGTGGAAACACCGTCAGAAAAGTACTCGTAACAATAATCTTGGGTATAACTTATCCAATAACCTCCGCTACTGCTGATACCGCTTCCGCCACCTCCACCGCCGCCTGCGCTCCGACCTCCGGTCGGGGCTGGGTCTGCGCCACCCTCAGCTGACCCTATCGCCTTGTACTTCTCATTGCCCGGGTTACTGAAAACATTCGTCACGACCCATGTGCCAGCCTTGACATACTCGATTCTTGTACAGATCGTAGTAGTACAATTGAAAAAATGTTTTGGATCACCTGCACTTGTCAACCAACTACCTCCATCGAAGGTATTGACAACTGTTTCGATCCAAATAGTAGTATCAGGGCCAACGGGCCCTATCGTCATTTCGCAATCAGAACAAAGAAAGGAGCCAACATTAGTAGCTGAATTCGGATCTTTTGGCTCAACCGAGGCGCAACTACCGGCGAAAGAAATCAGCGAAACCACAGCAAAAATAATCGCATGCACTAAAGTTTTCATATAAATTCCTTTTACTGATATGACGATTTACATCCCAGTGCAGCAATTAAGATAGATCGCCTCTCCGCGAGATGTGCCATTAGCCACATCGCTTGGCGGCAACTGGCGTTGCCATAAATTAAGTAACCGCTGCGAAGCCGGGATTAATCCTGTCTTGGTTGCTGAATACATATAAGCATACGCATCTACTGGATTACGATTTGTTATAACTCCGGTATTATAAGCATTTGATAGAGCAACCATTGCATCAACATTTCCCGAGGTAGCTGCACTTTGGAGGAAAGCTAAGCTGTTTCGAGCATAGGTCGATGTAAAATTAGATTTATATTGAAGTTCGGGATGTTTGTCGATCCAGCTGCCAATTTCGGCCATATAGGCATTTTGCGCATTAACATCGCCCCCCTGTGCGGCATAGGTCAACAAATTTACCGCTGATTGATAATCCTGACTCGTCAAGCCACGGCATTTTTCTTTGTATGATGTCGATGGATCCGTGGGGAATGGATCTCTATCGTCCTGAGATTTTCCGTAACAGGCAAATAAATCTCTGGCCAATGCATACGCAATTTCTGGGTGTCCAGAATACGCTTGAGACTTAAGAATAGACAAATTCCCAGCTAGATTTCCATCTGGAAGCTTGGCTGCGTCTGGTGATTTATAAGCAACTCGCCTTTTTGTAGAATACTGTGATGTAGCATCTGTGGATCCAGAATCATTAACTTTGGAAGTTGAGACCGAATGCTGGTCAGCTGATGCAGTTAATGTGGTTATTGCTGACTTTCCAGATGACTCGACTCGCTGGGTTTTGCTAAATAAAAGAAAGGCGCTAATGATTGCTATAGCTGCAATGGCATACAGAAATTTGTTGTTCATATCAAATCCTTTGGATGAACGTGTCAAAAACATATTGCCTATTTGGTTAAATCGGGCATTGGTAGTAACCGACTATCGTTGACTTGTGAGCGGATTATTGATCCTGCAACGCAATGATAATCCTACCATTTTCATGGTAAATCTTTTCGTAATACGTGTCTATACCTGAGGGTTCCTTCGAATTTCCTTGTTCGATCAATACGTTGCGTGCGGATTGAAGGAACAGTGCGCGCATGATGCGGTCACCCCTCACGGGTTACGAAGCCAGAGGAGACCCGCCGGCCCGTCGCGGTGGCCGCCTCAGTCGAAATAACCTTCGTCCGCCAGCCGCTCCAAGGTCGGAAGGTAGGCACCGTACTCGACCACTTCAGGAACATAGCGCACCTTCGGGGCCGGCATGTTCTTCATCAGCATGTATCCGATCGTGGGGGCGTCGGTGACCGGTTTCTGTTGGACATGGGCGCAGTCCTTGCGCGCCTTGGGGTCGTACAACATCCGGGCGCGGATCACGTCAAAGCTGTAACCCCGACCCATGCGGTTCATGACGCGGGCCAGGCTGTTGGCCGATTCGGTGTAGGCGTTGGTCACGGGGTTCTCGAAGTAGGTGAAGATCTCGTCGTACCAGTTGGTCATGGCGGTAATCAGTTCCTTGAAGTCAGGGCGCAGTTCCGCCGATACGTGGCCGAGCCATTGCTGCCAAGCCTTTTCGGCGGCGGGCCGGGTGGTGTGATCCCAGATCGCCAGGAAGCCTTCCTTCAGCGCGTGAGCTTCGCTCAGTAGAGGGAACTGCGCGAACCAGGCCCGCAGGCGTTCGACCTCCGCCGGTTTCAGATCGTGCTGCCGCTTGAGCAGGAGAAATCGTTCGTCCTTGAGTTTGAGCCGCTGGCGATCCGGCAGCGTCTTGCGAAAACGCTTGCGCATCGTTTCCAACACTTCATTGGCCATGCGCTGGATGTGAAACCGGTCTATCACCATACGCGCCTTGGGCAGAGTGTCGCGGATGACCTGACGGTAGACGTGATACATGTCCATCGTCACCCATTCCACCCGATCCTTGTCGGGAAGTGCCTTGAAGTAGGACAGCAGATCAGCCTTGGCCCGGCTGGGGCGCATGTCGAAGAGACAGCGCCGCTCGATGTTGGTGATGACGGCGCGATACGCACCGACGATCTTCAGCTCGTCGATGCCGAGCACGCGCGGCGTGACGTAACGAATCGTGGCTTCCAAGTCTGCGACCTGATCCTCGAAGATATTGCGGATCGTCTTCTCATCCAGCGCGACCCGACGCGCCAACGCGGCGAACGTCTCCCGAAAGCAGTGCTGGTGGATATAGTCGATCAGCCGTCGGGTCGCGAGCCGCTTGCCATCAATATCCGCCAGCGGCTCGAACGAAGTTTTGCTGCAGCGTTGGCACTGGTAGCGCCGGCGCTGGATCGTGATGCGCACGGTCTTGCCGTGCATGGGTGTATCGCGAAACGACTGCGATTGCGTGCCGTGACCGTAGAGGCGCCCCATCCCTGACGGACAGTCCGGACAGGTTACCACCAGCCCAGAGCCTTGGGCTTCGATGACGTATTCCCCACCCTCGTCGACGACGCGAAGTGCCCTGAGACCCTTCAAATTCAGGATATCGGTCACCGGTCGCCCACACTGGAATCCGTTTCTTAATCTAGCACAACCGCTCAGCGACCCACAGCAAAATCCGTTTTTTGACGAGAGAGCGACGCCCGGGGAATTTCAGCTTTCCCACAGTGAAATCCGGATATCCGATCTTTTCCGCCATGGCCTGAAAGCGTTTGCTTCCAAAGACACGCTCCTGTTGCAGGCGCTGGCCAATGGTGACCCCGTCTACGCATGGCCGCGGCGGAACACGAAGGCGTGAGGCCATCGCGGTCGGAGCGCTGTGACTCTGGTGTTTACACCGCTCCCCAAACCCACCTCACCCGATAAGTGAACCTGACCCCATTCGCTCCCGACGTGTTGCGCGTGCTATCGGCAATGCGGGATGCGGCGCGTAGGCATCGCACCGGCTTTTGTGTCGCTTAACTTCCTCCGTCCCGGTTTCAACGGCTTCTGGGATGAGGGTACGGCGCGGTTTGCGCTGATCGTCGCAGGCCGCGCGGCTGTCCCGACCATGTTGCCCAAGCATCAAGGCCGCGTCGTCCGCAGTGCCGGCGTTCGGTACCATAGGCAGTCCCGCCCTCGCTCTTTGCCCGTCATTCCGGCGAAAGCAGTGATTCAGTGCCAGCGATTTCATTGGCGTGAAGACGCTGGATCACTGCTCGGCGGCGGCGAAATCGAAGCCGTCCATTTCGAACGAAGTCCGGTACCGTCATCGAGAGAAGATCCATGAAACTGCATGCCCCGTTCATCCAGTTGCCGCTCCAGTTCGACGCCACGCAGTTGCTGGCCGAGGTGAACGCGCTGGACGCGTCGTGTTGGCTCGAGCACCCCCAGAAGTTTCCTGGAAATTTCGCGCTGCCATTGATTTCCGTCAACGGTGATCCGTATAGCGACGCGTTTGCTGGCCCGATGCGGCCGACGCCGTCCCTCAGAGACTGTCCATACCTGATGCTGGTTCTCCATCGGATCGGTGCCGTGTGGGGTCGTACCCGCCTCATGAAGCTGAGCGGACATGCAAAGGTCAATCGGCATACGGACATCAGCTATTACTGGCGTGATCGTGCACGCGTGCATGTGCCTATCCTGACCAAGCCGACGGTGCGATTTCTCTGTGGCGACGCCGAGATCAACATGGCGGCCGGCGAGTGCTGGATCTTCAACACCTGGCTCATGCATCAGGTCATCAATGGTGACGACGATCAGCGGATTCATCTGGTGGCCGATACGGTTGGCAGCGAACCGTTCTGGGAGCTGGTCAGCCGCGGGCGAGCAGTGGGGCACGACCCCGTCAAGGACTGGCGGCCTGAGGCTGTTGCTCCGTCCCCTGAAACGCAGCCGGAGTTGATCTACGAGTCGGTCAATCTGCCGGAGGTGATGACGCCGTGGGAGATGCGCGAACACCTGATGTTCTTGCTTGCTGACGTGCGACCGAATCTGCAGATCGCCGTGGCGCAACAGTTGGTGTCGCGATTCTTGGGCGCCTGGCAGGCGCTATGGGCGCAATATGGCACCGACCGCGCCGGCTGGCCGTCCTATCGTGCAGCACTGAACGGCTTCGAGGAATTGATGGAACGCGCCACGGTGTCATTGCAACTCGAGTCCGGCCTGCCCTTCATGAAAGGCCTGCGCGCGATGATTCTGAAAGTTGCGCTGGCCGATTAAAGGGCTGGGCGGACGTCGGGACGTTCGAATTGTCCCTGACGCATTTTTCCTGTTCTCGATACTTTTGCCATAACGGCTTGCGTCATATGACGGTTAGCGTTATGGTTTGCCCGTGATCAGGAACTTCGCCGACAAGGAAGCGGAAAAGATCTGGCGCGGGACGCCTTCCCGGCGCCTGCCTGCCGATATCCAGTCCGTGGCGCGCCGCAAGCTGCGCATGCTGGGTAACGCCTCCGTGCTGGATGATCTGCGCATTCCTCCGGCCAGTCGGCTCGAAGCCCTGAAGGGTCAACGCAAAGGCCAGCACAGCATGCGGATCAACGATCAATGGCGCATCTGTTTCCGATGGATCGACGGTGACGCCCACGACGTGGAAATCGTCGATTACCACTGACACCAGCGAGTCGATCATGAAGATACTGCCAAACATCCATCCCGGCGAAGTGTTGCTTGAGGAGTTTCTGACGCCCATGGGCATCAGCCAGAACGCCTTGGCGCGCGCGGCTGGCGTGCCGCCGCGCCGCATCAATGAAATCGTGCTCGGCAAGCGCGGTGTAACGGCGGATACCGCAGTGCGCTTGGCGGTGGCATTGGGAACCAGCGAACGCTTCTGGTTGGGGCTTCAGGCTGACTACGATCTGGAAGAGGCACACCGCACACTCGGCAGTGCTGTCGAGCGGATTGAGCGGATTGCGGTGTGAGGGTTCAAACCCTCGGTGAGCGCGGCGGCGTGCCCGGCGCGATGGGCACCATGGTCCAGCGCGGCAAGATCCGGGACGAGTCGATGTATGACGAGCACAAGAGGCGATAAGGGGACGGCCCTTTGGGGACGGCGGCATCATGCTGCCTGTTGCATCTCCTGAGGTTCATGCTTGAACACCGGCCGCTCAGAAGGGATGCTGCCGGTAGAACAGCTCGAGCTGCCGATACACCTCCGGCAAATGCTGGCGCAAGGCTGCCGGTGCCTCGAAAAATTGCTCGCTGGCCACGGCAAAGAACTCGGCCGGGCTTTCCAGGGCATACGGGTCGATCGGCAAGTCGGCCCCGTTGCGCTGCTCCTCCTTGAGGCGATCCCACGCGCCCGAGAAGACCCGCGACCACGTGCGGCGATTCATGCGCCGGTGCAAGGGCGGAAAGCCGTTGGCGTCCCCGTTGAGCATGTCGAGCTTGTGGGCCATTTCGTGGATGACCACGTTGTGCCCGGGCTTCTGTCCGATATTCAGCACATCCGCCCACGACAGGATCACCGGCCCGCGCCCCCATGCCTCACCGGCCAGCACGGTGCTGGTCTGGTGCACCACCCCCGCCGCATCGGTGTGTTGGCGGCGTGGATTGAACGCGCCCGGGTACACGATGACGCTGTGCCAGCCGTCGTACCAGTCAAGGCCCAGTTTCAGGACGGGTACGCAAGCGTGGGTCGCGAGCAGGACAAGGTCGGCGTCGTCGAGATGCAACCCCTCGACCGGCTCCACCGACTTGCGGTCCAGGAACAGCGTCGCCAGCACGCGCAGCGTGGCCTGGTCGGAAGCGCCCAGCCGGCGCGCCGGGCCACAGCGCCGCAGCGCGTCTCGCCAGAGCGATTCGGCGATCGGGTGCCGCGCGACGATGCGGCGCACGCGCCAGTTTCTGATCTTGTCGAACATGGGCACCTGCTGCAGGGTGTCGCAGGGTCAACAGCATCGGGGCCAACGTGCACTTTCTCAAGAACGAACACGCGGGTCAGCCTGTCGCTGGCTGGGCCAATCGGCGACAGGGTGACCCCGGGTTGCGCTGACCGGCGGCCATCACCGCCGTGGGCTCGACAGGCGCACACTGACCGAGCGTGTCGGCCGGGTCACGCGCATCCGCTCGCTTGAAGAGGTCCCGGGCGGCTGGCCATTTTTTCGGGGCCTCGAAACCCTTCACTGGCCGGGTCGGCCGGAGCGGGCGCCGCGACGCGCGCTATGGCCATTTCGTCGTCTACGGCGATGCGCAGGGCTATCGGGACGAGCTCGACGCCTTGCGCGCCGAGGTGCGCAAGACGCATGACCAGTGAGGCAAGAAAGCGGCTGACGACAGCGGGCAGGGTGCACGTTCCGGTGGCCCGGAACAAACAGGGAGCCCTTTGTTGGTCAGGCGCCGACGCTGGCGAGAAAGGTTTTGCCCACCGCCGCCGGGCCGCCGCCAGTGCGCGCGCCACGTCCAACCACCATGGCGCCTTCCAGTGCGGCAAGCAGCGCCTCGGCCAGGGCGCCGGCACGCAGGTCGGCGCGCACCTGTCGCGCGTTCTGCGCATCGCGGAACGCAGCGGCCAGCCAGGTCAGATTGAGGCGAAAGAAAGCTTCCACCGCGTCGGCCACGCCGGCCGGCAGCGCATCGGCCTCGGCCCCCAGCATGCCGCACACACACAGGCGCCCGTCGTTGGCATAGGTCCGCGAAAACAATCGCACGTAGGCCCTCAACCGGGCCAGCGGCTGGCTGCGCGCGATATCGATGGCTACCAGCGCAGACTCGAACCGTTGGGTATAGCGATGGGCCAGTTCGGTGACCAGCTCGGCCTTGGTGCGGAAGTGATGATGCACGCTGGGCTTGCGGATACCGACCGCCTGCGCCACGTCGTCGTAGGAGAAACCGCCATAACCGCGCTGCTGGATCAGCGCCTCGGCCGCGTCCATCACCCGCTCGGCCGTCCCGGCCGCAGCGCCGTTCATGCGGTGGTGTCCTCGGTCTGCGCGATCAGGTGCCCGGTCTTGACCAGGATGATGCAGCCTTCCTTGCTGAAGGGCTGGTGCGCGCTCAGGTGCGGGCTGCGGATCCAGCTGCCGGCGGGATAGCGGCCGTACTCGTCCTCGAACACGCCCTCCACCACCAGGATCTCCTCGCCGCCGTGGTGCCGATGCGGGTTGAAGTGGGTGCCCGGCGCCCAGCGCACCATCGCGGTGTGTTCGGTGCGGAAATCGTGCAGCGGCATCACCGACAGCCCAGGCACCAGCCCGGGCAGCCAGGGCTCGTCATGGGTATGCACGACCACACGGGCCTGATCGGACGGGTCGAAATAGCGCAGTTTGACGAACAGCGTGCAGCCGCTGTCCGACCACGGCGCATGCGCCGACCCCGGTGGATTGCGGATGTAGGAGCCGGCGCCGAAGCGGCCCGTCTCGTCGCAGAACTCGCCGTCGAGCACGAACAGCTCCTCGCCCTGCTCATGCACGTGGCGGGCGAAGTGCGAGCCCGGCTCGTAGCGCACCACGGAAGTGGCGCGGGCGACCTCCTCGCCGTCGCGTTCGAGCATCTTGCGTTTGACACCCGGCGATGGCGAATCGATCCAGTCCATGGCGTTCGCATCCATCACGACGCGCTGCGACCAGTCGGCGTTGATTTTCATGGGTAGCCTACCTACTGAAAGGTAGGCAGCATGAGCCTGGCCATCGGCAGGGTCAAGTACGCGGGCAGGCTTTCTCCCAAAAACTGGTGGCAGAGCGCACCTTCTCTCTTCGTCCGCTCTGGCCCTGAGTTCTCCGCGTAGTACCATCGTCGCGCCATGGGCAATGTCACCGACAAGATCCGTTTCAAGGCCAAGCTGCTGCGGCCAGCGGCGCCGAAGGGTGCGGCCTGGACCTTTCTGGTGCTGCCGGTGGAGGCGAGCGGGAAGCTGCCGGCGCGCAGCATGGTGACGGTGGACGGCACGCTCGATGGCCATCCCTTCCAGGCCACGCTGGAGCCGGATGGTCGAGGCAGTCACTGGCTCAGGGTGGACCGGGCGCTGAGCGAGGCCGCCGGCGTGGCCGTGGGCGACAGGGTCGCGTTGGCGATGGCGCCGGTCGACGTGGAGCCGGAGCCCAAGGTGCCCGCGGATCTGCGCAAGGCGCTCGCTGCCCATGCGGCGGCTCGCGCGCAATGGGACGACATCACGCCAGTGGCGCGACGCGACTGGATCCACTGGATCAGCTCGGGCAAGAAGGCGGAAACCCGCGCGCGCCGCATCCTCACCGCCTGCGACATGCTCGCCTCCGGCAAACGCCGCGCCTGTTGCTTCGACCGCTCGGGCATCTACAGCAAGGCTTTCAGTGCGCCCGAAGCGGCGATTTGAGTCTGCAGGGAAGAAACAGGGTCGGGTTCACTCGTTTGCGATCGCGGAGGCAAGGCCCGCAACCTGTCTCACTCTCCGCACTTGAATCCTCTCCCCGCCGGGGAGAGGGCAGGGTGAGGGGCGCACGCTGGTGAATGGCGAACTGCCACGACGAGCGCTGGCCCTGGTGCGCCAATGATGCCTCGACCATCGCACCGAGCTGGAGCAGAATTGGGCAGATGTGCCTGCTTTGCAGTGGCGGCTTTCGATGAGCGCACTGCACTTGGAATGGCAGGCTTCGGTCGCAAGGAGGGTGCCTTGGGCGCTTCCGCGCCTTTGCTCGAAACGTCACTATGGATGGCTGAATCGCATGTTGATCAAGCAAGTTGATGACCGGTCGGAAGAACTGGTTCAGTTGGCGCGAGTAGCCAAGTCCGGTACCGGCGATGCTGCGAAATGGGCGGCAAAGGACCTCAGCCTTCGTCGGGCCGGCATCAAGGGAGAGACTGAGTCGGCGTATCTGATCGACTTTCACTTCAGGGCAACGCTTAACTGGGCAGTGATTCATGACTTGCGTGTAGAGCATAACGGCCGCGTGGCACAGGTGGACCATCTGCTGATCAATCGCTGGATGGAGTGCTACGTACTGGAGTCCAAGCACTTCAATACAGGTATCAAGATCACCGAAGCTGGCGAATTCATGCGCTGGAACGACTACAAGCGTACCTACGAAGGCATGCCCTCGCCGTTGCTGCAGAACGAACGCCATATTGCCGTGTTGCGCGACTTGATGAGCACGCTTGAGTTGCCCACCCGGCTGGGGATGCGCATTACCTTTGCCTTCCAGACTCTGGTGTTGGTTTCGCCCGACGCGCGGATCGACCGGCCCGCAAAGTTTGACAGCAGCCGTGTGATCAAGGCCGACCAGATCAAGGAAAGCATCGGGCGCGACATCGAAAATGAAAACGGCTTGCTCGGCATCATGAAGACGGCAGCCAAGATCGTATCAAGCGATACCGTGCGTGACGTGGCGCAACAGCTGGTGAACTTGCACCGGCCGATGAAGTGGGCGATACCGGAGGTACCTGCCAAGGCCGCAGGCGTTACCGCCAAGCCGGCTTCACCGATTGCCACTTCGAAGCTGACGGAACGAGCGACGCCCCGCATTCGCGAAGAGCCCGATTCAACGGCCGCAGGGGCCGCCTCAATTGCCGGCCCCCAATGCAAAAGTTGCCAGAGTGAGGAGGGCAGGATCCTCTATGGCAAGTACGGCTACTACTTCCAATGCAGGCAGTGCGGCATCAATACCAATATCAAGTTCGACTGCCTTCCCGGGCACAAGCCGCGCCTTCGCAAGGCGGGCAACCAGTTCTACCGGGATTGCCTCGAGTGCGGCACGACGCAGCTGTATTTTACGAACGACTAGGAAGGCTGGCGCAAGCAGGCCCGGTTCTCTTATTTCCCGGCCCAAGCGAACCTGCTCCGTTCTTTCAATCGCCCGCTTGTTCGTGCCGTCAATCCAGCAACAAACTTTCCAGGAAGCGCTCGCCCTTCAGTGTCACCTGCAGCGCGCGGCCCTGCGGCTGGCGGCGAACCAGCGCCAGTGCCAGCATGCGGTCGAGGATCGCCGCGCCCAGTGCGCCGGCCAGGTGCATGCGGCGCTCGCTCCAGTCCAGGCAGGGCCGGCACAACGGGCGGCGCGACGCGCGCATGGCGGCCAGGTCGACGCCCAACCGGCGGCACCACGCTTCGCCTTGTGTGGTCAGCACGGTCGCGCCGTCGCGTTCGGCGAGGTGGGCATGGGCGTGCAGGCGATCCCATAGCGCGACGCCGCACTGGCCAGCCAAGTGGTCGTAGCAGCTGCGGGCGTAGCGCAGCGCCAGGTCGGCCGGCCCGGTATGCACGGCGGCATGCCCGTCGCGTGCGGCAAAGCCCAGCAAGCCTTCCAGCAGTTCGGCCACCGGTGCGCCGGCTAGCCGGAAGTAGCGCTGGCGTCCCTGCCGGAGCATGGCCCGCAGGCCGGCGTCAGTGAGACGGGCAAGGTGGCTGCTGGCGGTGGAGGGCGCTACCTGGCCCTCGATCGCCAGCTCGGTGGCGGTCAGTGCGCGGCCGTCCATCAGCGCCAGCAGCATGGCTGCGCGTGTGGGATCGGCCAGCAGGGCGGCGACGGTGGCGACGTTCGGCGTCATGGTTCGATCCGCGTCGAAGCGAGGTGGTGGGGAGGCAAGCATTATGGCGCTCCGACACCAGCGAGGGCGATGCGATGGCAGGCACTATTCACCGATACGGCGCGGCGCTGGAATGGCGCCGCAACCAGGGCAACGGCACCCGTCGCTTCCCGCACTTCCCGGTCGGGCACCGCGCAAGCGTCAGCGTCGAAGCGGCAGAGACCACGGTCGCCGCATCGGAGCGCACGTCATGAAGGATCTGACGATCATGCTCGACGACCGCCCCGGCGCGCTGGCGCGGATGGGCGAAGCGCTCGGCCAGGCCGGCATCAGCGTGGAAGGTGGTGGTGCCTGGGTGGTGGGCGGGCAGGGCGTCGCGCATTTCCTCGTCGCGGATGGCGAGGCGGCGCGAGCCGCGCTCGCGGCCGCCGGCATCCGGGTGTCGGCCGTGCGCGAGGTGTTGATCCAGCGCCTGCAGCAGGATCGACCGGGCCAGCTCGGCGGGTTGTGCCGGCGCATGGCGGAGGCCGGGGTGAACATCGAGGTGCTCTACAGCGACCACGCCAACCAGTTGGTGCTGGTGGTGGACGATCCCGCGGCCGGGCACCGCGTATCCGCGGCGTGGATGCGGGACAGCGGGATGTGAAGCCGACCCCGCCGTGCGTCACATCGCCGTCGGCGTCGCGCTCCATCCATGCTCCGGGTAATAGCGCTGCATCATGCGCGCGACGTAGCCCGCGAGTGCGGGGCGAGCCTCCACGGCGCGGCGCAGCGGGGTGTCGAAGAACGGCGTGACCACGCTGGCGAGCATGCCGAACGCCGTGGCATCCACGCCGCTGGGCGTGTCGCGCATCAGGTACGGGCGATCGCCGAGCCACTGCGCCAGCGCGTCGATCGAGCGTTCGCCGAGCTCGGCAATCTTCGCCGGCGAATGCCGGCCTGTTCCCTGGGCATGCAGGTCGGCGGCCTTGCGCGCCTGCATCTCCTCGCGCAGCCGGGCGCGGTCCGCCTCGGGCGCGCGGTCGACGAAATGCGCCGGCCCCTTGGCGAAATTGTCCGGTTCGATCCAGCGGAACCAGACCATGGCGAAATACAGATGGTCCTCGAGCAGCCGCTCGATCGTCCAGGCTTGCGCACGCTGGCGCGCATCCAGTTCCTGGTCGAGATCGAGCCCGTACTTGTGCTCGATATGCGCGCGGATGAAGGTGGAATCGGTAACCACTTCGTCGTGGTCGTTGATATAGGGCAGCTTGCCGTTCGGCGCCTGCGGCGGGGTAGTCGATACCTTGTCGTAGGCCAGGCCGGCCATTTTCAACTGGACCTCGGTCTTGATCACGAACGGGCTGCTGTCGGGCAGCCCGAACATCGGGTTGGTGGCGAACAACGTGATGCCGGTGGCGGACATGCTCAGGCTCTGCTGGGGGAAAAGGGCGCCCAGCATGGCGACCTCCTGCTGACAACGGCATGTCAGCAGGTTCAGTCCAAAAGGCGGAAACCGCCCCGCAGCCAAGCCGGCAGCGGCTGGTCGCAACCTTGCTTCAGGCCGCTCCAGTCGCGCCGGCAAGGTTGCCGGCTGCCGATCACCGGTAGGTGATGAAGGTGGACAGTTCCTGGACGATTACAGCCCCGAGCAACTTGTCCCTGACGCGGTTCCCGGCAGCGCCTCGCGGCGGGCGTCGTGCTTCTGCACGTGGCACAGGTGTCTGGCGAAGTGGCCGTCAAGCACGAACGGCTTGCGAGGACATGCGATGCAGCCGCACCGCATGCCCCACGCTGTTCGCCGCGCCCAGGTTCCCAGCAGCCCGGCCGACCAAAGCCCGACAGGCTGCTAGAACGAAACCCGAGCCGACAGGCCGGCGCCGTAATCGGGGCTGCCATCCGAGAAGCCACCGAGGAAATAGCCACGCAGTGCCCATGCGTCGTTGATCTTGTGGCTGAAGTAGAGCGTCGCTTCGCGGCGTGTATAGCCTGTGTCCGCCGGTCGCTGCTGGTAGAAGAATTCCAGGCCGGTGCTGTCGCCCTGGTCGAGCGCGTAACTGACGCCGGCGTTGGCGCTCCAGACATCATTCAGCTGGATGTACGTGGAGCTGCCCAGTTGCGTGTAGGCGACGCCACCGAAGACCATCCATGCCGGCCCCAGCGTCTTGTAGAGGTCGACCGCGGCGCCGTAATCGTTCTGTCCCGTGCCGAGGCCCTTGTCGGTACTGGCCGTACCGAACTTGATTCGTCCGGTTAGATCCAGCGCGAAGCCGGTGTCCTTGTTTTCGATGGCGTGGAAGGTGGCCTGGGTCGTGATATCGCCCATGCCCGAAGCCGTCCCGGAGGCGTAGGTTGCAGGTGTGACGATGACGGTAGTTCCGCTACCGCCACGGCCACGGCCCTTCGGATTCGTGTTGAGCACCACGCCGACGCCCGGAATCACGTTGCCCGGACCCGACACATGCAGGTACGGCAGGGTGACGCCGAAGGACCAGCTGCTGCCGCTGTAGCCCACGCTCAATGGAACATCCCAGATGGTGGTGGTGGTGTCCAGGCCGTACTTGCCGCTGCTGTAGTCGGTGCCCACGCTGACATACGGAGCGCCCTGGTCGGCGGCATGGACCAAGGGCGCCGTGCCGGCGAGCAGGCTGGCGACGAAGGCCAGGTGGATTGCCTTGCTGAGTTTCATGGTGGGTGTCCTTTGCATGCTTTGGGTCGTGTGAATGGGGCATATGACGCATAGCTCCCCGGGCCACGATGGTTGCGAGCGGGAGGCACGCGCAGCCGGGAAAGTTCGTGCCTGCAGACTAATTACAAGCGACGTTTCGTTATTGACGTAGGTCAACTTGCACGCGTCATGGCGTTCCTAGACTGCCCTTGCCGCGGAATTCCGCAGGCACAACTCGACCTACTGAGGACAGTCATCATGCGTAAATCCGTCATCATCATTCTGGGCGCCTCGATCGCCCTGGCATCGGCTTCGCCCGTCATGGCCCAGAGGGGCGGGCGTGCGCCACGCGTAAACCCGGCCACCACACCGACGGGAGACCAACTGCACACGCAGGACCGCCTGAAGGATCCGACCCACCTGTACGACAAAGACAAGCTGCAGGACCAGGATCGCCTGAAGGATCAAGACAAGCTGCACGACCAGGATCGCCTGAAGGATCAGGACAAGCTGCACGATCAGGACAAGCTGCAGGATCGCGACCGCATCCACGACCAGGATGGCCAGGCCATCTATGCCTACGACCTGATGACACCGGCCGAACGCTCCGCCTACATGACCAAAATGCGCAGCCTGAACACCGTGCAGGAGCGCGATGCCTATCGCGAGCAGCATCGCACCGAGATGCAGCAGCGCGCACGTGAGCGCGGCGTCACCATCCCGTCCGACAACGGCCAGGGTACGCAGCAGCAAGGCAGCGAAAACGGCAACTGAATCGCCACACGTTGCCTCACGAAGGATGCGGACCCACGCTCATCGACCCGCATGTTTTGGCGGATGTGAAAAAAATACGGGAAGTCGGAATGCACTCTGCGTTCGGCTTCCCTGGTGAGCCATTGACTGCAATCAATGTCCGAGCGATCGCAGGCGCCGCCTGGTAGATCCAGCCTGCCGGGTGGCGCGATCGGACTGTCCGCGCCGCGAATCTTCAAGCCACTCCCTCGTTGCCTGCCTGATTCGGGCCCCGGGCCGCTTGGCAACAAAAAAAAGGCCCAATTCCTGGGCGACTGCAGGCCCGTGAAAATTGTCCGCGACAGCATTCTTGTGACACCATTCTTGCGCAGCGTATCGGGCTGGGCAGGGCATGTTGGCGGCTTGCCTGGCGCGAATCGGCAGCGCACATTTGGCCACCCACGTGTCCAGGCAGCGACGGTGCCGCAAGGCGGCAGGAGTACAGCGACAGGGACGGCATCGTCCACTGAATGTCTGGGAGAATACGTTGATGCGAAACGCGATGAAGGCAGCCGGGGTGGGCTGAAGCACTTTTTCGGTGCGCGGGTAAGCAGGGATCGGTTGAAACAGATGGGCGGCCATTTCAAGTCCGCCGACGCCAAGGTGGACAAGAGCAGGATCTTGGCACGGATGGGCATGTATGCGGTCTACAAGGGCTCGCCGATCTTGCTCGGCAAGAACATCTACGACAGCATCAAGGTGGGCAGGTGGAAGCATGGCGATCTGAGAAAACACCAGTCCGACGTGGACAGCTTTCTCGCCAATGCGCAGATGTCCGACGAAGGGAAGAAGGCGGTGGCCAAGCTGGTGCTCAATGGCGCTTCCCGCAACGACACCTGTGCCCAGCTTTCGCCCGCAGACGTGGCCTTGCTGGACGCGATGGAAAACGATCTGAACATCGAGGCCGGCAACTGCATCAACTTTTGACCGACATACGAGTGGGGCCGCGATCGACTTGTCGATAGGCGGCTTCGGCAGGTGTCCGGCAAGCGGACGTTCGCCTGGCGCCCGAGCATTGGCCGGAGCGCCTCATGCAATCGACCCTGGGGGGCGACCTTTCAGCCTTCCGGCTGACCGGAAACCGGCAACTGCCACGTGCTGCACGAGGGCATGGCGTTCGATCTTGTGCGCACTTTCCGCCAATCATGCCGGTGGTCGCAGGCCGGAACTCGAGAGTAGCGGTCAGCTGGCATGCTGGCTGGCCGCCATCGCCGGCGTGGTGCACGTCGGCGTTCCCCCGCCGGCTTTGCGCGCACAACAGCTCGCGCCATCCGCGCCAGCCAGGTACCCGATGGCTACCTGTCCGATCAAATACAGGCAAGGCTGCTGCCGGACGGATATCTGCTGCGGGATTGATTAAAGTCAATCGGCCCGTCTGTTCCACGCATAGCATATGGATGAACAGGGAATCCACATTTATGCGTTTGACCGATCGCTCGGCAATGCAGTCGCGCGGCACGCGAAGTGCAGAACATGTCCGCTATACCAATTCGAGCGCCTTGCGCCGGCAGGCGCTGTATGTGGCGTTGGCCATGGCAATGGCGGCGGCGAGTGGCACCGTGATCGCTCAGGCGGCGACGGCTTCGAAAGCGGCAACGGCACCCCGCGAGGTGGCGCAAGACGCACCGGTTTCACCTTCCGGGTGGACCCTGGTGCCCGGACTTTCGTTCGGCATCAGCTACGACAGCAATGTCTTCGCCACGTCCGACCAGCCGCAGGCGGACATGTTGATGACCGTCACGCCATCCATGCTGATACGCAAGGGCAGCAGTGGACGCAGTCTCACATTCGAGGCAGAAGGCAGCGCTGCGCAATACCGCACCAACAGCAGCGAAAACAGTCGTGACTATCGACTGGATGTTTCGGGCAGTCAGCGCATCGATCGGTACGGTAACCTTTTCGGTGGCCTGGGCATCAGCCGCTCGCACGAGGACCGCACTTCGCCCGATGACGTGTTCGGCACCCGGCCGACGGTCTTTACCGATGCGCATGCCCACATCGGTATCGCCCAGCGCTGGCAGTCGTTTTCGCTGCGCACAGGTGCGACCTACAACCATCTGGTCTTTCACAATGTGACCGATGCCGCTGGCGCTGTCATCGACAACGGCGACCGCAATCGCGATGTACTCGGCCTGGGCATGCGCTTCGGTTACGCGCTGTCGCGGCAGACCGATCTGTTCGTGCAAGGCACGCTCGATCGCCGCCGCTATGAACGCGAGCTCGACGACAACGGCTACCGGCGCGACTCCCAAGGCGATAGCTGGGTGGTCGGGCTTGCGCGCAGCGGGAAGGGCGCGCTGACCGGAGAGGTCTACCTGGGAGAGATGTCGCAGCGCTATGACGATCCGAGATTGCCGGATGTCACGTTGCCCACGGCAGGTGTGAGTCTCACCTGGAATGCGCCGGGGCGGACGTCACTGAGCGCTTCCTACTCGCGATCGATCCTGGAAACCACGCTGCCCGGCGCATCGAGCTACGTGGATACCAGCGTGGGCGTTCGCGCCGATCATCGGGTCGATGCGCGCCTGTCGACGCATGCGGCGATCACCGTGACGCGCAGCGATTTCCGCGGTATCGGTCGGCGTGATGACGTGATCGACACCAGCGTGGGCCTCAGCTACCGGCTGAGCCGCCGGGTGTTTCTGGATGGGGACTATCGCTTGCTTCAGCGCCATTCCGACCTGCCCGGAGCCAACTACGACCGTCAGGAGATATATCTCGGCCTGCGCCTCGATGGCGGCGCAGCGACCGCCATCACGGCTGCGGCCGCAGCGACCACGGCAGCGGCATCGGAGTCGCCGGAAGGTCCCTCCGGCTTTTATCTGGGCACGACGCTCGGCTATAACGTATTCGACACGCGCGTCACCGGCCCGCGCGGCGAGCACGGCGGCTATCGCGGCGACTTTGCCGGCAGTGGTGCCACCGCGTCGGTCTTCGCCGGGTACGGACACACGTTCGGGCGCGCCTACTGCGGCATCGAGGCGGACAGCACTCGCGCCAATGTCGACTGGAACCATGACAAGAGTCCCGACAGTCGGGTGTTCATGTCCGAACAACGCCGGGGCGAAGGCCTGGCCCTCAACGTGGGTTACGTCTTGCCCGGCGACGGGTTGATCTTCGCCAGCGTGGGTCGTCGACGGACCCATTTCGACAATAGTTATGCGGCAGAAACCGGCACGGCCTACGTGCAGGACGACACTCGCCTGGCTACCCGTCACGGCATCGGCGTGGACATGCCGCTGTCGTCGCATGTATTCGTCCGGGCACGCTACGACATCACCCGCTACGACGGCTACGACGTTGCCTACGATGGTGGTGCCGATCGTTTCTCCGGAAGCACGGGAGAGTTTCAGCTGGGGCTTGGCTGGCGACTGGGAAGCGTTGCCGCCGGCAGTCATGTCGCGGCCGGCCTGGACGGCTTTTACGCCGGCGCGCAGGGCGGCGACGATCGCAGTGGCAGCAAGCTCGATGCGGTACATCGTCAGCCGGGTCCGCCGGCATCCACCAATTTTCGAGCGGACTTCGGTGGACGTGGCAATGACATCGGTGCCTTTGCCGGCTACGGGCACGCGTTCGGGCCGCTGTATGCCGGTCTCGAACTCGAAGACGACGCCAGCCGTACCGGCTGGCGTCACGAAAAACTGCCTGACGGGCGAGATTTCTCGGTCGAGACGCGCGGCAGCTACGGGGCGGCCCTGCGACTGGGTTATGCGGCGCGCAGTGGAGCGTTGATCTACGCGCGCGCCGGTCGCGTGCGTGGCCGTTTCCACACGGTCTACGTAAAGGGCGAGAACCCCGATGCGTGGGTCAGCCGCGAGGACAACCGCGCGGGAACGCGTCTTGGCGTCGGTGTGGAGGCGCCGCTGTCGGCGTCGATGTTCATTCGGCTGGACTACACCTCTACCCGTTACAACGCCATCGCCTTCAACACCACGCAGGCCAAGGCAGATGACCTGCATTTCGCGAATCGACAGCAACTCTTCCGCATCGGTCTGGGCCTGAGGTTCTGACCGATCGTCACACCATGTAGCGAATTCAGGACGCGCCATTCAAAAAAACCACACAACCCACTGCGGTACGGGCGCGCCGCCGCAGCCCCAAGCAAGACAGGAGAATGTCATGAACAATCGCAGCACGAAACAGCGTCACAGACTGGTTGTCGGCCTGACGGTTTTGGCGGTGTCGATCGGCACCGCGCTGTCCCTCGGCAGTGCTCACACGGTATGGTCCCCGATGGCGGCCGCCTATGCGCAGGATACGCACGGCAGCAGCCACAGCTCGGGCGCTCAGGGCACGAGCCACAAGGGCAGCAATAGCGGCAAGGGCAAGAGTGGCACGAGCGGCACTCACAGCAGTGATGACCACGGATCCAGTGGCAGCAAGTCGGTGGAGTCGAAGGTACTCAGCGGCGGCACCGGAGTTTCAGCCGATGCCGAGGAGAGTTCCGACCGGCGCGGTCCGAAGTACGGTGGTGGAAAGACTACAGGCAAGCCCACCGGTGCCAGCACCAAAAAGGGCGACCTCTATGGCGATTTGAACGTGATCCTGCGTGACGCCAACGGCGTGCCGATCCTTGATCAATACGGTCACGTGCAGCCGCTCGACGCGGATGGCAACCCGATTCCGCTGACCCCTGAAGGCGACATCGTGGCGGGCTCCGAGGACCTGGTCGTGCCGGTGGAATTCAGCCGCCTTAGCGTGGCACGCTCGGCGACGAAGGTATTGGACAAGTCCTACGACGAAGCGATCAGTACGCTGAACTCGGCAACCGCGATCACCGTCGATGCGTCCGGCCGTCTGGTGGCGACTGTCGATGGCGTGGCCAAAACGATCGATTCGCCGCTGGAGAATCTTGCACTCTACGAGGCGCTGCTGAGCAAGGGCTACTTGCCGGGACTGGACCTGAAGGATGGCGTTTCGCTGGGCAATCTTTCCTTCCTCTCCGATCAGAGTCTGACCAACAGCGACATGCTGCAGGCGGCGTCGTTCCTGGCGGCCGCATCCGACAAGGCCGGCTCGATCAACCAGGACATGGTGGTTTACAGCGACTCGATCCTGGGGATCACCGGCTTGACCCCGGTCACCGGGGCGGACGGCAAGAGCTACGTCGATTTCTCCCAGGTCTCCTATGACCGTGGCGACACCTACACCGGTGACATCACCTATCTCAAGAGCAACGGCGACGGTACCTATGCCGCCGTGACCGAGCCCATCCTGACCGCGGTGTTCGGTGGCACCGACTACAGCGGCACGCAACTCGATGCGTTCACCCAGGCTGCCGACGATGCACGTGCCGTGATCGAGTTCGCCCACGACAATCCGATGCCCAGCGAGTGATGCGGACGGGCGATCTGCCATTCATGGCGATCGCCCATCCGGGCTGGTCAGTGCAAGACAACCGGCGGATCGGCGAAATACCCGGCTTTGTGGGGCGAGGCCTTTTGTGTCGCTGCCTGTCAGCTCACTTTTCGATCTGAAAACTTCTGGTCGAAGAGTGTTCTGTGCTTACAGCCCGGACATCCGCAGCAGTATCCTTGCCAGGCTTTTCAGGTTCTGCGCATTGCGATCTTCCGCTCGCCGCAGGTTTTTCGCCGCACCATCGCACTATAGGCGAGCCATGCTGCCGGCGCTTCCGACCCCGGCAATTGAAAGGGTGTCAGCGAAAAGGTGTCACCATTTCGCCCTTTCAGCTCACGCTTCCGACACCGGGTCGGTGACGACGGTGACGCGCAGCCGTCTGGCGTCCACGCGTATGCGCCATCTGCCATGCCTGGCAAGATGGCGCAGGCCGACCGCGGCGGCCAGCGTGCAAATGGCTCCGGCCAGGCCCATCGCCCAGCGCGGCCCCAGCGTATCAGCCGCCCAGCCGACCAGCGGCGCACCGATCGGCGTGCCGCCCATCGCGACGGCCAGGAACACCGCCACCACGCGCCCGCGCATCTGCGGTTCGCTGGTCAGCTGCATGTAGCTGTTGGTGGAGGTGG
>Ga0307375_10001686_pt1 | contig 23679 bp, 15 predicted proteins | sample TR1MG_FD_202531 | JGI IMG/M metagenome (GOLD analysis project Ga0307375, IMG submission 202531) | Soil microbial communities from Risofladan, Vaasa, Finland - TR-1 | ecosystem: Environmental > Terrestrial > Soil > Coastal area > Acid sulfate soil | place: Finland: Risofladan, Vaasa | collected...
CAGGTCGAGTACATTACTATGCGCGGCCTTCGGAGAGGTGGCCGAGTGGTCGAAGGCACGCCCCTGCTAAGGGCGCATCCGGGCAAAACCTGGATCGAGGGTTCGAATCCCTCCCTCTCCGCCAAGCAGTCTGAACCCTTCCTTGCGAAGGGTTTTTTCTTTTGCGTGTGCCCGCGCCACGCTGGCTTCCGGGCGATACCGGTATTATCTGTCCGGGAGTTGGAGGGCAGTTCCTCCATTCCTATCGAAACTTTCTCTGTTCGCTATTTCGCCGCTCCCACTTTGCCGGTTTCATGTCACAGAACATCGCATTTTCCCCTGTCGAAATGAGGCAGGCCCGCAATTGCGGGCCTGAGGATGTGGGCGAATCGGGATGATTTAGCTGTTCATGCCTAACAACTTTCGTTGCTCTACCCAGCTTTCCGGTAATGGCACCATTCGAATCAGCCGGTCCGCACTTAACTCCAACGGATGATCACCACTCAGGATGCGCTGTACGATGCCCGGATCCAGGAAAGCAAGATAGATAACGTGGGTGACATAAGAGCTGGTAACTTTTTCATCTTGAGCGATGGCCTTGATGCTGTCGTACCTTCCCGATGTCAATTGCTCAAACCACGTGTGTGCCTTTGAGATCAATGCAATCAACTTGGAGTCCGGTCTACGATTCGCGGCTTTACCGGGTGCTCGCACGATCATACGTACCGCCATCCCGCATCGCTTCAGCTGCACTGGTACTTCAATAGCTGTCGATGGACTATCCGAATCAGGCGCATCATTCAAAGACCATGCCGCACCTGTGCGTACCTCAATGACAAGGCTTTCCTTACTCACTGTGATTCGGGCAATGAGTCGTTTCAGGATTTCGATTCTGTCTGATGACTTTGCTTCAGATAACTGTTTGGCCAAACCTGCGGCACGCTTCAACTGGCTCCGTGCTACATCTGCTTCGATTTTTCCCATCAGATTGATCAGGCCCGATTCATCGGTCAGAAATCCTCCAATTTCACTCAAGACGACATCCTCCATTTCCTTGGCTGGTATCCTGATCCCTTGGGGTGCTGCTTTCCTGCCTGCCGCAATAAGCGCGTGGGCGACATAATATCGATAGCGCGTGGAGCCCTTCTTTGTGTGGGTGGGCGTCAGATGATTTCCCTGATCATCGAATACCAGTCCGGCCAGCAGGCTGGGATCAGCAGCTGTGGATCTGGATCGATGGCGCTTTAAATTTCCTCCCATTCTGTCCTGCACCGCATCCCACAGTGTTTCATCCACGATGGCAGGATGATTACCTTCAAAGACAGCATCCTTGTGCGGTATCTTGCCGATATAGATGGGGTTGCTGAGAATCCTGTACAGATGCCCCCGGCTGAACGATTTTCCACCAATGGCATCCTCCCGGCGCGTTTTACGGAGTGGGGTGTGCCAACCCAGCCGGTCGAGTTCAACCTTCAGATCCCAAACACAACCCAGCTCAAGGTAAAGGCGATAGATATCCCGGATACGTTGAGCCTGGGGCTCATCAATGATCAAGGTTCTTTCATGTGGGATATAACCGATGGGCGTGTTTCCGCCCATCCACATTCCTTTGCGCTTGGATGCCGCGATCTTGTCACGGATGCGTTCGCCAGTGACTTCACGCTCGAACTGCGCGAACGACAGCAGTACGTTCAGGGTCAATCGACCCATGGAACTCGTCGTATTAAACTGCTGCGTTACCGACACAAACGAAACCTCATGCGCATCGAACAGCTCCACCAGTTTCGCGAAATCTGCCAGAGAGCGGGTCAGCCGATCTACTTTATAGACGACTATGATGCGCACCCGTTTGGACGCGACATCGGCCAGCAATCTTTGCAGCGCAGGCCGATTTGCATTCCCGCCCGAGAAACCGCCATCGTCGTAACTCGACTCCAGCACCTTCCAGCCCTGTGCCTTCTGACTGAGGACAAAGGCCTCGCAAGCCTCGCGCTGCGCGTCCAGTGAGTTGAATCCCTGCTCCAGTCCTTCTTCTGATGACTTGCGGGTATAGATGGCGCAGGGCAGGTTCTCCTTCATGACCGCAATCCGAAGAACTGCGGCCCTGACCATGGCGTGCCAGTGATGAGGCGAGTAATGGCCGTGAGGCTGCGGTAGGATTTACCGACGTACTCAAACCCGTGATCCAGCACCGTCACGTGATGTGTCTGCCCCTGCCATTCACGCAGCAGGCGTGTTCCCGGTGCGAGTGAATCGATCGGTGCAGAAGTGGCAGAGTGCTGTAGTTTTTTACGTATCCGTTTTATCCCACCTGAACCTGCCTTTGCCTGATTCGTCATCTGGCTGTGCCAGGCAAGTGCGCAGCGCAAGAGTGTGGCCTGACAGTTGCGCGGGGCGGGGCAGCCAAACACGGCAGCCCACTGCTCAGCCAGTGCACCCCGCTTAAGCGCAGCCAATGTACTCAAGGTGTCATGCACCTTGTCGATGGGAACGCTTTTCATTTTCTAACTGGCGAATTAACGATGCGGTACAGGTGCTCGCCGGAATCAGACGAAAGTTGACAATCTACCGTCAGCCCAAGTTTCTTGCGCAGCACGCCGCTGATCGTGCCACGTACGGTGTGAGCCTGCCAGCCGGTGAGTGTCATCATTTGATCGATGGTCGCACCAGGCTTGGCGCGCAGCCTTGCGATCAGGCGTGCCTGTTTGCTGTCCCGAACCGGACCTGCAGGAAGTGGGAGTGCGACGTCAGCGGAGGGTGGGGCAGCCTTGAGGTTTTTGGAGGGTGACTTGCTTGCTTTAGTTGACGATGCAGCGGTAGTGGAACGCTTTCGGGAAGTGGTGGTTGCAGGAGCGATTTTACTTATTATGGATGAGGTTGGTGCCTTGGCCTTGCGGTGGGAAGTTTTGGTAGTCATGCGTATCTCCTGGTTCATCCACCACGACCATCGCGGTGGTGAACCAGTAACGCTCTACGTGTTCAATACATCAAGTCATTTATATAGGGGCGATTTGCATCAAGCTCGATTATTGTAGTTAAAACGATGCTGTGATTTTGTGAAAATATTGTCGGACTGCTTCGTGCCACGAATGGACGGACAAGGAAGTCGCTACGAACGACCGCTCCTCGGCCATACCAGACTGTGGCGATCTTATGAAATGGCGGTCGGTTCAGCCTGCTGGGATGTCCGCTTTCAACTTTTCAGAACCGTCACTAACGACCCGTAGCGGTCAGTCACAGCTCCTATCCATTCCTCTGTAGGCTGTTCAGGTATATGCTGTAGCTATTGATACGGGTAAATTAATATGTTCGCTATTCCAAACGTGTATGTTGAACCACTTCCGAAGTGAAGGCCAGAAGGAAAGCGATTGAAAATTATGTTATTGATTTTGCAGGTGATATCAAAATTCACTCAAGCGATATATAAAACACAAAAGGCCGCGATAGATAAGGCAAAATCGTAAGGCCAAAACCATTTATTGCGCATGTTCGCAATAATTATGAAGGGGAACCCGGATCACTGGCGATCCGCTTAATTACTGGTCACTCAAGTTGTAAAACGGTCTTGGGAGCGATGGTAACTAATGATTCCTAGGGGCTCATGTTTAAATGCGTCGTCAATTGCCCCGTTCTTTGCATTTTGGGATGACCAATCTAATAAATCATCTGAATCGACAACTCAATGCATTGCAGTACCAGATGTGAATCAAAGTCCAATGTGGCCATCCAAACTTTGATCCATATTTATCTCGCTGTGATTTTACCTTGCTGTGCTTTAGGCACTCCCTAAAATTTACGATTACAAGGACACCTTCAACAATGAATTTAATTATTCTTCATCTTAGTGACATTCACATTAGAACTAACGATGACGAAATTCTGGGTCGTGGCGATGCTATTGGACGTGCGGTTTTTAAGGATTTATCGATGGCGGATGGGGTAGTTGTACTTATCACCGGTGATATTGCTTATAGTGGAAAGAGAGCTGAATACGAGTTGGCTAAAAAACTCATTGATGATGTAGTTACATGCATAAGATCCGAAAAAGATGTCCCTGTTCATGTTTTGATGTGTGCTGGCAACCATGATTGTGATTTTGAAGCGGGCAACTCGGACGTTAGAGAGATCTTAATCGAGAATATCCGCAATACTCGACCTGATGAAATTAAAGATACGATCATAAGTGAATGCACCAGCATACAAAATGAGTTCTCTGCCTTCCGAAATAGTCTTAACTTAACACAGCCGTTTTATGAGCATCCATTGTGGCAGACGCACAAAATCATCGTAAAAGATCGTACCGTGCTTTTTCATCTTCTAAACGTCGCGTGGATGTCAACGTTGAAGGAAGATCCAAGCGCAATCATCTTTCCGATTAAACGATTCGAAAAATTAGTTGAAACAAAATCGGAAACGACCATAGTGTCCTTTCATCATCCAATGAACTGGTTTTCTCAGGCAAGTTATCGTTCTTTCAAGAAGTTCACAAGAAAAACAGCACATCTAATTTTGACTGGACATGAACACATCCAGTCTGCTGCATTTATTGACGATACCGACTCAGGTGAAAGTGTTGCTGTTGACGGGGGAGTCTTGCAAGAAGAAGGAGTGAAAACCTCACGATTCAATGTCGTGATACTAGACCTTGAAAAACAAGAGTATTCGGTCGAGTTTCACGAATGGGATGGCAATCTTTATGCGCCAATTGAAGTAGAGTCAGCGTGGTCATCCTTCAGACGTCTGCCAGAGAAGAAACAAAGTGAATTTTCAATTGCACCGGAGTTCTCAAAAAAGCTCAGTGATGCTGGAGCGCGGTTTACACATCATGGAAAGACTGAAGATCTATTGCTTGATGATGTATTTGTCTATCCTGAAATGCGGACGACCGAAGAGGACGAAAGAGGTCGGCTTATCATCGATTCTGCAGTACTACGTAGCCCAGAGAATCTTAAGCGGGGTGCACTTGTTCGTGGTCGTGAACAATATGGAAAGACATCGCTGCTAAAGCAATTATTCCGTAGCTATCATGAGCGTGGATTCGTTCCGGTGTTTATTTCAGGTAGCGAACTCGACAGCAGTACACCTCGCGAAGTGAAAAAAATAGTAGAGAAGGCCGTTTCAAATGCTTATGCCCCTCAAGCTATTTCCCCTTTCTGGCAAGCAGGAATAGAACGACGCGTTTTGCTTATTGATGATCTCGATGATACCAAGTTGTCAGGTGAATATTTTTCCACTGCGTTGAGGTACCTAAATACTGTATTTGGAATAATGGTTATTTCATGCAGTGAGCTGTTCGAGCTTCGTGAGTACGTGTCACCTAAAAGTTTTGATGATTTGAATGATCTCGATCACTACACGCTTATTGAGTTTGGTTATAAGCGACGCCTAGATCTGATAAGAAGATGGACCAGTCTTGGCGGCAATATATACTCACCAGAAAAAACAATTGCCCTGATTGATCATGTGGAAAAGCTTTTGACGTCAGTCATCGGCGAGGGCGTTGTGCCATCCACCCCATTTTTTATGCTGACATTACTCCAAACAGTTGAAGCAGGTGTTCAGACAAATCTTCAGCAAAGTGCACTTGGCGATTATTATCGCTATCTAATTATCCACAGTCTTGAAGTTCAACATGTTAGCCGTGAAGAGCACGGCGAAATTCTTAACTATTGCGCATATCTGGCTTGGTTTATTTCCCAACCCAAAAAGCATCAGATTTCGGAGACAGATTTCGCTCATTTTCACCATGGGTTCATCGAAAAACATGCCTTGTCGCATAATTTTAATGATCGCGAGCGCCTCCTTCGGGAAACTAAGCTCATAGAACGACTTGATGGCGGATACGACTTTACTTACCCATACCTTTACTACTTTTTTCTCGGTAAATACTTGGCTGATCACCTCGACGATCAAGAAGTGCAAGAACTCATTCGAAAGTGTTGCCTGAGCCTGCACAGTAATGATTGCAGCAATATTATCCTTTTTTTGGCCCATCATTCAAGAGATAAGCGTGTATATGAAAGTATTTTGTCGGTCATCCAGTCACGTTTTACTAAGTATGTGCCTGTAAATCTTGACGATGATGTCGATGCAGTGAATCAATTAGTAGAGTCGACACCTAACCTTATATATGTACAAAGCGATCCTCTTGAGAATCGCGCAGAAACTAGAAAGCTTCAAGATGAATCAGAGGAAGAAAGACGAGGGATAATTGGCAGCACCAATGCTCTTCCAGCCGAGCTTATGGAGCTTGTTTCACTATTAAAAACAGTTGATATTCTCGGTCAGTTCATAAAGAATCACTATGGTGAACTAGATGCTTCAGTAAAGGAACAACTTCTTAAAGAGTCGTTCGATGGAAGCCTCCGAGGCTTGCGATACGTGTTAGAGATACTGTTCGAAAATTCAGAGGTTCTGATTCGAAGCATCGAGAGTGTTCTGGAAAAGAGTGGCCTTGAGGGCGACATTAAGCGAAGGAATATCAGAGCGAAGGAAGAAATGTTCGAACTACTCGGGTTGCTCACGCTTGGATTTATTCGGCGATGCGGAATATCAGTTGTATCACCTCATCTCTCCAGGGTAATTAATAGTGTTGTTGAACGAAACCCAACAACAGCATACCGCCTTGTACTATCAACCATCGATATGGAACGCCAAGGTGGCTTAAATGACTTGAGCAGGTTGCGTAGTCTCAACGAGGACATCAAAGGTAATGCCTTGGCACAGTGGATACTTAGGCAGCAAGTATTAATCCATATGCATTTGTATTCTACGACCTTTGTTCAAAAGCAGAAAATTTGTTCGGAATTGGATATCAAGATTCATGATCAGCAGCTTATCGATTTTAGGGTAAAAGGCAGTAAGCGAGTCGATCACTAATATACGGCGCTTCCTTTTTACGCTATGTGTCGAAAGCGACGGTTTGAAGAAGTTGAAAGCGGATATCCCAACAGGCTGCACCGACAGCCTTTTCAGGAAATCGTCAGCTTCCGGTAAGGCCGAGAAATGGACGGTCGGGTTCTAAACTTAAGCGGACCGTTGTATGGTAAATTTCGCCAACATCTGGATGCCCGCTATGTGGTGCCTTGGCTAGGAGGTCACTTTGTTCCAAGACCGGAACTTCAAGTTGATGTTCCATACCAAATTCAGGGAAGATTATGTCTAGTTTAGGAAGGCAAAATATTACGATTGTGCTCACTGATTAGTATAGAATCTCACCGGCTTCTTAAGCAGTTGTTCAATGCCATGCAACAACTTGCTGCAACCTACTAATTAGGGGATAGAAAAAATGAATAATCAAACCAAGTATCACTTTTTTGTTGATGCAATACAGTATGAATCCGATAAACCATCTCTAACAGGGGCGGAAATAAAGGCTAAGGTGCCTGGTTTCAATCCCACATACCAGTTGTACCTCGAGCAACATGGTGATGAGCCAGACAAGCCGGTTTCTGATGGAGAAACAATTTCTCTTGACCCGGCCCATCATGGCATCCGAAAATTCTACTCGGTTCCTCCCGCCACCTTCGGTGCTTTATGAGTCGTATTGAGGATGACATTAAAGATCTGAGAGTTAAGTTCGGAGATCGACTTGTCGTAACACCCCTAGCAAGTGGGTCACGCCTCATCGAAATACGGAATTACAAACTCCCAACGGGGTGGGATCAACAACTCGTTACGATTATATTCACCGTTCCACCAGCGTATCCTGCTGCTCAGCCGGATTGCTTCTGGGTAGAGCCGGGGCCGATGCGCTTTAATGGCGGACAAACACCTCAAAGTTGCAACGACACAAACCCAATACCAGAAGTCGGTCCGCGTGGAACTTGGTTTTCGTGGCACATGCAAGATTGGAATCCAAACTGGCACACGCTGTCGAGTTACATCAAGGTGATTGATGATCGACTAAACCCGCCCCGATGATAGAACTTCTTCTCCAGTCACCACAAATCGAACAATTCCTTCCCGGACTACTTGAAGAAGGGCGTGAAGGGTGTGTTGTATTGCTTACACGCGCCGTTGCCCGTGACAAGGTGGCGCATCGGCTACTTGCTTGGGATTTTGTCATTCCAGATAGTGACGCGTATATTCGACGTGGATCACTTGAGGCTCAACTTAGTCACGACTTAGTTGCACGTATCACCAAACGCGCGAAGAGCGAAGGGTGTGGACTTGTTTTTGTTCACAGTCATCCTGGTGATGAGCCACCACAATTCTCTTCTATTGATGATGAAGGGGAAAAACACCTTGCGACCTTTCTCCGTCAACGCATACCCAACTCTACGCATATCGCACTCGTTATAAGTTCAGGTGGTATGGCAGCGAGAATTCTCGGAACAGAAGAGTCGATACGCGTGACTGAGGTTGGTGTCCGACATCGTATTTTGTACGATGCGAGTAATTCAGAGAATAGTAGAGCCGTTACGAGTGCACATGATCGTCAGGTTCGCGCATTTGGTGCCGCAGGTCAGCAACGACTGAACCAGCTTACCGTTGGAATCGTAGGTCTTGGTGGAACGGGTTCAGTTGTTGCACAACAACTCGCGCATCTTGGTGTAAGACGGTTCTTGCTTATTGATCCAGACACCGTCGAGGTCACAAATCTGAACCGGCTCGCGAATGCCTCTCCATCGGATGTAGGTCAACCAAAGACGGATGTCGCAAAGCGCTACATCCAATCTGTTTCCCCAGAGGCAGATGTGCAAGCCGTGGTCGGCGACGTTACCAGAGTTTCTATAGCGCGACGCTTGGCAAATGTTGATATTCTTTTTGGGTGTACTGACTCTCACGGCAGTCGAGCGGTAATCCAGCAAATTGCTTACCAGTATTTGGTGCCATGCATAGACATGGGTTCTACAATTATTGCTTCAAATGGAAGGATCACTCACATACATGGTCGAGTTCAAATGCTCACACCGGGCATGCCATGCCTTACTTGCAGTCAGTTACTCAATACGAATGAAGTACGCCGCGATATGATGACCGAGTTTGAGAGAAAATCTGACCCATATATCGTTGGTGCGCGCGAACCCGCACCTGCAGTCATGTCACTTAACGCAACAGTTGCATCTCTTGCAGTCACAATGCTCCTCAACACGGTAACTGAGATGGGGGGGAATGCGCGCCATCTGTTATACAACGCAATGTCATCCAGCCTGCGCTCCATTGCACCAACAGCGCAAAAGAACTGCTTCATCTGTTCAAATGCTGGAGTACTTGCACGAGGCGATGACAACCCGCTAATGGCTCGGCAGGACTAAGACCACAATGATCGAGGAATACTCACCTCGTGAGCGAACTAATGTGCTGTGGGTTGGGCAAGCCCCACGCACAGGCACCGCCGAATTACTCAAGCCGCTTGGATTTACCGTCGACCATCTACCTTTTTTAAGTTTGCCACTCAGCAATACAACCATTGTTGGTCTGGCGGGTGTCATATTCGTACAAGCAGATGCGAAGCCACTTCTTGTCGTCAATGAAATAGAGACTCACGTTGTTAGCTTATTGGATCATGGTTGTCTCGTTTTCATTCTCGCTACGCCAAATGGCTTGGAAAGTGTAAAGAATGCATTGAAAAATCTCAAGGTTACGTCAAGCTGGCCAACGAAACCTCCGGCCCCAGAAGGTTATGAGGTCTTTAATGGTCGCGATTCCATACCTCTTAATATTTTTGGCGCACCTCAGACCCCCTACGTTTTTGTATATCGCTCTGAAATTCTACCAGAGTGCGATATTGTAAATAAGCTTGTTCGCTATGGACCTCAACACTCTCCTGCTGTTGAGGTCACGCCTGTTTCTGATGTCGCTGCAAATGATACTGGGGTATTTGAAATTACAGGGCCAGCCGCAAGTAATGTCTGTGCCAACCATCGCCTGATGCTGCGTCGAAGCTTCCACAACTGTGATGAACTCCACCTTGATTATGTCAGTGATATTGGGCGATCTGGTGTCACTGTATATATTGCACACGCCACCTTGAAACCACCCCGTGGGGCGCGCAATCCGATACCTGCACTTCGGCAGCTACCATTCTTCGTAAAAATAGGGCCTCGCTGGAAAATCATACCTGAATGGCGCAACTATGAAGAACGCGTTCGTCAACAAGTACCATTTCATCTGGCGCCACGCCTAGTATCGGAGCGATGTGAGCTAGGCGCGGGCACAGGGATTATCGTGGGAGATTTCGTTGAAGATTCTGAAAGTCTTGGCGAATGTGCAAGAAGTGGACGAGCGATGACCCCGATAGGGACTTTATTTGATCGCACGTTACGTGGATGGCACAGTCAAGCATTTACAAAGACTAATGAGCAGATTAACATTCGGTTGAAATATTTGCTTGAAGGAGATATTTCTAAAGAACGAGTGACCATTGCCAAGAATCAATGGAAAGTAAATCGCTCACTATCTGACATCAAAAATTATCTGCATCATCGGCCAACTGAGAATCTACTTTGGGGGCCAATTCATGGCGACCTGCACACTGACAATATTCGAGTACGAGGAAGCGATGCAATCTTGATTGATTTTTGCTCTGCCCGGAACGGGCCTCTTCTTGCAGACCCAGCAGCACTAGAAGCAAGTCTTGTGATACGAGTTCCATCGAATAAAGACGATTTCGATAGGGATGCATGGCTGCGGACGATACGTTCCCTTTTTTCGCAAGATGTCCTTCGCATGCCGCTAGTAATACACAATCCAACAGAACCATATGCCTGGATTGCATCGTGCATAAGGCAGGTTCGCCTTCACGCTCTTCCAATGCAAAGAAGTGGTGGTCAATATGCACATGTGCTCGCATATTATTTTCTTCAGGCTGCAATCAAAGACTCGAACATTAATCTGAAGAAGGACCCACACGGTCATGAAAACTTTCGTCGCGCTGTTGCTTATGCATTAGCAGACAGTTTGTTAGACATGGATTGGAAAAATGGCTAATGAAAATATTACCCTTTAATTTAAAAGGAACAGTATCTAGTCGAAGCGACACGACGGGTATGCTTAGGGTCGCTGGTGATGCTGTGCTTGTCGAACGTGGCAGGCCACGCCTTCTTGTTCTTATGTGTCCATGCGGATGTGGTGAAGTATTTGCGACAAACTTAGACGGACAGGCCGGGAAAGCGTGGCGGCTTTATCGACAAGGTCAGTCAATAACGGTTTTCCCTTCCGTGTGGCGTGATACAGGATGTGAGAGCCACTTCATTATCTCAAAGAACAAGATATTCTTATTTGCGCGCTGGGGGGAAGGTGATGATGGCGGGCTGTGGGCAAACGAAGATACACTCAATCGCGATGATGTACTTAAAGTGATGTCACGCGGGACACTTGAGAGCGCGGTCATAATCGCGGATCGTATTGATGCCCTACCTTGGGACGTCCTCAATGTTTGCCGTCGACTTGTTAAAGATGGAGCCGCAGTTGAAGGGGCTGAAGGTAAAAAAGGTACTTTTCGCCGAAAATAGGATTAAAGTTCCATCTCGTAAACTGCCGCTATCAGGCAAATCCAACATTCTTACGATGAACCAGAAGTAGAGATTAAGCTGCCATGGCCAATTTCTATTTTGGGTCGAAAGCAATGACGGTTCGAAAAGTTGTAAGCAGACATTCCAGCAGGCTGCGCCGACAACCTTTTCAGGAAATCGCCACCGTCCGCTTAGGCCGATTTCCAGACAGTCTCCATTTCGGCCTGAGCGGAAGTTTTCAGGTGCCGCCACCAACGTCTTCTTTAGAGCTGTTGGCAGACGGAAGTAATAATTGACTTTAGGGTTCAGTTTCCATCCACCAACCCAATGTGGTTACGTTTTGTTAGAATTAAACAGAATATACAGTTGGGGAGCTTGGATAGATGGTATTTAGTGAAGATTCAAGAGTCAAAATCCCCTGCATTCTGCATTTTGTCCGCCTTGGCTACCGCTACCTCTCCCTCAAGAATGCCATATGGGATGAAGAGGCCAATATCTTCCCGGACTTGTTTCGTTCCGCTATCGCCCGGATCAATCCCGGCATGGATGGCGGCGACATCGACCGGCTGTTGGCCGACGTCAAGCTCTTGCTGGAAAACGAAGACCTCGGAAAGGCCTTCTACGAGAAGCTCACAGAACGCTCTGGCATCCGGCTGATCGACTTTGCCGATTTTTCAAACAACAGCTTCCATGTCGTCACCGAACTGGCCTGCAAAAATGGTGATGACGAGTTTCGGCCTGACATCACCCTGCTCATCAACGGCATGCCTTTGGTCTTCATCGAGGTCAAAAAGCCCAACAATCGAGAAGGTGTCTTGGCCGAACGCAACCGCATCATCACGCGTAGCCGGAATCCGCGTTTCCGGCGCTTCATCAACATCACCCAGTTGATGGTCTTCTCCAACAACATGGAGTACGAAGACGGCTCGCCGCAGCCCATCGAGGGCGCGTTCTATGCCAGCCCGTCGTATGACGCGCCGATCTTCAACTATTTCCGCGAAGAGGAAACGCTGAATCCGTCCGACCTGCTGGCCGACGAGGACGACGCGATAGAAAACGAAGTGCTACGCGACAACAACCTCAACGTCATCAAGCACAGCCCTGAATTCATCAGCAACAAATCGCCCGACACGCCGACCAACCGCATCTGCACCTCCCTGTTCAGCCGCGACCGCCTGTCATTCCTGCTGCAATACGCGCTGGTCTATGTGAACGAGGCGGACGGTCTGCACAAGCACGTCATGCGTTACCCGCAGCTCTTCGCCACCAAGGCGATAGAGCGCAAGCTCGATGCCGGTGTACGCAAAGGCATCATCTGGCACACCCAAGGCAGTGGCAAGACTGCGCTGGCCTACTACAACACGCGCTTTCTGACCGACTACTTCCAGCGCCGGGGCATCATCCCCAAGTTCTACTTCATCGTTGATCGCATTGACCTGCTTATCCAGGCGCAGCGGGAGTTTTCCTGCCGTGGCTTGACGGTACATACTATCGACAGCCGCGAAGCCTTCGCCCGCGACATCAAGGCAACTCAGGCACTGCACAACCACTCCGGCAGGCCGGAGATCACCGTGGTCAATATTCAGAAATTCGAGGATGACCCGGATGTGGTTCGCACCGAGGATTACGATGTCAGCATCCAGCGGGTGTATTTTCTCGACGAGGTGCACCGCAGCTACAACCCCAAGGGCAGCTTCCTCGCCAACCTGAGCCAGTCCGACCAGAATGCCATCAAGATCGGCCTCACCGGCACGCCGCTGTTGGGCGATGACTACAACTCCCGCGCCCTGTTCGGCGACTACATTCACAAGTACTACTACAACGCCTCCATTGCCGATGGCTACACCCTGCGCCTGATCCGCGAAGAGATCGCCACCAACTACAAGCTCTCGCTGCAGGAGGCTCTCGCGGCTGTCGAACTCCAGCAGGGAGACTTTGACCGCAAGCTCATCTATGCGCACCCGCGCTTTGTCGAGCCGATGCTCGATTACATTGTTCGCGACTTTGAAAAAAGCCGCAGCGCGCTAAATGACGCCACCATCGGCGGTATGGTGATCTGCGATAGTGCCGAACAAGCCAAGCAGATGTTCGAGATTTTTAATACGGTCTATGCGGATCAAGCGCAGCCCGCTTACAAAATCAAAGACTCGGCGCAAGACTCGATTGCTGCCCTGCAGCCCGACAGCTATGCAGCCAAAACGATGCTTGCAAACCGGGTCAAGAACAGCGCGCTGATCCTGCACGATGTAGGCAGCAAAGAAGAACGCAAGACTTGGGTAGAGGACTTCAAGGCAGGCAAAATCGATCTGCTGTTCGTCTATAACATGCTGCTCACCGGCTTTGATGTCCGTCGGCTGAAGAAGCTCTACGTAGGCCGGATGATTCGCAAGCACAATCTGCTCCAAGCCCTGACACGAGTCAATCGCCCCTACAAGGATTTTCGCTACGGCTACGTCGTCGATTTCGCCGACATCCGCAAGGAATTCGACGCCACCAACAAGGCCTATTTCGACGAACTGCAGGCCGAGCTGGGCGACGAGCTGGAACACTACTCCAACCTGTTCAAATCCGCCGAGGAAATTACCCGGGAGATTGAGGCGATCAAGGACATCCTGTTCCGCTTCGACATCGAAAACTCCGAGGTCTTCTCGCAGCAAATCAGCCAGATTCAGGATCGCGCCACGGTGCTCGCACTCAAGAAGGCCCTAGCCGATGCCCGCAGCCTATACAACCTCATCCGTCTGCAGGGCGAATACGGACTCCTCCAGCAGCTCGATTTTCAGAAGCTGAATCAGCTCTACCGCGAAACCTGCAATCACCTTGACCTGCTCAACCTCAAGGAAAGTATCGAATCCAGCAGCGACACCAGCAATCTGCTTAACGTCGCCCTCGAAGACGTGCTGTTCATGTTTACCAAGGTCAGGGAAGAAGAGCTGGTGCTGGCCGACAAGTTGAAAAACACCTTGCGCCAAACCCGTGAAGCGCTGGCTGACAATTTCGACCCGCAAGACCCCAAGTTCCTCACCCTCAAGGAAGAACTGGAGCGGCTGTTCAAGAAAAAGAATCTCAACGAAGTCTCGCAGGAAGAGATGACTGCCAACATCGGCGCGCTCAACGCCATCCACGACAAGGTCAAAGAACTGAACCGCCAGAACAATCAGCTCCGCGCCAAATACTGCGGCGACGCAAAATACACCCGCATCCACAAACGGCTGCAAGAGCGCGGGACTCTCACGCAAACCGAGCGCCGCCTGTTTGAAGCGCTCACCGGCGTCAAGCAACAAGCCGACGAACAGGTATTGCAAAACACCCAGCTCCTGTCCAACGAAAACTACTTTGAGCGGATGATGATGCCGCTCGTCATCGATGAGTTTCAAACCCGCCAGAAAATCCAACTCGACCCGGATGCAACCCACACCATCAACCGGCTGGTCGTGAACGAATACATGAATGAATTTTCCGCCGGTTCCCGCACCGGCCCCCAAACAGGAGCACACCCTTGGTAACGCAGGAATTTGAACAACGCACCCGGCAACTGATCGACAACCTCAAGTCGATCTGCGCCAACTACGGCCTCGGCAATGATGGCAACGAATTCAAGATCATCACCCAGGTCTTTCTGTACAAATTCCTCAACGACAAATTCGCCTTTGAGGCCAAGAAAATCCAGCCCGAACTGGCTCAGGGCGCAAGCTGGGAACAGGCCATTGCCAAGCTGAGTGCCAAAAAACGGGAAATGCTGCAACTGCAAATGGGGCCGGACACCGCCCGCCTGAAACCCGAGCACTTCATCGCCCATTTGTTCGGCCGCCAGAACGCGCCGGAGTTCGCCAAACTCTTCGACGACACCCTGCGCGACATCGCCATCAGTAATAACGACATCTTCGCGGTAAAGACCGAAGGCGGGGCCAAGGTCACTCTGTTCGACCGCGTGAGCGAATACATCGCCGACCCCTCCAAGCGCGACGACTTCTGCCGCGCCATCATCAATAAACTGGTGGAGTTCAGCTTCGAGCGCATCTTCACGCAGAAATATGACTTCTACGCCGCCCTGTTTGAATACCTCATCAAGGACTACAACAAGGACAGCGGCGGCAAATACGCCGAGTACTACACCCCGCACGCCGTCGCCAAGATCATGGCTTCCATCCTCGTGCCGGAAGCCAAGCGCGGCAAGGTGCGCAACGTGGGCTGCTACGACCCCTCGGCAGGCTCCGGCACGCTCCTCATGAACATTGCCCATGCCATCGGCGAGCGGCGCTGCACAATCTACTCGCAGGACATCTCGCAGAAATCCTCCAGCCTGCTGCGTCTGAACCTGATCCTGAACAACCTCGTTCATTCCATCCCCAATATCATCCAGGGCAACACCCTGCTCCACCCCTACCACCGGGAGGGCAAGGCGCTCAAGAAGTTCGACTACATCGTTTCCAATCCGCCGTTCAAGATGGATTTCAGCGATTTCAGGAATGAGCTGGATGCCAAGGAACATCAGGAACGCTTCTTCGCCGGGGTGCCTAAAATTCCGGCAAAAGAGAAAGATAAGATGTCCATCTATCTGCTCTTTCTCCAGCACATCATCTATTCGCTGAAACCCGGCGGCAAGGCGGCGGTGGTCGTACCCACCGGCTTCATCACCGCACAAAGCGGTATCGACCGAAAAATTCGTGAGCATCTGGTGGACAACAAAATGCTTGCTGGCGTGGTCTCCATGCCCAGCAACATCTTCGCCACCACCGGCACCAACGTCTCCATCCTGTTTATCGACGACGCCAACAATCAAGGCGTGGTGCTGGTCGACGCCTCCAACCTCGGCACCAAAGTCAAAGACGGCAAGAACCAGAAGACCCTGCTCTCCGATGCCGAGGAAGACCGCATCATCGCTGCCTTCAATGGCAAACAGGCGGTGGAGGATTTCTCGGTGGTGGTGAACTACGAGGACATCGCCGCCAAGAACTACAGCTTGAGCGCAGGGCAGTATTTCGAGGTGAAGGTCGAATATACCAACCTCACGCCTGCGCAGTTCGCCGCGAAGATGCAGGGCTTTACCAACAATCTGGATAAGCTATTCAAGGAATCGGCGGGGCTGGAAAAAGAAATCAGGAAGCAGTTGGCTGGGTTGCGGGTATGAATAAGCCGACTCGCCATAAGTTTGCTAACTTATATCAGTTGGCTTCGGGCATTTCGTCAAAGCCGGAACAGGCGGGACACGGTTCCCCATTCTTGTCGTTTTCAACCGTATTCAACAATTACTTTTTGCCAAATGAGCTAACTGATCGGATGGATACATCCGAACAAGAGCAAAAGAAGTACACAATAAATGAAGGGGATATTTTCTTAACTAGAACAAGCGAGGTTATCGACGAACTTGGCATGAGTTCAGTTGCTCTAAAAACTTATCAAAAAGCAACCTACAGCGGCTTTCTCAAAAGACTTAGGCCAACACAAGAGAAGATAACCTACCCAAAATTCATGGCGTTTTACCTGAGAAGTCCTTTATTCAGGAAAACCATGACGAACAACGCCGTGCTGACGCTTAGAGCAAGTCTGAACGAAGAAATATTCTCATACTTGGATTTGTTTCTTCCTGAATACGACGATCAAGTTAAGGCAGGCGATTTCCTATATTTATTGAGTCAGAAAATCGACTGCAACAACCGCATCAACGCCGAGCTGGAGGCTATGACCAAGACGCTGTACGACTACTGGTTTGTGCAGTTCGACTTCCCCGATGCCAACGGCAAACCCTACAAATCCTCCGGCGGCAAGATGGTTTACAACGCCACACTAAAACGCGAGATTCCGGCAGGGTGGAGTCCATGTGAACTGTCGGAGATTATTAGTAGATCTGCTACTGGATTGAACCCGAGAGACAATTTCAAACTGGGGTATGGAGAAAACTATTACGTCACCATCAAGAACGTCAGCAACGGAAAAATAGTGCTCGATGGCAAATGCGACAGAATTGATGATGAGGCACTAGACATCATTAATCGACGCTCTCAGCTTCTGCCTGGCGATGTACTCTTTACGAGCATTGAACCTGTCGGTATTACCTATTTGATTCAAGATAAGCCAACCAATTGGAATATTAATGAATCGGTATTTACGATACGACCTAACTACGACAAGACAACTTCCGAACACCTTTTTCTTCTGCTCTCTTCAAGTGAAATGAAGGCGTTCACCAAAAACTCATCTTCAGGGAGCATTCACAAGGGTATTCGTCACGGAGTTTTAAAAACATTCAAGTTGGCTTATGGCGACAAAACACTAATTGATAGGTTTTCTGCTGCTACGAAACCAATTCTTAATCGCATAGATGTCATAGACAAGGAAAACCAGCACCTCACCCAACTCCGTGACTGGCTGCTGCCCATGCTGATGAACGGCCAGGTCACGGTGGCGTGAATGAGGGTGCCATGACTGACTGCGACAAGAAGCTGATCCGCAGGTTATATTCCATTCTCTGGCCAGCAGCGCTAGAGCGGGTGTTCTCGGAATCGACCTGAGCATGCAGTTCATCACCAATGGTCCCGATATTCCAGATGCGCTGCTGCAGGCACACGAGGACGGCCGCGTGGTTTTTTTCTGTGGCGCAGGAATTTCCTATCCGGCTGGCCTACCCGGTTTCAAGGGTTTGGTGGACGCGATCTATCGTCTGCTCGGCACCGTGCCTGACGCCATAGAACAGGATGCCTATTCGCGCGGCCACTTCGACGCCACGCTGGATCTGCTGGAGCGGCGTCTGCCCGGGCAGCGACAGGGATTGGCAATGCGTAAGGCATTGGCAGAGGCATTGCAGCCCAACCTGCGTCGCAAGGGGGCGACCGACACGCACGCCGCATTGCTGCAACTGGCGCGCAATCGTGAAGGTGCCCTGCGACTTGTCACCACCAATTTCGACCGCGTTTTCGAGCACGTGGCCAAGCGCAACAAACAGCCGATCAGCACCTTCGCGGCGCCGATGCTTCCCATCCCCAAGAACAGCCGCTGGAACGGGCTGGTATATCTGCACGGTCTGCTGCAACACAAGGCAGACGAAAGCGCGCTGCATAGGCTGGTGCTCACCAGTGGTGACTTCGGCTTGGCCTACCTGACCGAACGATGGGCGGCGCGCTTTGTCAGTGAGCTGTTCCGCAACTACGTTGTCTGTTTCGTCGGCTACAGCATCAATGACCCGGTGCTGCGCTACATGATGGATGCCCTGGCCGCCGACAGGATGCTGGGTGAGCTAACGCCACAAGCTTATGCACTGGGCGATTGCGCGCCGGGACAGGAGCATGGCAAGGCCATCGAGTGGGAGGCCAAGGGTGTCACACCCATCCTCTACGAGGTACCCGCTGGCAGCCACGACCATTCTGCGCTGCACAGGACTCTTAAGGTATGGGCCGAAACCTGCCGCGACGGCACCCTCGGCAAAGAGCGCATTGTCATCAGTCACGCCCTCGCGCGTCCATCGGCCAGTACACGACAGGATGATTTCGTGGGCCGGATGCTTTGGGCGCTATCTGATAAGTCCGGGCTGCCGGCTAAACGGTTCGCGGATTTCAATCCCGTGCCATCGCTGGAATGGTTGCTTGAGGCATTCTCTGATGAGCGCTACCGGCACGGCGACCTGGCCCGCTTCGATGTTCCGCCACGCCACGAGGTGGATGGCAAACTCCGGTTCAGCCTGATCCGTCGTCCTGCGCCTTATAACCTTGCATCACCGATGATGTTGATATCCGGGGGCGCAACTGATGGTCAATGGGATGCCGTGATGTTCCAACTGGCGCGCTGGCTGGTGCGACACCTGAACGACCCAGCATTGGTCATCTGGCTGGCGCAGCGAGGGGGGCAGTTGCACGACCGTTGGCTCTGGCTGATCGAGGACAGACTGAATGAGTTTGCCCGACTTGAGCGCGAGGGGAAAACTGCCGAGCTGGAGGATCTTCGCGCCAATGCACCCAATGCCATTCCCGGGCCTATGATGCTAACGCTGTGGCGCCTGCTGCTTACTGGGCGAGTGAAAGCGCCATGGCGCGATCTAGACCTCTACCGGTGGAAGGACCGTTTGAAGCGTGATGGCTTGACGACCACCATTCGGCTGGAAATGCGCGAGTTGCTATCGCCTAAGGTGACGTTGAAAAAGCCGTTTCGGTGGGGCGCGGAGGAAGTAAGCACGGAAGAACCCGAGAGCATCAAGCAATTGGTGGACTGGGAACTGGTGCTGGCCGTCGATCACGTGCATTCCTCTCTTCGTGATCTGGCGGACGAGTGCTGGCGTGCGGCGTTACCAGCCCTACTGGAAGATTTTCAGCAACTGCTGCGCGATGCGCTGGATTTGCTGCGCGAGTTGGGCGAGGCAGACGACCGCAGCGACCGTTCGCACTGGGACTTGCCATCCATCAGTCCGCATTGGCAGAACCGAAGTTTTCGCGATTGGGTGACGTTGATCGAATTGCTCCGTGATGCCTGGCTGGCTGTCCGCGAGACTGAGCCAATACGCGCTAACCATCTCGCGCAGGTGTGGTTTACCTTGCCATATTCGACATTCAAGCGTCTGGCGCTTTTTGCTGCTAGTCACGATGGATGTATTCCATCCAGTCAATGGGTGGATTGGCTCGTGGCCGACGATTCGTGGTGGCTGTGGTCTGTGGATACGCAGCGTGAAACGATGCGCCTGATGGTTCTTCAAGGTGCCCGTCTTGCACCCGATGCCAGAGCCCAACTGGAGACCGCAATCCTCGCCGGTCCGCCACGCGCTATGTACCGGGTCGATATCGAAACTGAACGCTGGGCTTCCCTTGTGGATCATTCAGTTTGGATGCATTTGGCAAAGCTGCAGGATGGTGGAGGTAGTCTCGGTTCAGCTGCTGCACAGCGGTTGAGTGATCTATCGGCGGTAAATCCGGAATGGAAGCTTGCGCGGAACGAAAGTGATGAGTTCTCGCACTGGATGAGCGGTACCGGCGATCCCGATTACGAGGAGAGACGCGAAATTGATCTGGCACCGCGCAAGCGGCAAGACTTGGTGAATTGGCTGAAACGGCCGCCTTCTACCCGTAGCCCTTTTTACGAAGACAACTGGCGCGAAACCTGCCGCACACGATTTTTTCACTGCGCCTATGCGTTGTGCGATCTCGCCAGCGAGGGGCTATGGCCGGTTGAGCGCTGGCGCGAAGCGTTGCAGGCCTGGGGTGAGGAGGGGCGGGTACTGCGTTCGTGGCGGTTTACTGCACCGCTTGTCCGGACTATGCCTGACGAAGCCTTGCAGGAAATCGCACACAGCATTACATGGTGGCTGGAGAGAGTTTCCAAGTTGATTGATCGGCACGAAGCGTTCTTCCTCGATCTATGCCGGCGCATCCTCTTACTGCCGCACCAGGACGGTGTGGATACCGATCAGCCCGTAATGAAGGCGATCAATCATCCGGTGGGTCACGTCACTCAGGCGCTGCTGAATCTGTGGTTCAAGCGCGAGCCGAATGACAATGAAAGATTGCCAGATGATATCGAGCCATTCTTTTCCCAGCTTTGTGACACGAGTCGGGACCAGTTCCGCCACGGCAGAGTATTGCTCGCGTCACGCCTGATTGCATTGTTTCGCGTGGATCGATCTTGGACGGAGGCACACTTGCTGCCCTTGTTCGATTGGACAGCCTATCCCGCCGAGGCGAAGGCGGTCTGGGAGGGATTCCTTTGGTCTCCACGGCTGTACCAACCATTGTTGATCGCATTCAAATCGCAATTCCTCGCCACGGCTCACCACTACGCGCAACTGGGTGAGCACGGCCGTCAATTCGCCGCATTCTTGACCTACGCGGGGCTAGACCCGGTGGAAGGCTACGTTCCGCAAGACTTTCAAGTTGCCCTCGGAGCGCTGCCGCAAGAGGGGCTACAGGAATCGGCACAGGCTTTGGTTCAGGCGCTGGAGGGTGCGGGCGAACAATGCGAGGACAATTGGAGAAATCGCGTCCGACCGTTCTGGCAAGATATCTGGCCAAAATCACAGCAACTGGCCTCGAACGGTATTGCCGAGTCGCTTGCTCGTCTGAGCATTGCGGCCCGTGGTGAATTTCCGTCCGCCTTGTCTGCTGTTCTGGCCTGGTTGCGGCCGATTGAACATCCAGACTACGTTATCCATCGTCTGCATGAATCCGGATTGGCAGGACGATTCCCTGAGGATGCGTTGCGTCTCTTGAATGCAGTACTTGATGATCAGCCTTGGGTGCCAAGAGAGCTTGCTCAGTGCTTGGATGCAATTTCCATTGCTTCGCCGACTTTATTGCAGGATCACCGGTACAGGCGACTGATCGAGTATGCACGCCGACGCGGTGTCTGATTGCCAGTGCGCCTACAGATACCGTCTTTGACGACTACCCGAAGCGGTCATTCAGAGAGTGTATAGCTGCAACGTCGGCAAACTGAAAGACACCGGTCATTTACAGGAGCAGACGCTACCGGCTGCTTTGGCCGAGGAGCGTACCTTCATCGCGAGTGTCCCCTTTCTGACTATCGATAACATCTCTTAGTGCTAAATGGATTTGTCACCTTCCTAACTTTGCCCACATTTCGAGCTTCCTGCTTTTCCCGTCATTGAGGTAATTCAATGCCTGAGTCGTCGAATCAACCTGGTCATCATGTTTTGTGCCCGGAAAACTCATTAGCTCAAGCCGGTAATCATTCAGCCAGTTAGCCTCCCGCGGCAGAAATACCTGCCCATTTTCGAATAAAGCGGTCTGTGCATACAGGCGCATGACTTTGTCCGTGCCAGACGGCGGCTCATATCCTTTAACGTTGGGTATGCCATTCTCTTTCAAATCCTGAATCAGTGAAGTGCCTGACGCCTTATCTTCAATCAGAATGGTATTGGGTTGATATTTATTTTTCAGATCAATCACTGCCCGTTTCAGATCCGGATAATTCAGTCGCTTGCGAAACACGTCTAAAAGATAAAAGCGTTCATCATTCCTGCGCCATGTGGTGCATACGCTGTAATCATTCAGTTCGTTTGACTTGTTTGCCGTATCCCAGCTTTGCAGGATGAAGGGATAGCGGGAGGAGGGTGGTTCACCATCGTAATACTGTAGCCAGTCGGTTTTTACGATAGCGCCACCCACCGGAACGGGATTCTGTTGGTACTGACTGGAAAAATTGTATTCGCCGATGTTCAGGCGCGTGGTGGCAAGCATCGCACGGGTTTCGCGCTCCTCATGCAACACATCTCCGGTCGTACGCCTGAAAACCCGGCTGCCCAACATACTTTCGATGAGGTATTCTTCATCGTTCTCGGCGATCGCCGGAAAGGATACCACCTCCCAATCCTCCTGGCCGAGCACATGTCCCACCAGATCATCCTGGTGCAGCCGCTGCATGATGATAATGATGCAGCCATTGGCTTTGTCGTTGAGCCGGCTGAGCAGGGTCCCGTCATACCAGTTGTTGACGGCACTGCGTCGGGTTTCGGAGAACGCATCATCAGGCTTGAGCGGATCGTCAATGATGATGAAATCGGATCCGCGCCCCGTTAATACACCACCCACCGACGTCGCCATTCTGAATCCCATTTCCGTTGTCATGAAGTCGTTGACGGCCTGCTTGTCGGGTGCCAAGCGGGTAGGGAATAGAGCCTGGTACCATTGGGACGAGATCAATTTGCGGCAATCCAGTGCCAGCTTGTCGGCCAGATCCTGTCCATAGCTGGCACAGATGACCTGTGCGGCCGGACGATGACCGAGCAGCCAGGCGGCAAAAGCGATGGAGGCGCAATGCGACTTGAGATACCGTGGCGGCAGATTGATGATCAGGCGCTTGATCTTGCCCTGCCGGCAGGCTTCCAGCTTTGCCGCCATGGTTTCGATATAGGGTGCGATGAGCAGCTCGGTCTGCGGGTTGAGCTCGTAAAATGACCGTTGTATAAAGCTCATGAAATCATTTCTGAGGATCAGCTGGTATTCGCCGGATGAGATCATGATGGTTCTCCTTGCTTGGGTTCTTGAGAGGTTGTGGGTATAGGGTCTGCTGACGATTCAGGAACGGTCTCCGGCAAAGCGGGCGAATATTCGCGCAAACGCTTCAGGATGCCGGAAATGACCATCTGGTCTTCCTGCGCAAAAAATTCCGGAATGGGCGAACCTTTCGCTGACTGACTTTGCTCGTCATAGCGGGCCTGATTTAACAGAATCGACGATGCCTTGAGGTCGCCTGCTGCGGCTTTATTGACGATCTGCTTGGCGATGATCCGTCTTTTCTTGAC
>Ga0307375_10001687_pt1 | contig 23667 bp, 20 predicted proteins | sample TR1MG_FD_202531 | JGI IMG/M metagenome (GOLD analysis project Ga0307375, IMG submission 202531) | Soil microbial communities from Risofladan, Vaasa, Finland - TR-1 | ecosystem: Environmental > Terrestrial > Soil > Coastal area > Acid sulfate soil | place: Finland: Risofladan, Vaasa | collected...
CTTGAGTCGCCGCAACTCATCAATGCTGCGCAACTGCATGTTGCCCAGAGTCATGCCGAGCAGCGTGGTCGCAAGCAGTCCGGCTTCATGCTGGGCCTGGTTGGCCAGGCCGTAGCACAGCAGCACATAACCCAGCGTGACCGGTGCTTTCAGAAACTCGGGCACATAGTCCCGGCTGAAAGCTTTGCCCAGCAAATAACCGCCACCGACCCCGAGGGCTGTTGCCGCGGTGATCGCGATAGCCAGTCCGCTCAGCACCTGCATGAACGCCGCGCCCGATCCCAGATAGGAAAAATATTCGAATACCAGTACCGCCAATAATGCGCCGGTGGGATCATTGATGATCCCCTCCCATTTCAGCAACGAGGCAGGTCGTTGCTTGAGCCTGGCCTGGCGCAGCATGGGCATGATCACCGTGGGACCGGTGACCACGATGATGGCACCGAACAGCACGGCAACCGGCCAGGAAAGATTGCCCACGTAATGCGCGGCTATGCTGCCCAGCAGCCAGGTTATCGCAACGCCTGCGGTGCCGAGTCGCATTACGCCGGGTCCGGCTTCCCTGAGTTCGTGGAACCTGAGGTTCATCCCGCCTTCAAACAGGATAATGGCGACCAGTACGCCGACCAGTGGGTCCAGCATTGTGCCGAGTTGTGCGCTGGGATTGATCCATCCCAGCCATGGCCCGACCGCCAGACCGGCAATGGACAGCAGCAGTATCGCGGGAAGGTGGAAGCGCCACGCCAGCCATTGCGCAGAGATGCCCAGTGTGGCCACGAGTACGATAAATCCGGTCAGGTTATTCGTCATATCAATCATTCCTGACAGCCTTATGCAGTCGCATGCAATCATGCCATGCGCCGGTTGGTTGTGCCGATGATTCGGTCGGGATTTTCTTCATATTACCTGCTGTATTCTGCAATGTGAGTTCATCCTTTCATCGCCTCGAAACCGGAGATCACGTCGAACAGCTCCTCGTCTATACCGTTCTGGCGCAGGCGGTGGAAATTCTGGTTAAGGTCTTCCAGCAGTTCCTCGATGTTTTTTTCGGCGCGCTGCATCGCGGCGAGGCGGGTGGCGTTTTCGCTGGCCAACGATTCGGCGCAGGCACGGAACAGCGAGATGAACAGGTATTCGCGGACCAGCGCTTGCAGCGTGGATTCACCAGCGGAGATCACCTCGGGCAGGCTGCCGGTCGGCCAGGGCAGCTTGGCCAGTCCGCGCTGCCAGGTATCGTCGAGCGGCAGCAGCCGCTGCATCACCGTCTCGTAGATCGCGCCGGATTTCGGGCGATTGTGAAACAGGTACACCTCCGCAACTTTTCCCTGCTCCCGCTGCGCCTCGATCTCAATCAGGATGCGCCCGACCAGCGAGGTGATCGCGGCAATGGAATTCGGCACGGAAAAGTTGGCTGTCACCGGCAACGCCGTATCGGCCAGATGCCCCTGCACGCGCTCGCCAACCGCAAAGACATGCTTGTCGCCCGGTATCGCGCCCAGCTTGCCGACGGCAAAATCCACGAGCACCTCGTTGAACTGGCCGACCAGCCCCTGATCCGAGCCGAACACCACCGCGCCGGTCGCGCCCTTGTTCTTCCGGGCGCCGCCAGCGGTATAAATCGTCTTTCCTGATTGGCGCAACCATGCCACCAATCCCAGCTCCACGGTGCGGTAATAATCATCCAGCGAGTGCACCGCGCGCTCGTACTGCACAATGCTCGACGCCGCCAGCGCCTTCATCGTGCGCACCACCGAATCAAGGTCGGTCGCGCCATCGATCTTGCGGCGCAGGCTTTCAAGGGTGTCGGTCATATCATTACGCCTTTCTCATCCGCAGTACTAATATTAATTTCGCACTTAACAACACAACTCAAAGTGTAGATAAAGATTGAGGCTCAACATTTTCAAGAGCCAATAGCCTGTTAAATATTTTCTCCTCGTCAGTAAGAGGCTTTTGGTGCCCTTGAATTTTAAAAAACGTATGAAGGTAACCACCAAGGCCATGAGAAGTAGCAACCAATACATCAACGATTTGAAGACCGGTTGAGGCTCTAAAGTCATCAACTGTGTCTTCTAGTTTAGCTCTACCTTTGGAAAAGAAATATGCGACACCAAATGGCGAGCCATGAATTATCTGCGACGATATTGAGTAAATAAGGGCATATCCGCCTTGCAATCTAGAACCGGCTCTCTTGCCGGCCTTTTTGCCAATTATTTGAATACGTTCTGACGTATTAAGTTTGGTCCATCTATCGTTTCCTCGTCCACGAAAGTATTTTTCTTCCTCTGGAATCGGCTCAGTTGAACGCAGCTTCATCTGCATTTCCCCTTGGCCAACAGTTCTATTGCGTTGTTTCCACCAAGCATATGGGACATATTGAATTGCTCTTTCTGAAGCAGATTCCTCTTCAGCAATGAGGTAAGCCGCATTTATAAATGATTCAATTGCACACCTTGCAATTGGGTAAATATCTCGAACCGGAATCCCTCGAAGATCAGTCATCTTGAGAATAGAATGAACTGACTGACCAGCAGCCATTGCAATCATTGTAGAAGCCTTGAGTTTATTCTCTGAAAGTTTGCAATTTACTCTTTCCCCTTGATAACTCGCTGACCCTTCAGATGAAACGAACAAACATAGCTTTAGCAATTCCAACTGAACAAGTATTAGCCCCTTTAAATTATCAATTTGCTGTGTCAGTTCTTGAGAGTCCAAGGGGCACCTCACATAATCAAACTAAATTTCATGCTTATAGTCTGCTTTGAAACGGCGCAAGCGTCTCACGCGCGCCCTGCAATATCGCCTCGCGATCCTTCTCATCCAGCTCTTCTGCTGAAGTAAGCCGCTGCACCAGTTCCGCCGGGAATTCTGCCGCCGCCTTGCGCAGTGCAAGTTCTGCATCGCGCATCTTCTCCAGCGGCACGCTGTCGAACAGACTGCCGGTCAGCGCCAGCAGGATGGCGATCTGGCCGGGCACGGATACCGGATTGTATTCATTCTGCTTGAGGCAGGTGCGGATGCGCTTGCCGTGTTCGATGATCTTGCGGGTGTTCTCGTCGAGACGTGTACCGAAGCGGGCGAAGGTTTCCAGTTCCTCGAATTGCGCATAGGCCAGTTTCAAATCTCCCGCCACCGCGCGATAGGCCGCGAACTGCGCCTTGCCGCCTACGCGCGACACGGACTTGCCGACATCCACGGCGGGCAGGATGCCCAGCTCGAACAGCGTCGGTGAAAGATAGATCTGCCCGTCGGTGATCGAGATCAGGTTGGTGGGGATGTAAGCGGCGATGTTCTGCGCCTCGGTCTCGATGATGGGCAGCGCGGTGAGCGAGCCGCCGCCGAGTTAGGCGCGCAGATGGGTGGCGCGTTCCAATAACCTCGAATGAATGTAGAAGATGTCACCGGGAAAGGCCTCGCGACCCGGTGGGCGGCGCAGCAATAATGACAGTTCGCGATAGGCACGCGCGTGATTGGTAAGGTCGTCATACACGATCAGCACATCGCGACCCTGCTCCATGAAATATTCCGCGATGCTGGTGGCGGAGTAAGGTGCGATGTAGGACAGGCCGGGCGGGTCGTTGCCCTCGGTCACCACCACGACGGTGTATTCCATCGCGCTGTTCTCGCGCAGGTCGGCAACAGCCTTGGCCACGGCGGAAGCGCGCTGGCCGATGGCGCAATACACGCACAGCACATCCTGGCCGCGCTGATTGAGTATCGTGTCGATGGCGATGGCGGTCTTGCCGGTCTGCCGGTCGCCGAGGATCAGTTCGCGCTGGCCGCGCCCGATCGGAACCAGCGCATCGACAACCTTGATGCCGCTCTGCAACGGCACGGTGACCGGCGCTCTATCCATGATGGGCGGCGCGGGACGTTCGATGGGAAAACGCTTGTCAGAGATCACCGGGCCTTTTTCATCGAGCGGCCGCCCCAGCGGATTGATGACGCGCCCGATCAAGCCGTCACCCACCGGCACGTCCATCACATGGCCACGGCGCTCGACCTCGTCACCCGTGTGCAGATGCCAGTATTCACCGAGCAGCACAACGCCGATCTCGTCTTCATCTACGTTGAAAGCGATACCGTATAACTCACCGGGAAACTTCACCACCTCTTCGAAACCCACACCGGGCAGACCCGAAACCCGCGCGATGCCGGTAGACAGGCTGAGGATCGTGCCAGTCTCGCGCGGAGTCAGTTGCGGCGTGAAGGTTTCCCGCGCCTGGCTGATGCCTGCAAATGCACTATCGAAAACGCTCTGGAGGGTTTCTGTGGTCATGGGCTCTTTGCTTCAGGCTTGGATCCTTCAGGTTCAGGCACAGCTTTAGCCGAGGATTCAGGAACCACTTTCTTTTCAGGCTTGGCATCGGCATCCGGCCCGGGCTTCGCTTTGGCCTCAGGTTCAACTTCAGTCTTTGGCTCGGCTTTAACCGCAGATTCAGGGGCGGCTTTTGCTTCAAGCTCAGGCGCTACTTTATTTTCAGGCTTGGCTTTTAAGTCGGATTCCGTTTTGGCTTGAGGCTTGGTTTCGGGATCAGATTTTTCGGATTCAGATTTGATTTCTGTTGGCTTGGGCTTGGCCATGCTTTTGACAGACCCGGAAATTTCTTTCCGAATCTCGCCCTCGGCTGTTTCCCAGTCCCGCTCCGCCGATCCCTCTTTGTGTCCATGCTCCTCATAGAGCTCGTAAGCCCGCTTGCCGATCCGCTGTGTCAATTCTGACGGTTTCTTTTTCTGAGTCTGGGCCTGCGCCTGTGCTTCAATTTTTTCTTGCTCTTTCAGTAATTCATCCACGCCTTTTTCCAGCGATGACAGATAATCCGCAATGCTCCATGCCAGCTTGTGTCCGTTGCTGATCAGTTCGATGCCGCTGACTTGTTCCGGTGCGGTCTCGAAGCGAATATTGATTTCAGCCGAGAAGGTTTCGTTGAGCGTTTGCTGTATCACTGCGCGCTGCGCCGCAGGCAGGTCAAAGGTGCAACGTACCAACGCGGGTTCAGATGCTGTCTTGAGTGACTCGCCAAAACCTTTTTTTACCTGTTCGTCCATCTCTTGCAAACGGTGGGCGAATACCCCGACCATGCGTTCTTCCAGGCTCGCCCCGGCAAGATCGGCCAGCGCCTTTCGGGCAATGGAGAATACTTCCTGGCGGGTTCGGCGGCTGATGGCCTGGTTGAGGCCATGAACTTCGTTCCTCAGCGTTTCCTGCCGCTTGGCGCTCAAAGCATCGGCTGCCTGTCGCGCTTCGTCCATGAGCCTACGGCGTTCGGCGGTAGCTTCGTCCGTGGCCTTGCTCAACAGCGTGGCGCGCTGTTGCTCGAACTCCTCGTTCTTGTGCTGGAACTCTTCGCGTTCCTTCAGTGCCTCGGCCTTTTTCGAATCGGCGTCAGCCAGTTCCTTGGCGATCCGTTTTTCACGCACGTCGATAGCGTTGAGTATCGGATGGTAAAGGAATCGCTTCAGCAACCACACCAGAATGAGGAAGTTGACGACTTGTGCGATGACGGTGAACCAATCAATCAACATCGCTTACTTTCCTGCCGCCTGTGCAATGACATGGTTCCAGAACGGGTTGGCGAAGATGAGGATCATCGAGACCACGAAGCAGTAGATGGCGGTGGATTCGATCATCGCAAGGCCGACGAACAGTGTCCGGGTGATCGTGGCGGAGGCATCGGGCTGCTGGGCCAGCGACGTCAGCGCCGTTGCAACCGCACGCCCTTCACCCAGCGAAGGCCCGACCACCCCGATGGCGATGGTCATGCCCGCAGTGATAATGGATGCCACCGCGATAATAGTCATGCTGTCCATAATTTCTCCTTTTCTTGTCGTAATTGATGCTTCATTGCTTTTCTGCGGTCTCTTATTCCGGGTTGGATTCCGGCGATTCCGGCTCAGGTTTCTGCTTGCTGACCTGCGTGGAGGCCGCGATATAAACCGCCGCCAGAATGCTGAAAATGTAGGCTTGCACCATGCCGGTCAACAGTCCGAGCGCGCTCATTGCGATTGGAAATATATAGGGCGTGATGGTCAGCAGGATGGCCAGTATCATCGTGCCGCTCATCATGTTGCCGAACAGGCGAACCGCCAGCGCCAGGGTGCGCGATAGTTCGCTGATGATGTTGAACGGGAGCATGATGACCGTCGGTTTCAAGTAGGCGCGCAGATATTGTCCCAGCCCATTCTCTTCGATGCCGAACAGCGGTACCGCCACAAATACGCAGATCGCCAGCGCCGCCGTGGTCGAGAGCGAACCGGTCGGCGGCTCGTAGCCGGGAACGATGGTGAAGAGACTCGCCATCGCGACAAACAGGAACAGGGTGCCGAGAAATCCGAGATATTTTTCCGGCTGCTTCATGCCCACTTCTTTTATTTGCCTGGTGATGCCGGTGACGACTATTTCCAGGAGATTCTGCCAGCGCGAACGTTGATGGCCTGTAGCAAGTTTTCGTGTAACAAGCTTTGAGCCGACCGCCAGCACGGCCATCAGCCCCCAAGTGTAAGCAATCGTGGCATTAAGTTTGAAAAAACCAAATTGCCAGAAAATGATTTCGTCGGGGCTAAGGTGCATGACTGGCAACCCCCGTAAGTCTGTTTTTCTGTCGTGCCAATCTGATTGCAACCGAACGAGCGACGATGAATCCGAACATACCAGCCAGCAGCTTCCTCCAGTCGTCCCCCAGCACAAAATAGAACCCGGTCACGACTATGCCAGTCCGCAATGCCATGCTGGCCATGAACCACAACGCCGGGTGTTTGGCTGAAACCCCCTTGCGCACGGTCCACCAAAGACCGCCAAAATACATTGCCCCGAGCATCAATCCCGCGATCAATGCGAGTATCAGGCTCAACGGTTCACTCATCGATATTCCTTTCTTGCTCGTGTATTTCCCGGTCTTCCTTGGCAACCCAATGCCATGCGTTAAAGCAACCCAAGCCCAACCCAATTACCAGCAACATGAGCGTCCATGAATGGCTGCCCGGATGACTCTTGTCCAGCCAGATGCCCAGCGCCGCACCAAGCAATGTCGGCACTGCCACCGACCAGCCGACCAGCCCCATCATGCCGAGGCCGGACCAGACGGTTTGCGTGACATTGGCCTGCGCATGAAGTTTGCGCGCTTCCTTCTCGCCGACCTTGCGGATAAATTCCGGTTCGACTTGATGATCTTCAGGCACGATGGAACTCCGCGAAGCGGCGCACGAACCCGCTCTCCAGTCTGGCCAGCACCGAGCGCACCTGCTTCTCGTTTTCATTCAGGTTCACAAACTCGCGTTCCACCGCCTCGCGCAACTCGCCGAGATCCATGCCGCCTATCGCGTTGCGCACCGATACCAGCACGTCCGCGCCCGCCTTGACCAATATGCCCTCATCTACCGCCACATAGACTTCGCCACCCGTTTCGGTTTCATAGGTCAGTATCCCCGGCTCCAGCACCGCCGTGCAATCGAGCCTCCGAGGCAACAACCCGAACGAACCCTGCGGCGTCTCGGCGACAATGCGTTTCACCCCGACGATCTCGGCGAATATCTGGAACGGCAGGAGTATTTTAAGTTTCATGTCTCACCTCCGACACGTTACTGGCGTAGCCAGCCGATTGCGGGAGGAGGTGACAGGCGACATTACCCGCACCACCGCTTCGCGCACCGTGTTCATGTCGCCACCGCCTGCTCGGGATTGGGCTGTTCGTTTTTCATTTTCTGCTTCGCCTCCTCGATCGCACCGATCATGTACAGCGCGCTCTCCGGCACATCCTTGAACTCATCGCGCAGGATGCGCTCGCAACCGTCGAGCGCGTCCCTGAGGCTGACCAGCTTTCCCTTGATGCCGCTGAATTGTTCGGTGGTAAAAAACGGCTGGGTGAGGAAACGTTCCAATCTCCGGGCCCGCGCGACCACGGCGCGATCCGACGCCGACAGTTGCTCCATACCCAGCATTGCAATGATGTCCTTGAGCTCGGCATATTGCGCGAGTGTGCTGCGAATCTCCTGTGCCAACAGGTAGTGGCGCTCGCCGACGATGCCGGGTGTGGCCATCTTGGAACTGGATTGCAACGGGTCGATGGCCGGGTACAGCCCTTCGCTGGCCCGCTTGCGCGACAGCACGATGGAGGCGGACAGGTGCGAAAAAGTATGCACTGCAGCCGGATCGGTGAAATCGTCCGCCGGGACATACACCGCCTGGATGGAAGTGATCGCGCCGGTGTCGGTGTTGGCGATGCGCTCCTCCAGCCCGGACAGCTCAGTGCCCATGGTCGGCTGGTAACCCAGACGCGATGGCATTTGCCCCATCAGTCCGGAAATCTCGGAACCGGCCTGGATGAAACGGAAGATATTGTCGATCAGCAGCAGCACATCGCGATGTTCGTCGTCGCGGAAGTATTCAGCCATGGTCAGTGCCGCGTGGCCGACGCGGAAGCGGCTGCCCGGCGGCTCATTCATCTGCCCGAACACCATCACCATGTTGGGCAGCACACCGGCCTCCTTCATCTCGCGATACAGCTCTTCGCCTTCGCGGCAACGCTCGCCGATGCCGCAGAAGATGCTCACCCCTTCGTGATGCCCGATCATGTTGTGGATCATCTCGGTGAGCAACACCGTCTTGCCCACCCCTGCGCCGCCGAACAGGCCGGCCTTGCCGCCACGCTCCAATGGAGACAGCACATCGATGACCTTGATGCCGGTTTCGAAGATCTCGGATTTTGTTGAGCGCCGCGCCAGGGGCGGCGGAGCACGGTGCACAGTGCGCCATTCGACATCTTCCGGGGCGGGCTGGCGATCGATGGCATTGCCGAAGACATCGAACATGCGCGAGAGTATGGTCTTTCCGACCGGTGCTTTCAGCGGCCCGCCGCTATCTTCCACCAACATGCCGCGCGCCAGCCCCTCGGTCGGCGTGAACGCGATTCCGCGCACCAGATGCGCGTCGAGCTGGGACAGAACCTCGATGGCGATCTGTTTGTCTTTTCCGGTATGCAGCAGGGAATAGATCGGCGGCAGTTGATCTTCGAAACGGATATCCACAACACTGCCGCGCACTGACACCACTGTGCCCTGATTCGTGGTGCTGGATAGACTTTTCATATTCTCCCTGGAGATACGTTCGCAGTCATGATTCATCGTGGGTACAACACTGACATGCATTGTATTCCCTTACCATTTCCAATTGCGAATCTCCGGATGAATCCGAACGATCAGTGCTTCCTCGTAATGGTAGCGGTTGAAGATGCCGATCCGCCTCTGTTACTTCCTATTTTTGTCTTGCTCACTCAACTGTTCCACTGAGGCATGTCCTTCGACGCGTTCAGGGGGCAGACTTTGCTCGGCAGCCGAATCCGTTTCCGGGGATTCGACACGCAACAACTGCGCATCGATATCTCCAAGCAAAGTGTCCTGGATGGCCTGACTGACAAGTCCGCGTTGAAAGGCATCGATCACCGCTCCTTTTTCCACCGACTGCAGATGCCGCCGGGCCCGTTGTAATTCTTCGGCAAAAAGTTCCTGTCTGTCGAGTTGCAACTCATCCAGTGTTGCGCTATCGCGCTCGACCTTTTGCTCATATTCACTGCGGAGCCTGGCTAGTACCTCCGGATTGGTGTTATAGAGATGCGACATTTGGTCGATCTCCTGCAACGCGGCATTGGCCGCCTGCAATTTGCCGCGCGTCAACTCGTACGCAGTGTGTTCCTTGTGTCCACTCACAATGCCCAGCCATCCCAGCAGGGGCGACATCGTCAAACCGTGGACCAGGATCGAAAGAATGACCACCCCGAAGGTCATCGAAACCAGTAAATCCTGGTGCGGAAAATCCTGCGGAAGACTGAGCACAAGCACCATGGGCAACGCACCGCGCAACCCGCCCCAGGTCAGGATCGTGCTCCACGCCCAGGGAATTCGCTCCCGTGTCCTGCGGAACAGCGCGGATACCCCGAAAATGATCAACGCCCTTCCTCCTGTGACCACGAGATAGGCGACCAGAATCGCCTGCCATGAGTCCATCAGTGTCTGGAAATTCACTTCGAGACCAATCAGCAGGAAGACGATCGAGTTCAGCGCGAAAGCGATGTATTGCCAGAACGTCTCCACCGCAATCCGGGTCGATGGCGACATGCCGTCTCGCCCAACATAGTTCCCACAGAACATACCGGCAGCCACGGTTGCAATCACTCCGGAATAATGAAAGTGCTCGGCAGCCAGGAAGGAACCGTACGCGGCAATCGTCGTCAGCGTAATCTCGATCATCGGGTCATCCAACTGCCTGATGATTTGCGAAACAGCCAGACCGACTCCCATCCCGATAAGACCGCCGAAGCCGACAATCTTGATAAAATCGAAGACAAATCCACCGGATGACACCACCGATCCTGTCACGAGCGCAACGCTGAGCGTGAAGAAAACAATCGCAGTCCCGTCATTCAGCAGACTCTCCCCTTCGAGCAGCATGGTCAGGCGTTTCGGCACACCCAGGTTCCTGAAAATCGCGACGACGGCGATGGGGTCGGTGGCGGAAATGATCGCACCGAAGACCAACGCGTGTTTCCAGTTGAAGCCCTGTACGAAATGCAAAGTGTTGGCGACAGGTGGCAAAATCAGGGCTGTCAGTGCGATCGCTGCCGCCACGCCCGGCAATGCCAGCGCAGAAATGGTGAGGCGGTTGCGCCAGAATTGCTTGAACTCGATATGAAACGCGGCATCGAACAGCAGGCCCGGCAGAAAAATGCCGAACAGCAACGCCTTGGTCAGATGCGGCGCTTCAAAGGCATGCAACAGTCCCAGCACGAGGCCGGTGAGAACCAGGGCCACCGTGTACGGAATGGCCAGACGCTGCACCGCGATCGCCACGGCCGTGGCAACAACGAAAAGTATAATTAAAATGGTTTCGGATTCCATTACGGTGCGTTATCTCCGTCCATCATTCATGGTCGCGTGGCATTCCACTCGCATCGAAAATTCATCTTCATGTTTTTTCGATGCATGCCGCGCGATTCGTAATTGGCTTATTTTGTGGATCCATTTTTCCGAATTTCGCGTTCTGCCTGTAGCCAGTCACGATCTGCCTGTCCATCGCGGCGTCCCCGCCGCTCGTAGAGCTGATAGGCACGCTTGGTGATCTGCCCGATTTCATCGCCCTTTTTGCGTTCCAGCAAGGGCACGTCGGTCGGGTCGAACACCCGGTACGCAAACAGTTTCACACGGTCGCTGACGAGGAACCACAGCAGCGCATAGCCCCACACGAACAGCGCCCAACCCCAGCCCAGCGGCGTCATGAACAGCCCGTAAACCGCGATCAGCGTCGCCACGATTTGCGTGCCAAGCACGGCCAGCCAGAGTATCGGTGCGGGGCGTATCGTCCAGAACGGACCGCGCGTGCGCGTCAGGAAAATCGTCAGATGCCCGGCCACCGACAGCATCAGGTACATCAGTGTCTGGAGGTGCGGCCGATCGAGGCGATAGATGCGATCGCCGAGGTAGAACAGGCCAAACGCCGCCACGGGTCCGATAACGCCCAGCACCGTCGCCACCCCCAGCACCATGCGCATGTTCCATGACTCCGGCTTGTCGTTGTAATGAACATTGTCATATGCGATGGACAGGATCGCCCCATCGTTGAGCAAGGCCAGCATCACGATCATCACCGCAGTCAAAGGATAAAAGTTGAACACCAGGATAGCCAGCGTCATGAACAGCAGCACGCGCAACGTCTCGGCGATGCGATAGATCGCGTAACTGTTCATGCGCTGAAAGATCTTCCGGCTCTCCTTGATTGCGTCGACAATCACCGACAGGCCGGGCGTCATCAGCACGATGTCTGCCGCCGCGCGTGCCGCGTCGGTCGCACCGGAAACGGCGATACCGCAGTCGGCCTTCTTCAGCGCGGGTGCATCGTTCACCCCGTCGCCGGTCATGCCGACGATGTGGCCGCGTTGTTGCAGGACATCGATGATGTGGAACTTGTGTTCCGGAAATACCTGGGCGAAGCCGTCGGCCCGTTCGATGGACTCCGCCAGTTGCGTCGTCTCGTGGTGTTTGGTGTCGCCGAAACCGCTGGCATCGAGGATATGGGTACCCAACCCGAGTTTGCCGGCGGTTTCGCGCGCGATCGCAATCGCATCGCCGGTGACCATCTTGACACTTACACCCATCTGGCGCGCGGTCGCAATGGTCGCCCTGGCCTGCTCGCGCGGCGGATCGAACAAGGGCAGCACACCGACAAACTGCCACGGGCCGTCTCCATCGGCCCGTGCCACACCCAATGAACGGAAGCCGCGCGCCGCAAACTCGTTGACGGCTTGATCAACAGCGGAGACCACATCATCCGCATTATCAGACAGCTCCAGGATCACCTGCGGCGCACCCTTGGTAACCCTGAACTGGTTTCCATCCGCTCCCTTGACGGTGGCCTCGGTGCGCTTGTGCACCGGGTCGAACGGCATGAAATGTACTACCTGGTAACCATTCAGGGCCTGATCGTTTTTCAGACTGCCCAGCACCGCCAGGTCGATAGTGTCCTTGTTGTCGGCACGCGATGCCAGCGCGCCGTTGAGGATGACCTGGTCGGCGGAGATGCCGTTCACGCTGAACGGATCGCCCAGCGTCAGCTTGTTCTGGGTCAGCGTGCCGGTCTTGTCCGAACACAGGATGTCCACCCCCGCCAATTCCTCGATAGCCGCCAGTCGGGTCACGATCGCTTCCATTTTGGCCAGCAGTCGCGCGCCGACGGCCATGGTCACCGACAGCACGGTGGGCATCGCCACCGGAATCGCAGCCACGGTCAGCACCAATGCAAACTGCAAGGTGGTGAGTATCGGATCGCCGCGGAACAGCGCGACGGTAATAATCACTGCCACCAGCGTCACCGCAAGAATAATCAAATAATTGCCGATCTTCAGCACCGCGCGCTGAAAGTGGCTGGCGGTCTGCGCTCCCTGTACCAGTTGCGCAGTCTTGCCGAAGTAAGTGTTTGATCCCGTGGCGTACACCATCGCGTCTATCTCGCCCTGGCGAATAATCGACCCCGAATACACCGCCTCGCCGGATTTGTGCATGACAGGCAGTGATTCCCCGGTCAGTGCAGACTGGTCCACTTCGACCGGGTCACCCTCCAGCAGGCGCGCGTCTGCCGGCACGATATCACCCAGGCGCAGGTGGATCACGTCGCCCGGCACCAACTCGCGCGCAGCCGGGGATATCCACTTGCCATCGCGTTTAACCTGTGCACGGATTGCCAGCTTGGCCTTCAGCGCCTCGATGGCATTACCCGCCTGGTGTTCTTCCCAGAATCCGACCACTGCGTTGGCCACCAGCAGTGTGAGGATGATGCCAAAGTCCGGCCAATGCCGGTCCACCGCCGACAGGATTACGGCAGCCTCTATCATCCAGGGAATCGGTCCCCAGAAATAGCTTAGAAATTTCAGGAAGGGATTGGTCTTCTTTTCTTCAAGTTCGTTGGGCCCGTATTGGGCCAGCCTTTTTTGCGCCTCGGCTTGAGTAAGACCATCGGGAGACGATCCCAGTTTTTTCTCCACCTCCGCCAATGGCAGGGATTTGAGGTCGTTCTTCGCATCATGCTGATCGGTATTGCTTGCCACGATTATTGTTCTCCTGTTCAGCTATGCTGCAGTAGATCGGGATACACAACGGATGCCGTCATGCTCCCGATTTCACAGCATGGAATTCACTTGCGACCGAAACCGTTACGCCTCGTCCAGCCACTCCCGTGCCGCGGCGGCATCCATCTGCTCGAAGTATCGAACCGCCGCTTTGGTGAACGGCTTGCAGAACACCGCCAGGCCGTGCTGGCTTTCCAGCGGTGGAAACCGGTCATGTCGAACAGCAGGCGCAATTTCCCGTGTTGCATGACGAGTCGTTCGAACTCGGGCACAAAGTGTTCGTAATCCGCTTTTGCCAGCTTGCCGCCGTTTTCATCAATGAGTTGTATGATCATTTTGATTCCTGCTGGTTAGTCTCGCGTTGATGCTATCCAGGCCTGTGCAATTCACCATGATTCATCACTATTTGACTTCAGCCTGATGAGGCTTCCGGGTTCATCCTTTTCGTAGCAGCAGTATCAGGCCGATCAATAGCACCAACAACGTCGCCCACAGCGTGATAGCGATGCGTGTGGCTTTCTTGGCTCGATCTTTCTCCCACCATGTCGCCGGACGAATGCCTTGCAACATAAACGTCACCACCGCGGCAAGATTAAGGCTGATCAGGTTCGCTGCCAGCAGCGACAAGGCGCCCATCGCCAAGGTCAGTTTTCCGTCGCCAAGCAACAGGCCGAACGTCACCATCGGCGGCAACAACGCCACGGCCACCATCACCCCGACCAGGATCGCCGACACACCCGTCGTGAACGCCAGTGCACCCGCACAACCCGCCGCCAATGCCAGCACGACATCGCTCAGTCCCACCTGTGTGCGGGATGCCAATTCGGACAAGGTTGGATCCACATGCAACAGCGCCCCGATGATCAATGTCATCAGCGTAACCGTGGCAATGCCCGCCAAGCTGGTCAACGCTGCTTGTTTGGCCAGCGGCAGGTCGCCCAGCGTCGTCGCCAGCGCCAGCGCGACGTTCGGGCCAAGCAGCGGCGCGATCACCATCGCGCCGATTACAATCGTGACGCTGTTGTGATCCAGGCCGATAGTCGCCACGATGGCCGACAGCACCACCATCGCGAAATACACCTTGGAAAAGCGCGCTGCATCGCTGATATCCTCATACAACTCAGCCCGGCTGATTCTTTCGGGTGTTTCTTCCTTCGCTGGCTCATTCTCGGAATGCGGTTCGTCTGATGCGACAGGTTTCGGTACTTCTATCCGGGGCAAGGTAGCCTCAACCGGGAGAATCACGATACGGTAGCCTTCCTCGCCGTCGTATTGTTGCTCCAATATATCCAACACCGCCTCGCTTTTTTCGGCTTCCAGCAGGATCCGCACCAGCACCTCGCCCTCGCCGAAACCGATCTGCCTCAGTTCCAGAACCGATTGCTCGACGAGCAGCTTCTGCAATTCCTCGCCCGCGGGTTCCGGTACAACCATCTCGATCAAGCGCAGCGTCATGAATGTCTCAACCTTTCCATTTCCAGTCACGAATCTCCGGCATGTCCTGACCGTGCTTGTCGATGTATTGCTTGTGCTCGATCAGCTTGTCCTTGAGCTGCTGCTTCAGATAGATACCCTTGTCGCCAGTCTGCGGCAGGCGGTCGATGGTATCCATCACCAGGTGGAAGCGGTCCAGATCATTCAGCACCGTCATGTCGAAGGGCGTGGTGATGGTGCCTTCTTCCTTGTAACCGCGCACATGGATGTTATCGTGATTGGTGCGACGGTAGGTCAGTCTATGAATCAACCACGGGTAGGCATGGTAGGCGAAGATCACCGGTTTGTCTTTGGTGAACAACTCGTCGAAATCCATGTCGCTCAAACCGTGCGGATGCTCGCTGGGTGGCTGCAACTTCATCAGGTCGACGACGTTGACCACACGGATCTTCAGCTCGGGCAGATGCTCGCGCAGGATCGAAACGGCAGCGAGAATTTCAAGAGTAGGCACGTCGCCGCAACAGGCCATCACCACATCGGGTGCCATGGCCTGGTCGTTGCTCGCCCACTGCCAGATGCCGATGCCCTCGCTGCAATGCTTGACGGCGGCTTCCATCGTCAGCCACTGCGGCGCAGGATGTTTGCCCGCGACCACCACGTTGACGTAATGCCGGCTGCGCAGGCAGTGGTCCATCACCGACAGCAGGCAGTTTGCATCCGGCGGAAAATAGACACGTACCACCTCGGCTTTCTTGTTCACGACATGGTCGATGAAACCGGGATCCTGGTGGGTGAATCCGTTGTGGTCCTGGCGCCACACATGCGAGGCAAGCAGGTAATTCAGCGACGCGATCTTGCGCCGCCACGGAATGTGCGCAGTGACCTTCAACCACTTCGCGTGCTGGTTGAACATCGAATCGATGATGTGGATGAACGCCTCGTAGCAATTGAACATCCCGTGCCGCCCGGTGAGCAGGTAGCCCTCCAGCCAGCCTTCGCACTGGTGCTCGCTGAGCATCTCCATCACGCGTCCGGTTGGCGCGAGAAATTCGTCGTTCGACTGGGTCGCGGCGTCCCACTGGCGTTGGGTCACGTCAAACATGGCCTCCAGGCCGTTAGAGAGCGTCTCGTCGGGACCGAACACGCGGAAATTTCTTTGCTCGTTGTTCAGCTTGGCAATATCACGCAGGAACGGCCCAAGCTGATGGGTGTCGCCGATGCCGGGCGCGCCCGGCACGGGCACGTCGGCCGCGTAGTCGCGAAAATCCGGCATGCGCAGGTCGCGCAGCAAGATGCCGCCGTTGGCGTGGGGATTCGCACCCATGCGGCGTTCACCCCTGGGCGCAAGTTCGGCCAGTTCCGGTTTGAGGCGGCCCGACTCGTCGAACAGTTCCTCAGGCCGGTAGCTCCGCATCCAGTCTTCCAGCAGCTTGAGGTGCTCGGGTTTCTTGTGCGGATGGAGCGGCACCTGATGCGCGCGGAACGTGCCTTCGATCTGCAGGCCGTCAACGATCTGAGGTCCGGTCCAGCCCTTGGGCGACTTGAGGACGATCATCGGCCAGCGCGGCCGTGTGAGATTGCCGCGGTCACGGGCGTCCTGCTGAATCTTTTTGATCTGCTCCACCGCGGTGTCGAGTGCGGTGGCCATCGCCTCATGCATCAGCGCGGGGTCGTGTCCCTCGACAAAGATGGGTGTCCAGCCATAGCCGCGCAACAGCTGTTCCAGTTCTTCATGTTCGATCCGGGCGAGTATGGTCGGGTTGGAGATCTTGTAGCCATTCAGATGCAGTATCGGCAGCACCGCGCCATCGGTGGCCGGATCGAGAAACTTGTTGGAATGCCATGCCGTGGCCAGCGGCCCGGTTTCCGCCTCGCCGTCGCCGACGACACAGGCAACGACCAGATCGGGATTGTCGAATACCGCGCCGAAGGAATGGCTGAGCGAATAGCCCAGCTCGCCGCCCTCGTGGATCGAGCCCGGACATTCCGGCGATGCATGGCTGGGTATGCCGCCGGGGAACGAAAACTGCAGAAACAACTTCTGCAACCCCGCCTCGTCGCGGCTGATGTTCGGATAAATCTCGCTGTAAGTGCCCTCGAGATAGGTGTTGCCCACCACCGCCGGCCCCCCGTGCCCGGGGCCGGCGACGTAGATCATGTCGAGGTCGTACTTCTTGATGACCCGGTTCAAATGCGCGTAGATGAAGTTCTGCCCCGGCGTTGTGCCCCAGTGGCCGAGCAGCATATTCTTCACATCCTCGATTTTCAGCGGCCGCCTGAGCAGCGGATTGTCGTAGAGAAAAATCTGGCCGACCGACAGGTAGTTGGCGGCGCGCCAGTAAGCGTCGATCTTGCCCATCAGTTCCGCGGAAAGTGTATTGTTCTTCATTTTTCAATTCTCCTTTTTTCGTCAATATCTAGAACGCGGCAGACCGTCCTGGCTATCATCTGCTCTTCGTCCGTATGAATAACATGGACAGCAACGCGGCTGGACGCCGTGGATATCACGCCCTCATCAGCCGCGTTTTGTTTTACTTCGATCTCGATTCCCAGAAACTCCAAACCCTCGCAGATTCGCGCACGGATCACGGCCGCGTTCTCCCCTATCCCGCCGGAAAACACCAGCGTGTCCAGTCCGCCCAGCGCCGCGGCATATGCGCCGATCTGCTTCTTGATCTGGTAGCAGAACAACGCGACCGCTTCAGCCGCGCGCACATCCTGCGCCTCGCACTCCAGCAGGTCGCGCATGTCGGAACTGGTTTCGGATATGCCCAACAGCCCGGACTGAAAATTGACCATCTCGTTGAATTGCTTCGCGCTCATTTTTTCGCTGCGTGCCAGATACCAGACCAGTCCCGGATCAAGGTCGCCCGATCGGGTGCTCATGGTCACACCTGCGGTCGGGGTAAAACCCATGCTGGTGTCGATGCTCTTGCCGTCGCGCACTGCTGCCAGGCTCACGCCATTGCCGATGTGTGCGAGGATCACGCGTCCCTTTGTTGCAGCCGGTTCACCAAGGCGGACAAGTTCCCCCATCAGAAATTCATATGACAAACCGTGAAACCCGTAGCGCCTCACGCCCTGCGCCTCATAGCGGCGCGGGATCGGCAATAATTGCGCGACGCGAGGCAAATCATGGTGGAAAGCCGTGTCGAAACATGCCACCTGGTTCAGATCCGGAAAGCGGCGCTGAAACGCTTCGGTCAGCAGGATCTCCTCCGGCAGATGCTCGGGATCGAACGGGCTGAGCCGGTGCAACTCCGCTATCATTTCCGCAGTGATACGTTGCGGTTCGCTATATTTCGGTCCGCCATGCACCACACGATGTCCCACTGCAGCCAATACCTCATGGTCGCGGCGTTTCTCGACCCAGTCCATCAGCACTTCCACCGCCACAGTGTGGTCCGGCGCTTTCACGGATCGCGAAAAACTGTCCGCCGGTTTCAAGCCTTTGACCCGCAAGCTGGCATCCGGCAGACCGATGCGCTCGATGCTGCCCTCGAGTATCCGCTTTAGAGACTCCCCGGCCTCGAACAGCGCGAACTTGATGCTTGACGAGCCGCCGTTGATTGTGAGTATCAACGACGGGCCCTGCTGCTGGTTTGACTGTTTATTCATGCAACCGGATCTCCCGTTTCGCCAGCCGGAACGCGCCCTCGATCAGCACCGCCAAGGCAAGCATCGCCGCAAGCACCCACAACTTGGCCGGCGCGGTCGTCGCCGTCTGCCAGACCAACGCGCCGAAGACAACCAGACACGCTAGCGCACCGGCAGCCATGTAGTACGCGCGCGGCAGGGTCTTTGCCACATCACGCACATCGTTGGCCGTGTTGGCAATCAACCCGAAACCTTCGTAAGCCAGGAAGATGATCATCCCCCCTGCGGCCAGTTGCAGCGGCGGCGACCATGAGCCTGGCGCAATCTGGGAAGCCTGGATGCCGGAAAAACCGACGCCGACGAACAACAGCAGGATCGCCAACTTTATTGCCACGATCCAGATCTCAGCTTTGCCGATCAACTCGGCATTAAGCAGATTCATGCCGGCAATCGCGATCACGACGAGGCTGATCAGCGCGTGTTTGCCTATCCCCTGCCAGGCCTGCGGCAGAAACGTCGCACCGTAACTGCCAAATGCGAACGCGTACAGCGACAGCATCACCACATAACTCAGCCACAGCAACACGTTCAGGCTACCGGTGAACATCCCGGCGCCGAACGTGCGGTCCAGGAAGCTAACCGTGCCACCGCGACTCGGAGAGGCGACGGAAAGCTTCGCATACGAATACGCCGTCAGCAGCGCCACCATGCCCGCCAGCGCAAAGGCCACCGGCGTCCCGCCGTGCGCCATTTGCACCGTCAGTCCCAGCACCGCAAAAATCCCGCCCCCGACCATGCCGCCGACGCCGAGGGAAACCACCGCCCACAAGCCCATCTTGCCGTCGGCTGCTTCGTTCATGCGACTATCCATCCCGGCTTGCACAAAAGATGCAGTTCGGCCTTTGCCGATAATGGGCGGAGCTGTACACCGTCCATATCAAGAAGCATTGTGGTAATCCCGACTGCTATGTTCATTGATTCTCCGTCAACTTCGTCTGCAGTTTTATACCTTGGGCGGGCAGGTTTCATGTCGATTTCTGTTGCGTGACAGTTGCTCCGATTGAAATTATGTAATGATTAAATAGTGTAAGCCTCATTCAATGCAGGCATGACAACTTCCGTTCCAGTCAGGCGGGTTGCAAACTTACGCATGACTTGTTCTTCGCCGTGAACCAGAAAAGTGCGTTCAGGATTGCCGGTCTGCTTGTGCCATGCGAGCAGTTCAGCCTGGTCGGCATGTGCCGAAAAGCCGTTGATGGTATGAATTTTGGCGCGCACAGGCATTTTTTCCCCGTAAATTCTGACTTCCTTTGCGCCATCGATGACATGTCGTGCCAGCGTGCCTGTGGCTGCGTAACCGACAAACAATATGCTGCATTCCTCACGCGAAATATTATTTTGCAGATGGTGGCGAATCCGTCCGCCCGTGCACATGCCGGATCCGGCCATGATGACGGCACCGCCTCCGATATTATTGATCGCAATGGACGCCGCCGTTTCGCGGGTGAAATGCAGCCCCGGCAAGTGAAACGGGTCCCGTCCTTCGCGGAAAAGTTTGGCGGTTTCCGGTTCATAACATTCCGGATGGCGTTGGAATATCTCGGTGGCCGATATCGCCATGGGTGAATCCAGAAATACCTGTGTCGAGCGCGGCAGCAGGTTTTTCTCGACACCCTCGCGCAGGAAATACAGCAGCTCCTGCGCACGTTCCAGCGCGAAAGTCGGGATGATCACATTGCCGCCCCGTTTGAAGGTATCCGTAATCGCTTCATAAAATTCTTGCACCGACGGCTCGAAAGGTTTGTGCAAGCGGTCACCGTAAGTGGTTTCCATCACGACAACGTCGACTTTGGGCGGGGACACAGGGTCGCGCAGCAGGGGACGGCCGCTATTGCCAAGGTCACCGGAAAACAGCACGCTGCGCTGCCGGCCGTCTTCTTCCAGCTCAAAATGAAGGCAAGCCGATCCAAGGATGTGGCCGGCATCAATGAACGTGACACGTATGCCCGGTGCAAGCTGTACAGGTTGTCCGTATGTTGCGACACGGCCAAAAAAATCCAGCGCCAAAAATGCATCCACGATTGAATAAAGCGGAGCTGCAGCATGCTGATGTTTGCGGTGATGCGCAGACCGGTGACCGCGATGCTCCACCTCTTCCTCCTGCAAATGCGCCGCATCCACCATCACCAGACGGGCCAGTTCGCGCGTGGCTGCAGTGGTGATGATCTCGCCGCGGAATCCGCGCTTGGCCAGCAACGGCAGGCGTCCGCAGTGATCCAGGTGGGCATGGGTGAGGAGCACGAAATCGATTTGCTTGGGGTCGAAACCGAATGGTTCGCTGTTCTCTTCGTCCAGTTCGCGGCCGCCCTGGTACATTCCGCAGTCGATCAAAATCTTTCTGCCGGCACAGTTCACCAGATGACAGGAACCGGTGACACCGCGATCGGCGCCGTGAAATGAGACTTCCATCGTCAAATCCTTTTTTTGCTTGTTATCGGGCAACCCATGCTGATTTCATGGCTATTGTATGACAATGAATTTACCGCAGCATGTCAAATATTCAATTCAGCCGGGCACTAAGTAGTAGCACCTATTCTGTTATTCCAGATTCACGGTTTGCTGATCGAACCACCAGTATCGCGCTGGCTCGCGGATTCATGTGGTAGGTTTTAGTGTTCTCCAAAAGCGGTTCCGTGCCTGCCGCAAATATATCCTGGGGCGATACGCGCGAGGTATCCGCAGCCAGATGCCAACGGGAGCCGTCTGGTACGGGCGGCAAAACAAAATCAACCGTATCGTTGCCGGCGTTGAACATCATCAGCAGGTTGCCCTGCTGGTCTTCATCGATCAAACAGGCAAACCTGTTCTGTTTCCGGTCGTTCCAGTCGGGCAAATCTCCTTGCGGGTCATACCAGTGAATATCGGCGTCGGTATAGAATTGTTCCCTGCACAAAACAGGATGGTTGCGGCGGAAGGCAATCATGCCACGGGTAAAGCGGAAGATATCGCCGTGCTGTTCCAGGTTGTCCCAGTCATACCAGCTGGTTTCGTTGTCCTGGCAGTATGCGTTGTTGTTGCCGCCCTGGGTGCGGCGAATTTCGTCGCCGCCGAGCAGCATCGGTACACCGCGCGAGATCAGCAGCGTCAGCAGGAAATTCTTGATCTGCCTGTTACGCAGAGCCTCGATCCCGGCATCCGTTGTTTCCCCCTCGGCGCCGTAGTTCTCGCTGAAGTTGGCGTCGGTTCCGTCATGGTTGTTTTCTCCGTTTGCTTCATTGTGTTTGTCGTGATAACTCACCAGGTCGTTCAGGGTGAAGCCGTCGTGACAGGTAACAAAATTGATGCTGCCTTCGGGGCCCTTGCCCGAATTGGTATAGATATCGGCGCTGCCGCAGATGCGGCTCGCAAACAGGCATGTCATCCCGTCATCGCCGCGCCAGAAGCGCCGGACGTCATCGCGGTAGCGGCCGTTCCACTCCGCCCAGCGTCGTTCCGAGAAACTGCCCACCTCGTAGGCACCGGCCGCGTCCCATGCCTCGGCGATGATCTTCACGTCCCGCAAGATCGGGTCTTCGGCAATGCGTTCGAGCAGCGGTGCATTGGCCAGCAACTTGCCGCTGCCGTCGCGGCCGAGAACCGATGCCAGGTCAAAGCGGAATCCGTCCGCATGCATTTCCACCACCCAGTAGCGCAGCGCATCCATGATTTGATCGCGCACCACGGGATGGTTGGCGTTGATAGTGTTGCCTGTTCCCGTGTAGTCCTGGTAGTAGCGTTGGTCTGGCGCAAGCATGTAGAAAATCGCGTTATCAATCCCGCGAAAGCACAATGTCGGACCCAGTTCGTTTCCCTCCGCCGTGTGATTGAACACGACATCCAGGATCACTTCGATACCTTCATGATGAAACGCCCGGACCATTTCCTTGAACTCCAGCTTCTGCTGACCCACGCCGCCCGCACTGCCGTAGGACGCTTTCGGCGCAAAAAAAGCCACCGGATCGTAGCCCCAGTAATTCCTGAGCGGCATGCCTGTCTGCGGATCGATACCGGTCAACTGATGTTCGTTGAACTCGTGGACAGGCATCAACTCCACGGCTGTCACGCCCAGATCTTTCAAATAGGGGATCTTTTCCATCAGGCCGCGATACGTGCCGGGATGCTCCACACCGGAGCTGGAATGAATGGTGAAACCGCGAACATGCGTTTCATAAATCACGGTATTCGACCAGGGGTGACGGGGAGGCTGATCGTCCTGCCATTGGAAGTGCTCATGAGTGAACACGCATTTCGGCATGGCACCGGCATCATCAAGTTTCGAACTAACCAGGTCTTGCTGTTGCGCAGAAGAATCGTATCCGCGGGCCGCCCCGAAATTCCAGTCAGGCAACGGCGTGATTGCCGTCGCAAAGGGATCGATCAGGAGCTTGTTAAAATTGAACCGATGTCCCTGTTCAGGCTGATATGGGCCGTCCACGCGGTAGGCATAGAGTTGACCCGGACGAATTCCTTCTACCCATACGTGCCAAACATCACCGGTGCGGTTGCGCGCTGGATCCAGGTCGATCACTCGTGCCGGTTTTGCGTCTGCCGGTTGGTCGAACATTTCCAGCCGGACGCGGGTGGCATGGCGGCTGAACAAGGCAAAGTTGACCCCTCCACCGGACTCATGCGTTCCCATGGGCAAAGGCACACCTTTGCGCACTTCGGTATGTTCGGAGACTTCGGCTGCGTAATCATGAAGCGGTCGTTTGGGCGTATTCATTTGCTCGGTTTGCACGTTTTTTCGTTCTTGCAACACGACATGAAGGATCGGCGATAAGCTTGCCTGCTCTTTGATTGCCAAACATTCATACCCCAACCGCGGGGGATGCAACACCCGAGGCAGGCAATTCTTTGGCTGCGAGCGAAAGCGCCAGCGTCTTTACCGAAGGGTTCATGCTATCGACCATCGAGCTCGGGATCAAGATCGTGGCTCCCCGTTCCTTGGTGGTCTCGTAAATTATGTTCATGGCGCGAAGCTGCAGCG
>Ga0307375_10001688_pt1 | contig 23647 bp, 38 predicted proteins | sample TR1MG_FD_202531 | JGI IMG/M metagenome (GOLD analysis project Ga0307375, IMG submission 202531) | Soil microbial communities from Risofladan, Vaasa, Finland - TR-1 | ecosystem: Environmental > Terrestrial > Soil > Coastal area > Acid sulfate soil | place: Finland: Risofladan, Vaasa | collected...
TCAGGGAGCACGAGAGCTATCTGGTTCGCGTCGGTAAGCAGGAGTCGGTGTACTGGCCACGTGTGAAGCATCTTCAGCACGAGGAGTAGCTGGCTTGCTACAGTCAACAAGAAACTGAAGGAGGAATGAGGTGGGCTGAGATGACTCACGTATGGTTCCACGATACTTTGGACCCCCGGCGTTTCCAGCTTCGGGGTTGGCCGCGTCCAACACACACCCATCTGATGGGGCTTCCGGTGTTGTTCAGCGGATACGTCGAAGACCTACGCTTGGAGATAGACGGCGGGGCGTTCAGGCTGAGGTACTGGACAAGTCGGCTTACCCTTCAGGATAGGCCACAAACCAAGTCAGGCCACTATGAGGGTGGGTATCCTCGGATCCAGGTTGAGGCAGAGATCGATGGATCTTGGGTCTTGATAGATGGTTATCAAGGGCACATGGCCTAGTGGCGCTCCACCACGAGGTACTATTCCGTGAGGATGGCTAAATGAAAGAAACACCGCGTCGTGACTACCGCTGGACTCAAGAGCAGTGGCGGCTCTACAAGAAGGCATGCGAGATCATTCGCTATCTTTTCCCACGCGGAGTCGTGTCCGCATATATGCTACGCAAGAAGGTCACTACACGCCCACGGCTCAACGAAGATAACCAGCAAGTTTACAATACCGCACTAAGTCAGTTGCTGTTAGCCGGTTTGGTTAGTCTTGGGTGGCAATGTCAGCCGAGCCAATTTGTACTTAATGAAACAATGACGTGCGCTTTGACAGTTAACGGTTGGGGGGTCGCTGCCGCCCTGGAGGAGCACGGATGCCTGTCATCACCCACAATAAGTATCATCGTCGAATCCTGTCTTGAAGTGACTGCACAAGTGTGGGCCGGAACATAGTGAAGCCTCTACGAAAGAAGAAGCCCAAGTGGTGCTAGACGAGCCAGGTTGCTCAGGAAAGGTAGGATCTCGTGACCTCTGACTACGAGAAGTTTCAGCGGCTGCTTACGTCTTTGGAAAGGCTCAAGACCTACATGCCCTTTGCTCAACTTAAGAATTTCCCAGCATATCAGAACATCCTAGTGATGGGTGATGCAGCGCGGCCATTCATTATTGATCTTCTCCGCGATGGAGATCATTGGCCTGGCTGGATCACGCTCTTGCGTGAATTGACTCCCACCATGGATCCGGTCACGATCCATGAGCGGGGCAACATAGCGGAAGAGGCCAAAGCCTGGTGTAGGCTCGCAGATGTTAAGGGGTGGTGAGTTCACCCTGCAGGAAACTATTAATGGCGAAGAGCCTATTTGACAAAGCCGTGAGCGAGCTGCGTAGGACCGAGAAGCAGAACGGGTGCAGCAGCTGAAAACGACGCTCGGCGCGCTCAGGCTGGGAAGCTAGGAGGAGGCTGAGATGAGAGAACTCATCAAGCAGCGGGCGATGCGTTTCACCATGCGCTACACATGCCAGATTTGTTGGCGCAGAATGGAGACGACCGTTGGCTATGATTTCCCTACGGATAGAGCAGCGCGGAAGCATGTCTCCAGCCATGTTGTGAATGGTTGGTGGGTAGGCGACGCCCAGGAGGTGTGTGTGGTCTGCTTGGGTCATGCGCAGGAGGCGTTACAGCGCGTGGGTATCAGGGCAGCTAAGGGATGCGTACCTCCTTTCAGGAAATGGGCCGAGTATGCTTTGGCATGTAAGCAGGAGTTTGCCAAGTCTGCGCTTAGTGCTATCGACGTGGTGTTCAAAGACTGCAGTGATGGTCCCTTGCCGGTAAAGGGTACTCCGGAGGATGCGTTCCTCAAGGACTTGTTCCGTCGACAAAAGTTACTGCGTAAACATATCACATGAACTGGAGGTAAAGACGTGGCAGAGGCCAAGGAGCGTATACAGTTGCATGGCTTTACAGATTGCAAGATACGTGACATCTTCTCTATCGATCCCGGCGATAGCATCATGCTGGTCATAGAGGCACGCAAGATGAAGACTGATATCAAGCAGCTGTTACAGTTGTCAGTCAGTAGCATTTCGGAACTCACGAAGTTTGCCGACTGCCTTATGGACTTCCTGAGTGCTCAGGAGGATGTTATGGTTGTCGTTAGGACAAAGAAGCGGGAACAATGAAACTCCTTGTTGAGGTGATTGTTGATGTTCACCCACTGGAGCAGGATGTTAAGCTGTCCGTGGTAGAGGCTGGCGTTGCGGCAATCCAGGGGCTTGGCGAGGCGCTTAGGCATGGTGAGCAGTGCGGCTTCAACCATATGCATTCTGACTGGGTGGGTATCACTGTAGCCACACTGGAGGTTCGTGCGTCACCAGTGCTACAGACGTGCTCTAAGTGTGGCGACTGGATCCAGATCAAGAAACAGGGCCGCGCGTACCAGAACGAGTGGTACTGCGACGTGTGTGCAGAAGATATTCCTACGGAACCCAAGAGGGTGCCGTGCCGGTGCGGCCCGTGTTGCACAGGTGAGGCTGAGACGTGCACAGAAATAGGAGAGACTGGTGGTTCATAGACGCTATACACCGCTTGGCAACAGGATTACTGAACTGGGTGGCCGGCAGCTTGTGCTGGCTCAGATACTACAGGTTAGCCAGCAGACAATCTCGAAGAAGTTGCGCGGCTTGTGTGCAATCTCTGTTTCAGATCTGGAGAAGCTTGCTAAGCATTTCAAGGTGCCGATGACGGCTTTCTTCGAAGCTGCCGGACTTGATGGGGCAGTTCTCAAGGACTTTCACGCTATGTTCAGGGCCAAACCACTGGAGGTGGATAGGATTCTGGATGCGTTCAAGCTTAATCCTGCCAACCTTACTCACCTGGCGCAGGTTGCTGCCTCTTTGATACAGGCTGGCCTCGGTGGTAAGCAGCCCAAAGTGAAACAATGATGGAGGTGACACCATGCCCGTTGTAGCCCAGGCGGCATTACCAGATCTGTCGTGGAGCTCACTTGCAGCTACGGAGGCACAAGCTGCATTTCTGCAGCAAGAAGATCCTACGCTAAGCGATACGGCTGCGTTCGATCAGGCGTGCGAGTGTGCCGAGACCTTACATGACGCGTGGGAGCAATTCTGCGCTGACTTCACCGAGATGCTTGTTGCACTCAATCCGAGTACTGAACAGTGGGTTGTTCTGATAGCAGGTGCTGGTTGGCGCAATCAGGAAGGCCGCAGGACGGTAGACGCGTCCGAAGGTGAGCAGCTACTACGAGAGATTCTTCCGGATACTGAGTGCTCGTTCAATATCTGGCGGCGGGTTGATCACATAGAGATCAACAACGCACATCACGACAAGCCGACGGGTGGTGAGATGTACTACGTCTATCCTGCAGCTGGCTGCGCGCACTGTGGAGAGGTATTTCCATTCAGCAGTTTGAAAGTGCTGCCCTCAATAGGGGCAGTCTGCGCGGACTGCGAGAAAACGGAGGAGGAGCCATATGCCGATTGAATCAACCGTGACTTACATCTGCTCTCACTGTCGCGCCCGTGTGACGGTCTCGAAGGGTGAAGTGCCCGCATCTTGGCTACGTGACACCGACGGCCGACAGATGCGTCAAGACAATAGGGAGCCTGTGCCGTGGCTTCTACAGTTCGGCAAGCATGCAGCGGAAGATTTGTGTCCTGTGTGCGCTGAGCACTTCAGGAAGAAGTTCTTCCCCGTAATCGATGACGCCGGTAGTTTTCTGGGGCCGGTGACTCGTGTCAAGATACGCGTGGCTGATCTGCTACACGCGCTGGCAGACGAGTGGGATAGACAGATAGAGAGGTGGCCTGTGGAAGGCGCTGACTTCAATATCGACCAGGCTCGGGATGCTGCTAAGGTCGAAAAAGCGGCGGTTGAACGTGCTGCTAAGGAGAAGGAGGACGCGGGAGAATGATTGTTTTTGCAGCTGACTTGCATATGACACCACTGGTCTGGGTTGACCAGCCCGAGATGCGCGGTGATGCATATGCATCCTTCGTGCAGATCGTCACGTACTGCCTGGAGCACAAGGCGTCGGCACTCATCTTGGGTGGCGACATCTTCAACAAGACTCGGCCAGACAGCGAGTCTGTGAAGCTTTTCGAAGAGGGTGTTGCGCTACTGGCAGCTGAGGGAGTGCTTGTGTACTTTATACAGGGTCAGCACGATCGCGCGGAACCACCGTGGGCGTCATCCTTGACGACATTGGCACAGTATATAGGCGACGGCAAGACTGCCGCGATTGACATCGACGACATCCCTGCTGTGGTGTGTGGCTACGATTGCATGCCAGGCCACCAGCTTCATGCAACACTAGAAGCTGACAAGGAGGCTGGGAAGGCGTATAACATCCTGCTCATCCATCAGCTAGCCAGGTCGTTCATTCCGTTTGAAGGTGCCTGGGACTTTGACATGGAGTGGGTGTCGGAGTGTGTTGAGCTTGTCCTCGCGGGCGATTATCACGCCCCCGTCAACAAGGGGAAGCTCTGGTACAGTGGTTCGACACATGCGCGAAACGTTACCGAGTTCAGTCAGCGCTCGTTCATCACAGTTGGTCGCCACGAAGATGGCACCTTTGACGTGCAGCGTGTACCACTACAGGTACGTACTGTGATCGAGGTGGTCATCATAGTTGAGGACCAGCTGAAGACGGCGATTGAGGCGCTGACCAAGTACATGCCCAGCACTGACGATATGCCCGGCATCATAGCCAAGCCACTGGTGTTTGCCAGGTACAATGCTGACATACCCTTGGCGCTCCCGCAGCTTGAAGACGTATGCCATGAGCACGGTTTCATTTTGCGTACGAGGGCAATGGCTGGTGGAACGGAAGTAGTTGCTCAGGTTGCATTACCGCAGGGTGCCGTGACGTTGGAATCGTGTCTTGCACAGGTGGTGAACAGGGAGGAAGACGAGGAGTTCCACTCATTCGTTCTGGCACTACTCAAGGCAGAAGAACCCCGTGATGTGCTTGTGGCAACGAGGGCACAGTTGGGTGTTGCAACATGAAAGAGGGCTGGAAGAAGATTCGCTTCTTCCCAGACTACGAGGTTTCAACTCGCGGTCGTGTGCGCTCACGGAAGCGGCACAAGCCGAGGATACTCAGACAGCACACAGTGACACGGGGCGACCGGTGGAAAACGTACTTGAGAGTTACGCTGTACAACCGCGGAGGCAGCCGGCATCGACGTGTGCACAGACTGGTTGCATTTGCGTTTGTGATACGCCCACCGGGTACGGATTCTGTGAACCACATCAACGGGAAAACTCATGACAACCGTGCCGTCAACCTGGAGTGGACAACCAAGGTCGAGAACACGAAGCACGCCTGGCGGACGGGACTGATGAAGCGCAGTGTTGGCGCCCGCTGGCGAACCAAGCCCAAGAGGAGACGAATCTAGCCTTGACAAACGCAGAAGAACGTGGTAGATTGGGGTTATGAATACAGCATTCCCAATACGAAAAGCTGCTGCTGCCTTGGGAGTTTCAGTTAGGACTCTCCAGAACTGGGATCGTTCCGGAAAGTTGAAAGCCAAAAGAACGCCCACTGGGAGAAGGCTGTACACCCAGGAGCAGCTTGACGTCTTCTTTGACGATCGAAGGCCAAAGCCGGAGCGTGTCTCCATAGCCTATTGCCGTGTATCGTCTCAATCGCAGAGACCGGACCTCAAAAATCAGATCGTGACGATACGAGAGTTCTGCAAGGCCGCTGGTGTGCCAAATGTTGAGGTTATAGAGGAGATTGGTGGAGGGCTGAACTTCAAGCGCAAGAAGTTTCTCGACCTTATTGACATGATCCTGGCAAGGAAAGTTGATCGGCTTATACTGGCGCACAGAGACAGACTGGCAAGGTTCGGATTCGACCTGCTTCGCTACCTATGCAGGACGCATGACTGTGAAATTATGGTCATAGATGACGAGCGGGTCAGTCCGGAGCAGGAAATGGTACAGGACTTGATGACGATAGTGCATTGTTTTTCATCCAGACTGTACGGCCTCAGAAACTATCGCAAGGCCATCAAGAAAGCATTGAAGCAATGATTCTTGCTCACAGGATACAGCTCGACCCAACAGCCGAACAGGCGAGGTATTTTGCCCGTGCCTGTGGCACTGCACGTTTTGTCTGGAACTGGGCACTGGAGGAATGGAACCGTCAGTACAAAGATGGTGAGAAACCCAGTGGGCTGAAGCTGAAGAAGAAGTTCAACACCGTAAAGTACAAGCAGTTCCCATGGCTGAAGGACATCCACAGGGACGCCCACGCACGTCCGTTCGAGAACCTGCAGTCTGCATTCGTTGGTTTCTTCAAGAAAAGAACAGCGCACCCAAGGTTCAAGAAGAAAGGCGTTCGTGACAGCTTCTATGTTGCCAATGACAAACTGCGGCTACAAGACAATCGTGCTCGGCTTCCTGTCATTGGTTGGGTGCGCTTAACAGAACCTCTTAGGTTTGACGGTAAGCCTATGTCAGCCACAGTCAGCAGGATTGCTGACAGATGGTTCATCAGTATTCAGGTTGACGTTGGTGACTATCAAAAGACCAGGACAGATAGCAACACTATTGGTATTGACCTCGGTATCAAGAGCACGGTTACCTTGTCCACTGGGGAGATATTTGACTCTCCAAAGGCTCTCAGGAGTCATCTGAAGCAGCTTCGTAGATTGTCCCGTACGCACAGTCGGAAACAGAAAGGATCGCAGAACAGGAAGAAGTCAGCTGCAAGACTTGCCAAGCTTTACTGGAGAATCAAGTGTCAGCGCCATGACTGGCTTCACAAGCTCACTACTCGGCTCTGCTGCGAGAACCAAGCAGTTGTGGTCGAACTATTGGCTGTGAAGAACATGATGGCAAATCATAAGCTGGCACGTGCAATCTCTGACGAAGGTTGGTATGAGTTCCGTAGACAACTAGTCTACAAGAGCAGTATCTACGGGACGGAAGTGATTGTTGCACCAAGATTCTTCCCATCAAGCAAAACTTGTAGTTCATGCGGACACGTGAAGGCTAAACTGTCTCTCGCCGAGAGAACCTACACGTGCTGCAAGTGTGGCATTGAGATCGACCGTGATCTCAATGCTGCACGAAACTTGTGTACCCTCGGCTTGAGGGGAACTAACGCCTGTGGACATCGTGTAAGACCTGCTCGTGCAGAGGCAGTGGTGGTTGAAGCAGGAACTATGCCTGGAAGAATAGTATGTTCTTCCATAAAATAGGAAGCAGGAAGTCATGCCATTCGAAAACGACAAGGTCATCAGCGAAGCGTTATGTCAGGGAGAGAAAGACACAACGATCATTCTGCAGGTAGTCTCGCGGGCTGGTGGCCCGCTGAAGATGCAGATCAGTCGCTTCACGCTAGCTAACGGGGAGCGCGTCTGGAAGAAGCTGGGACGTCTATCGATAACGGAGGCGTTTCTGGTACAGGACAGACTGGCTGTCCTGCTAAAGCACTACAAGGAGCCGGAGCATGACCCCGTCGTCAACACCGATAACGCCGACTGACGTATCGGACAGCTTCGTAGCAAGCGTACTCGGGCGCTGGCGTACGCTGGTTCAGAGAAACATGGACCGCGACTGGAAGACGCTTATCGACTGTGAGCACTGGCAGTTCGCGGAAAGCCTGCAGTACCTCATGAGTGCTATTCTGGTTGAGCTGGGTGTGGTCATGCCTAGCGCGGTGGCATTTTCACTCATGACCTCAACCATCGCTGCTGGCGAGTGCGAGATGTTGCTGATATGGGTAACTCCAGAGGGTGGTCGCTTCGACCTATACCAGGTGACGCCACAATGCACTGTCATCCGTATGGATGCGTGGGCGTGGCCGAGCAGAGTAAAATTCCTGTCGCGAGAGGCCGAGAAGACAGCGCTTATCAAGCGATGGGCGTGGGCTATCTCGGGTGTTACTACTGATATGCCGAAAGGAGACTAGCTGTGTCATCGCAGGTTACTGGCTTTCTTCCCGAGCCGCTACCGGCCATGCCAATAGCCGAAGTGGAAGTTACGCGGCAATTGGCGCTTCTCAGGTCTTTCGTGTCTTCCAACATACGCGTTAGGTCAGCGAACTACTACGCGCTACTCAAAGCTGATCAGCGCAGCAAGATCGACGATGAAGTACTGGCAGAATACCTGGGTGAGGTTGGTGAGGTGGCCATTTTGACGCTGCTGAACAACCACATTGAGCTTAAGCACAAGGCGCTGGAGGTCTTCGACTATGAGATAAGTGCCAAGCGCCCACTCGTATCAGATGCCCAGCAGCAGTTGCTGGTTGATGAGTTGACTGCCGAGGCACTCTCCGATATTGGGCCGGGCAAGCTCAGTCTCGATGAGGCGTTGAACGATGTCAGGCACTTTATCGATCTGCTGGGCGCGCTGATCGAGATCATTGTTGCACGTCTGCAGATCAAGGGACTGGCAGCTGGCACCACTGCTCTTCTTGATCTGTACCATATTGATCTGCCTGAGCGTGATGGTATTTCTATCATTCTCGACGGTAGTGAGTTGTGGGACGCTGCGACAGCGAAATACACAACTAATGTCAAAGTCATAACGCTTGCGCCGTGGGTGGGGCGGCACGCGGTCAGTAGGGACTGGCCTGCGTTTGTCAGCTTTCTGGTAACGGAGCTCAAAGGCCAATGCAACTTCGATCACTAGCACTCGTCAACTTCTGCCAGCATCGGGATCTCACGGTTGAGTTCCCGGTTGGTATCACTGGCATAGTTGGGTCGAACGGAAGTGGCAAGTCCACAATCGCACAGGCGCTCAGGTTCGCGCTGTTGGGTGAGTCTGGGAATGCTGGAGCGAAGGTAGATGACCTGAACTGGGCCGCCACGCTTGCCAACGAGAGCGGCTCAGTCGAGTGGCTCTTCGAGAAGGATGGTATCGAAGGTAAGCTCAAGCGAGCTATCCAAGTTGCGCGGGCATCACTCCGCTTCGGCGAGCTCAAGGCGAACAGCGTCAGCGCTGTTAACGATGAGATCATGAAGCTGGTTGGTGTGTCGAAGCGAACGCTGGAAGATATCGTCTTCGTGATGCAGGGTAAGATTGAGCGCGTGCTCTTCGATCGTCCGGCTGAGCGGAAGAAGAACTTCCATGCTCTTTTTGGTGTGGATAAGGCTGAGACCATTCGTGAACTGCTGCGTCGTGAGCTCACCATGCTTGGTGTGCCTCCAACCGACGAGCGTGTCGCGCAACTACAGCAGCGACTTGATGAGGAGATCGATCCGAAGCTGAAGGAACTGCTGGCAAGCAAGACTGGGTTGGATACGGCCATGCAGGGCTTCGACTCGGCACCTTTTCAGAAGGTCGTTGATGCATTCAATCTGGCGCAGAGTATCGAGGAGCAGATCGGGAGTACCGCCAAGGCGATTGATGCTCTTGAGAACATCATGAGTATGTCGCTCTCCGAGATCGAACCAGTCAAGCTTGCAATGGATGCGGCGCATGCCAGCATGTTGGTCAAGAAGGCCGGCATTGATAAGCTGCGTGGGCAGCTGTCTGGTATGGCGTCGGCACGGAAGCTACACGAGACGGTCAAGCGGCTGAAGGCTGAGTCTGAGGCTATGGAGGTCATGGCTACGGAAGCAGCGCCTACTCCGCCGGAGACAGATCAGGCTACGATTGATCAGGCTGATCATGACATTGCTGTATCTAGGGCGGAGATCGAGCCGAAGCGCACGTTCATTCGAGTGTTCCAGTCAGCAGCTACCGACGCTATTTGCCCGACGTGTGGGCAGAACGTGCATGAGCCAGCTGAGCTGGCAGAGCAGATGCGCATTGAAGTCAAGGAGCGACTTGCCAAGATCGAAAGCGTGACCGAGGCCGCCAACAACGCTCGTGCATTGTTGCGTGTATACCTGGCAGATGCACAACGGCATCAGCTACAGGTCACTGAGGCCAAGAAGTCTTTGGCCGATATACGGACATACTTAGCTGAACTCGGCGATGTTGAGTACAACGAGGGTGAGGAGGCGGCGCTGCAGGCCACGCTCGATACGTTTGCGGCCGAGGAAGCCGCGTACGACCAACTGAAGAACACCCTTAGCATGAAGACTGAATCCTTCCAGCATGCGTCTGGAAAGCACGTTGCACTGAAAGAGCAGCTGGGTAACCTGTACACTCAGTTGTCAGCCAGTCCGGCGCAACAGGCATACGACGACGCAGTTATGAAGCTTTCCAACTTCGATTTCGCAAAGAACGAGTTGGCGAATGTCACTGGGCAGCTGTCACAGCTGCAGTCACACCGCGCCAGCACGCTAGGTGAGTTGGAGCAACTCAAGGAGCAGGCAGCCAAGATGGAGGCGACGAAGAAGTATGAATCGCTTTGCGAGCGTGCTCGATCACTCCTTCACCATGACTGTCTGCCACAGGTCGCCACGCAGGCATACCTTGCGGGCTTAAACGCACAGTTGAGCAAGTATCTGACGATTTTCGAGGTACCGTTCAGCTGTACCATCAAAGACGACTTGTCTGTAATGTGTTGCATCCCCGGTATCGGTGAGAAGCCAGCGGACAGACTCAGCGGTGGGCAGAAGGTGATGTTGTCGCTGGCCTTTAGGTTTTCGGTGTACAATATGTTTGCCCTAGACCTTGGGTTTATGCTTCTTGACGAGCCCACCTCGATGCTTGATACCGACCGAGTAGCATCAGTTGTTGAGGTGCTGCAGGCTGTTCGTAGGCACGCTAGGAATACTGGAATGCAGCTTATCGTCATTACGCATGAGGAGGAGCTAAAGGCTGCGTTCGACCATACTGTACAGTTGTGATCTAGCGAAGCCGGTGACAGCATTAAGCTCTTGAAGCAGGTTGCTCAATACCTCAGCAAATCAAAATGGGTAGCAAGGCACTTGCTAAATAGCCGGGAAGGTGGTAACATTCCGCGGACTGGATTGGGGGTTCCAGATGAGACGCGCAATCCTTTGCCTGGTACTGCTGGTGGCATTTGCAGGTTGTTCGATTCCTGCAGCTATCAGGATCGAGATCTCCTTTCTGGATACTGTAATAGCCACTGCCGTGAAGGAGACGGCGGAGATCAGTGATCCAAGCCAGCGCGCTGACAAGGCTGTGCGTGCTCTGAAGCGTGCTAAGCCGCACGCAGCCAACTTGCGTCGTTGGGCAGCAGGAGAGGAGGCAGTAGATGGCGATTGACCTTAACGCCCTAAAAGGGCTGGTGGACTTCGGCGCCAATCCAGGCATGAAGGCCATGTTCGATGCCATTACGCCTTACTTTCCTGTGCTCAAGCGGCTTGGGACATCGGCGATAAGCAGTTTCATAGACGGGTTGCGAAACCAGGATTGGACGCGCATCGACCGTGATCTTTATGCCGAGATGACTGAGGCCGAGAGGGACGCCCTCGGCGCACAGGTTCTGCTGGACGCCCGTGCTGCCGTGAAGGCCGCGTACGAGGCCAACCGGCAGTGGCAGCAAGACCTGTTGCGCTTGGCTCTCGGGCTTTTGCTAGCAGTCATCTAGGGGGGTCGGGCCGAACAGCTGGCTGTCGGGTATCCGGGGGGACTGCCTGGCAGCCGCTGTCCGGTCGTGTTCGGAAGGTGCACCTGGTTTCATTCTGCCTCATCTCGCACCTTTCTGAACAACAACTTACGGAGGGGTAACCTAATTGGTAAGGTAGCATCTTGCTAAGGTGCCGGGATAACACCCATGGGGGTTCAAGTCCCTCTCCCTCCGCCATGAAAGGAACAATATGTGGGGCAACCCAGGCTGTCCTGGTCATCCTGATGTAGAGGAGCAGGTTGCCGCAATGCTACAACACGTTGTAGACAGTGAACCGTGCGTCAAAACTGACAGGGCTATCAGGTATCGCGCGAAGTACAGGACTGAGAAGTGGATGTGCGAGAACGTAGAGCTGGCGCTCATATTCTGTGTTCCTGTCGTACTGTTTCTGATGGTTGAGTATCTGCTTACCGATCCAAAGGGGCTGTTCACTGGCTCGTAGCTCAGCTGGTTAGAGCGCCAGCCTTATAAGCTGGAGGTCGTGGGTTCAAGTTTCACCGAGCCGACCAGAAAGGACGGGCATGCCAGAGACAAAAGAGACGGTACGAATGGCTGTTATGCACTGGATCGCGGTGATCCTCTCGATAGCAGGCACCATATTGGTGTCGTTCAAGCTGCCGGTGGCTGGGTGTAGCGTATGGTTCGTGGCAAATGCGCTATGGCTCGTATGGACAGTCACCAGACGAGACTGGCCGACGACGGTTGTTTTCTCTGTGTACGAGGTGATGGCTGTTGTTGGTGTGGTTAACTGGATGTCAGAGTAGCACCGGAAGGTGTCCGGCTGGACGAGGAACTGGTTTTGAAAATCAGTGGTCGCGAAAGCGGCTTGGGGGTTCGAGTCCCTCACCTTCCGCCAACGTAAAGGGAGACTCGAATGGCAGTGACCGTGAAGATCAAGTGCAAAGACTGCGGGGGCACAGGGCTCAATTCCTGCTCAGACTATGGCTTCGCAGAGCCAAGAGGTGTGGCTGTAGTGTGTCTGGGTTGTAACGGCACTGGCTGCGCTACATTCACGTACACACCCTTCGTACGCCGGAAGGGACGGCGGGACATCAAGACCGTTCGGTGCTCGCGTGGAGCAAACAGCATGCTCGGTGTTGGCCCTAAGGGGGCCAGTATTTCATACGCAGAGTTTGCAAAAGGTAAGTTACCCTTAAAGGGTGCATAGGCTAGTGGAAAACTGGAGGGTTCCAAACCCTCATTCCCAGGTTCGAATCCTGGTGCGCCCGCTCCCACCAAGTCGGTTGACGTACGTGGCGGTGCGGGTACTACTTGGTGTCCGTAGAATACAAAGTGTGGGGGCGTCGCCTAGCGGCTAGGGCACCAGATTGTAAATCTGGCGAGCGATTGCTCTTCGGTGGTTCGAGTCCACCCGTTCCCACCAGGTGTTTAAGCAGCTGCAGCGGCCGCGTTTGCGGTCGCCGGGCGGTAGGCCGCGGCGTTGCGGTTGAGGGTGGGGGACATAGGGCACGTTCCCGGCTGCTGCTAAGGTTTAGGCTGACAGAAGAGAAGGAGAAGAAGCATGGCTGAGAATACCGGTAAGCTGCATGCCGTACTGGCCGTACTGCCGTCACTGAAGGGCGTTGCATCGAAGATCGCCAGGGAGACGAAGGCTGTCTTCGGTGGCAAGGCACACCTCTTTGATGGGCACCTCAAGACATACAGTCCGTTGTCCGAGGGCGGCGACACGCTGCCGGAGGATCGCTCGCCTATGGCGACCACGGTCGGGGAGAAGCTTGCGCACTTCGTCGAGATAGCCAGTCCGGCACTCGATGCGGCGTTTCAGGTCGAGAAGACGAACCAGAGCGCAACCGCTGATATCATTGTCGGTGGCTTCGTGCTCACTGGTGTACCGGCGACGTTTCTTATGCAGCTCGACAAGCAGCTGATTGCGCTGCGGGAGGTTTACGACGACATCCCGACGCGGGATCCGAAGTACGTGTGGGAGGAGGACGTTGACGCAGGCAGGGGTGTTTTCCGTGCCATCCACGACGAGATAGTGAACCGGAACGTCGAGAAGATTGTTCCGATCGAGCTGGCACCGGCGACCAAGGAACACAAGGCGCAGGTGAAGGAAGGCAAGGAGAGTATCAAGGTCGGTGAGTGGACCACCAAGCGCCAGACTGGCAAGATCTCTCCGGCTCAGAAGTACGAGCTGCTCTCGCGGATCGATCAGCTTCAGCGTGCCGTCAAGCAGGCGCTGTCGCGGGCCAACGAGACGCCGCACAGCACTGACACGATCGCCAAGGAGTTCTTCGGCTACATCAACGGAGACCTGCCTCTGACGAGGTAGGTTCGGAATAGCAGGTGAGACTCAGACTCATGCCCGTCTAAGCGGAAGATGGAGGTTCGAATCCTTCCCCTGCTTCCATACGATAGCAGGGTAGCTCAATGGATAGAGCGCCGTTGCGGGTTATCAGGAGGAGGTGCAGACTCAGAGGATTGCCTGCAAGACTGACAGGTACCTCAAAACGCTAATGCGTATGATGCCCAACTAAGCCTGGTCGCTGGTGCAACTCCAGCCCCGGCCTCCATCCGACTGCCCTCGCTGAGGACGTTCGGATGATGGCCGGGTAGCTCAGTAGTAGAGCAAGGCGAGAAGACTTAAGCATTATACTGTATGCAGGCGTAGACTAAGGGTACCAGGGAACGCTTCCCCAGATTTGAAATCTGGAATTGAAGCAGCTGCCTATAAAGCAGCTTCCTACAATTTACAAGGGGGGTGGTCGCTAGGATAGCGCGGTCACTCCCCGCTACAACCTTCCGTGCGAAAGCACGGTTAAGATAGCGTGGAAGGGCATCGGTGCTGGTATCATAATCTTGTGGGCATTCTTTCAAGGCAAGCCTTCTGCCTAATGTCACCGGACACGGTGACGAAAGGGACCACTGGTGTGGTCCACCCGCGCACAACCACAAGATCTTGGTGTCGAGCCCACGTATGCGGGGGTAAGGTGTTCAGCAACTGCTTGATTACCACGCACTCGTGTCGAGCCCACGTATGCGGGGGTAAGGTGGCGTTGGCCGTCGCCACGTCGATACCTACGCTGTCGAGCCCACGTATGCGGGGGTAAGGTGGCCAGCGGAGAGCACGGATCGCGCCCACACGTGCGTGGGGAAGGTGGACGCCATCGTGAGTTCGGCACACGGCTGGGCATCGCGCCCACACGTGCGTGGGGAAGGCGGCGCCGGGACTTAGTGGCAGACGTTTTGCCGAAAAGCCATTGGTCATCCACTTTTCAGACCATCATTTGAAGGGAGTAGACGTGAGAGCAGACATCAGCCGATTTGTAGATCATATGAACCACCAGATGGAAGAGGCTGCCACGCGCAAGGGTGATCGGGGCTGGTACATTATGGGTGTGTTGGACCTGATCTCGTCGGCGAGACGTCATGAAGCCGTGGTGAAAAGTGCACTCACAGAGCTCGTGGAGCTCTCGAATGCCGGGAATCTGTCACCACAAGCGGAGACGCGTTTGCGTGATCAGATCGTGCATGAGGCGGCAGACGCTGCCAACTATATTATGATGGCAGCGGACAACGCGGCTATGGGCCGATCGCTATGGACGGATAGACGTGAGGAGATTCCGGGATGATGAAACGGGTAAAAGCAAGATTGCTCTAATCAGCTGTCTCTTCGTCTAACGGTAGGACACGAGATTCTGAATCTTGGAGTCGAGGTTCGAATCCTCGGGGGGCAACCAGAAGAAAAGGAGCAGAAAGTGCCAAGAGCCAACGCGACAGAGATCATCTGCATCGTAGATCGTTCGGGGTCTATGGATAGTATTCGGGACGACGTCATCGGTGGTTTTAACGCGTTCCTGACGGAGCAGAAGAAGGTTCCGGGCGACGCAACGCTAACTCTAATGCTGTTCGATGACCAGTTCCTGGTCGTTCACAATGGCATAGACATCCAGCAGGTGACTCCGCTGGATGAGACAACGTACGTGCCACGCGGCAGGACGGCGCTGTACGACGCGATCGGACGGACGATCAACGAGACCGAGGCGCGGTTGGGCAAGCTGCCTGACGCTGATCGTCCTGGCAAGGCGCTGGTCCTGATCCTGACGGACGGCCATGAGAACTCCAGTCAGGAGTTTGACAAGGGGCGCATCCAGAAGGTCATTAAGGACCACGAGGCCAAGGGTTGGGAGTTCATTTACCTGAAGGCCGGACTGGATACGTTCGAAGAGGCGCGTGACATCGGGATCAGCAAGAGTCACTACGCGAACGTTGGGGCAACGCGTGTAGGCACGCTTAGTGCCTTTGCCGGCTCAAATCTAATGGCCACGGCGTATCGTGGTGGCAGGGGCATTCGCGCCATGTCTGTGCAGTCACACGTGGATCAGACGCAGATGCTCGGTGACAAAGCATTTGGGATTGATCCAGCAGAGATCGTCATTTCAGGCACGCAGGCACCGGACGATTCAGATGACGCGTCTGGGTAACTGGCTGTCGGAGTATTGGTACCACTTATGTCGATGGATTGATCTTGTGGGAATCCTCTCAAGGCAAGCCTTCTGCCTAATGCCACTATCATGGTGACGAAAGGGACCACTGGTGTGGTCCGTCCACGCGTAACCACAAGATCTTGGTGTCGAGCCCACGCACGTGTGGACAAGGTGGCTCCGGCGTCCTCGTTCCACGCGACAGGGCCGTCGAGCCCACGCACGTGTGGACAAGGTGATGCGTGCGATCGATCCGCCATACGTGGAGTCGAGCCCACGCACGTGTGGACAAGGTGGTGCTAGGGGTGTAATTGAACAGTCGTGGGGATGTAGCTTAGTTGGGAAAGCGCCAGCTTTGCAAGCTGGAGACCGAGAGTTCGAATCTCTCCATCTCCACCAAATACGAAGGGGCGAGCACTGGACGAGCAGATGGAGGAGAAATCTCTGATGACTAACTGCAAGCCGCTGCATCCCTGGGTTGCGGGTCATCCTGCTTGGTGACGGCTCGACCGTCACTCGCCCCACTCTTTCAATGTTGTAAGTTGATACTTTGATCTTGTGGGCATTCTTTCAAGGCAAGCCTTCTGCCTAATGCCGCTATCATGGTGGCGAAAGGGACCACTGGTGTGGTCCGTCCCCGCAACAACCACAAGATCTTGGTGTCGAGCCCACGTATGCGGGGGTAAGGTGCGGAGATGTCTAGTGCGAGGAGGTTGGGTCGTGTCGAGCCCACGTATGCGGGGGCAAGGTGATCCGGCCGCCGTCCTCCAGGTCAACGACAACGTCGAGCCCACGTATGCGGGGGCAAGGTGGCTCTGGACTCGCGGCAGGGCATGGTGGAAGAGTCGAGCCCACGCATGTGTGGACAAGGTGGTGGTGGAAAGGACGCTCTGTAGATTAATGGATAAGTCAGCGGATTTTAGCTTCGCCGATCCAGGTTCAAGTCTTGGCGGGGCAACCAGCAGCGAGCGGGTTGAGATCAACACCGATCCGGAAGTGGTCAAGACTCAACCTGAACTGTACTTGACGCTGATGCAGGCTATGGAGGATGCATCGAATCGCATGCGGCGTTACCTGGAGACAGGTGACATCAACGACGCATGCCGAGCCGTAAATGCTTGGTTGGTAGTGTGTACCATACAGACACGCTACCAGTGTAACCTGATGTGGGGCGCGGTCATATCAGGCGGTCGTCCTATCTCGGAGGAAGTACGGAAAAAGGCGGATGCGTGGCTGCAGGAAAGCTCCGCGGAGTGCAGATAGGGTTGGGTGGCCCCGTAGCACACTGGATTAGCCGGAGTGGTGGAACTGGGAGACGCGCATGTCTCAAAAACATGTGGTAGCAATACCGTGGAGGTTCAAATCCTCCCTTCGGCACCACAGAAGAAAAGGCATGAGATGCTGTATTCGCTGCTGCCTTCACAACAGTAGTGATCGTTGCACGTTGCAGCGGTCACGTCGTCTAGGCGCACCGCCATGCCATCAGTTTGAGCAGGCGCACGGTGTAACGTATAGCACGTGCGTTGCCTGCACGGGTGGTTGCGTATGTGCCCGCGTGGTGGAATTGGCAGACACGACGGTTTTAGGAACCGTTGGATAACTCCGTGCAGGTTCAAATCCTGCCGTGGGCACCAAGGGATTGACTGGGCGCGCAACGAACGAGGCTTTGGCCCGTGAGGACGAGAAGCCCAGAAGGAGAGCGGTAGCTCGATAGACTTCTGGTTCCGACCAATCCGGGGTGGGTGGCGAGCGGTTGACCAGCGCCCAGTTCATATACAGGTTGCGGGTGTAGCTTAATGGTAGAGCTTCTGGCTTCCAACCAGATGACTGGAGTTCGATTCTCCGCACCCGCTTGCAGCCAGAAAGGAGCGAGACGATGATACCGGCGATCGGCCTGATGCTTAGTGCATACATAATCACCAGAATGGTGTCCTTCTTGTGTCGAGAAGGAGACAGAAAGGAAGCCGTAGTTGTGATAATTCTGGCTGGCGCTACTATACTTGTCACGCTTCTCTGTATGGTGGACTTACTGACGCGCGGACTACCAACTCCGTAGGACACAACGCTCAGAAAGGAGCGAGACGATGGACGTACCAGAAGGCGTACAGGTAATTCACTTTCGTTGTAGGCGCATGGCCAACAGTGACGGGATGTCACAGGTGCTCGTGAACGGTGGCGTCACGGTGGCTGTTCGCAAGATCGAGGAAGATTACGACCAGGAGGAGGACATGAAGGCTGCTTACATGATATGCAGCGTCCGTGACTCCTTCAACCCGATAAGCGGAGCGAAGCGGGCGATCTCTCGTCTGCTGAGCAAGCCTCGTGCAGGCAAGTCGAACACGAAGGTGGAATGGCGTAGTGCAGCGCACTTCGAGTCGATACCGGAGGCAGCTGATATGTATCCGCTCAGGCTGGGCTTCGATTATATCGCCATGTTGGTTGACGCTGGCTGTGTTGACGGTTGCGTAGCCTTCGCATGGGCGGTTGCTGTGCGCGCTGTTCTGGCGATGCGGGGCGGTAACCTGGTTGACCGCGAGACTCTACGCCATACACTGTCGGCTGTGCCGCGTGGCGTGAAGGTGAAGCCGTTCCCGAAGAAGAAGGAAGAAACGCCCGCGTAGCTCAAGTGGCAGAGCGGCGGTTTTGTAAATCGCTGACGGGGGTTCGATGCCTCCCGCGGGCTCCACGAAAGGAACAGACAAGTGTCTGAGACGTTGGATGTAACCACCAAGCCGGTCAACATTGTCAGCTGGTTGACGTACTCATACCAGCGCGAAAAGGGAATCCTGGGACTCTCCAAATTCCTGGCTGTGAAGTACAGCACCAAGCATGAGCGAGGCATACAGAAGTTCGACCTACTGGAAGTCAAGAACGACACTGAGTACCTCTACGAGATTGAGCTGAAGGTGATGGACGCTGCCAAGCTCGCTGAGATACTGGAGCGTGGGAATCTGGAGGAATGGTACCTCCGTGCGCTGATGTGCGACGCTTGTGCCAAGGGTTTTATCCAGGCAGGCACGTGGATCGTTAAGGTCTCGTGGTGATGGTAATCGTAGGTCAGAGGTGGGCGTGTAGCTCAAATGGCCGAGCGCCTGCCCTACTAGCAGGAGATATGGTGGTTCGACTCCACTCATGCCCACCAACTAACGCCGCGGCGTAGAGAGGTATCATGAAGAAGACCGTTGCTGTTGACGTTGACGGTGTGCTTGCGCAATATGACGGCTGGAAGGGCATCGATCACATAGGCGATCCGATACTTGGTGCCGTGGAGTTCACGCGTGATCTATCGGCATATGTTGATGTGCTGATCTTCACATCGCGTTGCTGTGAGGAGCTGAACAAGCCAGAGAAGGCGCATCTCCTGCGCGACCGCCTGGTCAAGTGGCTCGACCAGCATGGCTTCACCTATGCCGATGTCTATGTCGGGCAAGGCAAGCCGCCTGCATCGGCGTACATCGACGATAGAGCTGTTGTATGTAGGCCGCAGGAGAATGGCAGACTGGCGTTCGATCTTGCGTTTCGTGCTGCCATAAGGCTGGCGAAGTGAACGCATCATCGCGCCCCGATGGCCAAATGGATAAGGCGGCCGGCTTCTATCCGGCTAATTGGGGGTTCGCGCCCTTAGCTGTTTGGAGGTATAAATGACTGCGCCCTTACACGCTAGCTTGCTTGAGTGGGGCATAGGTTTCATGATTCGGCAGCAAGCTCAAAAACACGCGAAGGCTTGTGGGCTTTGCGTCAACTGCGAACGTAACAGTAGAGCAGACGGTGACACGGTACTTTCCAAGCGAGCGCGTAGTAACAATTTGTGCGAACGTTGCTATCGCCAGCTTGGCCTTGAACTCCCAAAGAGGGCGTGACGTATGGCTGATCCACATACAGAGAAGGACGAAGTCGACGAGCTGCTGTGTCGCATCCGTGCAGCTCGCGCGATCAATAGTAGGCGCATCAACAATGCTGCCATGAAGCTTGTGGATGCGGCGTGTTTCTCTGATACTCACGGCGTGATTGAGATGGCATGTCAGATCGTGGAGGACTCGAAAGTGCATGGTGCATTGATCAAGTGGGCAGAAGCGCTCAGGCTTGCCCATAGGAAGTTCCTGGCGGAGCATGACGCCATGATACGGCTGCCACAGGAGATGTCAGTATTGGCAGCGTTAGAAGGGGGGGTGGTTCGTGAAGCCGATTCTCAATAGGGTCACAATCACAGGGGCTGATGATAGTGTTGACCCGAAGGATCTGAAGCGACTCCAGGACGAGTTCCCATTCGTTGAGTGGGGTATTCTGGTTTCGGAGCACAGGACGCTCGACGGCGGTTGTGCGCGGTTCCCCTCGTCTAGCTTCCTCGCGCGGCTGGATCCGGCGCTGCAGCTGAACCTGTCGGTCCACCTCTGCGGTCGCTGGGTACGCCAGGTCTGCAAGGCAGACTGGTCGTGGCTCGACAAGTCGTTCGACGTGGGGATGCTGTTGGGCCAGGCACAGCGGGTGCAGCTCAACTTCCACTCGTACATCCACAAGGTCGACCGCGAGCAGTTGGCGAAGGATCTCCAGAATTACTTGGCGCCGCGGCAGGTGATCTGTCAGGTCGACGGCGTGAACGACGACATCGTCAGCCACCTGTACGATGACGGCTGCGACGTGGCGGCACTCTACGACAGCTCAAGTGGAGCAGGCAAGCTGCCGAGCACGTGGTTGGTCCCGCTGGTTGGCATCCCATGTGGATATGCCGGCGGGCTTTCGCCGGAGAATGTCGAAGAGCAGTTGGAGCTGCTGAGCGCGTTCGTGAAAGAAGCAATTTGGATCGATGTTGAGACTCGTGTACGTTCCGACGACGATCAGCAGTTCGATTTCGATCGCGTACACGCCTTCTTGGAGAAGACGGCGCCATGGGTCGTCAAGCAGGGTACTACGGATGCTGTGAAGATCCTGCATGACCGGTACGTTGGTGACGATCCGGTGCGTCAGATGGCGCTGGAAGCGGAACGCCGGCTTGCAGATGAAGAGCAGCGTCGGTACGATGCCGGTGAGCTGACGGACGAAGACTTCTAGTCGGGCGGTCTAGGTTAGATGGTTGGATGGAGTATCTTCAGGCACAACGGGACTAGGTCGGGATGTAGGGTAGTGGCTAACCCGCCACGTTTGGGGCGTGGATATCGCCAGTTCGAATCTGGCCATCCCGACCATTGAAGGGAACCACCATGGGTGGTGGTGATGAGGCATACTGGCGAGAGCTCACGCACGATAAGTACGATTGCATGGACGTATACGACCAGCGGATGCTTCGCTGGCTCTTCGAGAATCCGCGGAGCCATAGGCAGCTAGCCGGCTTAGCCAAGTTTATGGGGGTGAGCTACGAAACCACGTACAACAGGCTAATGCACTTGGCGTTGGCAGGTGTCATCAAGCTGAACTATCCAACGAAGCAGACTCTGGAGACATCAATAGTTCAGCTTCATGGGGCTGTCTCAGGTTACATTAAGATCGAGGTGTCAGCACGCTTATGGGAGCAGCTGGTAGGCATCTTCGGCCAGGAGGTTGTGGTATGAAGCGCTACGGCCAGCGGGTGATCACGCTGAAGGACATGCTTGTTGAGTACCTGATGGCACATATGGAGGGCACGTCGTTCAAGCAGCTTAAGGAAGAGCTGGGTGCGTCGGAAATTGGGTTGCGCCGCGTGCTTGCTGAGATGGAGGGGGCAGGTGAGCTGCTTAGGATTACCCAAAGGCTACTTGATCTTGAGCATTTTGAGCCGCCCGGCTGGTCTGTGGCGCACAGCATAGTCTTCAAGCTGTCACCGCGTATGTGGATCGAAGAGGCGGCCGGGATTTGAAGCCCGGAGAATTTCGTGTACCGGATGTCGTTCTCGACGTGGGTTGAGCTGTCAGTTCAAGCTGCGCGGACTGAAGCAGCTGGCTGCTCAGCCAGAGCATAGCTGCCAGCACGCCGGTCGTGCAACTCAGCATGCTTTGACCGATTCCAGTTGTGGACTTGGCTGAAATAGCCTACGATACGCGATAGGTACGTCAGCACGCGGGCTGGTCGGCGTTCGAGCAGGACGGCTTCGAGCTCGTCCCATTCGTGTTGAAGGATGGCGGGGATGGTGATGGCAAACTTGTGGTCCGTCTTGAGATGGCAGATAAAGACCTTGTCATCGTCAGGTGTGGCGCCTGCCTTGGCGCCTAGCCATTCGAGGTGTTTGTGAGTGATGATTTTGTCGTAGAAGCTGCGGCCGTCCATGTGGCCTCCTCTACCCCCCACATGGGCAACGCGACCAGCCAATGTACACGGAAATTGCTGTGCTGTCAAGTCGGGCTATAGCTGCGCCAGAGTGGAGTGGTTGATTCTTTCAAGGCAAGCCTTCTGCCTAATGCCATTATCATGATGGCGAAAGGGACTACCGGTGTGGTCCGTCCCCGCAACAACCACAAGATATTGGTGTCGAGCCCACGTATGCGGGGGTAAGGTGCAGGAGCTAGACGTTGCGTTGGCAAGGGAGGTGTCGAGCCCACGTATGCGGGGGTAAGGTGAGAGCGTGTCGAGGCAGCCAGCGGTGGCGGTGGTCGAGCCCACGTATGCGGGGGTAAGGTGGACGTGTCGCGCGGCCGACGCAGGTCTCGGTTGTCGAGCCCACGTATGCGGGGGTAAGGTGAGAACCAAGGCGAAGCGAAAGGGGTAGTCCTGGTCGAGCCCACGTATGCGGGGGTAAGGCAGTGGAAACAGTTGGAGTGGCATAATGGCATCAGCACGCTAGCGTGGCGGAACTGAAATACGCGTCCGATTTAAGATCGGATGCCCTTGGGCATGCGGGTTTGAATCCCGCCGCTAGTACCAAACAAAAGTTTTTCTGGCCGTAGCGAGGTAGTTGCTTGATCTTCTCGTATGTTCGTGGCATGATTGGGCGTCGAGGAGGAGGGAACGTGGCTGAAGTTACTGCAGTCATCCAGTTCACACGTCCATGCCTTGGAAACGTTCGCCGTCCAGATTTTGATCGTATGCAGCGCGATCAGGATGACGTCGTTATCTTCATGGCGACATGGTGGCGATCGGCCTTCCTGAAAGCTGCCAAGGCAATCAACAGCCACTACGATCATGTGGACAAGATACATCCGGCACTGCAAGTACGTGGCAAGATCTCGCAGATTAACCGCCGGTATGGTAAAGACGTCAGCCAGATCAAGATTCATGAGGGCTTCGACACTGGCACTTCTGTAGAGGTTAGCTTTCTGATACCTACCAGCATGCCTATCGCTGCCTTCGCCGATCTGCTTGAAGCTACAGGAGTATACATTGGCGTCAGTCCGTATGGTTGGCAGCACGGCGAGTATGGACGTTTCAAGCTATTGGAGGTGAGAAAAGGTGGTCCCCGTAGCGATAAGGAAAGCAGGCAACTTGCTCCAGATCACCCCAGCGATAGCGGATGTGTTGGGGCCAGCACTTGAGTTCACTCGGCGAACACAGGTTGGGGCAAAGGCTAGTAACGTAGACTATGAGCGCATTTCGCTCTGTGAAGTACGCGGTGATCATTCGTTCCTGGCAGTTCCGGCCGGTCTATTATCACGTGTCATCAAGACGCTCAAGTCCTACAACATAGCGTACACCTATGAGGATTTACGTCCAGTCATGCTCGGTCCGCCACAGTGGACAGCGATTGACGAGCCACGTGATGGCCAGGAAGTCATTCTGGCCAAAGTTGCTACATGTGATATGGGACAGATCGAAGCGCCGACTGGTGAGGGCAAGACGTGGAT
>Ga0307375_10001689_pt1 | contig 23640 bp, 16 predicted proteins | sample TR1MG_FD_202531 | JGI IMG/M metagenome (GOLD analysis project Ga0307375, IMG submission 202531) | Soil microbial communities from Risofladan, Vaasa, Finland - TR-1 | ecosystem: Environmental > Terrestrial > Soil > Coastal area > Acid sulfate soil | place: Finland: Risofladan, Vaasa | collected...
ACCACCACCTCAGCACCAAGTCGGCCGATGGCAGCCACCTTGTTGCTCGGGACCCGCGCTGAGAGACAGACAACGGCTTTGATGCCCAATAGGCTGGCCACGTACGATACCGCCCGGCCGTGGTTGCCGCTGGAACCCGTAGCGACGCCTCGCCTCTTCTCCCCCTCCGTCAGGTTGAGCATCTTGTTGGCGGCCCCCCGAATCTTGAAAGAGCCCGTCTCCTGTAGGCTCTCCAGCTTCAGGTAAACGGAACCGCCGGCGCGCTCCGTCAGCAGGGGTGAGTGGATCAGAGGCGTCCTCCTGACAACAGATGCGATCCTCTGCCTGGCCAGGTAGGCATCGATCAGTGTCACGTTGGCAGTGGACATAGATCCTTCTTCAGCACAGCGATCTGCGTCTGCATTGGCCTCACCATCAAGCGGTTCAGCCGGTTGCTGCCCGGGATTATCCCCTCACGGGGAAATTGCTGCTCCAACAGAGGGCAACGTTATAGTATCGTACGATTAGATTACCTGTCCGGGCAGAGCGCCGGTGTGCTGACCATGGTCAATCACCACCTCGCCTCTGACCAAAACATAGGGGATGCCCACAGGGTACTGATGAGGGTTTTCGTAGGTTGCTTTGTCGGCCACGGTGAGCGCATCGAATAAGACCAGGTCGGCCCACGCGCCTTCGCGGATCACCCCCCGGTCGGCCAGACCGAAGCGCTCTGCGGTCACCGAGGTCATCTTCTTCACCGCTTGTTCCAGTGAAAGTACCTTCTCCTCGCGTACGTAGCGGCCCAGCACGCGTGGGAACGTGCCGTAATTGCGAGGATGGGGCTTCCCCAGAGCGAGCACTCCATAGGGGGCCAGCGCTTCGCCGTCGCTGCCGACTACCACCAGCGGATGGCGCATCAGGATGCGCACGTTGTCCTCCAACTGGCCGAAACACGCGCACTCCACCTGCCCGCCGCTGATCACTATCAGGTCAAGGGCGGTTTCGAGAGGGTCTTTACCTTCATCCGCGGCGATCTCCGCGATATTCCTCCCCTGTACTTCCGGTAGAGGAGCACAATCGGTGATCAGGAGATCGGTCCAGTCGCGCATGCCGCCGCGATTCTCCCACTCGGCGCGGTTCTCGTCCCAGTCCTTCTTGAGCTGGGCCCGTACCTCGGGGGTGCGCAGGCGCTTCACTACAGCTTTGGTCCCACCGGCCTGGGCCCAGTAGGGGAGTATGTACGCCAGCCAACTCACACCAGCGATGTAGGGGTACTGATCACATCCGATTCTCACTCCTCGCGAAGAGGCCTCCTCGAGCATGGTCAGCAGCCGGTCGGCGCCTTCCCAGTTTCGGTAGCCCTCTAGCTTCACGTGGGAGATCTCCACCTCAACGCCGGCCTGATCGCCGATCTCGATGGCCTCGGTCACCGCTTCCATGAGGCGATCGGTCTCGCTTCGGATGTGGCTGGCGTAGATGCCGTCATGGCGCGCCGCCGTTCGCGCGAGACCGACCACCTCCTCGGTGCCGGCGTAGAAGCCAGGTGGATAGAATAACCCCGTCGAAAGCCCCCGAGCCCCTTGCTCCATGGCCTCTGCCACCAATCGCTCCATCTCGGTTTGCTGCTCAGGAGTAGGCTGGACATCGTCAAAGCCCAGTACGGCGCCGCGTACGGTGTTGTGACCGACCAGGGGCACCACATTCAGTGCCGTTCCTTGCTGGCGCAATCGCTCCACATACTCAGCCATTCTGGTCCACGTGACGTCTAGGCCGAGAGGGTGGGCCTCAGCCCGGGCTTCCTCCGCCGCTGCGTCCAAGAGCGGGGCTGGTGAGCCGCCGCAGTTGCCGACGACCTCCGTGGTCACCCCCTGCCGGATCTTGCTCTCGGCCCGGGGGTTGACCAGCAGAGTAAGATCAGAGTGGGTGTGAGGATCGATGAAGCCCGGGGCCACGTGCAACCCCTGCGCCTCGATGGTGCGCTTCGCGTCTTGCTGGATGTCCCTGGCCACCACGGCGATGTGGCCGGCCGCGATCCCTAGATCGGCTTTGAAAGCCGCTTTGCCTGTGCCGTCTACCACAACACCGTTCTTGATCAGAGTGTCCAGCATGTTCCGCTCTATTCCTGCATCAGAATCAGAATGTGCCCGGAAGCCTTGTTTTCCTCAACGAACCGTGGGAGGAAACCTCGGCAGGCAGACACAGACTCCCTCTACACAAGGTTGTGCTTCTCGACGAAGTCCTCCAGCACTTGGGGCAGGTCAGGCCTTCCGATCTCCTGCAGGTTGTAGTAGACGCGCGTTGAGGGCTTGTCGATCTTGATCAAACGACCTAGGTCGATCGGTGTCCCGATGACTACCGCATCACATTCCGTGTTGTTGATCGTCGTCTCGAGATCTTTGAGTTGCTGTTCGCCGTACCCCATGGCCGGCAAGAGGGTCCCGATCTCGGGATAAGTCTCGAAAGTCGCGGACAGCTTGCCCACCGTGTAGGGCCGCGGGTCAACGAGCCCGGCCGCGCCGAACTTCTGGGCCGCAACGACCCCCGCACCGATCTTCATTCCCCCATGGGTGAGGGTCGGACCATCCTCGACTACCAGCACCATCTTCCCCTTGACCAGGGAAGGATCGTCGATGTCAAGGGTTGAGGCAGCATCGATGACCACAGCATCGGGATTCACGGCTGCGATATTCTTGCGCACAGTCTCAATGCCCGCATAATCCGCGCTGTCGATCTTGTTGATAACCACCACGTCGGCGACCCTCAAAGTGACCTCGCCTGGATAGTAGCGTAGCTCATCCCCTGGGCGATGTGGATCTACGACGGTCACGTTCAGGTCGGGCTCGTAGAATGAGAAATCGTTGTTGCCGCCATCCCAGATAATCACATCGCAGCCGCTGGGATCTTTCTCGGCCTCTCTGAGAATGGCCTCATAGTCCACACCGGAGTAGATCACGTTTCCGCGCACGATGTGGGGCTCGTATTCCTCCATCTCCTCGATGGTACATTGGTGCTTCTCCAGATCGGAGAGCGTGGCAAACCGCTGCACCTTTTGGGCGGCAAGGTCTCCATAGGGCATGGGATGACGAATGGCTACGACCTTCAGGCCCTTCTCCATCAGAATCTCGATGATTCTCCGCGAGGTTTGACTCTTGCCACAGCCCGTTCGAACTGCACACACTGAGATCAGTGGCTTGATACTCTTGACCTGGGTGTCCTTGGGACCGAGCAGTAGATAGCTGGCGCCAGCAGATTGCGCGATGGCGGCTACGGCCATGACATGCTGATAGGTGACATCGCTGTACGAAAAGGCGCAATCGGCGACGTCCAGCTCCCTGATCAATTTGGGAAGGTCCTGCTCGGCGTAGATGGGGATGCCTTCGGGATAGAGTTTGCCAGCCAATTCGGGCGGGTATCTCCGTCCCGCGATGTCAGGGATTTGTGCGGCGGTAAAGGCGACAACGTTGTAGAGTTCATTGTCGCGGTAGTAAGTGTTGAAGTTGTGGAAATCTCTTCCAGCTGCGCCTATGATGATCACATTTCTCTTCGACACGATTCCCTCCAGTTCTCTAAGATAGGATCCATCAGTCTCCTAAGGTTGCTACCATGATGGCTTTGATAGTGTGAACTCGATTCTCGGCTTCGTCGAATACGACGGAGGCCGGCGACTCGAAGACCTCTTCGGCGACCTCCATCGACTCGAGGCCGAATCCCTGGTAGACGTTCTCACCGACAACTGTCTGGCGATTATGAAAGGCCGGGAGACAATGCATGAACTTCACATTAGGATTGCCGGTCTTGGCCATCACTTCTCCGTTGACCTGATATGGCTTTAGCAGGTCGATTCTTTGCTCCCAGACCTCCTCTGGTTCGCCCATAGAAACCCAAACGTCCGTGCACAGGAAATCGCAATCCTTGACCCCGCTATCCAAATCATCGGTGATGGTGATTCTCGCTCCAGTCTGCTTGGCGATCTCCTGGGCGTTGGCCACGAGTTCCCGGTCTGGCTGCACGCTCTCTGGAGCAACCGATCGGAAATCCATTCCCATTTTGGCGGCTCCCACCAATAGCGAATTGCCCATGTTGTTGCGGGCATCGCCCAGGTAGGCGAACTTGACCTGACTGAGGGGCTTGTGGCTGTGCTCCATCACGGTCAATAGGTCAGCCAGCACCTGGGTGGGATGGAATTCATTTGTCAGGCCGTTCCAGACGGGCACTCCCGAATATTCGGCGAGTTCTTCCACTCTTTCCTGCCCAAAGCCCCGATATTCAATCCCGTCGTACATCCTGCCCAAGACCCTGGCGGTGTCTTTCATGGACTCTTTGGTGCCCAGCTGGGAGCCTGTCGGTCCCAGATAGGTCACGTGCGCGCCCTGATCGTAGGCCGCTGTTTCGAAGGCACAGCGCGTTCGGGTCGAGGCCTTCTCAAAGATGAGCGCTATGTTCTTTCCTGTCAATCTCGGCTGCTCAGTTCCGGCGTATTTTGCTCTCTTCAGATCTGCAGAGAGGGTCAGCAGGAACTCGATCTCGTCGGAAGTGAAATCCAACAGCTTCAGGAAACTTCTGTTCCTCAGGTTGAAGGCCATCTGTTCCTCCTTGGTCTCGAAAGGTCCCAGGGCTATCCCATGGGAGTGGTTCTGCTACCCGCCTGAACCACGCTGCTCTCGAGCAATCTCCACGACTGTCGATATTGGTCCGGTTGAAGGTTCCTTCCTCCCATTATGGTCGAAGGTGCTACCGAAGAGCTTCTCGTGTTTATCCGCTAGATGGTTTCAGGATCATAGGGCTTTCCAAGAGTCTTCGGCACAGCCGTCCTACCTACGAGCCCGGCAAGTGCCGCAATCGTTAGCAAGTATGGCACCATCAGAGGGAATTGATACGGAATGACGGACCCCAGGGTTTGGAACCGCAGTTGCATAGCATCCGCTGCTCCGAAGAGCACGCAAGCAGCAGCGACCACAATTGGATTCCAGTTACCGACAACGTTCGCAGCGAGGACAACGAACGCGCGCCCCCCGGTCATGGCGGGCGCAAAATACCCCAGCTCGGCCAGTGAGAGGGCGCTCCCACCCAATCCGGCGAACACACCACTGAGAATCACGCCCACATACTTGAGCCGAAATACCGACAGCCCAGCGCTGGCGACAGCCTGAGGATGCTCTCCCACAGCTCGGATGTTGAGCCCCCAACTCGTACGGTATAGAACCCAGGCGAACACGAACGGCAAGATCAACGCGATCCACACAATCACAGGCTGGGCGAAGATCACTGGGCCGAAGAATGGCACACTGCGCAATCCAGGCGGGCTCAATACAGGATACGTGGCAACGCGGGCTCTCTCCGTTGCGAACAGCCGGGCATATGCAAAGTTCGTCGCTCCGAGAGCGAGGAAATTGATCGCTGCGCCCGAGATAAGCTGGCTACCACGACGGGACACAGTGAGGTAGGCGTGCACGACCCCCAAGAGCCCACCAACCGCCATAGCACAGATCGCGGCTACGGCGACGTTTCCTGTGAGGAAGCTCGCGGCGACCGCCACTAGCGCGCCTGCCAGCATCATGCCTTCCATGCCAATATTGACGACGCCGACTCGCTCCGTATAGACGGCACCTAGGCTGGTCAGCATCAGCGGAGCTGCCAAGCGGAGGCTCGCCTGGAGCCAGTCACTGATGGAGTTCAGGTCCATGGGCTGCGCCCTCCTCTGCGCGCGATTTCTCTTGCTGCTGCCGGGTGAGGCGCACTCGCTCGCCGAACCCAATCGCAATGACAAACAGCACCGTCAGTGCCTGGATAACCAGCGCCATAGAGGCTTCGATACCGGTCACGATCTGCATCTTGCTTGCACCCGCTTTTAGGCTTCCAAAGAAGACACCCCCGACGACTATGCCCAGCGGATTGCCATTGGCCAAGATGGCGAGAGCAAGCCCCTCATAGCCAACACCGCTTGCGAAAAAGTCAAACAGTCTGAGTTTCAGCCCCAGCACCTCGCCAGCCCCCGCGAGGCCACCTAGCCCCCCACAAACCAAGAAGACGAGGAAAATGTGCCTTGCAACGCCAACCCCAGCGTAGCGCGCCGCCTCGGGGTTCAGCCCGACCATCCTGGTTCGAAAGCCAAAGGGGGTGTGGCGCAGCACAAAGTACAAGACCACGCCAATAACAACCGCCAAGATGAGACCGGCGTGCAGGCTGGTCCCCTTCACTAGAATGGGCAGATGTGCGCTGGGCAAAATGGGCGGCGACATAGGATAGAAGGCACCCTCCTCAGCTAGTAGGGTGGGTTCGTGCAGAAGCCAACTAACAAAATAGGCGGCTACATAGTTCAGCATGAGGGTCGTGCACACTTCATTGACGCCCCGATAGGCGCGGAGATAGGCGGGGACCAGCGCCCAAAGAGCACCACCCGCGAATCCCGCCATAACGGCGAGGAGCAGGTGCAGCCAGCCAGGCACAGGAAGAGGGATGATGCCCACGGCGGTGGCGGTTGCTGCACCTAGGTAGATTTGTCCCTCGCCCCCGATATTCCACAATCCGGCCTTGAATCCGAGACCAACGGCGAACCCCGCGAGGAGCAGAGGCGCGGCTCGTACACCTGTGTTGGCCAAGGCAGCGGCGCTGCCGAATGATCCATCAAGCAGAGCGGCATACGCTTCAACCGGATTTCCACCTGCCGCCCAGATCAGCCCGGCGGAAACCAGCAAGGCTAGAATGACTGCAAGGATTGGCCTCGCGCCTGAAAGTACGAGCCCTCCCAGTCTAGGCAGCTCGATTGATTCACGCTCCTTCACGTGCTCCCTCCAACTGCTGCTTGTGCACGCTCTCGATGACCTAGCATCATCTCCCCTATCAGGTTGATATCCGGAGTCTCGGCATTCAGCTCTCCCATGATCTCACCCCTGAAGAAAACGACGATACGATCGCTCACGGCCAACACCTCTGACAATTCCGCTGAAATGAAGAGCACAGCGGCGCCGCGGTTTCGCTCGTGGAGCAACATGTTGTGGACGGCCTCCACCGAGGCCACATCCAAGCCCCTCGTCGGCTGAGAGGCGACCAGCAGAGCAGGCTTACCGTGTAGCTCGCGTGCTACCACGACTCTCTGTTGGTGCCCGCCGGACAAGTGCCGAAGTGGGATGGTGCGGTGCGGTGTTTTTATGTCGTAGTCCTGAATGAGGGCATTTGCCCGGTTCCCTATGCTATTCCATTGCAGGATACCCCGCCGTGCAAGAGGGGGACTGTCAAACGTCTTGATGATCAAGTTCTCTTCTAGGGTGAGATCGAGAACCAGCCCCGTCTTGCGCCGGTCTTCCGGGATGTAGCCCAGCAACGATGGGTCACGGGTCACCCCCGTAATGAGTTCCTCGTTGATTCGGACGGTCCCCTCTGTCGGTCGGCGCAAACCCGCAATACACTCGGCCAATTCTAGCTGCCCATTGCCAGCTACCCCAGCAACTCCGACGATCTCCCCAGCATGCACCGTCAGGCTCAGATCTCTGAGCGCTGGGACACCTCGGTCGTCTTGGCAGCTCAGGCCATTGATCTCGAGCACGGCCCGCTTGGATTCAGAGGGCGCACGTGGTCGCCTATCCAGGAAGACATCTCGCCCGACCATCATCCTCGCCAGTTCGGTGGGCGAGGTTTCTCCGGGGTCGACAGTGCCAACAACGTGCCCATCTCGCAGCACAGTAACCCGATCGGCAACCTCTTTCATTTCCCTAAGCTTGTGACTGATAAAGACGGTCGAGCGGCCCTCATCGGCCAGGCGTCGCATGCTCTCAAATAGCCGCTCTGCTTGAGAAGGCGCAAGGACGGATGTGGGTTCGTCGAGGATCAATATCCGAGCATCTCGGAAAAGTAGCTTGAGAATCTCCAGCCACTGCTGGTCTCCCACCGCAAGCTGCCAGACGGGGGTTGAGGGATCGAGGTCGAGACCGTACTCAGTGGTCAGCTCCTTGAAACGGGCATGAGCCGAATCCAGGTCGAGGAGAGGCGGGCGCTTCAGCGGAAGGCCTAAGATGACGTTCTCAAGCACAGACAGGTTGTCCACCAGCATGAAATGTTGGTGGACCATTCCAATGCCGAGATCAACTGCTGCCCGCGCCGAGGCTATTCTAGCCTCTCTGCCATTGACGTAGATTTCTCCGCTGTCCGGCTGGTGGAGACCGTACAGGATGTTCATCAGGGTGGTCTTGCCTGCACCATTCTCACCCAACAGACCGTGTACTTCTCCTGCCCTCACTTCGAATGTGATGTTGTTGCAGGCCAGGGTGCCTGGGAATCGCTTGGTTATCCCCACCATCCGCACCGCGATCTCGCCACCTCGACGCATTCGCTACACCTCCAGGCTAGGCCCGCCCCACCCCGGAGCCTCGTCGGAGTGAGGCGGGTACATCTTTCCAATGCGTGCTGCTCCTATGGTTCTATGGGGATCTCCCCGGACCTCATGCCCTCCAGTGCGTCGAGGACTTTCTGCTGCACATCATCAGGGGTCAATTCTGTCAGGTGAATGTCGATCCCGCCGGGGGTATTGCAGTCTACGTAAGTCATCTCGCGGGGTACCCCCCTTCCACAGGCCAATTCGTAGATCATCGTGCCGGGAGACCCCAACGTACTGCCGAGGACAGCGTTGGGCCCAAGCGAGCTCGAATCTCGGTAGAGGCCGATTGCCCACACTCCCTCGTCTTCCGCGGCGGAGATGAGGCCCGCATCGGCGGTATCCAACATGTGCCACAGGACGTCCACGTTGTCGTCAATCAGCGCCAGGCCGGCCTCGCGTGCCTTGGCCACATCCGACCAGCTTCCCGTGCCTACGTACGTGATCTCTACGTCTCTGTCGCAGGTTTCCACTCCAAGCTCAAACCCCTCGGCGCCCTGGTCTGTACATTCGAGAAGCTCGCCAACTACGTAGGCCACATGGTCTGTCTCGGTCATTTCGCAGGCCAAGATGCCCGCCAGATAGCCCATCTGCCGGAAGCTGAGCGTTTTGGCGCTCACGTTGTCGGCCATTGGCGACCCATCCGTCACACCGAACTGGAGATCAGGGTACTCCTCGCCTACCATCCCAATCGAGTCCGCGTATTCGCCGCCATGGCCGATGATGATGTCATAGCCCTCGGCGGCGTAGTTACGCAAGACCTCGATCTGCTCATCTTGGGTGACGTCTTCGCTGTAGCCGATCTCGACGCCGCAATCATCCTGCGCGAGCACCAGGCCTTCGTAGCCGAACTGATTCCACGACTGGTCAGTAATGACTCCCGGGAACAGCACTGCAACCTTCGTCTTCCCCTCAGCAGGAGGTGCAGTAGGGGCTTCAGGGGCCGCCTGTCCGCACGCCGAAAGACACATTGCCAGTACAACGGACACGGCGAGCATAGTCTTGATGTGCTTGTTCATTTCTCTCCTCTCCTCTCCTCTCGACTTCAATGCGTTGGTGTTCAAACCCGTTTAGTACCTTCGGTTTTCGCTACATCACCTCCTTTCCAATGCTTGAAGTCGCTACGCGGTTCCCGTCACGATCAGAACTCTTGACGAGCCATACGCACGATGGCGCCCACAACGTGGTTTGCCAGCTGCTCCCCTTTCTCGCGCGAAGCGAGGGTTGCCTTGTAGGGAACACCAGACTTGGGAATGATGTCATCTGGCGGCGGAAAGATGGAGTATGGCGGTGTCCGCTCGCTCTGGTCGTCGAGGATCCTGTCCTCTCGCACTAGTTCCGGGGCGAAGTACTGCACCAGGGAGGTTTCTGTTACGGCCGCGTGCTCCAGCTCCCATCCTGGGAAACCAGCCTCCGCGAAGAGCTCATCAACCATCTCATCTGAAACCTGATCCCACCACGATAGGATCACGACAGTTGCATCACTTGCTGCGCGTCCGAAGAGCTCCACCGCCTCGGTCACAAATGCGGTGTTCTCATAGTGTCCGTTGAGCACAAGGAATCTCCTCCCGCCATGACGATACGTCTCTCGCAGTATGTCGAGAGTCAAGTTGATCAGCGTGGTCCCATCCAGGCTAGTCGTACCGGGAAACAACTGCCCACCGCCCTGCGCTTTATACCCATACGATATCGGCGGCAACACCATGCCGTCCAGTTCCTCGCATACCATCTTCGCCAAGCCAGTTGGGATCACGACGTCGACATTCAAGGGCAAATGGGGTCCGTGTTGCTCCAATGAGCCCACCGGGAGGATGATGATCCTTCGAGCTACCTCATCCCGATACTCTTCCCAGGTCATGTGTTCTACCAGCATGCCGCCCTCCTTTCTGAGCCTCTTGCCAACCTTGAGCAGAGGCTGTCGTCACTCCTTGCCGGGCTCGAGTTCAGTAGTCAGACAGCGCGGTCGCCCGCTGTGATCAGCCAAGGCCGTCAGGTCCGAAATGTAAACCCTGAGCACCAGAGACCTCATCAACTCATCGCCGTGAGGGTTGGCCTTGAAGGAATGCGTCCCCTCCACTCCCTCGGCGATCGAAAACTGAGCTCGCTCGACTAGAACCCCTCTATCTGGTTAGGGAAGAAGTCTTCGCAGGTCCCTTCCCGGTAGACATCTGCCGTACAGCAGTGAAGTCCGCCTCCAAATGGTGACACTTCATAGAAGGGAACTGGGACGATTTCAAAGCCATGCTTGTCGAACAACTCCATGACGGGGGTCTCACTGGCTTCAACACAGATGGTCTTCGGATCGAGCACCAGAGTGTTCATGTTTAGCCACCAACTGCAGAAGTCCAGCGGCCCTTTCTTCTCGAGAAGCGCTTTCGGGGCTTCCACAATTTTCCAGTCATTCTTCCGGAACAGTTCCATTTCCGCCGTTCCGAGAGGGATTCGCTCCGGATTGATAAGCGCCAAGCCCGGCCGAAGAGGAACGAGAGTCGTGTCCATGTGCCACGGCAGGAGTTCCCTCCGCCCCACCTTATGGACTCGATGGTCTGGAAAATGGCGTCGCAACCAGTCAACACCAGCGTCGTTGGTAACCATTGACTTCTGGGCAAAAAGATCCTTCCCGTAGCGGACAACGTCGGCGGCATCGAACAAGGGCTCTGCTTCAGTTGGCAACCAGTCGCCCTTTTCGGCGCGCTCAAACTGCTCTTCTTCGGTCAATGAGTTCCAATCCTCCCACCACCCTTTCTTGTAAGAGTTCTCTGTTAGGCGTGGTTTCGGCGCGGCCTCGAAGCGGAAGTTTGGATCCTCTCTAAAGTACTGTTCGAATAGTGGTCGGTAGCAGAGATACTCAAACCAGCGGCTGCGGTAGGACATAGTGGCTTCCAGAATCTCATTACCGACCGTGAGCAGCAAATCCCGAGCGGGAGCACAGCCAAACATCGTTTCCTGCTTCCAGTCGGGGGTTTGAACCGCCTGGCTGAAATCGATGGGCGTGGGGCGGTCGACGCGAATGCCTCGAGCTTCGAGGATCTTGGCGAAATTGTCCAACTGCTCGTTTGCCCTGTCCTGCATTTCCTGGGGGTAAGGCCCCCATGTGCCCGGTGGAAACCCATCCTCAGTCCAGTCGCGTTGAACGGCGATCTCAGGGCCCTGAACCATGGTCCCGTCGGCGCGGCCGACAATGACGTGCTTCAGCGGATCCCATTCGTTCCACGCGTTCACTACAGTCTTCCGTGATTTGTCTCCCATCATAGGCCTCCCTATTCAATAGGATTATTGGCGTCCTAATATGTCTAGCGCCTCTCCATTCTCTCCTCTATGGGGACGTAGTCGATGTCGAATCCGAAATACCGCGGTCCGGCACCGCCCAGCCCCTTCTCCGAACGGAAGTCCTCCAGCCCCCTTACACCGATGACTGCCACCTCTTGGCCGGCTTGGAGGAGGGTGTTCGTTATCCCCTCGCCGCTCTTGCGGTCCACGATGACCACCAGGTCGGGGCTGGTCACGAAGGGCTCGTCATCCAGCCAAGAGACCTGATTCTCGTTCTTGAACCAAACCCTGAAGGTGTGCTCTCTGAACTCTCCTTTGCCTTCGATGTAGGTAGTGCCGAACATGTAGCCATCCCGGTCCTCCCACTGCTTCCTGACCACCTCTCCCTCGAAGAGCAGCCAGCCCCCAGTAAACTCCAGGCTAGCCACGACCGGGTCTTCCCCCCGCTGCTTGGCCTGGCGAATGGCCCGCCCCAGGTCCAGGCTCTTGGTGAGGGTGTTCCGCACCACGATCTCTTTCACCTCCCGGGCTGCAAGTAGGTAGGCGGCCATGTCACATTCCCCGTAGGCGGCCACGCTGAGCATCTTGCCGATGCGTTCCATCATGTGGAGGCTACAGGCCTCCTGGACGATGCACACGTTACCCCAGCGATCGACGCTGGTAAAGGGCCACCCTGCCTTGTCGTAGAGATAGGGGGTGCCCTGCATCTCCTCAGGGACAGCTCGGCCGGCGTAGTCGCCGTCCACCACAGGGATACCCAGCCGCGCCCCCGTGACGAGGGGCACAGGAGTGGAGCTAGGCCCCAGCTCGATGGGCACGACGGCCCCGACCTTCACTTGGGCGTGTTCTTCCATCTCCCGCACCGCCACTTCCATGGACCGCTGACCAAGCCGGTCCACAAGGCCCAGGCGGGCGATCTCCTCCTGTGTCTCCGGTGACGTGGGAGCGATGGTTCCCATCCCATAACAGGTAACCGTCCAGGCGTCGTCGGGGATATCATCTACGTCCACCCATTCGATATCGAGCCCCTCCTCCAAAGCGGCGGTGAAGGCCTCCCTACCATCCTCTGCCGGACCTCCCCCACCTGTGCCCATGAATAGGCAACCGCGGATGAGGTCCTCACAATCCTGCATGTTGGATAAGCGTCGTCGAGGCATGCTTTACTCTCCCCTATCTATTTATCCACTCGATGGCAGGCCACCAAGTGGCCCCCGCCGATATCTACCAGCTCTGGCTCCAGTTGGGAGCATATCGAGTTTGCCTTGGGACAGCGGGGATGGAAGCGACAGCCAGGGGGAGGGTTGACTGGACTAGGCACCCCCCCTTCCAATATGATCCTGGCCCGACGAGAATCGGGATCAGCAATGGGGGTGGACGACAGCAGCGCCACAGTATAGGGGTGATAGGCCCGGCCAAATATCTCCTCAGCCGTGCTCAGCTCCACTATCTTGCCTACATACATGACGGCGATGCGATCGCTTATGTGTTCCACCACGCTCAAATCGTGAGAGATGAAGAGATACGTCAACCCAGACTCTCGCTGCACCTCCTGTAGGAGGTTGAGTATCTGCGCCTGCACTGAGACATCCAAGGCTGAGGTTGGCTCATCCCAGATAATGAATCTGGGGTTCAAGGCTAGAGCGCGGGCCACGGTGATTCTCTGGCACTGCCCGCCAGAGAACTCATGAGGGTACCGGTAGAGGTGCTCCTCCTTGAGGCCGACTCGGTTCAAAGGTTCCAGGACTCGTTCCTCCAGGGCCTCCCCACGCAGATCGGTCTGGGCGCGAAGGGGCTCAGCCACCAAGTTGAAGACGTTGAACCGAGGATCCAGGGAAGAGACAGGGTCCTGGAAGACCATCTGCATGTCCCGCCGCCGACGGTGCAGTTCCTTCCCTCCCAACGCGATGAGGTCTTCCCCTTCGAAAAGGACCCGCCCCGCCGTGGGCTCAATGAGGCGTAAGAGGCAGCGACCCAGGGTGGTCTTCCCACAACCTGATTCCCCCACCACCCCCAGCGTTTCCTGTCGCTCTATCGACAGATCGACCCCGTCCACGGCCCGCACGGCTGGGGCACTCCGGCCAAAGAGTCCTCCTCGTTGGATGAAGTGTTTGACAAGCCCGTCTGCCTGCACCAGCGTCCCGTTCATACTTCTTCCTCAGTGTAGAGGTGACAGGCCACGTAGTGTTCCCTGCCTACGGGAATGAGGGCTGGGAGCTTCTGCTCGCAAACGTCCATGGCCCAAGAGCAGCGGGGGCGGAAGGGACAGCCAAGAAAGCGCTCCAACCCGCTGGGCACTGAGCCGTGGATGGCCGGCAGCGGTTGACCGTGGCTGCCCGGCCGGGGGATGGCCGCCATTAGACCTCTGGTATAGGGGTGCTTCATCGCCTTGAAGATCTCCCGTGTAGGACCCTGTTCAACCACGTGTCCGACGTAGAGCACCGCCACTCGGTCGCAAGTCTCTGCCACTACACCCAGATTGTGGGTGATGAGGAGGATGGACAAGCCCCGCTCGTCCCGCAACTGGGCCAAGAGTGTCAGTATCTGAGCCTGGATGGTCACATCGAGGGCGGTGGTGGGCTCGTCCGCGATGAGGAGTTCCGCGTCCGAGGACAAGGCCATCGCGATCATTACCCTCTGCTGCATCCCCCCGCTCAGCTCGTGCGGGTACCTCCTGGCCGTCTGGGGTGGGTCGGGAAGCCCCACGGCCTCCAGGATCTCCAGGGTCCGCTCCTCAGCCTGGTTTGCGGTTAGCGGCCGATGCAGACGGATGACCCAGGAGATCTGCTGGCCCACGGAGAAGACTGGATTCAGAGATGTGGCGGGATTCTGGAAGATCATGGCTATGCGGCCTCCCCGGATCTCGCGCATCTCCGCCTGACTCAACGACAAGATATCCAATCCATTGAACGCGATTTTGCCTGACACCATTTCGCCCGGAGGGGGCACCAAGCGGAGGATGGAGAGTCCCGTGATTGTCTTACCGCAACCGGTCTCGCCCACCAGGCCGAAGACCTCTCCCGCACGGACGTCGAAGGTCACGCCATTTACTGCCCGTACCAGCCCCGCGTAGGTGCGAAACTGGACCTTCAAGCCCTCCACGGAAAGTAGGCGCGTCTCCATCAGCCAGCCCTCCGAGACCGGGGGTCCAGGATGTCACGGATGCCGTCCCCCAAGAGGTTAAAGGAGAGAGTGACCAGGAAGATGGCCAACCCGGGGAAAGTGCCATACCAGGGTTGATGCAGGAAGTAGTTGCGTCCTGTGCTCACCATCCGCCCCCAATCGGCGGTGGGAGGTTGGGCTCCCAGGCCGATGAAGCTCAAGGCTGCTCCGGTCAGGATGGCCCCGCCGACATCCATGGTCGACTGCACCAACACCGGCGTGAAGATATTGGGCACGATGTGGCGGAGAATGATGGTCACACTCCCCACTCCCATCCCTCGGGCCGCTTCAACGAAGGAACGCTCCCTCAGGGAAACGGCTTGAGCCCGTACCAATCGGGTGTACCAGGGCCACCAGGTGAGGGCTATAGCTATCATGGCATTGACGAAACTGGGGCCCAAAGCAGCTGCGATGGCAATGGCCAGAAGCAACGGTGGGAAGGCCAAGAACATGTCGGTGGTGCGCATGATGATCTCATCCAGCCAGCCCCCAAAATAGCCAGCCAGGGCCCCCAGGGGCGTGCCAATCCCCACAGCGATGGCCACTACCAAGAAGCCGATGGTGAGGGAACTCCGTCCCCCATAGAGAACCCTGGCCAGGACGTCGCGTCCCAGGTAGTCGGTGCCGAAAGGGTGCTCCCCGGACGGGGGCAGGAAGCGATTGGCTGTGTTGGGACTCCCCGCCCCCTCTTCTGAATAAGGCGTGAGATAAGGGGCGAAGAGCGCTCCGAAGATGAAGAGAAGGACTATAAGAAGGCTGATCGAGGCCAGGTGATCCCGCCGGAAGGCACGGAGCATCAACCGGTATTCCTCCAGTTGCGCCCCTCGCCGGCGAAACCTATCTCCCAGCCATCGCTCCGCTACCGCCAAGTTCTCATCACTCTCCAGGGGTAGCCTGCACCCTATTCAGTAGGTCGGGGACGGCCAGGGCGTCCTCGAAATCTGGTCCCAGGGAAGCCGGCCCCCTTTCCAGGTGCACCACGGTGATCTCGCTAGCGGGCCGGGTCCCGGCTACACAGGTTTGCTCCGTTGGGCCCAGGGAATTCGCGCTGGTTACAGGTCCGATGACCCTAATCTTCTTCAACACGCTAGTCCATTCAGTCCAGGCTGACCCGGGGATCCAATAAGGCCTGCAGCAGATCCATGAATAGATTGATGAAGACATAAAGAACGGTGACCACCAGGGTGACGGCCATGATGACCGGGAAGTCCACGCCCAGGATGGCCTCGGTAACGTAGCGCCCCAAGCCCGGCCAGGAGAAGATCACCTCGACCAAGATGGCCCCGGTCACGGCATAGACGAAGGAGAGCGCTACAACAGTCAGGGTAGGAATAATGGCGTTCTTCAAGGCCAACTTGAAGAGGATGGTTCTTTCGGGGAAGCCCGCCGCTCGAGCGGCCCTGATGTACCCTTCCTCCAATACCTCTATCATAGTTGAGCGCGTCATACGGATGGTCAAGCCGGTGGCGAACGCACCCAAGCAGAAGGCCGGCAAGACGATGTGGACTAAGCTGCTTCGAAAAGCAGTCATGTTTCCCGTCACCAGGCTGTCGATGAGATAGAAACCGGTGATGTGCTCAATCGGGTTATAGATGGTGATGGCGTTATCCACTCTGCCTCCCAACGGTAGGAGCCCCAGCTTGCCGAAGAACAAGAGCTGAAGGAGCAACGCCATCCAGAAGACAGGCACCGACACTGCAGCTATCGCCAGCAGACGGCTGACATGGTCGATCAGGCTGTTCTTTTTGGCCCCAGAGACAACTCCCAAGGGGATGCCGATCACCAAGGCCATGATGGTGCCCACTACCACCAACTCCAGGGTGGCCGGGAGGTAGATTTTCAGATCCTCGATGATCGGCTGGTGACTACGAACCGAGATACCGAAGTCACCGTGGAGGAGATCGTCCATGTATCGAAGATATTGAACGTACAGGGGCTCATCCAAGCCCAGCTTGATGCGGGCTTGCGCTATCTGCTCCCTGGTAGGGTGGGGACCCACCCACTTGGCGGCGGGATTGGACGGCACCACGCGGGAGATGAAGAAAGTAATGATCGAGACGCTCAGCAGGACCAAAGCGGCGAGCGCCAGACGCCGGCCTAGATAGACCCAATTACTCACTTCACGCCACCCTCACTGCTCCTGACGCCACTCGACCGAGCAACTGAGTGGGGGGTTAGGGGCGCTCCCTCCAGGGGAGCGCCCCTGACTTCTATCGCGACAGGTTGTAGAAGAACACGACATGCGGATAGGCCGGGTTGTCTGCATACCCCTTGATGTCGGAGCGCAGGACGTGTTCGTTCATGACGTCGTACAAGAACACGGCATCGGCATTGTCGATCAGCCTCTGCTCCGCCTCAACGAACAGCCGTTCCGCCTCCGCTCGATCACTACCGGAAAGCTCATTGGCCCGATCGATCATCTCGTCGAACTCGGGGTCACACAGGTAGCCATCGTTGAAAAGGATCTCCTCCTCGCAATGGAACATGCTGAAGAGGAAACTGTACGGGGAGACATAATCCGGCCACCAGTACATAACGAAGATGTCCTGAGCCGCCATGGGGTCCGACATGGCCAACTCCCATTGGGGCTCCCAACTCATCGCCCGGATCTCCAGATCGATCCCCACCTTGGCCAGTTCTGCCTTCCATAACTCTCCCGCTTGGGCTTCGTCGAGGTCGCCGGTGGCGTGGGTCATGAGCAGCTCGAAACCACCGTCGGGGTACCCCGCCTCGTCAAGCAGTTCCCTGGCCTTTTCTAGATCGTAGTTATACTGGGTCAGATCCTCGCTGGAGCCCCACATCTCGGTGGGCACAGGACCGTGGGCCTGCACGGCGACGCCCATCATCACGTTATTAATGAGGTCGTCGTACGGGAAGGCGTACGAGATGGCCTGGCGCACCAATGTGTTGTCCAAGGGAGGCTTCTCATGGTTCAGCAAGCCTATGAGGTTCTGGAAACTGGGGTTGGTGTAGACGGTGACATCCTCGCGAGCATCGAGCGCTTCATAGTTCTCGCGTGCCAACTGGTAGGTGACATCGGCCTCGCCGGCCTCGATCATCTGCTGACGGACTGTGGGCTCCTCAACAATATCGAAGACCACCTTGTGGAACCGCCCCTCCTGCCACCCGTCCCAATAGTCGTCGAATCGAGTCATGACCAGGCGTTGACCGCGGTCCCGGCTTTCGATCATGTAGGGACCGCTTCCACAGTCATGTCCTTCGTTCAGCCACTCGCTGTCGTGGGCCTCGGTGCAGGTGGGGCTCATCATCCAAGAGCCATAGCCAGACGCGGCCATCAGATCTACAGGCGCGGCATATGACAGTTTCAAGAGCACTGTGTAGTCGTCGACGGCCTCAACCTCCTCCACCGGATCCCAGATGTAGGAAGCGCCCATGGCCATGTCCATGGTCCGGTCGATGGAGTATTTCACGGCCTCCGCGTTGAAGTCGGTTCCATCGTGGAACTTGACCCCCTCGCGCAGATGAAAGGTCCACTCCGTTCCATCCTCATTGGACTCCCAACTGGTGGCCAAGCCCGGACCCAGCATCTCCGCGCTCCCCGGAGTGTTGTACCAAACCAGGGTCTCATAGGCGTTGGACACCACCACCGAGTCGTCGGAGAAACTGACACTGGGATCGATGTCGGCGAAACTTGTCACCATGGCGTAGACCGCCACACTCTCCTCGGGGGGAGCTGGCGGGGGCGCCTCCTCTGGGGGAGTCGGTGTGGGTGCCTCTTCTGGGGGAGCCGGTATGGCAGGTGCAGCGCAAGCCGAAACCAGCAAGCCCAAGATGAGCACCACCCCGAAGATCTTCAGGAACTCCTGATACCTCATCTTATCCTCCTCTTTTCGCAGAGACTGCTCATGTCGCCCTTACAGGTCGCCGGGGGCTACACTCGGCGCGACTCCCCCCGGGATCTTCTTGCCAACGAAACGATGAGTAGCTCACCCCCTTTCCACAGCCCACTATACTCGTGTCTGCTCCCTCATCGCCACGAGCGCACCGGTTTGCCCCCCATGGGCAGAACCCTGAAACCAATTCTATCGCGTTCGACTAGGACGATTTCCTGCGTCTCCGCCCGAAAGATAAGCTTGCCGTTGAGAAGTACGATCACGCTTCTTTCATCTCTCGGAGCCGGTCAGTCCCCTCGTCAGCAGAGGAGCCCGTCTTTCCAGTACTTCCGGACAGTGGCGCGTTCGGGAATGGATCGATTCTGTGCCTTGAGACCGCTTGCCCTTGGAGCACGCCACAGTGCCTGCAGCCATCCACAGATCCCCAAGTTCCTGGAAGTCATCCTTCATGCGCCTGTTACACAGTTCGACACAGCGATTTGACGCGTCGCAGCCCGTAGAGGACCTGCCCACGAATGAAGATGAAGTCGTGTCAACTCGATTGTGCAAGGCCTCATGGGTGCCTTTCATGGCCCGCCAGACGAACAGAGCGCCGTTGGGGCCTTGTTTGCGGGCCTCCGGAGCTCCGCGCCAGTCTGATCCGCTCCGTCTTCATGACGTCTGGCTCGCATTCGGCCTCCAGCCTGCGACGGGAGGGCTTACGGCCGATATGAAGACGAGGTCTTGGGCGCCCACAGAGAAAAAACGGTGCGGGGCTAGTCCGTGGTAGTAAATGGAATCGCCAGGTTCGAGGACATAGCGACGAGGTCCTATCTCTATTTCCATGACCCCTTCCAGGACCAGCATGAACTCCTCTGTAGCATGGGCCAGCGGCTCGTCACTGGAGGCGTCATTCTGCTCCAGACGCCCCAGGGAGACCTCCATGCTTCTGTGTACGTCCGGACAGAGGAGTTCATAGTCGACGGACGTGTTGGGCATGATGAGCCTGCGACGCTGGTCGTGCTTGACCACGGGGTCTGGGCTCTCCAAGAGGAAGTGGTAGATGGGGACCTCGAGCGCACGTGACACAGCAATCAGGGTTTGAATGGAAGGGCTGACCAGACCCCTCTCTGCCTGGCTCAGGAAGCTTGCGGATACCCCGGTCCTGGCAGCCAGCGATCGCAGGCTCAGCCCAAGTGCGTTGCGCCGAGCACGCATCCTAACCCCAAGATTGTCGGTGATAGAGTCGTGGTCAGTGCTGCCGCTTGCAGGGGGAGGTGTGTCCAATCGCCCCACCTCAGGAAAAGTGTGACACAGAGACTCCGATTTGTGAATCCAGGCTTAATATCGGGGCCAAGATCTTAAGTATTGATGCACGCGACCCTATTATACCACAGGACGCCTTGTCCGTGTCATCCAGTTTCATCAATGAGAGGAACTTTAAGATCTCTTATGGTCAAGTATGGAAGGAGTGCGCGAGATACCTCACCAAACTATCCGGTCTCAGAGCTGGGGCAACTTGACCCTGACAGCACCTCTCTGTTCCGTCCGGATGCGCGCGGGGCTTCCCGTGATGATCGTGACCTGCGTGGTGGGTAGCATCCTGTTGAGGATCTTCTTCTCCTGGATGAAGACGCCGTAGGGTCCTCTCACGCCGCCCCCGGCTGGCCAATCGAGGATGGGTTGCGTTGCGCTTGGCGGCCGGGGTACAATACCGCTGGAGGGGCGGTGGCGGAACGGTAGACGCTACGGACTTAAAATCCGTTCTGGGGTAACCCGGGTGTGGGTTCGAATCCCACCCGCCCTATAGCGTGGACCAGGTACAGTGTGGCGCAGCCAGTCGGGGAACCCGTCACACGTAGTTTTGGCTGGTGGGCTGCGCGTGATGGCCGCACTGGAAACGGCTCAGCCCATCTCCACCTGCACCTGATGCGCCCCGCCGTCCCGGAGCAGAGGTATGTCGGGTCCGGGCAATAACTCTCCGTCCAGCACCACGCGTTTCACGCCTTGGCTGACACCGCTGGGGTTCTCCACAGAGATCCGATAGAACGTTTCTCCGTTCTGGTACCGGATCTCGTAGCCTGGCCAGTTCTTGGGGATGCAGGGAGTGATGTGCAGAGTTTCCCCCTGCCGTCTCAGACCCAAGATGGCCTCCACTCCAAGTCTATACATCCATCCTGCGGATCCTGTGTACCAGGTCCAGCCGCCGCGGCCGGCGTGGGCAGCCACTCCTGACACATCTGCCGGCACCGCGTATGGTTCAACCCGGTAGCGAGCGACGTGTTCCCCATTCGCGCCGTGATAGATGGGATTGAGCAGCCGGAATAGCCTTTCAGCGCGATCTCCCTGGCCTAGCTGCGCGAAGGCCCACACGGTCCACAGGACTCCGTGGGTGTATTGCCCGCCGTTCTCCCGAACCCCTGGCGGATAGCCTTTGATGTATCCTGGATCTCGCGGCGTCTTGTCGAAGGGCGGGCTAAAGAGCAACATCAGCTCTGCCTCGTTGTCTACGAGGCGTTCGGCAACGGCCTCCATGGCCTGCGCCGCGCGGGCAGGGTCCGCCGCTCCCGACAAAACGGCCCAAGCCTGAGCGATGGAGCTGATCTGGTACTCAGCGTCTTGCGCCGTACCCAAGGGCGTTCCATCGTCATAGTAGGCGCGCAGGTACCATTCGCCGTCCCACGCGTTGGCCTCCAGAGCCTGGCGGAGATCCTCCGCCTGCTCGCGATACTTGGCGGCCTGTCCCTCATCGTCCATCAAGGCGCAGAGGGGAGAGAAACGCATCAAGGTGGCGTAGAGGAACCAGCCCAGCCACACACTCTCACCTCGACCCTGAATGCCCACACGGTTCAGGCCATCGTTCCAGTCCCCAGTCCCGATGAGGGGCAGCCCGTGCGCCCCAGAGGTTGTGCCCCGTTGCAGGGCCCGGCGGCAGTGCTCATACAAGGTATGGCTCTCGGCGGCGGTCTCATAGCCGCCGTAGCGTTCCTGCTCCTCTGGCTCGAGAGGTTGACCCTTCAAGAAGGGCACTCTCTCGTTCATGATAGAGGCATCCCCGGTGCTGGTTACATAGTGGGCGGTCACGAAAGGAAGCCACAGCAGGTCATCTGAAATGCGGGTCCGCACTCCAGTGTCAGAAGGGGGATGCCACCAGTGGAGTACGTCTCCTTCCTCGAACTGATGGCCAGCCGCTTGCAGGATATGTGCTCGCACCAACTGGGGAGCGGCATACACCAAGGCCATCACGTCCTGCAACTGATCTCGGAAGCCGAAGGCGCCGCTCGATTGGTAGAGCGCAGAACGAGCCCATAGGCGACAGGCCAGCGTTTGGTAGAGCAGCCAACGGTTCAAGAGCAGGTTCATGGCTGGATCGGGCGACTCCACCGTGACGGTGCCCAGCAGACCATCCCAATACTCGCCAGTGGCCGCCCACGCCGCCTCCACCTGAGCTGGATCCTGAAAGCGCTTGACCAGTTGCAGGGCCTCTCGCCGATCAGCACCTTGGCCTAGCAGGAAGAACACCTCCTTCGCCTCACCAGGCGCCAGATCGACATGCAGTTGTATGGCCGCGCAGGGGTCGAGACCAGTATCGACGGCGCTGGCCAGCCCGACCATCTCCAGGGCGGTGGGATTACTCAGGTTTCCCTGACAGCCGAGGAACTCGGTGCGATCGGCGGTGAGGCCGTGGAGTGGCTGGCTAGCTGCCAGGAAGGCCACACGACGCCCGAAGCGTTCGTCAAAGGGGTTACGTGCCAGCAGGGCCTGGCTTTGGGCCTCGAACTCCGGAACAATGTGCTGCTGCGTCTTGTCGCGGTGAGTACCGAGTACCCATTCTGCGTAGAAGGTTGCGGTGACCCGGCGGTGGCGTTTCCATACGTTCTCCAGGCGCAAGTGCACCAGCTTCACCGGCGCCTCTGGTGCCACGAAAAGGCGCAGGTGTTGTCTCAAGCCATGGCTGTGGTGCTCGAAAACGGAGTAGCCAGCGCCGTGGTGGATCAGGTAGGGGGCCGGTGCACCTGCCGGCAGGGGCGTGGGCGACCATACGATTCCCGTCTCCTCGTCGCGTAGATACAGTGCCTCGCTCGGCGCATCGCTCACTGGGTCGTTGCGCCAGGTGGTGAGCCGGTTTTCGCCGCTGTTCTCCGCCCAGGTGAAGCCGCTGCCCGATTCGGAGACCAGGAACCCGAAGTTGGGATTGGCGATGACATTAATCCAGGGGGCTGGCGTCTTCTGCCCTGGCTCAAGATAGATCACATACTCTCGCCCGTCGGCCGCGAAACCGCCCAGACCGTTGTCAAAGAGAAGGTTTGTCGGCCGGGTCAGCGGCGGTGTGGGCTCGACGTCCTCGGGTTTGGGCAGGGTCGGGTAAAGGGGTGGCAGACGCGCGGGCTCGGTGGGTACCTGGCCCAGTTGCTGGGCAAGCGAGCCCTTTTCCCCATCCAGAATAACTCGGGCGGCAGTCTCGAACAGGATCAGATCCTTCTGGTCCATCTGCTCAGCGAACAGGACAAATACCCCTCCACGTTGGTTCAGCCAGGCCTCATGGCCCAGGCGGCTGATCAATGATCGCAACTGACCGTGCAGGGGTTGGTCGTACCCCATGTCTTGCTGGTTGAGAATCACCAGGTCGATGTCCATCTGTCGGCTTCGCCAGTAGGCCTGGGCCCTGAGCAGCTCCTGCACCAGGGCCAGTCCTCCCTCGGTGCCGATACGCACCAGCAGTATTGGAACATCGCCGGAAACCGAGTACGGCCACAGGCCGGGCTGACCCTTCGTGTTGGCCGCCAGGACGGAGGCGTCAGCACGCAGCGCAGCATGAGGATAGAGAAGGGCGGAGAGCAGTTGATCGAATGGCGGCAAGTCCGCCGGGGTCAGGTCGAGGTGGCGCAACTCAAGGTCGGCGCGGGACAGCGCCTGGTCAAAGGCCAGTTCTATGCGGGACCAGTCCTGATAGCGCTCGATCAGGGCCAGCACCTCCTCTCGGGACCTCGCAGCCAGGGTGAGGTAGGCGACCTCCCGGGTGGCGTAGGG
>Ga0307375_10001690_pt1 | contig 23637 bp, 15 predicted proteins | sample TR1MG_FD_202531 | JGI IMG/M metagenome (GOLD analysis project Ga0307375, IMG submission 202531) | Soil microbial communities from Risofladan, Vaasa, Finland - TR-1 | ecosystem: Environmental > Terrestrial > Soil > Coastal area > Acid sulfate soil | place: Finland: Risofladan, Vaasa | collected...
ATTGATGTGTATGGAAACAAGTTAGTCGTCGTAACAGCTGGTGAAGTGATTGAGGATTTGCAGGCTATACCTCACGTGTGGAGTTGGTATTTTCGCATAAATTAGATTGCGACCGTCTGCAATGTGTCGTTAGCAGAATGTGACGTTTGCTGCTAAATTGCATTTGATTTATTTATAGCCACCCGTGTTACTTGAACGGGAATAGATATCCACTTTAATTAGCGTAAAGGAAACATGTGTCGCAGAATGGCGCATTGTTCTAGGGAGAAGCGGTGTATTTATCACAGATACAAATCATCAACTTTCGCTTGTTTCATCGGCTAGATTTGAAGCTAAACCGAGGTCTTAATGTCTTGGTTGGAGAGAACGATTCCGGGAAGACGGCTCTTGTTGATGCAATCCGATATGTGCTTGGAACCAATTCAAATGACCGCGCATATATTACAGAGCAAGATTTCTACAGCGACACCAATGAGCTGAAAATACAGTTAAAGTTCTCAGAAGTGGATGCCCAAGCCCATCGCTTTGTTGAACACCTTTCTCACGAAGAATACGAAGATGATCAAGGTAACAAGAAGCGCCGATCTGTCCTGTACGTGCAGTTGCATGCTCAACAGACCGGAATGGAGCGGCGAGGTTATCCTTACATAAAAACGGAAGTGCGTTCTGGTATGGACGGGAATGGCCTGGCCATCGAAGTAGAAATCAGGGATTACCTTGCGACCACATATCTCAAACCACTTAGAGACGCGGAGGCCGAACTGTCGTCAGGTAGAGCCTCCAGATTGTCTCAGATATTAAGCTCGTCAAAAGATATTCGAGTTGGGATGGTTGAAATCCTTACCATTTTTGCCGAAGCAAACAAAGAGCTTCTTTTGCCAGGCTCGCCATTAAAAAATTCCGCTGAGAATATTCAGAATCAATACTTACATCAGCTTATTTTTGAGAAAGACAAATCCAAGCTAGGGGCGTTTATTGATATTGCCGGAGTTAAAACGGATGATCTAAAAAATTTGCCTGATCAAGCCAAAAGGCGGCATCTTAGGTCGATCTTGGAAGGGTTAAGTTTAACGCTTACGAATGACAGACGCGCGCATGGCCTCGGATATCACAACCTACTTTTTATGGGCGCTGAGTTACTGTTGCTTGAGCAAGAGGCGGACAATGAATTTCCTCTGTTGCTTATCGAAGAGCCTGAGGCGCATCTTCACCCCCAATTGCAGATGAAGCTACTTCAGTTCATCAATGCCAAGTCTAAATCCGCAGAAAACCCCAACGGTGTTCAATGTATCCTGACAACACACAGCCCAAATATTTCATCGAAGGCGGATCCATCTGAAATTATCTTGCTGGCAGGAGGCGGGGCTTGGTCTTTGAGGACAGGCGAGACCGAACTTGAGGAAAATGATTACAAGTATCTAAGAAAGTTTCTGGATGCGACGAAGGCCAATATATTTTTCGCCAAAGGGATCATTTTCGTCGAGGGCGATGGTGAAAATATTCTGTTGCCAGAAATTGCAAGATTGCTCGGGCGACCGCTTGAGAACTATGGGGTTTCAATCGTCAAGTATGACAATAGCGGATCATGGAAGCGATTTGCCAAATTGTTCCTTCGGCCAGGTCAGGATGGCAAGCCTGTAGCTTGGCATCCGACAAAAATATGTGTGCTTCGTGACCTCGATCTTTGGCCTGACTGTGCCGAAGAGAAAGACGATGGCAGTAACCCTTATGGCTTTAAGAAGCAATGCAGCAGAAATAGTAGATATTGGCGGAAGAATTGTGCTGACGAACAGCAAAGAAAAAATGATCACATCTCTGGTTTAAACCGTCAAAACGTAACCGTCAAAATATCTGACGATTGGACTTTCGAATATTGTTTGGCGAAGTTTGGTCTTTTTGATGAATGCTACGAGGCTATCAATGGCACACAAAATGGAAAAGAAAAGATAGTTGGAACATTCGATGAAAAGGCAACCTACGTTCTTGGAGAAGTCGAGAAAACAGATTTCGCATATGACATGGCCGGAATTCTACAAAGACAATTGGATAATAAGATTTCGGCTGCGGTGGCAGCCCTTGGCGATGATGAGAGAAAGAGTAGTGTTGCGCGTGGCGCGGCAGAAGTGCGAGCGAAATCAGAATTCTCTATAGAACTTAAATCGAAACTTCCGCCCTACATTATTACCGCCATTGAACACGTGACGGCAACAATTGGTAATGCAGTGCCTCTTGAGGATCATGGCGATGCCGTACCCGCTTGAAGGTCTCATTACGAGAGATGATATCGCCAATGTTGCTGCAAACGAGCAACTTATTCTTGTTGACGATGATCGTATTGCGGTACTCGAGGCAATGCGTTCAATTGATGTTCAGGCCTGCCCCGGTAGCGGCAAAACAACCCTGATTGCGACAAAGCTTATTCTCTTGGCTAAAAAATGGCCATTCCAATATCAAGGTGTTTGTGTGCTGTCCCATACAAATGTTGCCAAGAACGAGATCATTGATCGGCTCAAGCGGTCGAAGACCATCGAAGCACAACGATTACTTTCCTACCCGCATTTTATTGGAACGATTCAGGAATTTGTAAACCGTTTTCTAGCGTTGCCCGTTATCAGGCATTCTGGTGCAGATGTTAGATTCATTGAAGGGGATGATGGATGGAAAGAAGTTTTGAGGTCAGGCGAGAATCTCAATTCTCTCTATCAAAGCCTTTTCTTTAAGTGTGGAGGAACAGGAAAGGTATGGCCGAAAAATGACGAAATATATGCAAAAATGGTACATCAACTTGGCAGTTTGTTCTGGTTGAATTCAAATTTTGATTTGGCGTTTTATGGGGATTATGGAAGCTTGGTTTCCCATAAATATGATCTGACCAAGCAAGTGTATCCCAAGCTTAAAGCACTGAAGACAGCATTAGAGATAAAAGGAAACTACCAATATATAGATATGTTTATTTTTGCGGAGCAACTGCTAAAGGTAAATATACTCATTCAAAAGGTTATTCGCGCCCGCTTCCCCTTTGTCTTTATTGATGAAATGCAGGACACCCAAAAATTCCAAGATGAACTTCTGCGCGACATTTTTCCTCTTGATGACTCAAGTCTGATTGTTCAGCGCTTTGGCGATCCAGACCAAGCAATTTTCCATAGTGTTGGAAGTGAGGAGCCAAACGAAAGTTTCAACGGAAAATCTCGGGACGACATGGACTTTGTGATTCACAAATCCCATCGTTTTGATGGCATGCTATCTGGCAAAATCAAGTCTCTTAGCTTCAATCAGATTCCTTTGGAATCTGAATTGTCGGAAAAATATCTTGCAGACAGAGCGGCGGTTCATGTGACAGGCGGCAACTTTGAACACACAATCATAGTTTTTAATGATGATACCTGTAACTGCGTTGTCGAGTATTTTGCCCAGATCGTTTCCCGCCAGTTTTCCAAAGAGCATAAGTCTAAAGATTTTTCTGCAAAAGTTGTTGGTGCGGTGGGAAAAGACATTGACGCAGAAGGTCAGTTCAGAATTGGCCATTACTGGCCCACATACGACAAATCTAAATCGCAAGCGAACTTTAAAGAGAACAATTTAATTGAAGCTGTTTATTACTGCCGACAATCAACCACAATCGATTGGTCAAGTAGCTACAAGCTACTGATGGATTGCGTGCTAAGACTTTTGAGAATGGCAGATAGAAAGGATGAGGGCGGAAAATACTTTTCATCCACGTCTTTGAGAGAGGAATTAAAGTCAAAGGGTGAGTGGGCAAACTTCCGTGAATGCATTCATTTCATGTTGAATAGTGCGCATAAAGTTGATCTGGAGTTTTGGAATGGTATCTGCGATATCTTGACAGCAATCTTTGAATTAAAAAAATCAACTGAAATAGCTGAGTATTTGAAATATGGGGAGGTGGTTGTCCCAGAAGTTGGCGCAAACGAAGAGAATGCTTCAGTTGTTTCTTTGCAAGAAAATAAAATAAGGCACTCAGATGGATTTTTGATTGAGCTTTCGACAATTCACGGTGTTAAGGGTGAGACTCATGATGCCACGTTAGTAGTCGAAACCAAGAACCATACCTTCGATGTTGCAACGATGCTGCCATACTTGACCGGGGAATTGCCAAGCGTAGACCACCCCAATACAACGTTGCCAGATAAACCTAATGCACAGCGGCACTTTAAGCCTAACAAAGTTTTTATGCGGCAATTATACGTTGCCATGAGTCGCCCGAAACATCTTCTGTGCCTAGCTATGCATTCGAATCGAATATCTGATGAGCAGAAGAAGTTACTGCTGAATAATGGATGGAAAGTAGAAGTTCTTGGGCCTAATGCTGAGCCAATCAGGACAATGAAATAGACTCTTGCCAGTGCCCGGATTTATCTCTTCGGGCGCACCAACAAATCAAAGGGTTAGACATCCGCCAGCTCGCGATTGCGCAGCTAGTTCAATTTCAATTTGCAGCAGAAGTCGAAAGAAGTTTGGATTTTGCAGTAGGGCGTGTCACCATTTGAGGGTCTCTTGTCTTGGTAAACCAGAGACTCTCCCAAAGGGGCCGTTTGTTCAAGATCATCGAGGGGGATCCTCACCAAACCTTCACGCTGCTTGACCATCCACGCGAAAAAATACCATCGCGATTTTAGCTCATCCTCATATAGCGGGATTATAGCGGGATTATAGCAATTTGATTTTTTCCATCAAATGCAACGTTAATGATAGCGTTACTCACCAGTGTTTATAAAGCGTTACCGCTAGGGTCATTTGGTGGTGAGTAACGAGGGGATGGAAAAGTCAATGTCATAAAAACTCACCACTCGTCTTATTATCGAAAATACAGACGTTTCATTACGGGTAAATTGGCTGAGTTTGCAAGAAGCTATGTGGCATGGCTTTATGCTTCGTAGTGTCGCAACCGGATTGCGATGGATTTATTTTGCACTTGACTACCGACCGGCTAATGGGTGTCTCCTTTCTGGAATCTTGAATGACTGCTTATGTCGAATGGAGTCCTTTACCCTTGTTGATTATTTACCGGAGTTCAGCCTAAACCGGCATTCGATTCTTGCCTACGAAATCCGAGAAGGTTCAAGATTCAATGCGGGCCGATCCAGTAAATCTTGAATGATTCGTGCCTGTTCTAACTTCCTTTCAGGCGAGTATTCTCCGCGTTCGTGCCACAGGTAGAACTGGTCAAGCAACTGCATAGGTTTGCGAGCGATCTCTGCCATAGGTAGCATGGTCGCATAATCGGAAACCTCCGAAATCCATTTTCCATCGACCATGTATTCATCAGTTGGCACATTATCGAATAGGGCTTTAGTGAATGCACGAAGGTGGGTCCAGGTATTCCCGCCTCCTTTGCTGCGAGGTGACTCATAGTCTGCAAGATAATAACGTGTTGGTTTGTTGGGCCGGTACATCAGACCATTGATTAGATCCGCTCCCTGATCTTTAGCTTTCTTTAGTGAGGAAACCACCTGTCTGCTCATCAATACATCATCTTGATCCAGCACTGCGATCAGGATATCTGGACGATCGCAAAGTTGTGCGGCCAGCAGAAAGTTCGGGATATAGCCCCTGCGCATCCTTCGACGAACTAAGGTTGTTCTGGGCTTCAATGAGCCGAGGTAATGATCAAGATTCCAGGAATGCACTGGTGCGCTGGCATCATCAATTAGTATGATGCCGAAATCCTGGTCAAACTGTTGCCGGAGTGACTCCAGGCATCGGCGTAGCTTGGACAATGGTGTATCCCGCCCCTTTAGCAGGAAGACTATGTTCTCCGATCGCGTTGGGTATTGCCACTGTGCACCAAGAACAAGATCCCAGTGTTCAGCCTGGCTCGAAGGATAGATACCCTGACCGATGAGGTCACGCTCGACTTCCAGGTCTGAAGATACCTTGATGTCATTTGTCGGATGAACGTAGTAAGTTCGATCATCGCCGCCACGTACGCTTTGCATGCCGCAAGCCCGCTGGGCTTCTTCCATGCTACGGTGCCACATCTTTATTAGATGACCATCGGTAGTTTCGTTTGGCAAAGGCAGATTTGCCCTTATTTTCCAGAGATCCAATAGTCCAAGCCGAATTTCTGGGACGAATACTTCCGCTTGAGATGTATATGGCTTGAATCCAGCATGAAGTTTGGGAATGTTGAAACCGACACACCAGGTCTGTACGTGCTGAACAGCCTCCAACATCTCCTGGAGGTAGTCATGCGTGTGGCCCTTTCGACCAATCATTACGTCCAGATCGGTTTGCAGGACATAGCGAGTTGAGACTTGCTCAAACGCCCATAGTTGAGCAAATAGTGGAGCGCCCGAGGCCGTGTGAGTAGCTTTTATTCCTTGGATAGCGAACCATCTTGCGTAGAGGTCTCCAACCAGTTCTGTATCTTGCGGTGCAACCCAGACCGCATCGATCACTCCGGTTGCCTGTAAGTGTTCCGCGCTGTCTATCAAAGCCTTGAGATTTCCATCCGCGTAATTGCGAAGGTATGTTCCGACAAATGGATCTATGACCAGGACCACCTTGGAAAAATGTCTTGGCTCCGACAACTGATAGACAATGTGAGCCACCTGCTCCTGGAGTGTTGCATGATCCTGGGGGCAGGCTTTGATCAGCAGCGTGATGTCGTCAGCGACTGGAGATTGTTGTTGAATTTCCGGTGGAAGCTTTGCCAGCGGGTGTAGTTCAGCAATCAGATCACCGTAAAAACCTTCGAATCCATCAAGCTGGGCCAATGCCTCATGCTGTTTATGGTAGCTTGGCCTACGCACCAACTCACCATCTGGCAGACCAAGCACACCTATGGTGTATAGACGAGCAGACGAATCCAGAAATGCCGATGGTATATATGGCTGGATGTCGCGACCAATATCAATATAGGTCAGGCGCCCTGCATCATAGCGAAGGTTGTCTCGCTTGATGTTGCTGGCAACAAGCCCGGCCTGAGCGAGATCCAACAGGAAGCCGCGAACCTGCTGGATAGGGATGTGCTTGCCGACTGGGTCAAGCCGAGTCCATGGATAGCGACAGACCAAGGATCCGACTTCCTCAATTGAATACTCGAAAACAGGGAGGCGGCCGTTCGCACCGTGGGACAATTCCGCTAAGCGCGCGATGTCCGCCTGATTGGCGATGGCCGGATAAAAGCGCTTCACGACAAATTCACCTTGCCGCCAAACGCATCCTTCCATTCCGAAGCCGAGTAACTCCCCAGGCTCCGATAGTGCCGCAAGCCATGCACGGCTTGCCATAGCCATTTTTTCACGCGCCTGTCGATACGACCCGAGCTGTTCGTTGCTGGTCGTCGTCTGCCCTTTTAAGGTGTAGTGGCAATAGACTGGATATGGGACGATCACTGCCTCATCGGGTCTGAACATGAGTAATTGGGCAACAAGCCAGTGATCTTCTGCACTGTGGAGGGAAGGATACCGAATACCGTACCCCGTGCGGATTAAGAGGTTGCAGGAGGGAAGCTCATTGGCAGCTCGAGCAAAGCAGAAGTCTTCAATGAAGCCAACTAGTCGCTCCCGGTCAAGCAATATCTCTGGGTTAGCAATGTTGCTTGGCTTGACCTGCACGTTATCGTGTACAAGGTGGTTGCTGCCTATGACGAAGCTTGCTCCCTTTGCTTCTCCTGCCGATACCAGGGCATCAACTGAAGTCTCTGAACATAGCAAGTCATCGGAATCCAACCGTGCAACCCAGCGGGCGGAGGGCAACTCCATTTCGACAAAATCAAGAATGGCATTTCTGGCCAGAGCCGCATTCCCGCAATGTCCACTCAAGACGATTATCGCAGGGTGCAGAAGCAGGTCCGTCACTTCCTGTTGCCAGTTATCGGTAGATTGGTCGTCTAGTAGCGCGACTGCACAATGCCCCTCCGTTAATCTCTGTGAGATCGCTGATTCAAGGGCTGCTCGGAGTGTAGAAGCCTGATTGTGCAGCGGCATGGCAATCACGACTGACGCTGATTGGGCGTAGCTGGTTAATTTCCCAGTCACCCGAAGGTTTCGTCGGCATAGGACAACCTCTTCTTTGGGAGGTGCTCGAAGACCAACAAAAGGATCGTCACGATGAGCAACCTGGTTCATTGCAATTCTTCCGGAGTGATTTGGAACAATTCAAAGCAGCGTGCCATGAAGCGTTTGCGAACCTCAGGACTCATTCGATAGCCATGCAATTCCAGGAAGAGGCGAAGTGCCTGTCGTTTCTGTGGACCAGGTTGTGAAAGACTGCCGGAACATGCGTTCAGATGCCACGTTGCCGTAAAATGGCGGGTGAATGAAATGCGAACCCCTGCAAGATCGAGTATCCGAATTGCCAGATCCCGGTCATGGCAACTTGTAAGTCCTTCCCGGAATCCGCCGGCCTCCATGAGCCTGCTGACTTTGGCAAATGTGTTGCTTCCTTGCCAACCTGGGTTACCGATCAGGAAGTCCTCTGTTGACACCGAGTATGGCAGGGGACGGGGTATTTCCTGTCCATCTGAGCTTATCCGCAAGCCGGAAATCACCACATCTGGCCAATTGTTGCTTGCTGCCGTCTTCTTACAAACAGCCAGATGATCACTGTCCCAGCTGTCATCATCGTCGAGGATGGCAACGTATGCGGTAGGCCATCGTTGATTGATGAAGTGCAAGCCGGTGTTCCATGTACCCGCGGCACCCGAAGCACGATTATTCGGTAGAAAATGAACTTCGGTATCTGGCAGCATAGACGTCAAAGCTTGGCACTCAGCGGTTGGTAAATGATGGCGATCTGTAACGATCACGACCGCATCCGGAAGTCGGGTTTGGGAGGCGATACTTGGAATCGAGATCGCCGAAAGTGCATCAAACCTCGGGTAAGTGGCAATCAGGCCGATGATTGGACTCACTCAGCCTCCAGAGGGATCTCAGCTGAGCTGCTTCGGGTGCGCCAATCAACATAAATTTTCTGCCACGACCGAGAGGTTTGCTGCGTTAGCAGAGGGGGACGCAGCTTCTCGGGAACGTAGTGACCATCCCGGAATCGTCCGCAGAGCCGACAGGCTATATCCATCAAGTCGCGCATCTCATCATCGGTAGCAGGCAACTTGCTTCTTCCGCGACGCATGCCAAGTACCCGGTCGATGCCGCCTGCAACAGCGCATGGGTAATAGCCCTGCGGAGTCAGCCCCATGCCGCAGGTGCTCGCTATGGAGCATCCATTCCGATAGTCTGCGCCTGCATATGCAATGCTGTCTTGTGGGGCCAGATTGAATGGCCCAAAACCAGGCTGTACCTCACCGGCTTTAGATGAGTTTTCGATATATATGGATGCGGGGAGTGCTTTGAGGATAGCTTCAACTTTCCGACCGTAACCATTGGTGACCACCTGAATTGATGTGTCGGGAAATTGGGTTTGATAACGCTGCAACTCTTCGAGGATTTTCAAAAAGTCTGGATGCAGCGTCGGTTCACCACCAAGTAACCTGATGCGCGCCCAGTAACGTCCTGCTGCAAGTGAGTCATTAACAAACTGGCGGACAGTGTCGAGACTAATGTGGATATCCTCAGGTGCCTGCGCACTTGAACGGTTGCAGTTGTTACAACGCAGGTTGCACAGATAAGTCAGGTCGATTTCGACCAGATCGGTTGCCACTCGATATTGAAAGCCGAGCAGTCGTGTTACCAGGCCCTGGATACGAATCCAGCGAAGCAGTTTCTTTAGGGCGAAAACGCCACGCCAAAACGACGTGAATCGCAGCGGGAAGTCTCGTGAATATGAAAATTTGGCCTTCACACTGGGTAATCTGGTTCTTGTTGATAGATGACTGGAAATTGGCCGAATTGTTTTGCTATTTCCATCGGTCATTTGGGTATGAAGTATTTCATACAGGAACGATTTCATAGTATAAGGAACGAGCGGCAAGGCGACTCTTACTCATGCACTCATGTGTATTGGAAACTTGATAGTAGTCCAGAAACCAATCAACAAATCTGCTCACACCTGTATGTAGTGAATAAGGAGATTGGCAGCCAAAATTATCTTGCAAATCGGTTGTATCTGCGAAAGTTGCAAGAACATCCCCAGCCTGCATAGGCAACATGTTTTTAATCGCTGTCATACCTAAAGCTTTCTCGATGGCTTCGATGAATGTCAGCAAATCAATTGGTTGTTGGTTCCCAATATTGTATACGCGATATGGAGCATGGCTGGTTGATGGATCGGGGTTGGATGAATCGAAAGCAGGGTTTGGAAGGGCAGGTTTGTCCAATACTCGCACTGTCCATTCGACTATGTCATCCACATATGTGAAATCGCGCTGCATCTTTCCATGATTGAACACGTCAATTGGTTTACCTTCCAGAATCGCTTTGGTAAATATTGAGGGAGCCATGTCAGGCCTTCCCCATGGGCCATAGGCAGTGAAATACCTTAAACAGGTGGAAGGCAAATTGTATAAGTGACTATAGGAATGAGTGAGCAATTCCCCCGATTTTTTTGTTGCACCATATAAGCTAATCGGATGATCCACACTATGGGATGATATAGATGGAATTTCAGAATTGGCACCATATACACTGGAACTACTACTAAAAACAAAATGCTCGATATTATTATGTCGGCATCCCTCCAGAATATTTACAAGTCCGACCAAGTTGCTTTGTATATAAACAAGGGGGTTAATTAGTGAATAGCGCACCCCAGGCTGTGCAGCCAAGTGAATGACTCTCTGAATACCGTGGTCTTTGAAGAGCGCAGACACACGTTCTTGATCTGCAATGTCAAACCTAAAAAATGAAAATTTCTCGAATTTGGTAAGTTCAGTAAGGCGATTTTCTTTGAGGTTTACATCATAGTAGTCATTCATGTTGTCAACACCCACAACATGATCGCCACGTTTAAGTAAGTACATTGCGGTGTGCATTCCAATAAATCCAGCACAGCCAGTAACGAGAATTTTCATAGATATTTAATTAGATATCACCAGACGTGGCTATGAGCATCTGTCGGCAATTCATCTTCTAAGTGATGGTTATTATTCTGCCAGTTTGTAATTTTGGACTTGGCAAGTAATTGATTTTAGCGGTATCACAATCTCGTATCGTCTAATCGCTGACTCTATCGAAAAAAATTAAAAATGATCGGTTCAAAGAGTTGAGTTGTCGGTAGAGAATATAGCAACATTAGGACTCGCAACGACAAATTAATGGGTTTGAACTTTACAAATCAACATCTGCATGATGTACGCTATATCTCAGTTGCTCGCATATCATTACGTTGTCTGAAAGCTGCCGTTCGTCATCGTCGGCAATGGGTAGGTAGTGAAATCCTGTACTATTGAAGAAAGCTGAAGTCAATATAATCAATGGGTTAAATAGGGCTAATCAGCCAAACAATAGTACATTTGTGTTCATATAAGCTATTGATAATTATATGAAAGTCAATACTTAATGGCTTAGCTACGAAACCAAGGGGTAAGGCGTTCGAATCGCTCCGAGAGCACCAATAAATCGATGGGTTAGATCAGAAACGGTCTAGCCCATTTTTCATTTTTGGAGCCAATGGGTACGCCCATAGGCACACCAAAAAATTGCTATCCATATCTGTATTAGATAGTTTTGATTTCATACATCAGGTTTGCAAGGTTATGTACAAGTCGAATTATCTTATCAATATTTGATATTGCCAGGCAATGTCAGTAATAGCGACGGCGGCTATCACTTCACTTTGCGAATGCCACGTCATTGGTTGCTTTAAGTGCCACTTGTTTAAAAGATACCCCCAATCGCTAGATGATAATAAACGACTATGGATCTGAATAGGGATACCTGCGGGGAAAGACTAGAAGTTCGAGCATGCCACCGATTTCTGAGAGAACGTGCTGATTTAACGGTTGTGAGTCTTTGCAGAAGCAGCCTTAGTAGCCAGCCTAGCGATGAAATCTGTTACGATTGGCCAATAATCAGCGCATTAGATAGAAATAATAAAAAAGGACGTTGATTCCTTCCATCCTTAAGATGCGAACAACTTAATGGCCAAACTGCCCCAAACAAACTTCGCTCATTTGGAGCAGCACGACGAACAGTTGCTGCGCTTGGGCTTGTTGGCAGAAAAGTATTTCGCAGAAGATCCCAATACTTGTTTACTCAAATTACGCCAACTGACCGAGTTATTGGCCCAGCTGGTTGCAGCAAAAACCGGGCAACTTGTAGCCCCCGAAGAAACTCAGTACGACTTATTACGCCGCCTGCAAGATAGCGGCATACTCCCGCGTGAGATCTATCAGTTGTTTAGTGAAGTGCGGCGCATTGGTAATGCTGCAAGCCATTCAATTGAAGGTGATCATCGAGGAGCACTGAGTGCTTTGAAGCTGACTTGGCAGTTGAGCCTTTGGTATCACCGCACGTTTAAGAATCCTTCATATAAATCCGGCCCGTTTATTCCACCAGCTCCTCCTAAGGACGAGAGCGAGGAATTGCGTGCTCAAATGGATCAACTGAGCAAAGCTCTTCAGGAATATCAGGCAACTCATCACGAAACAGCCGAACAGCTAGAAGCTACAGAGGCAAAGTTACGTGAATCAAAGAATGAGCAGGCATTCTGGGAACAAATGGCTGCCGAGGCCGAGCAGGCCAAAATTGCACTTGAGAAGCGCCTTGCTGATCAGCAAGCCGTTTCTGCTGCTCAGCCCAAAAACACTTTTGCGAAATATTTTACTGCCGCTAATACTGCTGCGAGTGCGGTGCAATTGGATGAGGCTGATACCCGCAAGCTGATCGATCAGCAACTGCGCCAGGCAGGATGGGAGGCGGATTCCCAAGTTATCAAATACAACAAAGGTAGTCGACCGACAAAGGGGCGTAACCTGGCAATCGCTGAGTGGCCCACCGAAAGTGGCCCAGCCGACTATGTGTTGTTTACCGGTTTGATGCCGATTGCCGTCGTTGAAGCCAAACGCAAAAACGTTGATGTATCTGGCTCACTTCAACAAGCCAAGCGCTACAGCCGAACCTTCACGCCATCACAGGAAACCATATTGCCCGATGAAAATTTGGGAGGAGAAGCGGCTGCATATCGCGTGCCCTTCGCCTTCTCATCCAATGGCCGACCCTACTTGCGCCAGCTATCCACCAAGAGCGGCATCTGGTTCTGCGATTTGCGACGCACTGACTACTTGGGGCACGTTCTTGATGGATGGTATACCCCAGAGGGCTTGACTGCGCTGCTCAAGCGGGATGAAGCCAAGGCTCACGAGGATCTTGCTAAAGCACCATTCAATTACGGCTTCCCGTTACGCCCCTACCAGCAGGATGCTATCCGTGCTGCTGAATCGGCTATCGAAGTGGGTCAACGAGAAATGTTGCTGGCAATGGCGACCGGCACCGGGAAAACGAAAACCTGCATTGCACTGATCTATCGCCTGCTCAAGGCAAAGCGTTTCCGACGTATCCTCTTTTTGGTTGATCGCTCTGCACTGGGTGAGCAAGCCGCCAATGCCTTCAAAGATACACGCATGGAAAACCTCCAGACCTTTGCCGACACCTTTGGCATCATGGAGCTGGAAGAACAAGCGCCGGATACCGAAACTGCTGTGCATATCGCCACCATTCAGGGCATGGTGCAGCGTCTACTCTATGCAGCAGAAGATGCAACAAAACCTGCTGTCGATCAATACGACTGCATCGTGGTGGACGAATGCCACCGGGGATATCTGTTGGATCGGGAGCTTTCCGATACAGAAATGACGTTTCGCGGCTACGAGGATTACATCTCCAAATATCGCCGCGTACTAGACTACTTTGATTCCTACAAAATTGGTTTGACCGCCACTCCTGCTCTGCACACAACGCAAATTTTTGGTGCCCCGATCTACACCTACAGTTATCGCGAGGCAGTAATCGATGGCTATCTGGTCGATTACGAACCACCGGTGCAGATATATACCGAACTTTCTACCCATGGCATTACATGGAAGGCTGGCGAGAATATCAAAGTATTTAACGGTCAATATAACCAGATCGAACTCTTCAAGGCTCCGGATGAAATCAAGATGGACGTTGAGGATTTCAACCGTAAGGTGATCACGGTACCATTCAATCGGGTTGTTTGTGAATATCTGGCTAAGGAGCTTGACCCGGCTTCTCGCCGCAAGACACTGGTATTTTGTGCCAATGATGCACACGCCGACTTAGTGGTCGATTTGCTCAAGACAGCCTTTAAGGCTCAATACGGCAGCGTGGATGATGACGCTGTTATCAAGATCACTGGCGCTGCTGACAAACCATTACAACTGATCCGTCGCTACAAGAACGAGCGCCATCCCAATGTGGCAGTCACCGTAGATTTGCTCACCACCGGTATTGACGTACCGGAAATCTGTAATCTGGTGTTTCTGCGTCGGGTTAATAGCCGTATCCTGTTCGATCAGATGCTAGGACGCGCAACGCGCCTTTGCGACGAGATCGAAAAAGAAACTTTCCGTGTTTTCGATGCGGTACAAATATTCGAGGTACTCGGTAACATGACTGCCATGCAGCCGGTGGTGGTAAACCCTAAGATTACCTTTACCCAACTGACGCAGGAAATCGTTGCGGTAGGAGATGAAACGGCACGCCAACTCGTGAGGGATCAATTCCTGGCCAAGTTGCAAAGCAAGAAGCGACACCTCTCGGAAAAATCCGCACGAGACTTTGAAACCAAGGCGGGCATGACACCGGATGACTTCATCAAGAAACTAAAAGCCATGCCCATCAATGATGTGGCGGCGTGGTTTACCCAGAACCCCGACCTTGGTGAAATCCTTGACCGCAAAAGCGAAAGTACAGCACCACCGATGTTTATCTCTGAGCACGAAGACAAGATACGACCCATCGAACGAGGTTATGGCAAAGCTAGTAAACCGGAGGATTACATCAAAGAATTCTCAGCCTTCATAAACAGCCACAGCAACGACATTCCTGCGCTGATTACCGTGCTCACGCGTCCTCGTGAACTTACCCGCAAGCAATTGCGCGAATTGGTGCTGGAGCTGGACAAGGCAGGATATTCAGAAACCAATCTCGCTACTGCATGGCGCGAGATGACCAACCAAGACATAGCGGCCCGAATCGTCGGATACATCCGGCAAGCAGCCATCGGCGATGCGCTGGTACCATATAATGAGCGGGTCGAGCATGCGCTGCAAAAGCTGCTGGCATCGAACGCATGGACAGGGCCGCAGCGCGATTGGCTGAAAAAAATTGCTGCACAAACCAAGGCCAATTTGCTGGTGGATCATGATGCACTGGATGATCCAGACCTGATCTTCAAGCGTGAAGGCGGCGGTTTCACCCGGCTCGACAAAATGTTTAACGGACAACTCCAGCAGGTGCTGGAAACCTTCAACGAATCCATCTGGAAAGATGGCGAAACCAACGCGGCCTAACGCACACGGAAACTGAAACACATGACTACAAACGACATCGTTGGCAAACTCTGGATCCTCTGCAACGTTCTCAAAGACGACGGCATCACCTATCACCAGTACGTCACCGAACTGACCTATCTACTGTTCCTCAAAATGGCCGAGGAAACCGGCACCGAAGATCAGTTACCCAAGGGCAATCACTGGAGCGACCTTGAAAAACTAGCTGCACCAGATCGGCTTGAAGCTTACAAGATATTGCTGATTCATCTGGGCACTCACGGCTCGACGCTGGTGCAGGAAATATTTGCCAACGCCAGCAGCTTCATCAAGAAACCCGCCACGCTTTCTACGCTGGTGAGTGAGATCGACAAACTCGATTGGTACAGCGCCCGCAAGGAAGGCTTGGGCGACCTCTACGAAGGCTTGCTGGAAAAAAACGCCAACGAAAAAAAATCCGGCGCAGGTCAGTATTTCACCCCGCGCGTTCTGATCGACAGCATGGTGACGGTGATGAAGCCGGAACTGAAAGACATCATCCAGGACCCCGCAGCCGGAACTGGCGGCTTCCTGATCGGGGCCAACCATTACCTGCGACTACACACCAACCCGGATAGCTGGACCGAGGCGCAACAAAAGAAATACCACACCAGCACCTTCTACGGCATGGAGCATGTGCAGGACACCCACCGCTTGGCGATGATGAATCTGATGCTCCACGGTATCGACGGCGGCATCCGCTACGGCGACACCCTGAGTCCGGAAGGACAAGCCTTGCCCAAAGCGACATTAATCCTGACCAATCCACCGTTCGGCACCAAGAAAGGTGGCGGCCTGCCGAGCCGCGATGACTTCACCTATCCGACCAGCAACAAGCAGTTTGCTTTTCTCCAGCACATCTACCGTGGTCTCAAACCCGGTGGACGCGCTGCCGTGGTGCTGCCCGACAACGTGCTGTTCGAGAGCAACGTCGGTAGCGACATCCGCCGCGACCTGATGAACAAGTGCAACCTGCACACCATCTTGCGTTTACCCACCGGCATCTTCTATGCGCAAGGTGTGAAGACCAATGTGTTGTTCTTCACACGTGGCGAGAAGGACAAGGGCAACACCAAGGAAGTATGGGTGTATGACCTGCGCGCCAACATGCCGCAATACGGCAAGCGCACCCAGCTTGTTCGGGAACACTTCGCCGAATTCGAGGATTTCTTTGGCTCCGACCCGCAAGGCGACAACGCCCAACACCGTCATTCTCGCGAAGGCGGAAATCCAGAGACGGCAAGATTTTGCGCCTACACCCGCGAACAGATCGCCGCGCGCGGCGATAGCCTGGACATCGCTTGGCTCAAGGACGATAGCGACACCAGCGCCGATGAATTGCCGGAACCGGCCGTGCTGGCGCAGGAAGCGATGGGAGAGCTGGAAGCGGCGTTGGACGAGCTGCGCGGAATACTGGAAGAGTTGTGCGAAGAGGCTGAAGCGTGATTTATAACGAAGCTAATTTTCCTGAACTACCACGTAACTGGGCTTCGATTTCCGTTGATGATTCCGTTGAAAGTGCAGGCAATTCAAACAAAAAATTAAAATCGAAAGATGCTCTTGATCATGGTCGTTTTCCAGTAATCGACCAAGGGCAAAGCGAGATTTCAGGCTATAGTGATGACGAAAGCCTTGTCGTTGAAGCTTCAGAATCTAGCCCAATTATTTTGTTTGGTGATCACACGAGACTCCTTAAAAAAATCTCGCAGCCATTTGTTCCCGGTGCAGATGGCACAAAATTATTTCGCGCCAAATCCTTCTGGGATACGCGGTTCGTATATCAAATGTTGAGGGCGATAAAGCTCCCAGATAAAGGTTATGCGAGGCATTTTCAGTATTTGCGGGATTCTGTATTGCCATTGCCGCCGCTCCCCGAACAAAAACGCATCGCCGACAAACTCGACGCAGTGCTGGCGCAAGTGGATGCCTGCCTCGACCGCCTCGACCGCATCCCCGCGATCCTCAAACGCTTCCGCCAGTCCGTCCTTGCCGCCGCCACCTCCGGAAAACTGACGGAGGATTGGCGCGAAGAACCCAATGCAGTGGACTGGCAGCAAACAGATGTGCAATCGGTTGCTCATGTTGGCACAGGTTCTACTCCGTTGCGATCCAATTCAACATTCTTTGCATCAACGGGTACCCCTTGGATTACTAGCACCGCCACATCGCAGTCACTTGTCACTGACGCCAAAGAGTTTGTAACGCAAGCAGCCATTACGGCCCATCGTTTGAAGACGTATCCAATCGGAACACTACTGGTTGCCATGTATGGCGAAGGAAAAACGCGAGGTCAAGTCACTGAGTTAGGTATTCCTGCCACCATTAATCAGGCTTGTGCTGCCATTGTCGTCAATGAAGAAAAGGCGCTAAAAAATTATGTAAAGCTGGCGCTTCAAGCCAATTATTTCGAGATGCGAGAACTGGCAGAAGGCGGCAATCAGCCTAACTTGAACCTCTCCAAGATCAAAGGGTTTCCTCTGGCCCTGCCGGGTATAACAGAACAAACCGAAATCGTCCGCCGCGTAGAAGCCCTGTTCGCCTACGCTGTCCCCCTCGAAGCCCACTACGCCACCGCTCGCGCTCAAGTCGAAAAACTAACCCCGTCCATGCTCGCCAAAGCATTTCGTGGGGAACTGGTGCCGCAAGACCCTAACGATGAACCAGCAAGTGCATTGCTGGCACGTATCCGTGCTACACCCGTAGTCAAAGAAAATCAGATGAAGATACCGAGGAAAACACCTATGGAAAAACATAATACGGATACCGTTAAAGCAATCATTCAACAGATGCCACTGAAACGTTTCAGCTTTGATGAATTACGCAGTCAAGTTACAACAGACTACGAATCTCTGAAGGATATTGTATTTGCATTGCTGTCTGAATCTGAACCCCTACTGAGGCAGGTGTTCGACGAAAAGGCCCAAGCGATGTGCCTCGAAAAGGTCGGGCGATGAAACTGCTGCGAGTGCATGTGATATCTGCCGAGACTTGCGGCGGTTTGCTTGACGGACTAGACCTGTGGTTAAGGAGTCCAAATAATGAGTACTCATTGTTTGATCCATTGTGTCTTATCGGACCAAATGGTGCCGGGAAATCACAGTTCTTGCAGGTTGTTACTGAGATATTTCAGTCCGTTTTCCACTCAACTATTCGTATAGAAGAGCGCATTGAAGGAAATCCAGATCTACAGTTTGAGATGGAGTATTTGATACGCCCGAAAGGGGCTAAGTCGGATGTTCATGTTCGTGTTGCACGGATTGCAGAGGGTAAAAGAAAACCATCGGTTGTTATTCAAAAGCACGAGGGTAACGACTGGATTGATTGCAAACTTGCGACTACTGAAACTTGGGCGCTTCTACCACGCAAGATTGTTGGATATACATCCGGTGGTAACGAGACTCTTAGTCTGCCGTTCTTGCTTAGCCGCAGCGGATATGCCACGGAGGTTGGTGAACGTGCATTGAAGGAGGTGGGTGTTGACGATCAGGTAGTTCCCGACACTCGGTTGATGTTGATCGACTACAGTACGCATTTGGAAGTGTTAGTTGCCAATTTGCTTTTGGCTTCAAAGGATCAACGAATAGCTCTCTTGGAGGATGCGCGTGTAGATGGCCTTCATTCTTTCCGCTGTGTTGTTCAGTTGGCACATAGTGCCGTACCCAAAGTACCTGCTCGCCTTAAAGGCGTTTCATTGAGAAAGGGTATTCAATTGACTGCGGAGTTGGAGAAGTACATAGCCCAGCTAGGGCGCTGTGCCACCTGCTACCACTACGACGAGAAGACTGAGACTTACACTTTTGATTTCTTTGTCGATCCGCAAACCATGAAAGCCTTCCATTTTTATTGGGATAAGGCACTCGATTTGTACACCGCGCTGCATAAGCTGGCAATGCTTAATGACTTAGCCATTCCCAAGGCGACTAGAGAGAGGTTCAAGCGGGATACAAAAGCACGCCGGTTTGCATCGAGGCTGCCTGAGCCACAGGATGAGGATAAGGTGTTCCGTTTCGAACGAGTTAATTTTCGCGCTCACGCCGGAAGTTCGGTTGTGGACTATGTATCTCTATCTGATGGAGAACACCAGTTGGCGCAGTTACTTGGCACCTTCTGCATGATCTCGTTCCCTGACGTATTGTTCTTGCTTGACGAACCGGAGTCTCACTTCAACCCCCAGTGGCGTGTGAAATTAATCTCCAAGCTTTTGGATTTTCCTACCGAACACGGATTGCGTCGCAATGCATCGGTTGTATCTCGCCAAGATTGTTTGTTGACGACACATGCCCCATTCGTTCCATCCGATATGGCAAGGGAAAAGGTGTTCATTTTCGGTAAGGATGATGAAACGGGCAAAGTTGTCGTGCGTCGTCCTGACTTAGAAACTTTTGGAACAACCTTCGATGCCATTCTCGATGAATGCTTTGGTGTACGACCACCTATTTCAGAGGAGCCTAGAAAAGAAATCAAAGATCTGATGGAATCCAAAGATCTCGGGACTATAAAGGCTGGGATGGGTCGTCTAGGCAATTCTGTCGAAAAAGTGCTTCTTGGCGACAGGGTTCGGCAGTTATTGAAAGAGGAAGGAAAATAGAATGCTCTTTGGGTATCCTATTGAGGCGACTCAAGAGAACTGGCTACACGAATGCATTTGCGGAATCGTTCTGTCGGTTCACGAACTTATCAATAATGGCAATGCACTTCCAAAGTGGCCAGGTGTTGTTCCGGAACTACATCGTGATCGGATCAAGAACCGAAGAGGTCTAAGGGATCGCGTGGCGGCTTACTACGTTGCTGCTTCTACATTGAACAATGCAGAGCAAGCATCTGTCGCGGCAGTTATGGCGGACCAGAATCAAATTGCCGACTTGCTCTCTGGTGCGTGTGACTGCCTTGATGTTGACGCTTTGCCCAACGCCGTGCGTGAGCCAGTACGAGGCCTGTTCGGATTCGGGTTCGAGCTGCTAAGTGATTTCGGAGTAAGAGATCGGCAATACAAGCTAATACACCAGACACTTAGTTACCAACTCTGTCCTTTTTGCGGATGCGAGTATTTTGATTCGCCCAAGGGGCCGCGAGAGGCGCTTGATCATTACTTGGCTGAGAGTAGATATCCTTTCGCTGCATTGAACCTTCGAAATCTTGCTCCGATGGGCAATAAGTGCAATTCAAAGTACAAATTGGCAAAAGACATTCTTCACAGAGTGGATGGCAGTCGCCGTCGTGCTTTTGACCCATACCAGGCAGATGAACTTCAAGTTTTTCTCAATGGAAGTCATATCAATCAAGGTGTAGAAGGCCCACTTATTTCAGAGTGGGTTGTTGAGTTTTCTATCGAAGAGGAAGAAACTGAAACTTGGGATCAAGTGTTCGATATTCGAAAGCGTTACACGCGGGATATTCTTGAAGATCGCTCGTTTAAGGTTTGGCTCTGGGAGTTCAGAAATTGGTGCATAGCTGCAGCTCTACATATAGCTGGTGATGCAGACGTATTGCAGGCTATGGAAAGGTATGAGCAATTCCTCACGTCGTGTGGTTTTAACGATAGAGCATTTCTGAAGGCGGCGGTATTCAGAATGCTATTAGCTAGATGCAACGAAGGTAGCGATAGGGTCTGGGGTGTAATGCGCGACCTCGCCGGCCTGCCTCAACCTGCATAGGTAAATTCACATGAGTGATATAAAACTGTACCGCCTCACCCAAGGCCAAGCCTCGGAATCCCCCGGCGTCAGACTAGTTGTCGCCTCAAAAATTTAACTTTGAGGAGTGGAGGCAACAATGGGAACACGATATTCAGCAGCATTCATTGAGCAGGCGTTATTCAAGGTATATTCTCGTGGCCAGCGGTCGGTTTAGTCGGTCGCGGAAGAATTGAACGTCAACTATCATACGGTAAAGAATTGGATGAAAAGGAAAGAAGTGAACGCGGTTGGTGTGGTGACGACAAAAGAGCGCCACCCGCAGGACTGGAGTGCAGCGGAACAGTTGCTGGCCCTGCATGAGACGCATGGGATGACGGGAGAAGCGTTGCAGACCTGGTGTCGTGAAAACGGCTTGTTTGCCCATCATCTGGCGAGTTGGAAAGCCGCTTTTTGTGCAGAGGTGATGCGTCTGGCGGCGTTCATACATCGAATCTAGGCATTGAAAGCACCAAGATATACACTCGCATAACACTTAGCGCGATAACTATCAACGCGCTCTTACCGGGAAACAAAGACAATAGAACTGATCTTTGGGATTTTCCATCCATCGCTATATTGACTCGCGCATTTATCGAGACTTGCCACCGATATTTTTACTTGAGTGAGCCTGGACTGAGCGACTCCGAGTCTGCATTCCGCTTGAAGCTGTTCTATTTTCACATGAACTCGGAGAAATATCGGTTATACAAGGAGTTCGGAGCTAGTCAAGATGCTATTAAAGACTTCGAAGAAAACCTCCCTCACGCGAAATCTGATTTAATCTCATCACCGATTTATTGTGGACTGCCTAAGTACAAGGCAGAGAAAATCAAAAGTGGGAATGCCGGCATGCATTTAACTGATGATGAAGTTGCAGCACATTTTTCTCTGGTTGGTGGGCATTTCAAGCCCATTTATCGGTTGTTGTCCAACCTCTCTCACGGCTCCCCCTTTGCCACTTACTCGCAGTCAAATGAGCGCGGCCGTGGCATGGAGAATGAAGCAGAGAAAAATTATCTTGTATTAATGCTTAAGTTGCTCAATCAGTATTTGAGCCGTGTAATCCTTTCGCAGGTTGCGCTACTGTCGATCGAAAGAGTCAATCCTGATGGATATCGGTATGCTCAAGAAACATTTTCCACTGAGCATACATAACAATTCGCTCAGCCGGACCTGCGCGAAAAACTGCGCAGTCCAGTTGGCGTCATGTTGGGCATTTACTGAAAGGCAATCATGACCAGAAATTGGGAAATCATTCGTGACATTTTGCTGCGTTTGGAAAGCGCAAACACCCCCAATGCTTACGTGAACGCTAAGTGCTTCGATGGGTTGCCAGAACAAGAGGTGGCTTACAACATGCGGCTTCTCCATGATGCTGGCTGCATTGAAGCAAAAATCATGAACTCAAGCTCGGGTGATGGAAAAATCAATGCGGCTCTAGCAATCAGGCTTAAGAATACCGGTCATGATCTCCTTGATACGATGCGCAATGAATCCGTATGGCATAAAGTGAAGGAAAAATTCACTTCAAGTGGAATTGACATGACAATTGATCTTGCCGTGAGCGTTGGCAAGAAAATAGTTGAGGCCATGCTCTCGTAATGATGCTGATGCTCAACTCATCCTTCGAGAGGGACAACCCAAAAGCTGGCTGCCCTCAATTTGACGTTGAAGTTCTGCTTTGTGTCGGAAGCTGAAGGTTACGAGCGTCCGGTTTCGGGCATCTAAATTAGGAAGCTATCTGTCTCTTCAGGGTCGTTGTTTGCCGGGTGATGGAATGAGAAATAAATGGCTGCTGTTGCATTAGAAGCGGACGTTTGTGCAAGCCAAAACTAACGGGCTAGAATGCCTCTAGCAGTCATTCATAACATAAAAGTGATTGAAGGTAATTGTGTTTTCAGTGAGAATCAAAAGCATTCCAAGTAACGACAAATATTATGATCCGTTCTGACCTAATTGCACGTTTAGCCGAACTACATCCACAGCTTCTCTCCAAAGATGCCGAACAGGTGGTCAAGATAATTCTGGATACTATGTCCAACACGTTATCAAAAGGTGGCCGTATTGAAATACGTGGCTTTGGCAGCTTTGGATTAAATTTCCGACCGCCACGTCTGGGGCGTAATCCAAAAAACGGTAACAAGGTAAAAGTGCCAGCCAAGTATGTGCCGCACTTCAAGGCTGGTAAAGAGCTTAGAGAGCGTGTAATCGAAGGCACCTAGCAGTTGATTGCCGACTGAATGCTTTGACGGGCATTAGCGTGAAGCAGTCTGTGCGTTGCGATCGGCGGCTTTCCCACATCAAACTTGTTACCTTGTGGCTCCGCTGTGTGCCAGGAACCGCCATACGCATACTTGATTCTGAACGACCGCAATTGCTAGGAAAGCGGACTGTGGCGAATAGATTGCAGAACTGTCGCAAACCGGCCAATGGACTAAACCGCTCCGCGGTATTGGGCGCTCCGATTTAACATCTGTGGGTGATTGACAGAAATGCGCTGTTCCGTAAGTTGAGAAGTGAGGCAATCCGCCTCATTTTTCGACAGGA
>Ga0307375_10001691_pt1 | contig 23628 bp, 33 predicted proteins | sample TR1MG_FD_202531 | JGI IMG/M metagenome (GOLD analysis project Ga0307375, IMG submission 202531) | Soil microbial communities from Risofladan, Vaasa, Finland - TR-1 | ecosystem: Environmental > Terrestrial > Soil > Coastal area > Acid sulfate soil | place: Finland: Risofladan, Vaasa | collected...
AAAAGAAACTAGACAGCATGTAGGAGATGTATCAAAAATAAGTGTAAGTGGAAAAGATTTCCAAAGAAATTCCAGGGCTTTATGGGAATTCCCACCTGAAACTAGAATGATGGAATTATACGGGCACCCCGCTATGTTTTCTGAAGAATTGCCAAGAAGATTAATAGATCAATTAACATATGAAGGAGATGTCGTTTTAGATCCATTTAGTGGCTCTGGAACAACTTGTGCAGTAGCAAAACAAATGAAAAGACATTATATAGGGATAGAAATGTCAGAAAAGTATCATAATACCGCTTTACAAAGAATTGGTGCAATCCCCACTATTACAGAAAAAATGATAAATGGTAAAAAAGTAGATATACCGGACTGGTTAATGTAAGTGAAAGATAAAATAACAGTAACTATTAGAGATGATAAACACGAATATTCAGAAATTATAAAAGATGAAGATCTTAATAATTTAATGGAAGAATTTGAAGAATGTAAGAACAATGGAGCAAATCCACAACTTGAAAAAATAACTTTTGAAGAATATACTAGGGATATTTCTTTTAATTGGAATAAAGAAAATATGTATAATCTAAATGGCAATCATTTTATATTCGGATGGTTAGAATGTTTTGAACAATTAGATGATATTGTAGTGAGATGGATGTATAAACCGGAAACATTATTCGTTTCTGTAACAAAAGGAAATTAATAGAAATTATGAATATAATTAAATTATCACGCACTGAATCTTCACGCACTGAATCTTCTAAATTAGAAAAACCAGAAAATTATGATGAAATGAAAGAGTTTTTTGATAAAAGAACTAATTCGCATATAGGAATGGTAAAAAAATATTGTAAAAAGATTGAAGAATACGATAATAAAGAATAATAAATTGAAAAAGAAAATATTCAATCTAACGATAGATGATGAAATATCTGCCATTATTAAATTTTTGCAGGATGATATGAACATTAATGTTTCGTCACTTATTAGAAGATTGCTGAAAGAGTTTTATGAAAAAAATCAAGAGGTGAGAAGTGAAAGTAGATGAATATACAAAAGAAGAAATTGAGTTTCTTATAGAAAATTATTCTAAGTATGGATCTAGATATTGTGCTGATAAATTGGGTCGTGCTACAAAGAAAATAAGTCAAAAAGCATTTCACTTGGGATTAAAAGTCAGTAAGATGGCATTGCGGAATAATATAATGAAAAATATGTATGGGAAACGATTTGGCAAGTTGATTGTTCTTGATGATCCTCCATTTAAAAAAAATAACAGTAATGGTCTATACTGGAAATGCAAGTGTGATTGTGGTAATTTAACTGAAGTCCAAGGTAGTAATTTATTAAGAGGTCAGAAAAGTTGTGGGTGTAGTAAGGGGAATCATAAGCATGGATTGGGTAGATATGGGAAATTGGCAAACAATTATAAAATGTGGAGATCTGCCAAAATTAGAGCAAATAAATCAAATATGTCTTTTACAATTACTCCAGATGATATTATAATTCCAGAAAGATGTCCATTATTGAATATCCCTATTTTCCCCTCTAAAAATACTCCAACAGAAAATAGTCCTACATTGGATAGAATAGATAATTCTAAGGGTTATTCGCCTGAAAATATTTGGGTTATTAGCTATAAAGCAAACCGAACAAAAAGCAATCTAAACCTCTATGAATTAAAAATGATGATAGAAAACCTTGAACAAAAATTAGTGGAGCAAAAGATACATGAAACAAGAAAAAGTTAAAAAAAGTGTTTATTTGATGGGATCACTTGCTAATCCGGATATTCCTTTTATTGGAAACAAAATTCGTGAACTAGGGTTTGAGGCCATAGATGATTGGTGGAGTCCAGGTCCGCTCGCAGATTCCTATCTTAAACATTATGCTAAAATAAGAAAACTTAATTATAAACAAACTTTAGAAACATATGCTGCAAAACACATTTTTGAATTTGATAAAGGATTAATTGACAGGGCTGATATTGGAGTACTAGTAATGCCCGGAGGGAAATCGGCTCACTTAGAACTTGGATACCTTATTGGGACTGGTAAACCGGGATATGTTTTGTTCGATGGCATTCCTTCCAAAATTGACATCATGTATAATTTTTGCACTAATTTATATTTTGATTTTAATGAATTAGCAGAAGAACTTTTAAAGTATGATACGAAGGATATTATAATGGAAAAAGAGGCTAACCCTAAACCTTTTAAAGCCTGTAGACCTTCTGAGACTATTGATGTTATTAAAGCTTCTAAATCTTCCAAGGCTATTAGAGAGAGTTAAATGAAGCGTTAAAATTAATGGAAAATAAAGAGGTAAAATATGATTTCAGATGCTATAAATACTGCTTTCCGTAAAAAGAAAGAACGTGGATGGGATAAGTATCCTAAAATTTTCATAGCTATTGACCTTCACGATGTTGTTATTCCAGGAACCTACACACGGAATAACGAAGGAAGAAACTTCTTTCCTGATGGTAAAGAAGTTTTGCAATGGCTTACTGGAAGAAAAGATATGTGTCTTATTCTTTTTACTTCTAGCTATGAAGATGCGATATGCGATATTATTGACTGGTTAGCAGAAAATGAAATTAAGTTTGATTATGTTAATTGCAATCCGGAATGCTGTAATACAGAATTATGTGATTTTACTAATAAATTTTACATGGATATATTATTAGAAGATAAAGCTGGATTTGTAGGAGAAACAGATTGGAAAATGGTTAAACAAACACTAATTGATATAGGGGAATGGGAAAAGAAAGTTTCTCATGATCAAAATGATCAAAACGATCAAAACGATCAAAATGATCAAGATGTTAAGGACGTTAAGGACGTTAAGGACGTTCAAGATGATTCTTTGATTAGTCCTAATGCGTGGAAACATTGTCTTGCAGGGTCACAGATACCAGGATGCAATTATGCTTGTTTTGGAATGTGTTCTAAATTGCAGCGTGAAACATGCAAAATAAATGGTAATGCGGAATTGCGTAATAAAATTAAGTAATAGAAAGCAAATATACCAATAGTCTTTTTGCTTGGGACGGAGACATTCTTCTGATTATAAATCGTTCATTGCTTGATACCCAGCTTTCGCTTTTATATGGGTTAAATTTGTGTATAAATTCGTGAACCAGAGTTGGTATTACTTCTTTTCTAAAATCTATTGTAATTTTATCGTCGCTAAAGTCATATTCTCCTTGACATCCACGTAATCTTTTTAATGTGACATTTTTATTATTTTTAAGTTCTTTATATATACGGCTTAAGATCCTATATACTTTTTGTTTGTCCGATATTAGCTTTCTATATTTTGTTTTGTTTTTTTTATTCACAATATAAGCCCTATCTAATAATATGATTCTTTGTTAAAAATATATGTTCCTATAGGATTAAAATATTTAAAAATAGAATAAATAAGCATGAATATAATTAAGCCAAAATCTGAGGAATTATCAGTAATAGTCAAAGCAGGAAGATCTTATAAATTAATAGATAAAAGAATAAGAACAAATGGAATTTATTTTGGAACTGTTGAAGATGTTGCTAAGAATCTTGGAGTGTCATTAAAAGATACTGAAAAGGGATTGGAAGCATCTGCTCCTAAAATGAGATTGCAAATATTTGTTGAAAAACTTCACTTTTCTGGAGTTAGATATAGTGGATGTTAAATATTTCTTGATTTTCTATTTTTCTATAGTATAATCTATCATTGAAAGGATGAATCTATGAAACTATCTATGGAAGTATTACAAGAGCTTAAAACTACTGACTCTATTGCCAGAAAAAATGAAATTGTTAAAGAAATAGAAATTAGAGCTTCCGAAATAATAGAATCAGTAATAAAAAAAATTAATTTGAAAGATCACTGGTGGGCTTGGAAATATTATGAAGGTGACAACGAACCCAATTTTTCTATTGACGAGAATATCTTTACAGATATGCTGCAATACTTATTGCTTCCTTCTTATAAATCTTTATTATACGAGAATGAAAATGGAGAGGTGTTTGATTTGGCATGTAATCTTCCTATTAATTGGTTGTGGGATGATTTTAAGGAAGATTTGGAGTTAGGAATAAAAAGATATAATAAAAAAGAAAAAGATAAAAAGATAAAGCAAAAAGCCAGAAGAGAAGAACTTAAAAGTCTTAAATCTGAATATAGAAAATCCGCTATAAAAAAGTTAACTCCAGAAGAATTATGGGCAACGGAATTAAGCAAGAAAATGCCAAAATCTTTAAAGCATTTTACTGAAGAATAATAGGTAGTAATATGTGCAATAAATTAATAAATAAGAAGATGGAACTGAAAGAATTAGAGGCAAGTAATAGAATAATTTATTCTGTCGTCTCTGGCTCAATAGCATACGGAACTAATACTCCTGAATCTGATATAGATATTAGGGGTTATTATTGGGTTCCTCCTGAAGACTATATTAGTTTATTTGACGTAGAACCTCAGACAGATGATGAAGATCATGATATATGTTATTATACTCTAAAAAGAGCTTTTGATCTATTAAAAACAGCCAATCCAAATATAATAGAGGGTTTGTTTGTACCTAATGATTGCATTAAAATCTGTAAAAAGCCTATAATGTCTGAAATGTTAGAGAACAGACACCTTTTCATTTCCAAGAAAACTTATTTTACGCATGCTAGTTACTCTGCAATGCAAATTAAGAAAGCTAGAGGTAAAAATAAGAAGGTTCATAATCCTTGTCCAGAACAAATGCCTAGGAAAGAAGATTTTTGTTGGATCATTGATATGCATGATCAAACAAATCTTTCAATGAGATTTGAAATTGTTTTAAAGAGACTTAAGGAGGGTTTCCCTTTTAGACCTATTCCACTGAAGGAAAGTGATATTGATCTTTCTAAATTTCATATTTCATCCTTGGAACATGTTCCTAATGTTTATAGGATGTATTATTATGGTTTTGAAAATGACAAACCAAAAGGTGTATTCAGAGGGGATCAAATGCTTTGCTGTGAATCTATACCAAAAGAAGACGAAAAAGTAAGATTTCGCGGACTATTGATTTATAATAAAGATGAATTTGAAAAGGCAGTTAAAGAATGGAATAGTTATTGGGGATGGGTAAAAAACAGGAATGATTCGAGATGGATTGATCAGGAAAAAGGTCTTGTTGATTATGACGCCAAAAACATGCTTCATTGTGTTCGTCTGTTAATATCTTGTGAGAATATATTTACTCATGGAGAACCTTTAGTTAGAATGGAAGGGGAAAACCTAGAATATCTTATGAAAATCCGTAGGGGTGAATTTCCATATGATAAAATTATGGAAGACGTTGAGAAAAGAAGCGAGAGATTAAAATATTTATATGAAAACTCTAATTTAATTCCAGAAGAAGTAAATATGCACAAATTGGAATCTTTTTATAAATATCTTATGGAAATAGGAAGTAATTGTAAATTTTAATGGAGTTAAATATGAAAGAAATATATTGCGAAGCGATGAATTCTTTTGCGTTATGGAATAGGGTTTGTTTGTGGCATGATGGTACAAACAATAACTACGCAGAAGAAACTTATGAAGAACTTAGCAAAGAACTAAAAAACGGTTATACTGCATGGAAGAAAGTTAGGTTATGCAGTAGAGATAATGGTAAGGTGAGAATATTAAAAGAGCAAAAGAATATAGCTATTTTTTAATGTGGTTTTTACAACCACAAACAACGATAAAGACATCGTTGTTTTACGCCTAAAAATAAAGGAGAAAAAATGAGATATACAGACGAGCAAATACTACGTGGATTATCCGAAGAAGATAGAGCAATTACTTTAAAGGTATTATATTTAATCAATTCCGCTTCATGTTATGGACACAATCCTAAATATTGTGTAGCTAGCAACACAATAATTAATTTACTTGATGAAAGTAGCAATGATATAGTTAATTTAGATGTTACTGACGAACAGATAGAACGACCGTCTTCACGGTCGAGAAGGGAGCGAAGCGGAATGAATCGTACCGTGCAAGACTTGGTTCGGCCTGAAATCCGAGCCGCATTTGCAGCAGCAGTGCGGAAGCGGTTTGCCGCATGGCAGGCCGCACATCCCGGCGTGGAGGTGAAATCCGCAACGATCCGCGACCCCATCCAGTTGATGCTTGTGGCGATGGCGAGCGACATAGACGACGATGGGCCGAACGCAAGTATGAGGGTTTCGGAATGAAGGAGCGAAGCGACGAAATGGAGAATACCTCTCCATGCACTTGTTCGATTTTCGAGCAGTGCATCAGGCACATTCGCGGGCTGGACAAGCGCGGATTCCGCAAACTCCGCCGAGAGTCAGTCGCCATGTTCGGCAAGGACACGCGCATTGTTCTGCCTGATGATTCCGATAAATCGAACAGTCTATTATAGATGGTATTGAAGCAATACCATCTCAATATGCATATGCCAATACAGATTCCACACCAGTAAAGAAAGAAAAATAATGGCTGTTCATTTTTAATTTATTCTTGATGATGTAGATGCTGAAAACATGATTCGGGTCTTAAGAGATTATGTAAATGATCTTAGATTTGAATCTCTCTTGTCTGAATCAAAAAGGTCAAAAAGATTAGGAATAGAGTGGAACAAAAAAGAATGGAATAAAAGACATGCTGATTATTTTGAAAAGGTAATAGAGAAAATGTTAGTTGGAAATTATCATGTAGAAAGCAAAGGAGATAAAAGTGTCAAATATTAGGCAAACTATCCTTATCAGAAAAGACTTAAATCTGCCAGTTGGACTACTTGCAGCCCAAGTAGCTCATTTGCATATGGAATCAATTAGATATAATCTAAACAAGTATTTTGAAGAAGGGGCAAAATTTGAAGATAACCATATATGTTTGGAATCTAATTATAGCGAATGGTTAAAGGCACCTTATATATTTGTTCACGGTGTTCCGAACGCTGAAACTCTAGGTTATTATTTGGAAATAGCAGATAGAAACAAGATAGAAAAAACAAATTGGAGAGATACTGTTTATTTAAATGTATCTGAAACACAAAGAATTGTTTTAAAGGATGTTCTAATTGGTGCAGTTTTAGGACCGGAAGATTCTGATAAAATAAAATTAGTTATTGGAGACTTACCATTATTGTGAAACAAAATAATAGCGATCAAATGAGTTATGTTTACGAAAATAGTAATATAGTTCGCCATATAATTAAAAGTGGCGGTAATGTATACGATTGTCTTTACTGGCTTGTTAAACATCAAGAAAAACTTGTGGATGAAATAATGGAACTTACGATGATTGCACCTAAAAAGGTTAAATTAGAAAATGGCAAATATGCAATTTGGCATTGCCCTGATGAGTTAATTCCAGAGACAGAAATAAACATGCACTGAATGGCTATTTTTCTAAATCAGATGGGATAAGTAGATTTGGATGGGAATCTTCTCCAGTAATACTTTCCTCTCCTTTTTTGTGCCATAAAAGTTCATATCCATTTGAAGTCATAACCCATTTTTCAATAATTAAATTTCCATAATGACAATTGTAGTGACAGTTAGGGCACAAATTTGAAATATTGAAGAAATCATTGGCGTTAGGTATATCTCTGCCATTAATGTGATGAGAATGTAGTATATTAGATTCTTTGCATATATCACAGGGATATTTGCCGTTTCGGTTAACTATTTTTCTAGTGGATTTCTTCACATTCTTATTATACAATAAGACTAATCTATTATAATTCCAGAAGGTGGAGGAATTTTCCAGTAAATTTTCCAAGGTGTTTCATTAGTGTATCCATGGACAAAGAATGTTTCATTAGATATATCTGAACGTATTGTGCTAATTCTATTTGTCCCATCAAAACATTGAATATAATAGTAAAAATGTCCCGGTCTACTCATTGGAACTGTTATATATTTATTGGCAGTTGAGCCATAATAATATGTCCTTCCTATACTTGTATCATTCCACTTTCCATAAATTTTATAAGATGTTGCGTCAGGAGCATTAAACCAAGATAATATGACTTGGTTTGTTTCTATTGTAAATTCACTACCATGAAAATGAGTATATGTATAAATAGGTAGAATCGGTGGAACAGAAATATTTGGATTATATGTAAGATTAGTAGTAAATAAAAATTTATCTATATGAGTGTGACTATTAGTAAGAAAAATCGAATATGTAATATATGTATTTGTGTATACTGGTATAAGCGCGATTAATCCATTAGTTTCTTTAAGTTGTTCCCATTGCCAGTTATTAGATGAATGTGTATTGACGTTCCATTCATTAGTTGTACTAATAACATTATTTGATTCTCCTCTATATATATCTGAAATACTATTAATAAAGAAGTTTCCCTGTCCATCAATCGACTTTGTTCTAAACCACAAAGCTAATTGGTTTTCGGATGGCAAAGAATTAGATGAATTAGATGAATATAGAAATGTAAAATTGGCAGAGGCGTAGTTATTTGATGGGTTATAGATATAATTAACGCCATCAACGCTTCCAGTAGTTATATATGGGTCTAGTATGGCATCTTCAGCTTCTAATATCGTATGAAAATCATTATGGTATTTTATTTCCTTTGAAAACCATCTAATTTCAGATGAGAAATCACTTTCATTAGTAAATATAGTTAAATTGTTAGATATAGTTAAATTATTAATAGATGTGGTTAAATTATAAGTTTCAAGTATATACGCTTTAACAGCAAAATATCTATCAGAAGGGGTAATATTTGCAATAGTATATCTTGTAACATTTCCAACATCTTGAATATGAGTATAATTTTTACTACTTGGTCCGTAATAGATTTTATAATTTATTTCATTTGTAAATATTCCAATTGGTTCATCCCATGCAAGTTTAACCTCATTATTTGCAAATAAAGGATATACACTGAGTAGTAGTGTAAAACATATATGTATGATTCTTTTTGTTAAAAACGTCTCCATAAATACAAATATTTTAAATTGTTTGATCTTAATAGTTGCCATTTGCTAGTAATAATTCTAAAGCCTTTTGGCGGATTTGCTAGGCTTTCTTTTAAAGAAAATGGTTTTGTCAGTATCATGTCTGATTCATTACCCATTTTATCTAAAGATGTAATTCCAACAACATATTTATTTTTTATATTAGTAATATTTATGTCATCGGGCACAACGATACTGGTTATATTTTTATTTACAAAAATAAATTCTGAGTTATAATCAGGTTGTTTTACTGACGCATTGTAATATTTGCGCCAGTAACATTTATATTGTATAATATTTCTATTAGGATTCTTAGGCTTCCCCCAAACAAAAACAATTATATTGTTTCTACTACTAGATCTGTTGGGGGATTTGGTGCCAAAAAATCTATTACGACTGGATTAGTAATAGCCATATCTGATTCATTGCCAACATCATCAATTGCTGAAATTCCAAACAAATAATTTGCTTCTGTTTCTATTGGAAAAGAAGGTGTCTCGTCTGGTAATACTAAATTAGTTTTTGGTGCGCTTACTAGTATATTCGAATCTGAATATGAAGGTTCACCTACAGCTTCCAAAGACCAATATATTTTATAACCAACAATATCTGTTGAAGTTGAAGCGGCCCATCTAATTCGTCTTTTTACTATTTTTGCCATATTTATTCTCCTTTTTTATTATACACTTTCTTACTATATTATTTCTGCAAAAATCAAAAATATCCTTCTTATTAAAAACTTTTTATATTTGAGGCGAAAACTGCTAAAAGTTTAGTGTTTTGGTAATTTAAAAATAAATGGTTCAAATCTATTCACTGAATGGGATTTTTACTGAATATTTATTAAAAAATGATTTAAAATTTTGTATAATTGTTCTATGTGGCAACAAAAACCTTACGATAAAGATAAAGAGTCTGAAAAAATAAAATCGTATAATAAAAGCAGGATTTTGCATTACATTTATATAAATAAATAATATGAAAGAAAATAAAGAATTTAACGTTTGTGTTAGAATTAATTCAGAAGAAAGTAAAATGTTGTCAATAATAAAAAATAAGCATTGTATGAATATATCTAAGCTAATAAGGAAATTTATACGAGATACTTATGAGGGATTTGAAAGGAATGAGAAGAAAATATTTCGTTAATCATGATTTTTTTAAAATATGGTCTAGTGATATGGCTTATATTCTTGGTTTCTGGTGGGCTGATGGATGGATTTGTAATGGGGAAAATAGATTTTACATATCTCAGAATATATTAAGAAAATATATATTAGAAAAAATTCTAAGAAAAATGGACTCAAATTACCCAATATTTATTAAAAAGAATAAATGTTGTTATTTTGCAATTCAGTCAAAAAATATTGTTTCTGATATAAAGTTATTTGGAGGAACAAAAGATAAAAGTAAAAATTCTAAATTTCCTATTATTCCAAAAGAATATTTGCCAGATTTTGTTCGTGGATATTTTGATGGGGATGGTTGTATATGTAAAGTTAAAGATAAAAGAAGAACAGAAAATAGCGGAGTTCAAAAATTTAATTATGTTGTTTCTTTTACATCTGGAAGTAAATATTTTATAGAATCATTATTATATGAGCTTAGAAATAATATAAATGAATTTTGTGGATATATACAAAAAAAGAAACCCAAAAATAAAATTGCAAATGGAATAAAATGGAATCATGATGGATATGTTTATGTTTTAATTTGTGGTATAAATGATGCTAGAAGAATAAAATCATATATGTATAATGGTAGCGACTTAAGGATAGAAGATAAATACAATAATTTTGATGGGATTGGAGAGGTTTCTTCAAGATATTTAAAACAAAAATTTGTTTCTTTTAAAGAAGCAAAAGAAATATCTTTGTCTCTTAAATTAAATAAATGTAGAGAATGGAAACCATATGCCAAAACAAAAGATAATTTACCAATAAATCCGCAAAAAGTATATAAAAATAAAGGATGGAATGGATGGAATGACTTTTTAGGAAATTAAAATGTGGAAGCAAAAAGAATACAATAAAACTAAGGAGCAGCTTTTTATTAATATGGGGAAGGGGAAATTACTATCTAGACTTCTTTCTCAGAGAGATATTGTTGGTGAAAATGTTGATGAATTTTTGAAATCCGAATATAAAAATTTATCTCATCCTTATTCACTGAATGACTGCGAAAAGGCAGTAAGATTATTTTGTGAGATTGCTAAAGATAATGGTAAAGTAGCTTTAATTTCTGATTACGACGCGGACGGTATTCTTAGTTCTGTTATGATTAAAGAGTTATGTAACACTTTTGGTTTAGATTGTTCTGTTTTTCTACCATCAAGATTAGAACATGGATATGGACTTAATGATGTAACTGTAACGGATTTTTTATCTAAAGGTAATGTTGATATTAGTTTATTGTTTATTCTTGATTGTGGAACTAATAGCCATAAAGAAGTTCAACGTCTTTTGAATTGTGGTATTAAGAATATAGTTATTATTGATCACCATCTACCCACTGAATCTCTTGCACTGAATGCTCACGCAATCATATCTTGGCATTTGTCAAAGAATAAACAAGAGATGTGTGCATGCGGATTAACATTTCAATTTATAAGAGGGATTAGATGGCTTACAAAAAAAGTTAATCCGGTGGAATTTTTGGCTTATGCGGCGATAGGAACTATAGCAGATGTAAGTTCAATTATGGGTGACAATAGAATTATAGTTAAAAACGGATTGACTGAATTTGCAATAAATCATGTTACCGCTTCTGGCTTAAAAGCATTAATGAGACAATCTAAAATATATAGCGGGAATTTAACCCAACATGATATTTCATTTAAAATAGCTCCTCGTATTAATGCTATTGGTAGAATATCTAGCCCAGATATGGTTTATGGGCTAATGATAGAAAGAGACCCAGATATAGCCACTAAAACTGCTGAATATATAATGAAATATAATGAAAAGAGAAAAAATATACAAAAAGAAATTGAAAACGAAGCTATTTTAATTGCGAAGAAACAAAATAACAAAAATGGAGTTTTAGTAGTTAATGATTCTTGGCATATTGGAGTTGTTGGTATTGTTGCTTCTAAGTTAGTTGAAACTTTTAATAAACCATCTGTTGTAATTGGAAAACTTAATGATACATGGAAAGGAAGCGGAAGGTCTGTTAAAGGAGTCAATATTAAAGAAATACTTGATTTATGTCCTGAATTATTTGTAACTTATGGAGGTCATTCCGGTGCCGTTGGAGCAACGTTAAAACCAGAAATGGTAGAGAAAGCAAATGAAGTTTTTGATGATGCTTGTAAGAAATATTATTCCAAAAAAGAAATATGTAACCAATCAATAAATTACTATGATGCAATGTTGGATGTTCCATTAATAAATTCAGTTACATCTGGTTTATTAAGGAATAGTTTATATCCTTATTGTAGCAATAATAACTCTGAACCTATTTTTATGATTCCAAAAGTAACAATTATGGACGTTTCTGTAATGGAAAGAGATAATTGGAGACTTTTAACATTTTTTATTGAAAGAAATGGCAAAAGATGTTCACATCCTTTTAAATTTTTTTCCAAGAGATTTGGAACAGAGATTGAAGGAATTACGGCAGATGTTTTATTTTCTTTTCCACAACATGATAATTTTAAAGTTTCTAGATTTTCTCAATTTGAGTTATCTGTAACCGATATTATTAAAAAAGAAAAAAGTTGAATTTTTATAAAAATATCTTACAATATAGTTGACGATACAACTATATTATAGGGAGATATTTTATGGACACAGTGGTAGAAAAAGAAGTTACAGAAAGTGAAGAAGATATTAAGAATTTTATTAGTTATTTCCAATCTGTAACTACAATAGGAATTATTAATAGGGCTAAATCTGCAATAGAAGCAGAAGATAAGGCAAAACAAAAAATAAGCGAGTCAGATTTTATGTGCGGAGTTATAGGGCACACTCCATTTGAAGTATCTAATACTGATGAATGGGAACCGAATGGTTTGCATAAAGATAAAGACGAAGTTTCTTTATGTGAGCCTAGAATGAGTCCGAAAGGTAAATTGCCGAAGTTTAATTATGATAAACCAAAACAGCGTTTCTTATCTCATCCAAAAGTTACAGAAGGGGAAATTATAATTAATTTAGACGATAATACTAAACGATGTATAGCAGATAAATTTTGTAAGGATTTTGAATCGTTACAAAATTCTGATTATTCCTCATTGATTAGTACTATGATTGAGGATGGATTGGAGTAATATGACATAGGATCGGTCAGCCAATACGCAAATTCTGAGTGCATGTGACGTGGCCAAAAATAATTCTTGACATTATCTTGAAATGTGCTATTCTTCTCTTTAAAGGAAATATATGATTGATTATTCAAAACAAACAAAAATAGATAAAACGCAATCTATTGACGAAAGAGTTCAATATCTTAAATATTGTGCTAAACGATATGAGTTGTTTGGCGATTCTCCTATTAAAGATAGAGACTATGATGTAGAATTTGCAGAACTAAGTATTTTGTCATCAGATAGTTTCTTTGATTCTGTTGGCGGAGAATTAGACTCGGCAGTGCATGGAGATAGAATCAAACATGAGGTAGTTATGGGGAGCCTTAGTAAATCCCTGTCCATCGAAGAATTTATTGAATGGTTCAAATCAGCCTATTCAAAACAAGACCTAAGCAAATTATCTTTTATTTTGGAAGAGAAGTTGGATGGATTGGCTATTTCATTACTGTATAAGAATGGGAAACTAGTTCAAGCTTTGACGAGAGGTGACGGAGAAACTGGTGTTTCTTGTTTAGAGTCTGTAAAACAGGTTAAAGGGGTTAAGTTAACTATTCCATGTCTTGATGAAGTAGAAATAAGATCTGAAATAATTAAAGATAGATTTGATTTTGAAAAAGAATGGAAATCAAAAGGATACGCTAATAGTAGAAACTTTGCAGCAGGTAGCCTTAATAATATTGATCCTTCTATTGTGGCAGAAAGAGGACTAGAAATGATTGCTTATGAAGTTGTGAGAAAATCTTTCGCAACCGAATCTGATAAATTAAAATTTTTGGAGGAACAGGGCTTTCCAACACTTAAATCTAATAGTAAAATTACAAAGATTGGATTGTCAATAGATGATGTTATTAGGGCTACAAAAGCTTATATGGATATCATGAATAAAAACAGATCTGGTCTTAGATATTTAATAGACGGAATTGTTTTTAAGTGCAATAAAACTCATGTGAAAGAAAGTATGGGCTTGTTATCCGGTAAGAAGCCAAAAGCGAGCCGAGCTATAAAATTTGTGCCTGAATCTGCTATTACATCAATTATAGGAATAGAATATAGTGTCGGGAAAAATGGAACGATTTGTCCTATTGCCCAGCTACAACCAATTTCTCTTCTAGATACAACAGTCTCAAAATGCACTTTATACAATTGCGGATATATTAGAGACTATAAACAATTGAAGCTTAATTGCAAAATAGAAATTGTAAAGTCCGGAGATATTATACCAAAGCTTGTTAAAGTTGTTTCCGATGGCAACAAAGATATTCAATTGCCAACAGAATGTCCCTCTTGCAATACTAAACTAAATTGGGTTGGACCCAATTTAGTTTGTAATAATGATAATTGTGTTGCTCAATTAGGAGCACGGATTGATCATTTTATAAAAGAACTTGATTTTAAGGGAATTGGTATGGGAATAATTAATCGTCTAACAGATATAAATGAGCTTGTGTGGGAAGGTAAGCCGATTATATCTTCAATTAGCGAATTATTCCATATGCTTGATAATGATCGTTTCAGTGAACATCCTTTTAGAAAATATGCATATCTTAAAGAACAATTTGGAGAGAAGACTTATACTAAAATTGTAGGAGTTATGAAATCTGTTACAGAAACTTCTCTTCCTAAGTTAATATCTGCTATGTCAATTGGTAAACTAGGATCAATGGCGGTTGATCTTTGTGCAGTATACCCAACACTTGATGACTTAGACAAGGCAACAGTTGATGATATTTCTAAAATTCAAGGATTTGGTGCTATTAAGGCAACAGGATTTGTAAAGGATTGGAAAGAATATCGTTCTGAAATTGAGACAATACTCAAATATATTGCTATTAAGAAAGTTGTTCAGAATAGTGATAAACTGAAAGATAAAAAATTCTGTTTTACTGGATCTTTTGAAAAGACAAGAGAAGAATATCAAAAGATGGTAACAGATAATGGTGGTAAAAATTCTAGTTCTGTAGGTAAAGATGTAATTCTTGTATGGGATAGCGAAATACAAGGCGGCAAATACGAAAAGGCATTAAAAGGCGGGAATGAAATTATTTCTGAAAAAGAATTTTTAAAGATGATTGAATAGGAGACATTAAAAAATGCCATCAATATATGCAGTATTAGAAGTAATAGAAGAAGTAGGTTAAATTATGGAGGGTTAAATTATGGATAAGAAAATAGAAGAATTAACGGAAGTAGAAATAAAAGCATTAATATACGACCAAATTCTTATACTGGAAAGAACAAAGAATAATATAAATGTTTTACAAAACGAATTAAATAAAAGAACAGGGGAAGAACAACCAAAATAAATGATCGAATTAGTGAATCTATTCGCAAGAAGATGGGATTTAATAAAGAAGATTATTATGGATCTATTGGCGATGGTTGTCTTGTACAAAATAGTTTCTTGACGGGTCTTTGGATTGGGACTTTGCCACAAAATCAAGCTGTTCTAAAAATGTTTGAATAGTAATTAAAATGTTTGTTTAAAAGGAAATAAGGGAAATAAAAAATGGATAATTCAGAACTATTAAAAAATATACAAGAAAAAGAAAAAAAACTAAAAGAAGTTGCAACTAATTTAAAGCTGCACTTCGTTGGATTAGATTCTATAATTGATAAAGTTATAGAAAATATAAAAACTTGGTATTGTATGCCACAGCTTATGACACGTCCAGCAATTATTTGCTTGTTTGGACCAACAGGTACAGGGAAAACCGATTTAGTTAGAAGATTAGTTAAACAACTTGATTTTTCGGATAGATATTGTGAAGTTGAATTGGCTACTAAAGGTGCATCTTGGCGTCGTAGTGTAGCAGGTATCTTTAGAGAAAGTAATAGAATAGAATCATCTAAACCATCTATTGTTTTGTTAGATGAAATTCAGAATTTTAGGACACTTGATGAAGATGGTAGTGAAATATCAGATTATGAACTTAAAGATGTTTGGAATCTTTTAAGTGACGGTAAGCTACCTTATAAAATAGAAATAGAATCTTTGCTTAGTATGTTGTGGGACTATAACAAAAAAGAAGTAATGGGAAGAAGTATTAAACCATCGTTAAAAACTTCCGGACACAGACTCTCAAAAAATGTTAGAAAGATTCCCCAAGAAGTAACAGCCGATCCTATGTCTGAAGATCAAGAAGAAGGTTTAAGTTATTATCAACTAAATTATTTTAAATCTGTATTGCGATTAGACGATCCAATAGAAGATATTGCCCTTTGGACAGATAATAAGAAAAAGTCTATGATTATTCAAAGGTTAAATGATAAAAGTATCTTTGAAGAAGAAGATTATACCAAATGTCTTATTTTTATTTCTGGAAATTTAGATGAAGCCTATGGGTTTACAAAAAATACTAATGAGGTAGATATTGATGCAGATATTCTCTATGAGAAATCTAAGAAAATTTCTATTTTAGATATAAAAGAAGCTCTTGGAAAACGATTTCGACCAGAACAAATTTCAAGAATGGGGAATATACATATAATATATCCTTCTCTTGGTAAAAATTCATTTAACGAAATTATTAAAAGAAAAATAGACGAAATTATTAAAAACGTAAAAACTCAATCTGGAATTGATTTAACTGTTGCCCCAAGTATTAATAAATTAATATATGATAATGGCGTTTATCCCACCCAAGGGACTAGACCTGTTTTTTCTACCATCTCAGAAGTGTTGGAAGCCTTTTTACCGGATTTTTTAATGTCAGCAATGATACAAAATGTAAATTCCTTAACAATATCCTATGAGAATAATTTTATTGTTGGTAAGGTTAATGGAGAGATTCTTAGAAAATCTTTTACTGGTAATCTTGATATATTAAGAGATAAAAAACAAAAAAACAAGAACAGAAAAACCCTTGCGGCAGTTCATGAAGCCGCACATGCTGTTTCACATGCACTTCTATTTAAAGTGTCTCCTAACCAGATTGTTTCTAGTCCAGTTTCTGAAGACATGGAAGGTTTTGTATATTCTCAAGATATTTGTTATTCTAAAGATATGGTTAGAAACAGAGTTTGTGTTCTTTTAGCTGGTCAAGAAGCTGAAAAAATTGTATTTGGCGAATCTAATTATACTTCTGGAGCATACGACGATCTTAGGAAGGCAACTGGTTTTGTGGCTTCTATGGTTAGAAGATGGGGAATGGAAAATTGGGGAAGTCAAATATATATGGCTGAAAAAAATGATTTGGCTTACAATGGGCTTAGTGATTCCGATATGGTTATAGAGAATATTATCAAAGAGCTTAGAGTTAGGGTTAAAGAACTTCTTTTGAATAACAAGCCATTGCTAATAGATGTTGTTAATAAGCTTATGCTTTTTGATAAAATAACTCCAGAAGAATTTAAAGAACTTTGCGCTTGTCATAATTTGATAATTAGCGTAAGTTCTCTTTCAGAAGATGTAGTATATTGGGATTATTTTAATAAGTTTGAAGAATTTAAAAAATAAGAAAAATAGTTCTTGATGGAAGGATAAAATGATTGAAATAGTAAAAATAGTAAATATTAAATGTGATAATTGTAAAGCTATTCAAACCAGAGAATCATTAGATGACTTTTGGAAAGAAGGATGGATTCAAGTTGCTGGATCAGAGCAGCCAGATACATTGGAATTTTGCTCACTTGAATGTAAGGTTATCCAATTGGGGGATAATGGATTCGTTATTAATCTGTTCAAGAACTAGAAAGGTGTGAAAAAAAACACTAAAAAATTTCTGTTGACTTGTCATGGTTGGCGTAATATACTGCATCTTGACGGTAGAACAGGTATTTAACGAAAGGAAAGATGATGAACTACGGAAGTAAAAATATTGATTTTATAGGTAACTCTATTCTTGATACAGATACCTATACTTTTTCAGTACAAAATGCAATCCTTGATAATTTTCCTAATGCGATTGCAGAATATCGTTATGTAAATAGAGGAACTCATAAGGTTAGTAGAAAGGTATATGAAGAGTTGAAATGGTATATTGAAGAAAGATTTAGATCGTTGACCATGACTAATAAAGAATATCAGTTTCTTAAAGCAAAATGCCCATATTTTAAGAATTGGTATCTTGATTATCTAAAGAATTATAAATTTAATCCAAAAGAGGTTAAATTGTCTTTTGATGATGAAAATGGGCTTGATATTAAGATTGTTGGACCTTGGCATAGTACAGTAATGTGGGAAGTTCCAATTCTTTCTACTATTTCAGAGCTTTATTTTAGACATGTTGATATATCTTGGAATTACACGGGACAAGAGGAATTAATTAATCAAAAAGGCAAAATCCTTTCCGAAAATGATTGTAAAACTGTTGATATGTCTACAAGAAGGCGTAGAGATTATAGTGTCCAAGAGATGGTAGTAGCAGAGTTAAAGAAGCATCCTTGTTTTATTGGTACTTCTAATCCTTTGTTTGCTATGCAATATGATGTTAAACCAATAGGAACGATTTCACATCAATTCCCGATGGCAATGCAGGTTCTTGGTGGTATTAAGCATTGTAATAAATATGCAATGGAATATTGGAATAAAACTTTCGGTACTAATCTTGGGACAATGTTATCCGACACTGTTACGCTGAATGTTTTCCTTGATGATTTTGATCAAATTAAAGCTCATCTTTACAGTTCGACAAGATGTGATAGCGGAAATGATCTTGTTTACGTTGATAAGATGGTTTTTCATTATAATAAGCTTGGTATTGATCCGATGTCAAAAACGATTATTTTTAGTAATTCTCTTAACATTAAAAAAGCAATTCATATCAGAAAATACTGTGAAGGAAAAATTAAATGCTCTTTTGGGATCGGTAATCACTTGGCAAATGATTTTGTTAATAGTCCTGCTCCTAATATGGTAATTAAATTATGGTCGATGAATGGTATTCCAGTGGTTAAGCTTTCTGATGACATAGGTAAAGTTACGGGAGATTTAGATGCAGTTCGTGTAACTAAATGGTGTTGCTTAGGGACTCCTCTTGATCAATAATTTCTTGACATATCCATAGTTTATTCAAGAAGCGTAAAACCCCGACAAAACCAGCGAAGCTGTGTTTTGCTTGACCTTTAGGTTCGGGGATGTAAGTGAACTACTTGAAAAATTTTGAAGAATTTTGAAGAATTTTGTATAATATTCCCATTAATTTTTGTATAATGTTTTTAGACATTAGGAAGTTAATGTTTTAGGTTAATCCTATAGAAGCCCCTAACCTTTAGGTTAGCGGGAGACTTCACAAGAAACACATATATTGCTCAGGATTCTGATGTTATTATAGCATTATTGCCTAATGATGGTTCTCATAGTAATGGTACGGAAGATACTATTAGAAAAGCTGTTGAAAAGAATACAAAAATTATTTTAGTGGATAAAATTGAAACAATTGGAACAATTGGAACAATTGGAACCGATGATCAAAAAAGTAATTTTGATCCGTTCAATATAGGATGAATACATATTATATATTTGATCGTAATCATAGAAAACTTGCTTATATAGATAAAATAAATACATGTGACGTAGCTGCAAAATTAAGATTATTCCATGGACCTATTTTTACCGAAGATGATATTAGAGTCATATGGAACCATAAAACAATTTCTCCTTCTTATTTTAGAATTAGAAGAAAAATCAGAGTAAAGAATATAAAATGGTATATTAATATGCATACCTATGAAATTATGAAGGATTCTGAATGGCATCCCGATTTTTTAATTGGAATGTTACAATGGGGAAAAATTTATTATAGTTCTGTAAATTTTCCCTCATTCTGGTGGTATGGGAATAAATATATTTTAGAATATATTAAATCATCTCCATTTGCTGGCGTTGTAAATGTAGAATGTTTTAAGCCGCGTGATAGATTTATATGGTCTGATGTTCCTGCGTTATGTTTTAAGTATTCTAAAGATAGTGTGGAATATATGGCAGGAGTTTTAAGTACTGGTATTTATAATTTTAATGAAGACAATTCTCTTATAAGATATAATCCGAAAATAGGAAGAATTATTAGTCAATATGGCATTCCTATTGAACACAGAACTAAAAGATGGGTTTATATTTCTCCTTTTTGGCCTATAGTTTTACAAAACTATATGCCTACTATGATAAAAAATAGGTGGAGTGAAATATCGTTTAATGATGCTTATCGTGCATCTGAATATTCTTGTATTTTGTGGAAAATATATACGGGTAAAGACCCTGTATCAAAAAAGATGCCATATTTATTGTCAAGAAGAATGATATTTTACAAATATGGTTCTATGAGGGCTTTGAGACATTTATGGATAAAAAATCAGCTTGTAAATTTAGATATTCGTTTTAAAAAAGTTGTTCAAGATTGGCAAAAAAATGTATAATAACTAAAAGGAAAATCTATGAAAAAGATACTATTAATCGACGGTTCGAATATGGCAGTAAGGGCCAGTTTTGCAAACTCGGAACTCAAAAACTCGGATGGTGTTTTTACAGGATGTCATTTTGGAACCTTTAATATATTAATAACACTAAAGAGAAAATATCCAGATTATGATTTTCTAATTTTGTGGGATAGTAGATCGGCTCGTCGCCTAAAAGAATCAACCGATGCCGTAAGCCAAGGAATAATACCAGAAGTATATAAGGCAAATAGAAAAAAGGACGAGTTGCCCTTGCCGTTAAAAAACTTTTATGAACAATCAGATTTTCTTAAACGCGGTATAGCTCAAACAGGAATTCCACAGATAATGGTTAATGGTTTTGAAGGGGACGACGTTATTGCGAGCTATGTTTCTAAATATAAAAATGATGCCGCTATTGTGATAAATTCATCTGACAAAGATTTTCTACAGTTACTTGACGAAAATGTTATTTTATTTGATGGGATGAAAATGTCAGAAACAACTTATGATATATTTAAAAACGAATGGGGAATTTCACAAGACCAATACATTGATGTTTGTGCTTTAATGGGCGATACTTCGGATAATATTTTTGGCGTTCCCACGATAGGTGAAAAAACTGCCCTTAAAGTTATTAAAAAATATGGTTCGTGGGAAAAAGTTATTGAAGCCTATAAGAAGAAATATGAAAAATCTAGAAAGGATTATCCAGATTTAAATACTATAACTGATGGACGTACTAAATTCGATTATTTAGCAAATAAAAAATCAGAAAAAGGTAGATTCGTATATCCTGAGATTAGTTTTGATATGCCTTATACTGGTGTGTTATTAGCATTCGATCAGAATCAGATTGATGGAATAAAAACTGAAATGATGAGTTTACTTTTTGAAAAAAGAGTTTTTGTGGCATATTCGCTCAAGAAAATGGATAGCGATATAGAAAATCTCCCAGAAATAGTTCCAATGAAATCAAATAAAGAAAGGCTATTGGAATATTTTGACTACTATGATATTGAAACCCTTAAAGATGCAATAGATATTCTTCTATAAATTTGTATAATATTTTACATGAAAAGGGATAATTACAAAATAAATGGAATAAACAAATATATGAATCCTAATCCATCATTTAGTGACGCTATGCAAATTGATATGGAAATATATCAACTAGCCGCATATGATTTTGCTAATGGTCTACTTATGGTTCCGGAAACAGCAGACCAATGTATAGAAATGCAAAAAGGTATTGCTAAAAAATTTAATTATTTTAAAAAGTCAATTCAAAATAATGAAATAACATTTGAAGAAATACAAAGGTCTGTTATTAACAAAAATGGTCCATTTCCTATTAAAAAGATGACTTCCGATGAAATTGTTGATAAAGTAATGGAAGATTCTAAAATTAATGAAGATGTTCAACCATCATCTATTAATGTTTTACAAAAATTATTTGAAGATATATTAAAGATTAGTGGGCAAGGTAATTATACGAAAACTCTTACTTTAAATGAAGATAAAGATGGGTTTAGTTCGTATATTTTGCCAAAAACAGATTATTCTAGTAAAACAGAAACAAAAATAAATAATCTGCCGAATGTTAAAGATAAATCTTTGAAAGGTAAGAAAGGTAAAGATGTCAGAAAACCTAAATCAGTTAAGAATAATAAAAGCAAAAAATATATTTGATGAATTTTCCAGAACAATATCAAATATAGAAGTTAATGAAAATTTTTGTAAAGCTATTGACTTAATAAAAGATTGTAAGTCGAAAATTGTTTTAACTGGAATAGGAAAAGCCGGAATAGCAATGAAAAAGTTTTCATCAACATTGTGTTCTTTTGGGTTTCCTGCTTGTTTTTTACATCCTGGAGATGCTATGCATGGCGATATGGGGCTTCTTACTTCAGATGATATATTGTTTGTTGCCTCTACGTCTGGTAAAACAAGAGAAGTCTTAGAGCTTGTAGATTTAATTAGAAAAAATGGAATATATAAGATAATATCTATTACCTCTCATTTAGATAGCCCATTGAGAAATAAAGTAGATGTTGTATTAGATATGGGTGAAATTAAAGAGGTAGGTGTCGTCGGTATAGCCCCCACAACTTCTATTTTAACAATTTTAGCAATTACAGATGCGTTGGCTATAATAGCCTCAGAAGAAAAAGGATTTAGTGCAAAAGATTTTTCTAAATTTCACCATTCTGGATACATCGGGGCTATGTCTAGAGGCGATGGAATTATTTATTAATTATTTTGTTTGCTTTTTCGATAAAGGATAGTATATTATGTTTAATGAATAATTCATATGGAGAAAAATGAGGGAAAATAATTAACAAGGAGAAAAAAATGAAAAGAGTTGCTGGTATCGTATTTGCTGTTTTGTTAGTCCTAAGTGTAACAGGTTGCTTGTCTAGTGCTGTGTATAGCGATAGTAAACAAAAAGTCGCTATACGTCAGGCAATTATTTCAAATAATCAAGTTGCCATCAAAGCTATTAAATTGGGAGATGATGGAATTGGTGTAGGCATTAATGTTTTAGCATGGGATGTTATAAAAGAACAGCCTGTTAAGCTTACTGTTGCCGCATTAGCCGATGCTGCTCTTGTTTATGCTGGATATGAAGGTGTTAAATATATAGTAGATGAGTTTGATAGTAATGACAGTTCAAATAATCAAGATAGCGGTAGAGATTCAAATCAAGTTACCATCAACGGTGATGGCAATGATGTTCATATAGGAGATGAATCTATAGTCGGTGAAGGTGAGTCTAATGTAACTCAAAATTAATAGGATAAATTTACAATGAAAAAAATTATATTTGCGATATTGACTTTCCTTTGTGTGTGTTCATTATCTTGCGATGATGGAGATAGTAAATCTTCAGATAATGACGGTTATTTACAAGAAGATATGGTTATAATAAAAAGTCACGATTACACTTCTGATGGGGTAATATATAATACCGAAAAT
>Ga0307375_10001692_pt1 | contig 23627 bp, 24 predicted proteins | sample TR1MG_FD_202531 | JGI IMG/M metagenome (GOLD analysis project Ga0307375, IMG submission 202531) | Soil microbial communities from Risofladan, Vaasa, Finland - TR-1 | ecosystem: Environmental > Terrestrial > Soil > Coastal area > Acid sulfate soil | place: Finland: Risofladan, Vaasa | collected...
GAGGAAGGGCAGGAAATCAGCTACGTAATCGTCCCGGCTGTGCCTGCGCAGCATCGCGCTCAGGATGGCCAGGACTTCAGCGCTGCGCCGGGACTTAACTGTGCGGGTTCGTTCTGCGGCGATCCGGCCAATGTCACAAGCTTGCTGGAGATCACCTTCGCGGGCCGCCGCGACCGCGAGCCAGGCGCCCTCGAAAAGCGCCCGGCGCTGAGCGGGGTGATCTGACGAGACGCCATGCGCGCCGGTGGTCAGGAGCCGGCTTCCCCGGCCCGCCATCGAACGCGCCGCGCGCCGGTTACCGGAGTTACCGGCGAGCACGCCGGCGTGGATCAGCGAGTAGCCAGCCTGCGCGTCCAGGTGGCCCAGGGTCAGGAAATACATCCACGATGGCTCTTCGCCCTCCTTGCGATCGGCCAGCATGTCCAGCCCAGATTGGTACGCGCGGTCGAAGTCGCTCAGACGCCCGGAGGTGGCGTACCCGTAGGCGAGCCGCGTTGCCACGGAAGCCCGCACCGTGGCGGGCGTGCCCGTCGCGGCCTCGGCGGCGATCTCGCCCAGGGCGACCGCGTCGGCGGCGTGCCCGCTGGATGCGGCCTGGAAAGCGAGGTCAGCGAGCACATGAGCGGTTATCGGCCGGTCGCCTGCCTCGCGGGCGGCGCGCAGGGCGGTCAGGAAGTAGCGCTGGGCCAGGCCGTGCTGGCTAGCATCGAAGGCCATCCAGCCGGCCAGGTGGCCGATCTCCGCGAGAGCGGTGAGGATCCGCCGCTCCACCTCGTCGCGGTAGTGCCCCTGACGCAGAAGCAGCGCTACGGCCCGGAACTGCGCGCCAACGTACGCGAGGTGGGCGCCGCCCCCGCTCGCGTCATCCAGTCGCTGCAGCAGCGGGATGGTCTGCTCGATCTGGTCCAGCAGCGGATGACCGCTCGGCCGCCAGGCGTCCGGAAGGCTTGCGGGAGCGACGACGTGGTAGTTCACGCCAAGGGCGGCGAGGATCGTGCTGGCGGGAAGGGCCAGGAAGACGCGGCGGTCCAGGAGACCTGATATCACCCAGTCATCTATTACCGAAATGGCTCCGGCCCTGGTCCAGGGCTGATCCAGGCCCGCGTCCGCGGGCAGCATGAGCGGCGACGCGGCCGCACGCCCCTGCCACAGTTCAGCCACGGAAACCGGCCGGCCGAGTTCCCTTGAGAGCACCCACGCGGCGAGCGCTGGCAGCGGAGGCCGCGGCACGCGGCTGGAGTCCCGCCAGTGATACGGAGCGGTCTCGGCCACGGTGCCGCTGCCCTGGATCCGGTTGATGCGCCGGGCCAGGGCTCTCGGAGTCCAGCCCAGCTCCGCCAGCAGCGCGGCCAGGACCTCGTTGGGCTCGTCCTGCTTCACGCGCCGTCCTCCGGATGCCGCAGTACTTCTTACTAGCACACGCGCGACGCCGCAGGTTGGGCCTCCTGCGCCGCGAGTTGACGGTATTGACGCTCCCCGGCCTTGCCAGGACCCTCGCCCGCCGGGTGAGCTAGATGGAAGCCCGGCAAAGGAGCACCAGCGCGATGACCAGCAGCATCAGCCTTGGCCAGCGGCGAACCGCCCCCGCCCGGACGTTCAGCCCGATCGTTGATCAGCACGCCACGTGGATCGCCGTCAATCCGATCCAGGGATGTCCGAAAGGCTGCGCCTACTGCTTTCTCCGGGACCGGGGCCAGGCGCCCGCCAGGCCAGCGCACCTGGCCAGCCCCGGTCAGACAGCGGACCTCCTCGAAGCCTCGCCCTACTACGCACCCGAACGCCCGGTCGCGCTCTACACCTGGACGGACGTGATGGCGGCGTCCGGGTCCCGCGCCCATCTGGCCGGCTTGCTCGGCGAGCTAGCGGAACGCAGGACTCCGAACCCTGTCGTGCTGATCACGAAGTGCCGGGTTCCAGACGACACGATCCGGGTGATCCGGGCCGCCCGCGACTCGGGGCTGCGGGTCATCGCGTACCTCAGCTACTCCGGGCTGGGTAGCGAGGTCGAGCGCGGCATCCGGCATGAGGACATCAAAGCCAACTTCCCCCGGCTCGCTGATGCTGGCATCCCGGTCGTGCATTACTGGCGGCCGGCCTTCCCCGAGTCCGCGACCGCGGACGTGATGGAGCGCGTCCTCGCCCTCGCGGCCAGGTACGCCAGATGCAGCATGGCGGCTGGCCTGAAGGTCGAGCCCGCCGCCCAGGCCCGGCTGGCTCGCATCTGGCCAGCTCTCGCCACCACGAGCGGCGTCACCGAAGCTGAGTGCGTCTATCCCCGGCCGTTCTGGGAATTCATACACCAGACATGGCAGCGCTACCCGGACTACCCGGTGTTCCACGCCAATTCCTGCGCCCTCGCCTACATCTTCGGGCAACCCGACAATTTCGGCATGTTCGGAAGCGAGGTATGCCGGACCCGGAACCGATGCCCGCAGCCGCAGCGCGACCGGTGCGAGACCGCCGCCGCGGCCAGTCCGGCACCCGCTGACCCGCTGGTCCGGGCGGCACTGGACCGGCGCGGGCACGGAAATGTCACCTTCACGGCCGACCAGGCCGGGCGAGTGGTCGTCATCGACGAGGCCCTGCCAGCGGGCGTCGCCGCCGCCCTGGCACAGGACCTCAATGCCAGGATCCGCTCTGGCCGGATCAGTCATGATCCGTATTGGAGCAGCGGCACCGCCGGCGCGCTTCCGCTGGTCATCGGGTGACTCAGATGAGCCCAGAGGACCTCGCCGACGTCATGTCCGATGTCCGCCGCCTGCGCGGCAGATTCGCTGACACCGCGGCCCGGGCCTGGGAACCGGTGACAGCCGCGGCCGAGGTCGCGGTACAGCTCGGGCACCTGGCCCTGTGCTTGCTGCACCGGGCGGGGGACGATACCGGGGACCTGACTGATCCGCGGCGCCCGATCACCAACATAGGTGATGAACTGGCCGACGTGCTGCTCGCCGCGCTGAGCGTGGCGGCCCTCGCCGGTACCGACCCGGACCCGCTCCCGGCACCGCGGCAAACCGGGCAGCTAGGCGAGGTCAGCGAGTTCCTGCGGCTGGTAGTGGCGGCCGGCCAGCTCGCCGAGGCCGCGATGATCGCCGATGGCTTCCGCCACGAGCCGGCAGGCGATCCGCCATCAATTCAGGCTCAGAGCGCGACGGTCGCAGCCGGCTGCGACCAGCTGGCCGCGCTATTCGGCCTGGACCTCCGGTCAGAGTTCCATGGCATGGTCGCCGACGCTGATGCCTTTCTTGACTCACGGGCCGGCGGCGATGAGCGGACATGAGGGCTTCGCGAGGCAGCTACGCGAAGGTGATCACGTGATCAAGCTGATGGAAGTTCAGCACCCGGCGAACGCCAGCCTGATCGCGGCCATGGTCACTGGCGGCGAGAGCGCCATGGATGCCTACCTAGCGACGCTACGAGCAGCGGGAGTCACGCTGCCAGCGGACCTGGCCGTGATATCGGCGAGCCCCCTGGCCGTAAGGCACCGGTGGGTAACCGGACTTGCCCTCCTCGACCAGGCTGGTGATGATCAGGAACGGTTCGTCAGCGCGATAACCGAGATCACGCACTGGCTGCGGATGCTGGACCCAGCGGACGCCAGGATCGACACCAACCTGGCGAACTTCGTCCTAGCCGATGGCCGGGTCGTGCTCGTCGATGTCCTGCCGCCGCTCATCCCAAGCTTGAACGCGGAGCCGTCGAACCTGTTCGAGCAGATGTTCAGCGCCCTGTGCTTCGACACCACCGTCATCCTGCAAGCCACCATCGGCTACGCGGCCCGCGCCATGCTCGGATCCGCGAAGCGAGTCGCGGCGAGCCAGGTCGACGTCCTCACCCGCCAGCTGCGGTACGGCACCTGCCCGGGACAGGAACGGGCGTTCCCCGCGTCATGGTTCAGCGCCAGAGCCGAGCTCGCCCTCCATGCTCTGGCCGGCGACGCCCAGCCAGAAATCGTGAAGAGCTTCTTTGCCCTGACCTCAGTCCGCGTCTTCAGGGAGCTTCCCGAGGCCAGCCGGGCACGAAGGGTCACGCAGGTCGCGGCCGCAATCAGGGAACTCGGTGCCTCATGACTGACCGCCTATCCGGCCAGCGGAATCAGCGACTATCCAGCTGGCGCTGCCACGCGGGCGATGTCAGTTTCATCATGACAGCGGCGGACGACTGGCTTCGAGCGCAACGCGAACACCTCGCGCAGTACCTGCCCCCGCCACCCGGGGAACTAGAGCTTGAACCCGTCGGCATCCGCGTCCACACCGACGATCGCTTGTTCCGCGAGGTGGAAGCCGCGATCGCCGCGTCACCCAGCGTCCGGCGGATCGAGCCGGTGCCGGGCGTGGTGATGCTGGAAGCCCGGCGGGACGACGGCGGACGCGCCTACTCGATCGCTGAGGACGCGGTAGAAGGCCTGCCCGGCGCCTACGCGGTCACGGCGGAAGGAAGGCAGATCGGCCTCTATCTGCACAGCCGCACCGGGCGGCCGCACCGGTACCCGATCCGGATCATCCGGGAGGCAATGCTCCGGACCTATGAGGACGCGGGCGGGATCGTCTTTCACGCCGCCGGCGTCGACATCGGCGGCGCGGGCGTGCTGATCTGCGGCCCTGGCGGCGCCGGAAAAACGACCGTCGCGTCCGCGCTGCTGCGCCACCCGGACACGACCTTGCTATCCGGTGACCGCGTGATCATCATCGCTGACCAGCGCATGGTAGCTGTTCCTCTTCCCATCAGAGCCGCAGCAGGCACTATCAGCGCCTTCACGGAACTGCGGGCCATCGCGGGTGCCGAAGTGGCGGCTCAGGCCGGTACCAGTCAGCCGCACGCGACGTTCGGGACGAGCATCAAGCGCGCCTATACGCCCAGCCAGTTCGCCGGCGCCTTCCGCTCCGGCGTCGGCTCGGCGTCCGCGCTACGGCTCGTCATCATGCCGGAACTCATGGACGCGGCCGAGCCGGCCTCGCTGGAGTGGCTGCGCGGCGCGCGAGCGCTCCCGGCCATCGCCGGGAGCTGCTTCACCCCGAGGGATGAGTTCTGGACGACGCCCTGGCTCATCCCCAGGCATACCCCGGACAGCACGCTCCGGCTGAGGGCGGACGCGGCGGTCGGGGTGATCACCGCCAAGGTGCCGTGCGCCAGGATCCGCTTCGGCGTGCGCGGCTCTTTCAGCGGGCTGGAAGACGCCCTGAAGGCAGCTATAGAGGACATCGGCTGATGAGATCCGGATGGGCCGCTGTGGTTACCGCGGCGGGCGACGCGACCAGATTCCGGCCTTTCAGCTCGGTAATACCGAAAGAGATGCTTCCGGTCGGGAGCCAGCCGGCCATAGAGCACGTGATCAGGGAATGCGCCCGCGCTGGTGCCGCTACTGTCACGACTGTCATCCGCCCAGGTGATGCCATTATCCCGGCCTACCTGCGCCAGCTGGCAGCCGAAGGCTTGCCGGCCGATTCCGTCGAGGAGGATCTGAGCCATGGTTACGGCAATGCCGCGCCGCTGCTGACTCTTCGCGGCAGGCTTGAGTCCTGCGACTTGTTCGCGGTGGCGTTCGGCGACGACCTGCTGCTAGGCAGTGATGATCTCTCGCGGATGGTGGACATCGCCAGGAGCGGAGCCGAGGCGGTGATAGCGGCGCAGGCCGTCAGCCGGGCCGATATCAGCGCCTTCGGGGTAGTGGACACCGCCCCGGGCGCGCCGGACCGGGTCGCTGGCATCAGGCAGCGGCCCGCGCCGGCGACCGTGACCGAGCCCCTCGCCCTGGTATCGAGGCTAGTCTTGCGGCCGTCGATCTTCGGCGTGCTGACACCGGCGGCGGAGGCCCGGGGCGAACTCGACCTCGGCGTCGCGGTAGGACAACTGGCCCAGATCGCCGACGTGCGGGTCCACCGGATCACCGGCACCTGGGTAACGGTCGGTGACCCGCGCCGCTACCTGAACGCGCTCCGCACCTACCTGGATTTTCAACCCGACCCTGACTCCGGAAACCGGGAACCGACATGACCATGATCGACGTATTCAATGACCGCTACGAGCTGACCGGGACCGAGGACAAGAAGGTAGCCCACGCCCGCGGGCTATGGCACCGGACCTTCTCAGCGCTCGCGATCAGCCCGGCGGCCGGCCGGGTCCTGCTGCAGAAGAAAGCTCCCGGCCGTTACAGCTTCGACCGGCCCGACTACGCCGACATAACCGTCGGCGGCCACTACGAGGCCGGCGAGGACATACCCGACGGCGTCCGCGAGATACATGAGGAACTCGGGCTTCCCGTCTCCTACGCTGACCTGCACCCGATCGGCCTGCGGCAGACCGCCGTGACCCTGGCCCCCGACTACATCGAGCGGGAATTCCAGCACTGGCACCTGCTCCCGCTGGACCGCGGACTCGAAGACATCCCGCTGGCCGACGCCGAGGTCACAGGCCTGGCAGAACTCAGCATCAGCGACGCGATCATGCTCGCCGCGGGTGACACCGATACGGTGCCGGCCCGGTACGCCACCCGATCCGGGGGCGGCCTGGAATACACCGAAGCCAGCTTGTGCCGCGCCGACCTGATACCTAACTACCTCAGCCTCGACCAGCTCTACCTGCGCCTGTTCGTGGCGGCCAGCCGGTACTGCGCCGGCGAACGCCACCACCTGTTCTGGTAGGGGGTGCCGGGTGCGGATCGCGGTCGTGGCGGGCACCCGCCCGGAAGCCATCAAGCTGGCGCCCGTAATACGGCTCCTGCCCGGCGAAGCACTAGTCATCCACACCAGCCAGCATTACAGCCCTGGCATGTCCGGCCAGATCCCCGCGGACATCACCCTGCGGGCTAGCCGGCCGCCGGACGGAACCAGGGGCCGCCAGCTCGGGCGCCTCATCGGAACCCTCGACCGCACCTTCCGCGAGCGCCGGCCCGACGTCGTGCTGGTTCAAGGCGACACCACCTCCGCACTGGCAGGCGCGCTGGCAGCCAACGCCACCGACATACCGCTGGCACATCTGGAAGCCGGATTGCGCAGCTTCGACCGTGCGATGCCCGAAGAACATAACCGGGTCCTCATCGATCACCTTTCAGACCTGTGCTGCGCGCCCGCGCCACTGGCCTTCGGCAACCTGCTCGCCGAGCGCATCGCCCCGGAACGGATCGAGATCACGGGCAACACCATCGTGGAGGCCGTAACCGCCGCCCTTCCCGGCGCACCGGAACAGGCGGCCATCATCAGCGGCCACCAGCTAGTCCGATCTGGCTATGTGCTCGCCACCATCCACCGGCCCGAGAACACCGACGACGCGGTCAGCCTCGCGGCGATCCTGCGGGAACTGACCGCCCTGCCGGTGCCAGTCGTCCTTCCCCTTCACCCCCGGACACGGCGCCGCATAACCGCCTTCGGCCTTACCGGGCTGGTCAGGAAACTGCGGGTGACAGCCCCGATGACGTATCCGGCGCTGCTCACGCTGATGAGCAACGCCGCCGTCATCGTCTCGGACTCCGGCGGAATCCAGGAAGAAGCCACAATCCTCAAGCGCCCAGTCCTCATCATCCGCCGCAGCAATGAACGACCGGAAGCTGAGCAACTGTTCGGCCGGCGAGTTACGCCCGGCGGTGAGATCAGCGAGATCGTCTCCGGCTGGATACGGAACACCGCCGCCATTCACGCGCGCCTGGCGGCGACCCCGACGCCCTACGGAGACGGATCCGCGTCGGCCCGCCTGGTTCAGGCGCTGCGTACCCGATACGGCCGCGCGGGCGACGCCCTTGCGTAATCCAGTTCTGGTCGTCTTGCGGGGCAACTCGGGATCCGGGAAGAGCGCGGTCGCCGCGGAGATCCGCGCCCGGTACGGGAGGGGGATCGCCCTGGTCAGCCAGGACAACCTCCGCCGGGTCGTGCTCCGCGAGCGGGAGGTCGCGGGCGGGGCGAACATCGGGCTCATTGACATGGTCGCCCGGTTCGCCGCCCGGTCCGGCTACGACGTGATCGTCGAGGGCATCCTGCGCGCGGAGTTCTACGCCGACATGCTGGACGGCCTGCGCCGCGACCACGAGTCCTACCTGTATTACCTGCACGTCCCGTTCGAGGAAACCATGCTCCGCCACGCCCAACCCGGCCGCAGGCCGCCGAGTTCGGCCGTGCCGAGATGAGCACCTGGTACCGGGAACTCGACCTGCTCCCCGGCCGCGTCGAACAGGTCATCCCGGCCGCCAGCTCCCTGGACGCCACCGTCCGGCGGATCACGACCGATACCAGCCTGACCGGCCCGGAAAGCCTGAAGATCCGCCAGGGTCCGGAATGAGGCGCCCATGAGCGGCCCGGTGCGAGAACTGACCGTGACCAACTTCGTCTTCCGCCGGCCGCTCGGGGACAGGCGGCTGGTCACCGGGCTGATCTGGCACGCCCGGCTCGGCGGCTGGCTGCCGCCCTGCGGTCACGCCGAGCCGGGCGAGACCCCGGACCAGGCCGCTGAACGCGAGACGCTGGAGGAACTAGGCTGCCGGACCCGGTTCCTGCCAGCGCCAGCCCGGCCGCTGCCCGCAGGGTTCCCGCACCAGCCCGGCGCGGCCCCCTGGTGGGTCATCGAGATGAACGCCAGCGCTGACAGCCACACCCCAGGACGGCACCGCCACCAGGACCATATATTCGCCAGCGAATGGCTAGCGGACGCCGGGCAGCCGGAAACCGACGTGATCTGGCTATCCGAGCCCGAGACCGCCAGCTTCGCGGGACTGTCCGAGGACAGCCGCATACTCGCCCTGGCACTATTCGCTCCCGTCCGCGACCTTCTCCTGCCCTGACCGTCCGGCGACATATGTGCGACGGCCACGGCCAGCCACCGCGTCCGAAGCGGCCCCAGCCAGGAACCGCTGAAGGCGCGTCCAGCCAGTGATCATGCGAGCCGACTGGCTCGGCACGACAGCTAAGAAACGGACAACCTATGTGGGACCAGATCGGCCGACTGCACGAGTACCACGGTCAGGTACCGGCCGAGTTCCAGATCCTCAAGCTCACAGAGGAAATCGGCGAGGCAGCCGAGGCGCTAATCGGGATACGCGGCCTCAACGCCCGCAAGGGCGTGCGCAGAACCCGCGACGATCTCCTCGACGAACTGGCCGACGTGATCATCACCGCCGCAGTCGCGATGAGCGGCCTGACCGACGGGGGTCCCGCCGGGGCACGCGCTCACCTGGATCACCGTCTACGGGAGGTAACGGCTCGTAGCGGGCTGTCGGAACATTGACCAACCGCAACCCGAATCCCCGCTCGCGACCCGCCCCCCTGCCGCCCGCCCAAGTTGCCGGCGAGCAGATGAGCGCTGTTCGCGGGTGCTCGCGATTGCTCTCTGCCCGGGAAGCGGAACCAGGTGCAGGCTGGGCGCAGCCTCATCGCTGTGATCGGAAGGGAATTATGGAGCCGGGTTTCGCGCCTTCGGAGATCGATACGAGCAGGCCGCATCCGGCCCGCCTGTATGACTATTTTCTGGGCGGTAAGGACAACTATGTTGTCGACCGGGAAGCCGCCGAAGCGGTTCTGCGACTGGCGCCCGAGGCTCGCGAGATAGCGCGGGAGAACCGGGCGTTCCTGGGGCGTGTGGTGCGCTACCTGGTCGGCGAGGCTGGTATCCGGCAGATCGTCGACATCGGCACGGGCATCCCGACTGCGGGCAACGTGCATGAGGTCGCCCGTCAGATCGATCCGGCTGTGCGGGTGGCGTACGTGGACAACGATCCGATCGTCCATGTGCACGCCAATGCCCTGCTGGCCGGTCAGGGCAGCACCAGCATCGTGCTGGCTGACTTGCGCGATCCGGCGGGAATCCTCGCCCGCCCGGAGATCCGGGAACTGATCGACTTCCGGCAGCCGATCGCCGTGCTCATGATCGCGATTGTCCATTTCATAACCGATCAGGAGGGACCGGGCGAGATTATCACCGCTTTCCGGGAGGCGGTCGCACCGGGAAGTTACTTCGCGCTGTCTCATGCCACTGCCGATTTTCACGATGAGGCCGTTACCGGCGGTGCCATGGAGGTTTACGCGAGGGCTACCGCGCCGCTGATGCCGCGCAGTCATTCGCGGGTCGCGGCGATGTTCGAGGGCTGGGACCTGATTGAGCCCGGGGTGGTGCAGGTGCCACTGTGGCGGCCAGACGGCGCGATGCCTCGTCCTGGTGACCTCGCGAGGATCGCCGCGTATGGCGGCGTCGGCCGCAAGCGCGCCGACCCTTAGGGCATGCAGGCGCGCCAGGCCGGCGAGGCGTGAGCTACAAGACCCGCCAGACGACGGTCTGGCTGCCGCTCTCCAGGCTGGCGATGCGTTTGAACAGCTCCGCCCGTGCCTCTGGATCGTCCGCGTTGCGGATGTAGGCCGCCAGCGCGTGCAGTTCCCGGAGCCGCTGCAGGATCGGGAGGAAAGACAGACGCGCGGGGTCGACGTCATAGGCGGCGCAGAATGATCGCCATTCTGCCTGTGGCCGGCCGAAGCGGAACCACATGCTCGTGGGTGTCAGGTCCAGTTCCCGCGGGCCGTGACTCACCGAATCCCAGTCACCCAGAAGGACTCCGCCGGAAGTGCGGAGGAGGTTCCCGGCATGGGCGTCCCCGTGCACGAGCCCGGTGCCGAGGGCCGAGCGGGTCTCGCGGTATTGCCGCTCCAGTTCATCGGCCCTTGCTAGCAGCCAGTTCCTTTCGCGCGCCGGGACGGCGTCCCCGCTGTTCAGGTCCGCCCGCAATGACCCGAGCAGGTTGGCTTCGGGAAGCGGGAAAGGGGGCGGCGGCAGGCTGTGCAACTGCCTGAGCAGGTGACCCAGCGTTGTCGTATCGCGCTCTGTTCGCGCGGTGACCGCCGCGTAGCGCCAGAACGTGGCGACGTGGCCGGGCACGATAACCGGCTGGTCGATGTCGAGCGGCTCGACCGAGGGGAATCCCTGGCCGCGCAGCCACCTTGTCACCCGCACGGCGGCGGCGAATCGCCCGGCGATCTGATCGCGGCCAGCGGGTGTCAGGCGGATCCGCGCGATCACGTCCTCTCGGGGCAGGTGGTAGACCGCGTTGGCCCGGATGTGCAGGACCACCGAGTCGCGGTGATCGATTCCCGCTATCGCGCAGGCCGCCTGGAGCGCGGCGTGATAGCGCACCGGTCCCGAGTCTGTCATGCCAGGTTCAGGGGGTTAGCCCGTTGATTATCGATTCGCGGCAGTAGGTTTCGATCTCATCCTGGAGTTGCCGGGCGACGGGGGCGTCACGGAAATCTGGCTGGGCCAGGGCCTGCCGGAGCTGAGCGAGGTGCTGGGTGACGGGTTCGTAGCGACTTTCCGGTGCCAGGGACAGCACTGGCCGCAGCGCGTTGTCGGCGCCATCGAGATCAGCCAGCAGCAGGTGGGCTCGCGCCTGATCGATCCGGGCGTGTGCCACCGCACCGTAGTTATGATCGCGGGGATCGGCCGCTTCGAACTGCTCCAGCGCCAGGGCGGTTTCAGCGAGAACCTGACCTGGGTCGCGCTGCCAGACCTGCACATTGCCGGCCAGGGAATGGAACCGGGCCGGGATCACGCTCCACAACCCGCCGACCTCATCCTGGCCCGCCTGGTCCATCCTGTCCCGTGCGTCGCCGAGCGCGCCTGCCGCTTCCTGGTGGCGTCCGAGCCGGGCCAGTGCCCGCGCCTGGAAGATCGCGGCCATGACCTGGCCGGAGTCCGGGCACTGGTAGCCGAGGCCGTCTTCGGCGAGTTGCGCGGATTCGGCGAACCTGCCCTGCCAGTAGGCCAGCTTGCTTTGCGTGACCCTGAGCCAGGTGCGGGCGCCGTCGTGATCGGCATGCTCGGCGCAGACCCAGCCAGTCCACGCGTGCGCGTCAGCCGCCCGGTAGTGGCTCAAGTCACCTGCCATCCAGGCCAGCAACCCGCACACCTGCGCGGCGATGAGGTACAGCTCGCTGGCCTGATCCGGCCGCTGATGCCCGCGCAGTTTCGCGAACACCCGGTCACGCAGTCGGCTGGTTTCCAGCAGCAGCGGATAGGGGGCCTCGTGCTGGTAGTCATCGGCGAGTTGCCGGACTTGCCGGGCGTAGTTCTCCAGTGTGGCGTCTGCGACGTTTGACGTGTCCGCCCACTCCCCGAAGTCCAGGGACTCCTCAGCGATCATCGCTATCAGCAGATCAGCGGACCCCACGGGCGGCTCCTCCGGCCGCTCCGCAGCGCTGACCTTCGTATCACTTCCACGATAACCGCCAGGCCCGGCCAGCCAGCCGGTCAGATCAGCGGGTTCCTCTCGCCGACCTGGTGGCACTCCCGGCCGGAGGGTGGTGACGTCCCGCGAGGCTGGGCGAGGCGCCAGGGCGCCGGTTCCGGGTTGCTCCCCTGGGAGCGCTGGCGGACCGAACTGGGCGGGCGGGATGCCGAACGCGGTGCAGTAGTGAAGCTGGTAGCGCTCGGTCAGGCCGATGATGCCCTTCTCCCAGCGGCGGACGTAGGACGCGAGAATGGCGATGCCAGGAACAGTGTGGTCACCGGTGGACCTTGCCGCTTGCTGGAGCCGGCGGCCCATCTCGGCCACGCTCCAGCCCCGTGCCAGCCGCTGCTCACGCAGCCACATGCTGAGCTGGTCTAACATGCTGGCGCCCCCTTTCGGCCCGATCCGGACGGGTTCCACGCGAACGCGCTGTCCGCCGCAGTAGCGGCCATCGCCGGGTCAGGTGAGCAGATAGTCGGCCAGGCCATTCTTGGCGCCCTCGATGAAGGCGCGGATCTCGCCTGGTTCGAGGATGAGCGCGGGGCCGACAGGGTCGGCGGACTGGCGCAGGGCGACCCGGCCGCCGGGAAGTTTCCTGGCTTCCAGGCAGGAGCCGCCGTTGGGGCTGCTCCAGGGCCTGGCCCAGCCGCAGGGGCCGAGGCTGGCGGCGGGCATGCCGTTGCGGATCTGATCCATGAGCTTGTGCTCCTTACTGGTAGTCCTCGCGGATCTGGCGCAGGATGACGGCGGTCTTCGCGGCGGGGGACGCCTGGGCGCACAGTCGGTCGAGCGCCTCGGTGTAGGCGGCCACCTCGGCGGGCTTGTCGAGGTAGAACGCGCTGGTGAGGTTCTCGCCGTAGATGATGTCGGGCAGTTCGGCGGCCGGGAAGCGCAGCAGGTGGAACATCCCGTACATGACCGGATGCGCCCCGGCGGCCAGCGGCAATATCTGTAGCGTCACGTTCGGCCGCCCGGCCGCGTCGATGAGCCTGCCGATCTGGGCGCCCATCACGGCCGGGCCGCCGACCGGGCGGCGCAGCACCGCCTCATCGATCACCACCCACAGCCGGGGCGGGTCGGGGCGGTCAAGGATCTGCTGGCGGGCCATGCGCAGCTCCACCCTCCGGCCGACCTCATCCGGAGCGGAACCGGGGTAGCCGGCGAGGGTGAGGGCGCTGGCGTACTCCCCGGTCTGCAAGAGCCCGGGCACGCAGTGCGGCTCATAGCCGCGGATCAGGCTGGCGGCCTGCTCCAGGCCAGGGAACACCTTGAACCAGGCAGGCAGGACATCGGCGTAGCTATGCCACCATCCGGGCTTGTTCGCCTCGCGGGCCAGTTCGAGGAACGCGGCGATCTCGCCCGCGTCAGTGATCCCGTAGGCCATAAGCAGGCTCTTGACGTAGTTGAGCTTGAGCCCGACCTCGGCCTTCTCCATCCGCCGCAGCGTCCATTCCGAGGCGTAGATCGCTTCGGCCGCCTGCTCGAATGACAGGCCCGCCTTCTCCCGCAGCGACTGGAGCTGACGGCCCAGGATGATCCGCAAGACCGTCGGGCTCGCGGGAGCCTGCTGGGGCATCGCTGGCCCTCCCCCACAGTGTGCCTGCCGACAGTGTGCCATTACGGAACGCTTCCGGCCAGGGTGATCGCCCATCTTTCGCTGCTGGCGCTCGTCTTTGCTCACTATTGCTGGCTTGAGTTCTGCCAATTGCAACCCGCATCGTTGACCCATGGCCACAGGAACACCACCGCCCGGCCCGCCGCACCACCTCTCGTCGGCGCTCGGCCCGATGTGGCGGCGGATCGTCCCGAGATGCGGACCGGGCCTTTCCGCCTCGGCGCCGCGGCTGACACCGCGACCGCCCGGCTTTCCGTCATCAGGCGGCCAGCATCGCAGAGCGACCATTCCCGCATCCGGGGCGATCACGCGCACCGCCACCCGCTTGAACGCGGCCGTACGGAAGCACCCGGCCGTTCCCGCCGCATCGAGGGTGTCCTGAATGGCCGCGACCATCACCTCCGGACGCGCCTTCACCTGCCTGTTGGAGCGCGATCCGTCGAACGTCGCCCGCGCCCGCGATCTGGCCCGCCAGGCTCTGGGCGAATGGCAGCTAGGCGACATGGCCGACATCGCCGCCCTCATCGTGTCTGAGCTTGTCACCAACAGCCTCCGCCATGGCGAGGGCCCGGTCAGCGTTCGCCTGTCATACGCCAGCAGCGTCCTGTGGACCGAGGTCCACGACCACGGCACCGGCCGCCCCGTACGCCGGAACGCGAGCGCCGATGACGAGGACGGCCGGGGCCTGGCACTGCTGGGCGACCTAGCCGAGCTTCACCGCGGCGAGCTGGGCGTCATCGAGGACGACAACGGCCCCGGCAAGACCGTCTACGTCACCCTGGCCGCCCCGGCCACAACCACGGTCGCCGCGCGCGATCCAGTGACCGCGATCGCCGGGGAAGGGCCGACAGCGGACAAGCCTCAGGAGCCAGCACCTGGCCTGGTGCTGGCGGCGCTGCGGGACGGGCTAGCGGCAAGTGGCGTCACCGTGACGGGCATGACGCTAACCCGGCTCAGGGGAACCCTCAATCTCACGGGCGGCTTCAGCGTCGAATGCCGTAGCGGCTGGCTGTGGTGGCAATCGGGACGGCTTAGCGGTAACGGCCGGCCGCTGCATGCCATTCATCCCGCCACCGATCCGGCCGGGGCGGCTCGGCGGCTAGCCGCGCGATCTTGAGTTCCCGTCAGGCCGCTCCAGGTGGACAAGTCATCGATGTCAAGGACTAGGAGAGACAGCTCATGGAGCATCCCATCGTTAACGCTGAGCACGACGACGTCCCCAGCCTGAGGCTGGTCCTGCCCGGCCACCTGGGCAGGGACGAGACGCTGGCCGGGCTGGCCGGGGCGATCGGGGAGGTCCGCACGGGGCTGGCGATCCGCGCCTGGCTGTGCCGGCAGCTCGAAGAGGACTGCGCCGCCAGCGGCGATGTGCCGGCAAGGGCGCTGTGCCGGGGGCAGGCGCTGGGAGCCGAGCACGCCGCAGCGCAGATAGATGAGGCGATCATCGCGGTCTTCGGCCTGTGGGGCCAATACATCGCCCAGGCGGGCGCGCTGCCGGAGCGTGACGCCCTGCCCGCCGCGACGGACCTGGCAGCGGACATCGAGACCCCCGCGACAACACGCGGCGGGCGTTCTCCGGGGGCGGTCCGCCCCGCCAGCACGAACCTCTGCGCGAAGTCCCGCAAGTACACCTACCCCTGCCCGCGCCGCTAACTGAAGCACGCGGGCCGACCCGAATAGGAGCACAGATGACAGACCAGCCCCCGGCGGTCGCCGCCGTGGAATTCGCGCCCGCCCCGGCGGCGCGCCTGGAACCCGACGCGATCGGGGTCGCCCAGGACACCGTCATAGGCATGGCATCAGCCGCCCCCGCGGTATCGATCGGGCTGACCCTGGCCGCGCTCGCCGCCGTGACCGCCTACGGCAGCGGGCCGAACATCGTGGTCGTCGCCATTCCGATGCTGATCATCGCTAACGCCTACCGCCGCCTTAATTTGTGGAACGCTAACTGCGGAGCATCTTTTGAGTGGGTCGGGCGGGCGATCAATCCATATCTGGGTTTCGTGACCGGGTGGCTGATGATCGCGGCATATATCACCGGGGCGATCGCGGGGGTGGAGGTGATCGGACCGTCGGTCCTGGCGGTCTTCGGCGCCAGCTCCGCGGGCACCTGGGCCGATATCGGCATCGCCACCGGGATCACGCTGGTGATGCTGGTGATCGCGGTCGCCGGGATCAAGATCACCGCCCGGACCCAGGTCGGCATGGCCGCGGTGGAGTACGCGATCCTGATCGGCTTCGCGATCACCGGCCTGGTCGCGGTCCTCGGCCACCATCCCGGCACCGTCCCCATCACCAGGGGCTGGTTCAGCCTGTCCGGGATCGGCGGGCACGGCAGCGCGGTCGCCGGGTTCGTCATCGCGGTGTTCATCTTCAGCGGCTGGGAGGGCACCGTGTATGTGAACGAGGAGGTCAGGCACCGGCACTCCAACCCGGGCCGGGCCGCGATCATGGCGACCGCCCTGGTCGCCGTGATCTGCGCGCTGGCGCTGACGGGCCTGCAGGGAGTGGTGTCACCGGCCAGGTTGCAGGCCAACTCGACGTCCGCGCTAGTTTACGTCGCGCAGGCGCTCGGCGGACCCGGGTGGGCGAAGGTAATGGCCCTGTCCCTCGCGTTGTCGGTGATCGCGGCTACCGGGACCAGCATCGTGCTGTGCGCCCGCATCGTCTACGGGATGGCCGGGTACCGGGCGCTGCCGCGGTTCCTGTCGAACGTCTCGCCGCGGTTCGCCACCCCGGTCGCCGCGAGCGTCGTCACAGGTGTGCTGATCATCGGGCTGACCTGGGTGTACCTGCTCGCGACCTCGGTGCAGAGCGCGTTCAGCGATGTGGTCAACGTCAGCGGCCAGCTATTTTCGATCTTTTACATTCTTACGGCGCTGGCCGCTGTGGCCTATTACCGGTGCCGAGTAGTGGCTAATCCGTGGGACGCGCTGATGCTCGGCATACTGCCGGTCGCCGCCGCCGTGTTCCTGGGCTGGATCCTGGTGAAGTACCTGGAGGCCACGTATCAGGCGGCCGATACCAGGCCGCAGGTCTGGTCACTGGCCGGGGTCGCCGGGGCCGGGGTGGTCCTGATGCTGATCGCGCGGTTCGCGTGGCGGTCGCCGTTCTTCCAGATTCAGCGGGAGAGCGACACCCGTGCCCGGAGCCACTGAGGATGTCGTCCTGGCCGCCCGCTTGTCATACAGGATGTCGCGGACTTGTCGCCTCGCAGATCAGCGCGCCAGGACGTCGGGCCTGGCCGGGGGAAACGACAACCGCGGTGCCGCGACCGTCGGCGGGCGCGGCAGATGACAGGTACGCCAGGACGAGGATGACGACTTCACGCGGTTCCCGCGGCCCGTGCCCGGCGCCATTGAGGAGGGGGCCAGCGATCCGCGCCAGCTGGCCCGGTGACCGTCTCGGCCTGGCCGGGGGAAACGTGATGGCAGGGAAGGCAGCCGCCCCGGAAGGCTTAACTCCCGGGTCGCGGTGGTTCCGGGCGGGACCGCGGTGAGCCATCTGGACGCGGCGGCACCGGCCCGGTCCGGGCCGGTGCCGCCGCTCGCCGATTGCCTCACCGCCCGGCCGGAGACCGCTGCTGGCCTGCGGGAGGCGCTGGTCCCCGGCGCTGTCGTGGTGCTGGTGCCGGGCCGCCCGGCCGCGGATAGTGCCGGTACCTGGCAGGGGTCGTGCGGGACGACGCAGCTCGCGGCCGGCGTCGCGGAATCGCTGTGGGCCTCCGGCGAGCTGGACCTGCTGGTCTGGGTCACCGCCACCAGCCGCGCCGGGGTGCTGTGCGGCTACGCGCAGGCGGCGGCGGTGACCGCGGTGACGGGTACCGGCCCGGCTGGTGACACCGGGCTGGCCGCGACCCGGTTCGCCAGGTGGCTGGGCCAGGCCAGCCGCCGCTGGCTCGTGGTCCTCGATGACCTGTCCGACCTGGCGGACCTGGAGGGCCTGTGGCCCGAGAGCCCGGCCGGGCGGGTCCTGGTCACGACCGCCAGCGCCGGGAGGCTGGCCGCGGAGCGGGGGGCGCTGGTCCTGCCGGTCGGGGTACTCAGCCGCCGCGAGGCCATGAGCTTCCTGATGGCGCGCCTGACCGCAGACCCGGATCAGCGGCTGGGCGCGATCGATCTCGTCGGGGAACTCGCCGGCGAGCCGCTGGCCCTGGCCCAGGCCAGCGCCGCGATCATCACCTCGGGCATGGCCTGCCGCGACTACCAGGAGCACTTCCAGCGCCGCCGCAAGCAGCTCGCCGAAGCCGCGGGCGGTGTCCCGCCACCCGCAGGGGCGGTGACCTGGACGTTCTGCGCCGAGGAGGCTGACCGGCTGGCACCCGGCGGGGACGCCCGGGCGCTGCTGGTCCTCGCGTCGCTCCTCGACGGCCACGCCATCCCCGCCCATATCTTCACCACCCCGGCCGTATCGCGGTACCTGGCCGCGGACACCGCGAGCCCGGCCGGCCCCGAACGCGCCGGGGCTGCCCTGCGCGCCCTGAACCGGGCCGGGCTGCTCGCCGCCGGCCCCGGGGAACCCGGGGGGAAACCGGTGGTCCGGGTCAGCGCGGCGGTCCAGGCCGCGGTCCGGGCGGCGGCGCCCGCCGCGATGCTGGCGCGGGCGGCCAGGGCGGCGGCGGACGCCCTGGCCCAGGCATGGCCCGCCAGTGAACCCCGGCCATGGGATGCCGCCGGGCTGCGGTCGTGCGCGGCGACCCTGCTCGGGGCCGCCGGGGACCTGCTGTGGAACGGCGGCTGCCCCGCCGTGGCGCTGCGGGCCGGGCAGAGCCTGGACACCGCGCGCCTGACCGGCCCCGCCCTGGCGCACTGGAACGACCTCATCCAGGCCAGCGGCCGGATCCTCGGACGCGGCCACCCCGGCACCCTGACCATCAGCGGTCACCTCGCCGCCGCGTGCCTGGCCGCCGGCCAGGCATCTGAGGCCGCCGCGTGGACGCGGTGGGCACTGGACGGCCTCGCCCGCGATCACGGCCCGGATCACCCCGCCGTGATCACGGCCCGCCGCGACCTCGGCCGCGCCCTGACCGCCGCCGGCCAGCACGACCACGCCGTCACCGTCCTGGCCGCGGCAGCGGCCGATTCCGCGCGGGTCCTCGGCGCCGGCCACCCCGGCACGCTCGGCGCGCAGAACGACCTCGCCGCCGCCTACCGCGCCGCGGGACAGCACGGCGACGCGATCCGGCTGTACCGGCACACCCTGACCGCCCGCGAGCGCGCCCAGGGGCCGCGGCATCCCGACACAATGAGCACCCGCCAGAAGCTGGCCGACGCCTGCCTGGCCGGCGGCCGGGCCAGGCAGGCCATCACCGGGTACAAGCGGGTACTCGCCGACCGCGAAGCCGTCCTCGGACCGGACCACCCCGACACGATCACAGCCCTCGGCAACCTCGGCGCCGCCTGCCACGCGGCCGGCCAGATGGCCGCCGCGCTGCAGGCGGGCGAGCAGGCTTGCGCGGCCAGCGAGCGGATCCTCGGCACCGACCACCCCGATACCCTCGCCCGCCGCGTCAACCTGGCCCGCGCCTGCCACGCCGCCGGCCGCCTCACCGACGCGGTAACACTGCTGCGCGACACCGCGGCGCGGTGCGAGCAGATCCTGCCACGCGGCGACCCCCTGACCAGGGCCGCACGGGAAAACCTCGCGAACATCACCGGTGAAAGGCGACCTGGAAGCGGCGCGGGCAAGGGCACCCCGGGTCCCGGTGCCTGACCGGCCCGTTTCCCATCCGCCCGTCATGAACCCCGCCCCCGGCGAGCCTGGGAAGAAAGGCAGGGAAGGTGAGCCACGGCAGCCGCGGCAAGAGACAGCGCGACCTGCCGGTAATACCGGGATTGCCGGGATTGCCGGCGCTGGATTCCGTTACCGAAGCTGACCTGAAAAGCATCGGCCGAGTATGGCGTCACCAGCCGTCCGAGTCCCGCTTTGATGTGCCTGCCCGGTCTCAGCTCAAACGCCGGCGAGCCGGGAAGCGGCGGCGGCGGTGAAAACCCGCCGTCGCCATGCCCGCGGCGTGCGCCTCAGCGCCCGGCACGCGGCCCGGGAACCCGACAGCTACGCGCCGGCCAGCCCGCCATCATCGGCGGCGACTTCAGCGGCCCCCCGCGCCGGCCCGGCGCCTTCCCTGGCACAGATGCGGGACCTGGACCGGGACCCTGCAGGTCTTGCCGGCCCGGTGCCCTCCGCGTTCCCGGCGGCGGCCGGGTGCCTGACTACGCCATCGATGACCTGCTCACCACGGCCGGGCCGGCCAGCGTCGCCGTGTACCTGCTCGCCAGCCGCCGGGACCGGCCTGGGCTGTGCCCCGCTACCAGCGACGGCGCGCGAGCCGGCTGCGGCCTCCAGCCGGCAGCCGCCTGCCGGCAGCGGCCACGGCGCCGTGATCCGCGTCCATGTGCCCTCGCACTCGCGTACTCCCCCGTCCCGCGGCAGCAGCCAGAGCAGGCGGGAAGGCATCGCCTGCGGCTGCCGATCGTGACCTTGGACCTGGAGAACGTTCTTCCCGCTTACCTGCCGTGTCTCGTTCTTGCGGGGCGGCTGGCGACTTATCCGCGTTCCCGGAGGAGGAATCATGGACCTGATCTATGCGAGCTGGAATATCCGTGAAGGTGGCGTTGACGCGGGCAGTGATGCGCGGCTTCGCCGCCAGTTGCCGGTTCTGGCCGGGCTGGGGCCGGGGGTCGTCGCGCTGCAGGAGTGCAGGTACTGGGACCGGGATTATTTCCGGGCCTTTCACGTGGCTGAGCAGCTGCTGGGAATGCGCGGGTTCCTGAGCCGTTCCGCTCACGACGGATGCCATCTTTGCGTTTTCGTCCGCGAGGACGCGGGCCTGCGGGTGATCGAGCAGCGTCACGAGCGCGGGCACCCGTACTGGCACGGCGCCGCGCGGGTCGTGGTGATGGCCGGCGGGTACCCGCGGCCTCTGCAGCTGGCCAGCTGCCACCTGGCGCCGTCGTCCCCGTCGATCCGGCTGGCCGAGGCTGAGGCGTTCGGCCTGGTAGCCAGGGGATTCCCGGTGATCGCCGCCGGGGACTGGAACGCGCTGCCGGCCGGTGATCCCGCGCCGCCGGGAGCTGAGGGCCGGTGGCGGCGCAAGCTCGACCGCCGTGCGGCGGAAGCGCTGGAGGAGGCCGGGTTCCTCGACGTCGGAGCCCGTGCCGGGGTCCTGACCCCGACGGTCGGGCACGACAGCGAGCTGGCGTACCGGTGCGACCGGATCTACACCACGCTGCCCGCCGGGGCGATCACCGGCTACGAGGTGATCACTACCGTGGACGCCGAGTCCGACCACCGGCCGGTCATCGCCGGATTCGACCTCACCAGGGCCGCGGACGACGCCCGCGCCGCGGACCAGCGATGACCACCGCCGCGGACTGCGGGGACAGGGCGCCGCGCGGCTGCCGGGCGGCCCGCTGATGGCCGGCGGACAGTGCCGCCCGGTGACGCCCGGGCCGGCTTTCGCCCTGGTGCGTGCGGTGGCGGTCAGCGCGGTCGCGCGGCTTGCTCCCGGCTGGGCCGCTGCGGGCGGATGAGGGCGGCGACGTCTTCGGCGGACCGGCGGGCGAGCTGGGGCAGGACGCTGGTGTAGGTGTCGGCGGCGATGGTGATGGAGGACAGGCCGAGGGTTTCCTGGACGACTTTCATGTCGTGGCCGGCGGCGAGCAGGAGGGTGGCGGCGCCGTGGCGAAGGTCATGGAGCCGGATGGGGGGCAGGCCGGCGAGGTAGGCGATCTGCTCGAACATGTCGGTGACATGGGCGGGGTGCAGCGGGGTGCCGCCGGGGCTGGTGAACTCGAACCCGGAGTCGGTCCAGGCGTCCCCGGCTTCCTTTCTTTCTTTGTCCTGCCGCTGCCGGTGGGCGCGGATGCAGGCGGCCGTGTCGGCGTCGAGGGCGACCTGCCGCTCCCCGGCGTCGGATTTCGGGGCGCCCTGCGCGGTGTCCCAGCCGAGCTGGGTGATCTGCCAGCGGATGGAGGTGACAGCGGCGCGCAGGTCGGTGTCGGCGCGGCGCAGCCCGCAGCCCTCGCCGCGGCGCAGCCCCCGCGACGCGTACAGGCGCCACATGGCGTACAGGCGGTCCCGGGCGGCCCTGGCGAGGAAGACCTGGGTCTGCTCCGGGGTCCACACCATGACCGGGGAAGGGCGGGGCGTGGACACCCAGATGTCGAGCTGGCTGACCCGCCCGCCGCCCGCGCGCTGCCGGGCGTCCGCGAGGCGGGCCTCGAAGTCCTTCTGCCAGGCCCGGACGCGCTCACCGGTCCAGACCAGCGGCTTGGGCCGGTCCCCGGAGGGCAGCTCGAGCAGCGAGGCGACGTTGGCGGGCAGCATGCCCTGGTGCTGTCTCATGTAGGTGGTGATCGCCGAGCGCAGCGTGGCCCGGATCCGCTGCTGTGTCGCGGGGCCGACGACGCGGCGGCCCTTCGCCCCGGCCTCCCTGGCGGGGTCGCCGCTGGCCCGGGCTTCGGTGATGGCGTCGTTGCGCTCGTCGATGGCCTCGAACACGGAGGCGACGTCGGTGACGCGGAGCCGGTCGATGCTGATGTGGCCGATATGCGGCTGGAAGTAGAGCCGGATGTGGCTGGCGTAGCTCCGCACGGTGCCCCGGCGCAGGTTCTTCTTGGCTGCCAGCCATTCCTCCAGCCATTCGCCGACTGTGGGCGGGCGGACGGCTGGGTCGTGGCCGCCGCCGACGGCCTTGCGGACGCGGACGGGGTCGGGCAGCTCCCGGGTCAGCTTTACGGATCTGGTGATGGCGTCGGCGATCCGGATGGCGGTCTCGGCGTCGCCGGGGGCGGCGATGGCGAGCAGCTCGCGGGCCTGGCCCAGTTCCTGCTCGGCGCCTGCCTGGGTGCCGAACCCGCCGCGGCGCAGCGGGGGGCGGCGGGCGCCGCCGGCGCGCTGCGGGAGTTCGAGCTGGTAGTACCAGCGGCCATGGGCGGGGCTCCAGCTGCCGTTGCCGCGCCGCAGCTTCGGGCATCGCTGCCCGAGCCGCTTGCCGTCGTCGCCTCGGCAGCCGCACTGCTTGTAAGTGGTTCCAGTTCCAGCGGCCATCGTGTACCTCTCTTGTCTGCGGGCGTTCCCGGGGAACGGCCAGCGGTGGCAGGGCAGCCAGCAGCCGGGCCGGCCTGCTGGCTGGCTGGCTGCCGGAGCGGGCCTTCGCGGTGCCCGCGGAATCCGCTGGCACGGTGCATCCACGCTCGGCTGGCGGCAGGCCGTCAAGCCTGGCGGGCCGGCGCCGGCGGGTGCGCGCTGCCGCCGCGCCGGCGCCCGGGCGCGGCTCGCTCCTTGACTGTTACTTCCGATTCGCCGGCCGGGGCGCGGACGGGCTCGCCGTGCCCGGTGCCGGAGCCGGCGCCGGGGACGGGAAGGCCGAGCAGGGCGAGCAGCCCGGCGGTGGGGACCAGCCAGGTCTTCCCGGCCCGGATCACCGGGCAGGGGAACTGCCCGGCGCGCGCGAGCTCGTATGCCTTGGTCCGGCCCAGCCCGAGCGCCTGCCCGGCGGTGACCAGGTCAGTGACCGCCGGGAGGCTGGCGACCTCGGCGAGGGTGAGGGTCCGCGTCACAACGGCCACCGCCCCCAGCCGTGCCCTGCCTGCCGCCTGGCCGCGGCGTCCGGCCAGGCGGCACGGACCGGGCGGCGCGGACGGGGCCGGGCGGGGCCGGGGTCCCGGGCGGTGACCTCCGGCGCGGACCCGCCGCCCCCCCGGTCCGCGGCCGGGTTACGGACCAGCGGGCGGGTCCGGCTGGCCTGCCGCCCGGGACCGGCAGCATCCACGCCCGACTCGGCGCGGGATGTCAAGTCCGGGCACCCGCCACACC
>Ga0307375_10001693_pt1 | contig 23610 bp, 17 predicted proteins | sample TR1MG_FD_202531 | JGI IMG/M metagenome (GOLD analysis project Ga0307375, IMG submission 202531) | Soil microbial communities from Risofladan, Vaasa, Finland - TR-1 | ecosystem: Environmental > Terrestrial > Soil > Coastal area > Acid sulfate soil | place: Finland: Risofladan, Vaasa | collected...
TACGTGTATCGAGCATTTTGGCAGTGAGATGATGCCATGGGAGAAAATGCTGCCCACGCCAGCCATCAGGACTTTCGCGGACTCCTTGGGCATCCCTTATTCCATGGGATTGTGAAGCGCTTACTTTCGATTACTCCCAGCTCGAACCGGGCTCCAGAGAATGAGTAGAGCTTGATGAGAGCGAAATCCGGAAGGGCGATCCGAGAATCGCGGCGGATGGCGAGCTGGACCTCCGGAGGCTCCCAGGTGCCCAGGCCATGAATTGAAAGCGCTGTACCGAGGCAGAATACTCCGCCCGGGACGGCCTTCTGGATGTCGACAAGCTCAGAGCGCCTGTCCCCCTTGGCGAGGGCATAGAGTCCACGCTTGAGGCGTATGAGAGCGCCTGATTCGACGAGCTGGGCCAGGTGGCTGGAATGGAAGCCTTCGGCGCGGAGCGCCTCGGCCTTCGAATAGCCGCCTTGAGTCGTGATGAAGGAGAGGATCTTTTGCTCGATCTCCGTGGTCATGATAGGCTATGATAAAACAAACCACAGTATTGGGCAAGTGTGGTTTGTTTAAGCATAAAATATTTGGCCAATATCGAGTTGTATGTCTCTTGCTTATTTCGTAGCCGCTATGCTCGATAAGACATACCTGCGTATATTCTAGATAGTCACCTCAACGGGAATTCTCAACTGAATAGCAACTGGGGTGTAGATATCGACGCGTTCATTAGGTGTATGCAGTGACGCGATCAGCGAGTATCTGGCTTTTCTATTCCAGCGGTTTAGCCATGCGCGCTCTCGCCACCAACCGACTACGGGATAGACACCGATCAAGTTGCATGATGCAATATCAGCAGCTGTGCCTTTCCAAATATCCGAATGAAGCGAGCCTGTGTTACGCCCATTCGCTCCAATGCTCCATCGCCCACTCCCGCTTCCGCTATCATATGTTTCTCCCTCTTCTCGCGCAGCAGCATTAAGGCGATGTATGAAGCTGGTCTCGCTCTCGCCAGTATTGTTGAGATCGAATCGCAAGGCATAGGAAGCATAGCGGTATTTGTCCTTCCACCCGATTTCTCCAGGGCCAGGCTCAATGAAATAGGAGAGTGTTATTCGCAAAGAAACAGGAGTTTCCCCCAATGAAAGTAAAACTTCCTGTGGCCAGGGAAGCCGATGAAGATGCATATCTTTCGTTGAATAGGAAGAATGTCCATCCTTTTTTCCATAAGGCTGAATTTCAGCTTGGGAGATTAGTGTCAAAGAATTTGATGCACTTGCGAGCGCTCTGGACAGACTAGGTACGCCGTAGCCGCAAATTCGCAGTAGCTTAGCATATTCGGCTTTTGAGTAATCACCATGGTCATCGGCAACTAAAAACTGCTTCTTGATGGCATCTGGCCAATTGGCAGCATGAACCATCAATCCCCTAACTGTTTCCGGCCATGCCATCGGATACCTTGCTTGTATCTGAGCCGCCATCCATGCCGCTTGAGCTGCGGCTGCACTCGTTGCACCAAATGGATCAAACTGCCTTCGGTTTGGCTGATATCCAGTTGAAAGCAGAGTAAGGTCGTCGCACTCGCTGATGAAGTTATCTGGCCCTTTCGCTAGGTTCCCTCCCTCCATAACGATATCTGGTTTAATGGGCCATTTGTCATCCCAACTAGATGATGTGGAGCTAAATGGAGACAATTCTCCGGGTTGCGCAAGCGGTACATACTCGTGCAAATCAGGGTCGGAAATGCGGGCTTTTTCTGTATATGCGCCAACCGTAAGCGCATTCCATGATTGTCCTGGATCATGAATCGAACAATCAAGATTGCTATGCGGATATCTATTCCATTTTTCTATATCATCAATATTCCCCGCGCATAATATCATCAGGTATTTCTTGCCACCATCATATCCTGAGGTAAATTTATCTATTGCTGCGGACCATGAGGAGGGTCGTCCGTGATCACGAGCATCCACCGATGTTACGGCCATGCATCCAATGCGGCTCCGATTTGGTACTTGTATTTCGGCTCGACTCATGCCCTGTATCGTAATGTCCCCATATAAATCAGGATCATTGGATCCTCTAGGAGGGAGGATTTTAGCTGATTCAAGACAATGATCAATCCGGATTATGTGTTTTTTCTGCAAAGCCTCTGCAAGATCGCCGTAGGCGACTACTCCACACATCAAAGTACCATGGCCTTGAAGATCAGCAACTCCCCAGCTAGGATCCACGGAATGACGATCTGCGTCGGCGAGCAATGGGGCTAAGAGCGCATGTCCGTTATTCACTCCAGTATCTAGAACACAAACAGAAACAGTAGAACTCTGATTCACCTTAACGCGTGAAATAAGCTCCCTAACCCATTCTGTCTGTTCCTTATTTTCCAGTTCAAGGAAGAATCTGCAAGTTTCCTTCGCACACCTAAATTCTGCAATGTCGGGACTGGTCTCGATCAGGCCAGTGAGTTGTTGGCGGGTTGCCTTTCCTAGCAGCACGATCCTTTCCGGGAAGTAGATTGACCGTTCATTAATAACGAGGCCTAAGTCGGTTGCGCATTCCCGAAAACGTCGCTCTATATCTAAATCAGTGCCCTGAAGCCATATCTCGCACCAAGCAGGTATTGCTTCCGATGGGAGCAATGTCAAGTCATCACGCCAAAATGATTCTAAGATAGCAAGCCGAATATCTTCGACACTCTGCAAGAGCTCTGCATGCTTTGGGTGGCCCTTTTTTGTTTCTTCTTGGGCATATTCGCAAATCTTTCTTAAAAAACGATCTTGTTTCCCAGACGGGATAAATACAACAGCTCTGGTTACCTCAAGGTCTGGAGAATTTTCCGATCGAACTTTATACACATTGAGGAGGCGTATTCCGGCTCGACGGTCTTCGAGGCTTTTTGTTACAAGGTCATATCCGGGAGCGCCTTCATACTCTACGTATACGCCGTCTTTCGAGCGCATAGATACAGCTGAACGAGATAAATCTTGTTCTCTTGCTTTTACCCATATTGCCGCCCATTGTTTTTGTAGCCTCTCACTATGCGCTTGACGATTTTGGCTCAGGAGCTTGGGAGGACCGCCTCTTCGTGGTGATGTAAAATTTCCCGTCTCTTGACGATCTTGTAGAAAAATGTGGGAATGCTCTGTGGCCATGAAAACAACCCCCTTTTTACTTATTGTAGGCAGATCGCCTCTCTTGCAGCATTTGCTTTAATAATGTCGCAGTAACGAATTCTCTATCCGCAAGAATAGTTTCTTTGATGGCATCATCGCAGGCTTGAGCGATTTCTGCATGGCTTAACGATTCAGCAACCTTGATAGAAGCCTCTAGCGGTAATTCCTTCGGACGAAACTTGCCAAGACGATTGTCAATTAGTCGTTCGATTTCTGGCTTTCCCGGTAGATGATAATGCAGCACATCATCAAAGCGCCGAAAGAGGGCTTGATCGAGAATGCGTGGACTATTTGTCGCCCCAACTATTAGGCTGTCAGATTCATCGTGCTCGATAAACTGAAGAAACGCGTTGAGGACGCGACGCATCTCGCCCACATCATTTTCGCGGCTACGCTCGCCTCCAATAGCATCAAACTCATCAAAGAGATAAACCCCACGCCGTTCTTGGATGACATCGAATATCTGCCGAAGTTTGGCGCTTGTTTCACCCATGAATTTTGTTACAATCTTATCCAATAAAATTGTGAATAGTGGAAGTCCCAATTCTCCAGCTAGAACTGCTGCTGTCATGGTTTTTCCTGTCCCTGGAGGGCCAGCGAGTAAAATTTTTCTCCGATGAGATAGACCATGTTTTTCTAGCTTCGATTTCTGACGGTATTCACGTAGAATTCGTCCGATTCGCTCAAGCAATTTGTCAGACTGGACAAGACTTCCAAGACGCTCGTTGGGCTCTGAAGACAATATCATATGGTCCAATTCAGGCGTAAAAGATATAATCCGTCCAGGATGTTCCTTTGCTTTATCAACAAGAGTTCGAATCTCAAGCGCAAGACTTTGATGGCCTTGGTTCGCTTCATGGGCCGCGACCTGTAGAGCTATTGTGAAGAATTGCTCTGGTTGATCGTTGAGGTGTGAGCGGATTAGGGATTTGATCTGTTCTGCGGTTGCCATACTACGGGTTCCCTTTAGTGTTGCTATAAAACGCCATTACTGCGCATCTCGCTCTATGCAGTAGTCCACTTGATGGAGCATAACGAAAAATCGAATCTCGCTGTATTCTCGCATTAATTGAGCGAATTGAATACTCGTTTTCTAAATCCCAGAATGGACACAAGAAGTCGAGTACTTGTATTAATATATTTCTATGCAATGCATTACACGATTGATGCACGTTTGAGAAAAGCATGTAACTTGGCGCCCTGGCTAAATCTACTGGTGCGTCCTTCTCTTGCTTCCAATAAGAAAACGTAGGCGAACCCGCAATAAAGGCCTTGTGACGTTGCGTACTGACTGGGCGACTTCCAGCTGAATTATTGCGATGGCAAGACTTGCGTCGCGAGAGAGTACCAGCGGTAGAAACAGTCTTTAAAGACACACTCTCTCCTTGGTCACAAGAATTGCTAATTAATACTGGAATGGGCATTTTTGTCAGATGATCACTACTCCAAGACAAGAGCGCCACCATAGGCCTTTTTTGTCTCATCACTATCCCTGCCTGAGACCACTTTGCCTGTTGCATCTTCAATGATTCCAAGAAGTGCGATAGCTCTTTGTTGAATAAACGATTCAAAGCTATCTGTCCGTAACTCGATGGTAGGAATTGCATGTGAGCCTAAAAAATCGTCGAGGGCTTGAACAGAAACATGCTTATGCTGAACGATTCGCAAGAGGTAAGAGCTTGGAGCCTCGCAACCGATAAAACGATTTGTTCCAGCAGCCAAAGGTGCCTTGTTCACAATACTGTTCCATTTCTCCCGAGGAAGATTTGATCTTTCACAATAGGCTTTGGGAAATATATGATGGATATCAATAGCATTACTAAAATAGGTCGCGATATCGATACTTGTACCGCTAATTAAATCTTTGCTGCCTTTTTTCATTAATAACGCAGATAGTCCTTTATACGCTGCGGCAAGTCGAGATTGCAGGGATAATAGACGAGTCGGTGCGAAGTTAGCATCACGAATGGTCCTCGGCTCATTACTGCCATTTACCCATGTAATCACATCAGGTAAGTCCATCCCGAAACGGGTTTCATTCGCACCACCATAAAGTTCGCCGAATACACCGTTCCAGTACCATCGGAGGACCTTGAGCCTTACTTCGTGTTCGTTGATCCGTTCGGAGAGGTGGGCGCAGATAGCGGCGAAAGGTATTAGCTGAGTAGCATAGGGAAGCATTTTATCATCGTAGATTCGTTCTTCTGCTAGTAACTCAGCGGCTTTTTTGAAACCATCCTCTATTGTACATTCGTAGCGCTCATAATCGGAAAGTTCGAGCCGGAGTACATCGGCGCGTTTGCATGAAACAGTGGACCGGGTAACGAGCGAGCGCTGGAAGCTGGCATAGAGAGTGACAGCGGTGAGAAAGGCAGTGCCATCGACGGCTTCAAGAACCTGGTGGCGCTCCATGAAGCGATCTTGGCGGGCTTTCCAATTATCGCGCAGATTAAACTCACTGGCTGCAAAGGTTGCGGTCATTAATTCAAATACAGTGAGTGTCACACCCCCAGTGTTTACCTTTTCAAAAACTTGACAAACCGCCTCGCGAGGAGTGTCTCGCGTGAGTTCGATAGCAGGGACCTTGAATTGCTGGAAACGAAGCCAAATCTCTTGTTCGAAACGCATGAGGAACATCATCTGGTCGCCAGCGTTCGAATAATGTGTTGAATAGCCAAGTTTCCAGGCCATGAAACCTTCAACATCGAATATCAACGAAATAGGGAAGAGTCGCTTTTCATATTGCAAGGCCTCAGTGCTAATATCTAGTTCAATGACTCGCCCAAAGTCGGAAACTACTTTTCGAGTTTCCGGAACTGATAGGATGGCTTCTTCTCGATCCGCCTCGGGATCAAGACATTTAGCCATATCGAGAAAATAGTAGCGGAGGATTTCGGAGCCTTTTTCGGTTCTAGTATTCACCGGATTTCCACTGCGAAGGGCAAGATACATGGAGGTTAACCGTTGCTGTCCATCAAGCACTAGCGTCTTTGGCTGTGGAGGGGGTGCTAGGGTGACGCCTTCGAACAGACGTGGTTTGAATGGGACTCCGCCCGCTTCAAGGAACATGACCGCGCCGATTGGATAAGAGAGTGATAGACTGGCAATCAGGGATTTTATATGAAAATCATCCCATACCCAGCCTCGTTGAAAATCAGGAAGTTGGGTTTCACCCTTGGCAATTGCATCAAGAACATCTTTTAGGGCAGGTTCGGCAGTTCGAAAACTCATATAATACCTCGTACCAAAGAGCATAGGATGAACCCGAAGATCACGACTTTTTCCCTTTCTTAACTCCCCTTGCAGAAAGTGTGGCTTTAGCAAAGTCCGAATTGCTTTCAGGAAAAAAAGCGGCGAGGTCTTTGAGGGCAGCGTGCTTGGAATCAGGGTTGATAAAGATATCGATGTGATCCATGGCTCGGGTAATTGCGACATAGAGAAGATCCCGATGGATTTTATCTGAAGTCGTTGAATCGAGACCAAAGCCGATGAAGGGCAAGGTGGGGAGGAAAAGAAAAACGACTGGTGCGTCAAGTCCTTTTGCTGAATGCATTGTCGTTACACGGATGATCCCATTCTCGGAGAAGTCGAAATCGCTATCTCGCGGCTCCTTAACCATGTGCCCGGCCGCGACGAGCCGGGTTTTTATTGCTGCAATATCATCATTCCGAGGCGCTATAACAAATAGGTTTTCTGCTTCGTACTGATGTTCTCGAAGAAAATATTCTATGCGCCGCAGAAGCATTGAATATAGGGCTTCACGGTCGGCAGAGACAAAGAGCTCTGGATCATCGCCGGGACGATCGGAGTCCGGCTCATATTCGGGATCACGGCCAGTGATCGTGGCTCGAAAACGTTCGGCGAGTTGAAGTATTGGATAGCTATTGCGAAAGTTCCGCCCAAGGCTGCGTGATCGTCCGACGATGTTGATTCCAGCACGAGAGAAAGAAAAGCCAGGGCGGTAGATAGCCTGATCCTCATCTCCGGCCATGATCAAACATTTACGAGAACAATTTTTGAGAATCATCAACTCGGCAGCTGAGAGGTCTTGGACCTCATCGATAAAGATGTAGTCGATCTTCGGGAAATCAGAACGAGCCTTCAGTGATGGGAGTTCCTGAAGCATTCGTTTCGTAGCATAACCTTTAAGAAGGAGACCGCTTTGTTCCATTTCTTTCTCGATCGCCTCAAGCGATGCCCAGACCGGTAGCCGGTCTTCTTTGGAAAGTGATTTGCGCATGCCTTTTCGTTCTATACCATCTTCGAGGTACTCCTTCTTCGTAATATTACCAGCATAGATGAAGCGTTCGAGTTCGGAAGCAAAGTCATCTGCCTCTAGACTGCTGGTATTATATCGCTTGGCGAGATCAGCCGCGTACTTAGTATTGTTGTCATAGTCGACTCGATATCGACCATCGACGAGGTTGAGTATAGAATCAAAGAAGCTGTCGGCCGTCTGGATTCGATGTGCACCTTTACCTTCAGAGGCGATCCTGGAAAGGTATTCGTCGTATTTCACTAGCGTGCGAGTGAAGGTGAGTAGCACCGTCTCCCCATCTCCAGTTTCCAATTCGAGTTTGTCGGACCCGCGCGCTTTTTCAATGGCCTTGATGAGGACAAGTGTCTTACCGGTTCCTGCCGGGCCTTTCACAAGGAAGTCAGCATCCGATCCCAGCTTTATTCGATCAAGTATTTCGCGTTGCTCCGTGGTGAGCTTCAAGATGAAGCGCTCGTATTCCTTTCGCGAACGAGACAGGCCGAGAAGACGGCGCTGACGAGAGAGGTAGTCTTCCGCGTCCCGTTTTGATTCGATCTCTTTCGTGAGACTCCGAAGCATAGATTCGGCTTCGAATCGCTCCTTCCTAACGGAGTCATATCGACTATCCAGTTCCTGATTTGTCGCCTTGAGTTTAATGATTTCGGCATCGTAGGCAAGAATCTTTGCCTCGAGGGCGGCAGATTCGCTACGCTCGGTACGGAGTGCCTCGACTTCCGTCATGATAGATGAAAGGCTTTTCTCCGCGCTATTGGCCTTGTAACCAATCAGTGCGATTTCTTTGAGAAGATCGGCTTTGCTCCGGGAATCCTGCAAGGAATCCCGGCTTGACCGGAGCTTGGCGAGAGCCAGCGATGAAGTTCGCTTTTCTAGGGCAAGAAAGTTATATAGATTTTCGATGGCGGATATTGAGTCCATTGGTGTGAGGCTTTTAAAGCGATGACGGACAGCGTTCGTGAGATCATGCTGGATGCAGATTGTGGAAAGACAGTCACAACCACGTCTCAAGTACCGTCCTTCGGGATCCTTCATCTCTCGGTAGCGATCTATGAACGTAGACAATATCTCGTGACTCTGATAATCGTCAGGATCGAATGTCTCGCGAAGATAGCCTTCAATGAGGGAATGAACTGCGAGAACGAAAAAGCCGTGATCAAAGTCCGCAAGCGTCGCGAGGCGCTCGAGACGTGCCTCGAGATATTCAGAAGATGGCGGTGACACCCGATTTGGATCGCTCATAGCTCGATCCGGTATTCATTCGCCGTAGGCTTGAGCCAATCAACAGTATCGTCACGTATCGCGCGGTAGTCGATTCCCAGGGCCCTGAAGTATTTATACCCGCACACGATCTTCCGTGCCTCGCTCGAGAAGCGGAGCTTTAGAATGTCCTCATTGCCCTTGGTCTCGCGAACGATCCATGCCTTGCCGGAATTGGTATCAACATATATGCCCCAGTCGGGATTATAGTTGCCGCCGATCATCTTCGGGAGTTGGATCTTGAAGGTTCCAGGGAACTTGAAGTATTGGCTGACCGGCGAAATGGAGGATTCTAGGCAATTACGCACGAAGCGCTGCTCTACGCCGGAGTCGGTCTGGATGGCTTCATAGAGACTTCGCTCTCCGACGGGAATCAGTTCGCTTGGGACAGCCTTGGCTGGATCGGGGAAGGCTGCCTCGAGGGCTTCATAGAAGACCGTCGCGGTAGGGGGGATCTTGGTGGGCCCGTAGGTGTCATGCTGGTTGTCAGCGGCAAGCTCGAGCTGCCTTGGGTGCTCGCCCGTGGGACTGGCCTTCGGACTGCTGTTACCGGAAGAGGGGAGTCCCTTTACGAACTGGATGTTGTTCGCCACGAAGTCGCCCACGACATCCAATAGTGCTTTCGCGAAGCGATCGATAAAGCCCTCCGGGTTGAGGAAGATTCGCGCCTTCTTATCCTTGGGGAAGCGTTTCCAGATCGCGAAGACCGTGGCCCTAGTGAGGCCGGTAGCGCGGGCAACGCGCTCAATGACGTTCGGAAGGGGGAAGCGCTCTTCCTTGGTCTCGATCTCTCGGAGGGTTCCTTCCGCCGCAATCGTCTCCTCGAGAGTCTGAACGCAACCAGCCGAGATAGAGGTCTGGTTTGCGAAGATGGCCTCGGCGTCATCGCCCTTGCCTTCGATACGGTCGAGGATAAGGGGCTCGAGGAAGGGGTATTTCCCCCCGAGCTTCGCCGAGAGGCTATCGCCCGGAACGAGGAGCACTTCTGCCTCGGGAACGAGGCTGCGATCGAGGGTATCGACTACCTTGATCTCAAAGCGGGCGACAGAGCCTTCGGTTCCCATGAAGGTACGTGGGAAGGTCTCGAGGAAGCGGAGCTCGATTCGGACAAAACCAAAGCCGCCCTTGCGAAGCTCGATACGGGGCAGGGGCAGCTCGAAGGTGGAACGAATGCGCTCCAAGGCCAGGTCGATGAACTCTTCGCTCGAGAACTTGATCTCGTAGTGGGCGGGAGTGGCGAGGAGGGAAGTGAAGCGCCTGAACTCGGGCGAGTCGAAAACCTTGGCGTTGCGGCTGACGGGGCTTCGATGAGCATTGGCGACGGGTATTCGATCGGTCTGGCCATCGGCTTCGTAGTCCTCCTGGAGGGCACGGGCGAAACTCGCGTAGCTTTCGGCGGCGACAACGGTAAGAACGTTCGCATAGCCATCCATTACCCGATTGCCATCTTGATCGACGGGAAGGCGAAGGCCGCGGCCGATCTCCTGGCGCTTCCGGGTCTCTGCCCGAGCCTCGTTGAGGGAGCAGATCTGGAAGACATTGGGATTGTCCCAGCCTTCGCGAAGCGCCGAATGGGCGAAGATGAAGGCGCGGGGCTCCTCGAGGGCAAGGAGGCGTTCCTTGTCGCGCATGATGAGATCGTAGGCTTCCTTTTCGGCTTCCTTCTGGTCGGCTGTTCCGCCGATCTCATCGAGGAAGACTTCGGTCTCTCCCTCACCTCGCTTTTTTTTCTTGACAGAAGCGAAGTAGTGGATGCGGAGGTCTTCAGGCTTGTAGCCCTTCAAGGTATCGGATTTTCGAATCGCCTTTGCCATCTCATCGTCGAAGATCTGGCGGATATAGCCGTCCTTCTCGTTGAGGAAGTGGCTGACGCGATCGACGAAGAAAAGGGACAGCACCTTGATGCCCCTGGCGCGCAGTTCCTCCTGCCGCCTCAAGTGAGTGGATATAGTCTCCTTGATCTGGGCGCGGACAAGGTCCTGGCGGTCGGAGCCGGCGACAATCTCGTCTACCGAGAGAATGCTGCCGTCGGAGAGTTCGAGTACGCCGTTGGCGAAGTCGATGTTATGGACGATCATGCCGCGATAGGCTTTGTTGCCGGTGCGCTCGGCGAGGTCATGATCCTGCTTGACCGTGATCTCTCCCGGCTCGAGACGGCCGTTCTTCTCTTTGGTGGCCTGGACGACGGCACTCTGTTTAGTGCGATCGACGCGGAGAAGGCGAAGCTGGTTCTTCTTGGCGGTTCCTTCGAGGGAGAAGCCGGCGACGACCACCTTCTTGACCAGGTCGCGCCTAAAGGCCTCGAAAGGAGAAAGCCGATAGACGGGATTGGGGTTTTCCTTGTGGGTCGCGCTATAACGAAGGCTCACCAAGGGATTGAGACGGCGGAGCGCGGCCTTAGCGGTCTCCGTGCCGTAGTTCTGAGGCTCGTCAAGGATCAGGACCGGACGGGTCTTGGAGAGGTACTCGATGGGCAGGAGTTCACCGGGAAGCTTGTTACCCGCCTCCTTATAAATCACATTGGAGACACGGTTGAAAGCAGCCAGCGTCGTCACCAGAATGATGGGTCTGAAGGAGGAGGCAAAGGACCTGAGCTCCGATACCCGCGCCCCATCGTATTCAACAAGGGGAGGACGTTCGTTGCCGAACATCGAGGCGAAGTGTTCCTTGACGAGGGAGTGAGTCTTTACGACGCCCTCGAAGATGGCGATCGACGGTACTACGATGACGAATTTGGTGAATCCACAACGCTTGTAAAGCTCATACATGGTGCGAAAGTAGACGTAGGTCTTTCCCGTCCCGGTCTCCATCTCGACCGTGAATGAGGGGTAGGAAATCGTGCTGGAGTTGTCGAGGCCTTCGATCTCGAGGGGAAGTCCTGTATCGAACTCGAGCCCGGCGTTGAGAGGGGCTCGAGGATCCATGGCTCGGGCACGCCTTTGGACGGTCCGCAGGTTGGATAGGAGGATGCCCTGGTCGAGAAGCTCACCCGGAGCGAGATTGGGGATGATAGCCTCGTCGAAGGAGAAGTCAGGCTTTTCGGAGACAAGGCCATCGAAAAGGTCGCAGACCGCCGCCACGGAATCGACCTGGTGTTCGAGGTTGGCATCAAAGCGGAAGACCGGCTTGCTCATGTGCTGAACCTAGATCGTCGCCAGGCGACAAAGTTCTCGGATGCGAAGCTTGGCCTCGTCGGTCAGGGCTTCATCCAAGCAGATGAAGACATCCTCGGTGGCGATGCCAAGCTTCTCGAAGGTTCGAACCGTCAGGCTGCGGCTGAAACCCGTGTCGAGGCAGATGAAGAGACGATGGCTTGAGGCGCTCGATCCCACCCGCGTGACGACCAAGGCGCCCTCCTCGAGCCGGTCGATGGTCGAGTCGAGGGGAAAGCCCTCACGTAGCATGATCTCGGCAACGAGATCCTCCTCCTTGGCTTTGTCATCTGTCTCGGCAAGGTGGAGGGAGAGCTGCTTTTCGTACTCGTCGAGGCTGGATCCTGCAAAGTCGCGCCAGTCCTTGAAGCCAGTCTTCGAGAGCTTGTAGACACGGAACCCTCTGTCGCGATCGGATAGTTTGCCTTTCTCATCATTGATTTTTTTAATGACGCGCCTAACTCGTTCCTTAGTGATTTCGGCGACGGTTTCGTAGCCCGCCTTGCGCGCCTCTGAACCATCGGGCGTAGTCTCGGGCATCTGGACAAGGATGAATTGACGATTGCCTCCATCATCCTCGTTGATCTCAATGACTGACTGTGCCGTTGTACCTGATCCGGCAAAGAAATCGAGGATTATTGCATTGCGAGATGAACCAATTGTTATTGCCTTCTTAATAAGTTCTACTGGCTTGGGAAAATCAAAGACACTATCTCCAATGAGTTGCCCCGTTTCATTGGATGCCTTCTTGTTTCCATCAATATCGTTCCAAAGGCTCGATGGCTGTCTTGTTCTTCCTTCAAGGTAGAATTTCAGATAAGGTTTCCATTCGTGAGTCTCATCTTTGCTTGTTGATTTTTTCCATTCAATCCTCCCTTCATTGTCATATTGTTCATAGGTATCCTTCGAACATCGCCAACGACTCTGGTAGCCGCTTGGTCCTATCGGGAATACTTTCGTACCCTCAGGACTAGTGAGAGAGTAGTACATATTGGGACGATCTTCTCTTCTGTCTTCTCCGCCTGTTTTGCGAAGCGGTCGGGTTAAGTATCTACCGCCAGAATCATTTTGATCGTATATTTTCTCGTTTTCTTCAGTCATTGCCAGGCCGCCGAATGCAAATATGTCGCATTTGGAATACGCTAGAATATAATCAAGTTCATTTGTTAGGCTCTCTGTGCCTTGACCTGTGGGCGTTCCAGTTGCTCTGCTGATTATGCCTCTGAAGTTCTCTTCTCCGAATACCTCGTCTAGTATATTCCTGAGATTGGATAATTCAATGCTGCTAATGCTTATAAATATGATGCCGTCATCAGATAAAAGTTCTCTTGCAAGAGCCAGTCTAGGATACATCATGCTAAGCCAATTGGAATGATAGCGACCAGAGCTCTTGCGATTAGTTTGGAGAGCAGTGCCATCCTCAGCACGTAGTCCCGAACGTTTTTCATATTCCAGCGGCGATTCAGCAAACTTGTCATCATAGACAAAGTCATTGCCTGTATTATAGGGCGGATCGATATAGATCATTTTAACCCGGCCCCTATAGGCCTTTGAGAGCAGGCGAAGCACCTCCAGATTCTCACCCTCGATGATGAGATTCTTGGTGGTCTTTTCATTGACACCTTCCTTAGGGGCACGATGAAGGGCCATTTTGGAAGGCTTGAAGGCGCGAGCGCGGGCTTCGCGCTTGCCTGGCCAGAAGAGGCCATAGCGCTCGGCGCCCTCTTCGAGGTTCTGCTCGCCGACGAGTTCCCGAAGCTTGTCGGGATCGAGGCGACCTTCGGTGAAGCACTCGGGCATGGTTTCTTTGAGAATGCGAAGGCGATCCTCGAGGGCGGGAGACTCCGGTTTGATGCGTCGTTCTTCGTTCATTTAGCTATTCTCCCTCGGTAGGTCGTCTTCACTGTGAGCCTCGGCGGCATAACGGTACTCTTCGTCTTCTTCATGATTCTCCGCGAGACGGAAGTATTCGAGAACGTTATCTTTCTTGACCCGTTTCCCATCCAGGCGCCAGGTTCGGTAGGAGGAGCAGGAGAAGCGGACATCGCAGTTCTGGCAGACCTTTTCGCCAAAGCTGCGTCCGCGTCCAGCATAGGCCTCATCGAGGCGATCAGGTGGAGGCGGTGAAAAGTCACCGTCCTCGATGCAGTCGACGACGCGCCCGAAATCGGCGATGGTGGCATCGCGTGACTCTCGGGAAAAGGGAAGCGGAATGAGGGGCTCCCATGACGAGAGTTCCCTAGCGATGGCAGCGGAATCTCCCGCATTCATGGCGTCCTTGAGGCGTGTGGGAAGGCTCGTTGATATGATGCCCGTGCCGTCGATCCTCTGGCCTTTGAGTTCCTCATAGATCGTCGCGTAGACATCGAGCTGAGCAGCGTAGTCGTCAGGATGGGCGCGGATGTACTCGGGTTCGTGGGTCTTGAGATCGTACATCATCGTGCCCGAGGTGGTGGCGATGATATCGACGACACCCTCGAGGTTGTAGCGCCGACCCTTGGGGCTCGAGCGATTTGGGAGGATAAGCCTAACCTCGGTTTCCCTTACGCTTTCAGCCGTGGCCTTGAGCTTGCGCCAGTACAGGAGTACCTGCCTGAAGGCTTCCCGCCTGGCGAATGCGTTGGCGCGAACGCCGGTTTCCTCTTCCGCGCGATCGAGCTCATCCTCGAAGGCCTCGGCGATGAAGGCTTCCATCTCATCATTGGGAAGGGCTTCGGCGTCGATGCGAAGGCTAGAATCAGGCATTGGAGGCCTCGCGTTTCTCGATCAGTTTTCTATGAAGGTCCTCGATGGTACGGTGAACAAGTATTCCGAAGACGGCGTTTTGCGTGCGCGAGGCGGAAAAGCCGTACTTGCGGAAGGCCATATAGCGGCGCGGGCACTGGCCATAGAAAGTATAATCCCCGGAATAGGAGTAGTTCCGTGGAAGATCGTCTCCCGGAGCCTTGGCGATGGGGATTGAATCCATCGAGAGGCCTGCGAGGTCGGCAGTACTGCCAAGGAGTGGCTCAGTCTGCTTACCCACGTATTTGGGTGAGCGTGGGATGACGAGAAGGTTCTCCGCTCGGGAAAACGCGACATAGAAACGACGGGCCTCGTCGAAGTCGGCACGCCGATCCTTTGGCTCGCGTTCAGCAGTCAAGAAGGGCTCGATCAGTTCTTCGCAGATTCGTGGGCGCGCGCGGCGAACGGTATTGGGGACGAAGACCACGGGAAACTCAAGTCCCTTCGACTGGTGGATCGTAAGGAAGGGAACACGCCCACGGGGGAAGGGATCGTCAGGGTCCTCGTATTCGCTCTGGCCAAGCTTCCAGAGGATGGAAAGGTAGGAACCAAAGAAGAGGCGCTCAAGCCCTCCATCGGCGAGCTTAGGGCCGATGAGTTCTCCATATTCATCACAATACCTGGCGATATAGCCGCTCACGAGGGATAGATTGCAGATGGGACCCTCGTCGACTGCGCCTGCGATGCCTTCGGCGAGATCGAAGGCCTCCTTTAAGGGCTTGAATGCTGTAAGGCGGTAGAAATGGTCGAGGAGGCTCCAGTCGAGACCCGCAGCCCTGGTGAGGACATAGTCGAGTTTATAGGGCTTGCCATCGGCCATCGCCTTATCGGCGAGGGTATCGAAGTAGCGAGAGAGGATACTGCGCTTCGCCTTTGACGAGATGCCCGGCGTGGCGGAGAGGATGGCCTTCATGGAGTGGCGGTCATAGGGCTGATCAAGACTCCATCCTCGTTGGGCGACGAGGGCCACGAGCGTCGCATAGTCCTTCGCCGACTGCTCGAGCTCCTTTCTTCGATCTTCGATGAAGAGATCGAGGGCAGGTTCGTTCTCGATTGCCTTGGTGGCGGCGGCTTCGGCGTCGTGGGTCCATTCCTTGTACGCCTCATTCATGAACCCGGACCGCCCGAAGCCGATGGTCTTTCCGATGAGGCCAAAGGTAACGAGGGCCTCCTCTGTATTCAGGAAGGAGCCGGCACGAGGGGCGTAGGCCTTGATGCCGCGTGCCTCGAGGGCCGCGATATAGGCCTTGGGCGCGGTGCTCGTAACGCTCGGAAAGAGAAAGGCGATACGATTGGGGTCATCGACCTTGCCCGAGGCAATGAGCTTTTCGACCAAGAGGGCGGCCTCATCAGCGGCCTCTTCTAGGGGCCTGCGCGAACTCGTAAAGACGGCTGGTCCATCATTCCCGCGATGCGCCTGGATTTCCTTGGCAACACGGTAGGGAGGCGCATCGCCGGCAGCTTCCCAGTTTTCAGCGACGATCGCACGTCCATAGAAGGCGACGATGTCGCCTCTTGAACGATAGTTCCGGACGACGGGAATGGATTCGGTTCCAATTCCCCAGCGTTCTCGAACTCGATCGGGGAAGCGAACAAAGTTCTCGACCGTGGCTCCTCGGAATCGGTACAGAGCCTGGTCATCATCGCCGACAACGCAGATGTTCTTCTTGCCCGCGGCGAGTGCGAATACCAAGCGCTCTTGGACGGCGTTCGTATCCTGGTATTCATCGATGATCACTTCGTCGAAGACCGAGCCACCTTCGGGACAGCCGATGACGGCAGCAAGGGCCTCGCTCTGCACGAGGGAGAGATCGACCTTACGAACCGATTGGAGGCTTCGAAGGTAGACCGCATAGAGATCGAGGAGAAGCCGGATTCCTTCGTGGTAGGTCGAAAGGCCGAGAGCTTCAGCCTTTGATTGCCAATCTTCGAGGATGGGAGCTTCTTCCGAAACGCGATTGAAGAAGTCGACGAGCTGATTCGTTGCATCGAAGCGACTCGCATACTTCGGTTCACGGACAAAACAGGATTGGACGCGCAGGTAGAAGTCGTTGGGGTCAGTTAGGTCGAGCTGATCCTGGGCAAAGGCGAGGAGGGCTCGGTTGCCGTCTCCTCGGTAGAGGTAGAGAAACTGGGAAAGCTGATCCAAAAGCACGGGCGGCCTCGGCCTAGTTCCCGAGACGAGGAAGCGACGGTCGGCGAGGATCCGATTCGAAAGTGAGTGCAGCGTGCCGACATAGAGTTCGGTCGTATCGAAGGGCCGATCGAGCTCTTCCTGGGCGAGGACGAGGAGCGAGAAGAGACCGCTTTCGAGCTGTCTGGCAGCCTTCTCGGTGAAGGTCGAAAGGAAGATCTTGGCGGGGTCGACGCCGCGATAGACGATTAGGTTGAAGACCCGCCAGAGGAGGACTCGAGTCTTTCCTGAGCCAGGGCCTGCAGGAAGATAGAGTGGACCATTTTCGTGGAGAATCGCTTTCCGTTGGGCCTCGTTGGGCTTGAAGCGGCCTAGATTCATGAAGTAGTCGATGTTTTTCATACTCGCTCTATCACCCACCTGTATGTTGAAATCACTTTCCCTACTTTCCGAGTAGTAATCATCTTGCTACTGCTTTAGGAGCAAGACCCCGCTAGCTGGCATTATGAGCTTCCCCATATCGATTAGTTTCTCACAATGGGACTTGAAATGGGCGATGCCAAGATTCGAAGGCAAGGCCTTGCCGTTCTCCCAGCGATTAATAGTCGCGAAGCTAACGCCAAACTCGTGCGCCATGGCCTCTTGGCTAAGCCCGAGCTGTATCCTGATATCATGGATCAGTATGCTGAAATCAGGTTTTTGCACCTGCGTGGACCCCCTTCGCGAGGGTTCTGATTATAGCATCTGCTATAGAGGATGCAAGTCCTTTTTGAAAACATGAAAGGGTATCCGTAGAAGTGCAGCTTCTTGCGGAAATAGAAAAGCCCCGATAGCTGGTATGCTTCGGGGCGGCTACTTAAGGCAATAATATGACCTATGTTGCTTTTGCAAAGCGACTTAATAAGGGCAGATACACGTTGCTGGTCAATATACCGTCTATTTCAGTCCGTAGAACCTATACACACCCATGGTTTCTCCCTCAAACCCAGGCTTGGCAGGATCGACCGGCGAAGCAAGGTAGAGACGAAAATCATTTCGGAGTGCAGCTGTGATCTCCGGCCATTGCGGCAGCTGGATAGTTTTCATGACCAGTGCCTTCGTGTTGGAGAAGTCTTGCCACTTGTATTGCGGATCAAAGACAATCCGCCCTCCCGTGAGGTTGCCAGATATGGAGAGCGTCCGAAGTCCTTCCTCGACGGCGACAAGGAATCGTGTCGATTTTATCGCAGTGCGCGATAGAAGCAGCTGGATGTCTTGCGGGACGACGGGGTTGGCGAGGAAGGACATAAACCAGAGATAGGCAGCCGTGGCAGCATCGGCTTGGAGTTGAAGCGGAAGGTAGGCTGCTTCGCCCTCGATGATTGGCCGGTACTTCGATGGCCGCTTCGGGTCGATTTGAATACCTTGAACCGTGAGCCAGATGCCCTTGTCGGTCGGATTAAGCCCGATATCGATGTCGGTCGAGAGGGCATAGTCGCTCGATATCCGGTCGAACTCTTTCGCGAGTGCTGCGTAGTCGAAGAAGGGCTGATACTGATCCTTGAGCAGGTTGGTGAACTTTAGTACATGTCCGTTCCCGATTGGATAGCTGGTAACACGTTGTGCGATAGCAGTGCTAGCGAAAGTAGCCGCGAGGGCGAGGACGATAATGATGCGCTTCATGATTCCTCCAGTCCGGTCTTAATAAAATGAGACTACGCCCCATCCATGCCGGATCCTGGCACTGATGGCGTGCATGTCTATCAATAGACTGGAGACAAGCGGAAATGTACTCGTTGTGACGCTGCCCGTGAGTCCTGTTTCCTGAGCGGCGAGAACCGGCCCCTTCTGTCGGTGAGCCCTGGGCTTCCTCTATTCTGCCCTTCCTCTCGCAATGGGAAGCGATGGATGAATTCAGTGAATCAGCGAAGTGCTATTAGGTACTGGTACAACCTCACCATGGCGAGCGTGTCGAGGCCGCAGTAGCGCTTCAGGGCCTCAGATAGGCTTGCCTTCCGTACGGGATCCTCTGTCAAGATCAGCTCGGACCAGGCGACCTGGGCGTCCTCGCCGTTGTGCACGTCGAGGACCTTGTAGGAAAGCTTGGGGCAGATGACGGGCAGGACGGCCTTGATCGAGTTCGATCCCTTGAAGGCGGGGTCGATGTAGTGCTTGCGGAACACGTCGAGGAGGTCGGCGAAGCGATCCTGCATGCTTCCGAGTGCCGGCCTGAGTTCGGGGAGAAACTCGGCGAGCTGGCCGATGACGCGCTTCTCGAAGGACGCGTTGTACGCGATGATCGAGCCCTCGCTTCCGATCTGCTCGAGCAGCTCTCGCGCTATCGCTGGCCTGGGATCGCTTGAGTCTTCGTGGAGGAAGCCTTCCGCTTTGACGACGCTTCCGTCTTCATTGAGGATGTGCAGGGAGAACTGGAAGGGTATGGAGCCGAAGGGGCCGAGCCCCGGGAGTCTCGGGATGGCAGGAGCGTCGGTCTCGAAGTCGAGGAAGTAGAGGGGGAAGCGTAGCCCTCCAAGCCAGCCGCGGATTGCATCTAGGGCGATCTCCTTGCGGCCTTCGCGGTAGAGTTTGAGGAAGCGCTCGCCCTGGGAACCGAGCGTGGCGTCAGGGGGGATGTCGTCGAGGGCGAGGACGCCCCGTTCGATGAGCTCATCGCGCTTGTCGGCACCAAGGTGGGGGATGTCAAAAACCGAGGGGCTGGGGAGCTTCCAGAGCTTGCTGCAATAATCGAAGAAGCCGCAGTCGTAGGGATTCGTGCAACGCGAGCCAAGGCGGACGCTCGGTTCATCCTCCATGATGAGTGTGGCTTTTAAGGCGGCGATTGTTCCAGGAACCTCGGGCAGATAGGCGCGAACCTCCACGCTCAAGTCGGCTGTCGTGAAGAGTTCCGAGAGATCCGGATAGCGGCAGGCGCTATTGAGATGCATGAGGCAGGCCTTGCGGATGCGCAAGCCGGAGCCTTCGTAGACAAAGGTCTGTACCGTGAGATCGAGGACATGGACGGCCTTGGTGCCGGTGTTGGACTTCACTTCGATGACATCGAAGCTGCCATCAGCGTTCCTGACCATGATGTCCGCCCGCGAGATCGTATCCGCGTGGAAGAAGCAGGGTTCGAAGAGGACCTTCGCACCGTCCTCAAGTGCCTTCTTCGTGGCCACCACGGCGTCCCGCCAGCGAAGGGGATCTTCCTCGATGAGGATGCCGCCAGGGAAGCGTTCCCGAGCGAGTCGGCCTACCTCATGTCCTGCGGAGAACACCCGTTCCTGGGCCGGCGACACTGGCGGCATGAGATCGCGCCGGTGGCTTTCGAGCCAGAGCCGCTTGGGACACTGGGTGCCGACTAGGTACTTCGACTTCGATAGTGTGACGCTCATGGCTTGGCCTCGTACTGCGAGCTGGCGCGGGTAAATTCGTCTCGTGCGCGCTCTCGGAGTTCCAGTGGTGTGAGTATCTCGGCACCGGCGCCGAAGGACAAAATCCAGCGCATGAGGTCATCCCGTCCCGAGGTCGTGATGGTCATGGTCAGAGAGCCATCGGGATGCTCCTCGAAGGAGACCTCCCCTCCATAACGGCGTTCCCTCACATAGGGAGCATCTTTTGCCGAAAAGCGGATGACAGCGGTGATCGGATCGTCGAAGGTGAGATCGAAGGCCGAGTCGAGGAGGGCCTCGGCGTCGAAGCCTTCGGGGTAGGAGAAGCCCTTGTCGCTGAGCTCGATGGATCCGATGCGGTCTAGGGCGATGATGCGGATGCTGTCGTGCCTGGGGATGCGTATGAAGAGGTACAAGCCTCCCCGATGTTGGACGAGCTTGAGGGGCTGGATAGTGTAGCTCTTGGCCTCTCGTTGCGAGGGGGCGCGGTAGGTGAGGATGCATTCGAGCCTTTGCTCGAGGGCATCGAAGACCGAGTCAAGGAGGTGCTCCTTGCCCGCGTAGGACTTCATCGCCCCGGGCGAGGCGGCGAAGAGGGAGTCGAGGCGGGCATCGGCGGTTGGGGAGACGATGTTCTTCGGAAGGAGGATACCTAACTTGTCTCGGAGGGATGCGAGGTCCGCCGCGATCTCGGAATCCCTGAATACCTCGTCGCGCCCGAGCAGGAAGTAGAGGAGCGTGGCCTCCTGGAGGCTCAGGGAGAGACGCGGGAGGGTGACATTCGAAAGCCGTGTCACGAAGCGGTCCATGAGCCAATAGCGGGTCTTGCCGCCGAACTCCGAGCGGTCGTCCTCGATGGGGAAGTTGAGCTCCTCTCGCATCGTCTTGATCATGCGGAAGACCGACCGGCGAGAGAGCTCGAGCTCGGAGCAGAGCGCCTCGACCGTCGTCCCTCCCGAGGCGGCGAGGAGGTCGATGGCCCTGATGAGCTTTATGAGATTCGTGTTGAACATGGCTAGAGAATACGACATGAGCCCTCCTCCCGCAACGCTTCCGGACCTGGAAAGCTTGGCCTCCAAGGGTGCCGAAGCCTGGCGCGGATAGAGATACGGCCCGCGTTGTTGGCGCGGGCCGTAGTGCGGTTCTCAATCCTCGTCGGGAAGAAGGACCGTCAGGACCGGCTCACCCTCATCCCCAGGGCCGGCGATAGAGACCAGCTCGATTGGGATTGGACTGGAACCCCGGCTCATCAGGAAGTACACCGAGAACCTCAAGAAGCTCTCATCCTTCGCCTGGCCGATGGCGTACTTGAGGACATTCAGGAGATCCCAAGCCCTTCCTGTAAGGCTCTGTCCGTCGGAGGCGAGTTCCAGGGAAGGGACGAGATATTCATAGTAGAGTCTCGAGGTCACTGCCAGCGGCCACCGGAAGCCCGCCTCGCGGGCGAGCTCGGACAGGTCGATGAGAACACCGTCGGAGAGCGCCTGCTTTCTCGAGTACACATGGACATAGGCATTTTCCATCAGGCTACCTCGGCGCGGTGCGCGAACGAGGGCTTTACCTCAAGATGCTCGGCGATGACCCACAACCGGAAGGTATCCATAGTCGCCGAGGACTCGAGATCCTGGCCGAGGCGGCCGACCACCCGAATCGAAGAGCCCTTGTCGAGGAGCTCGTTGGCGCGGAGCGCGAGCCTCCCGTAGGCGACGATTGGAACGGCTGGCGTTTCGTCGCCTGAGCCGATAGCGAAGGTGCAGCGTTCGAGGCTGTCGGAAACGGTAGAGAGCTTCGGGCATTCAAGGATCTCTCCCTCTATGAGTATGCTGTTCAGGTTCTTCATGAATTGCTCCTTTAGGCACGCGCCTTGATCCAGAGTTCATCGCTGCCGAGGGCGGCATCCACACCCGGCACTGCTTCCCCACGCTCGAACACGAGCTTCTTGAGCTCGGTCTTGCTGAGGTCCTTCTTCGTGATCACCGCTTCGATGGCGTGCTCCTCGCACCAGGCCAGGGCTGCCTCGCGATCGATCAGCTCGAGACGGTCGGGGCGGCGGCGCAAGCCAGCGGCGCCCGAAGGCAGGGAGAGTGTGCGTGAGCGACGCTGGAGGGCGAGCTCGGCTTCCACGTAGGGCCGGAGCAGGCCCATGAGGTAGTCGACTGAGTCTTGGTCGGGAGTCTGGGTCTTCGTGAGCCATGCATCCACTCTGCTGTGCAGTTCCGCGGCCAGCTCCGTCCTCCGGGCCATGCGGGCCTCGATGCTGAGAACGCGGCCCACAGTCCAATCGGCCTTGTCGGCCGTATCGACCGTGAAGGCAGTGGAGGGGGCGGAGCCGGGCTCGGTAGGGACCGCGAAATGAAAGTCCGGGTGGAGGACATCCAGAGGATCGGGGAGACCGAGCGGAGCGGGCTCGGTCCTGACGGGGTCCATGACGACTGCCAGCATGGGGGCCTCCTTGGGGAAGGTAGGGATGTGTAGGATGCGGCCGAGATCGAGCCTCTTGGCGGTAGGCATGATATGGGCCGTATTCCATAAGTAGAATCAAGAAGCCATGCCCTGAACTTAATCTGCCTGCTTCTCGAAAAGAAAAGAGCCACCCGAAGGTGGCTCACGAAATGAAGCGGGATGATCAAAGGCCCCAGGACAGATCGACTACCAACTCGATCAGGGTGGCAAGCTCCCAATCAACGGGAATAGAGAGCGATTTGCCTTCTTTGTGGTTGTCGGGATTGGATACGTCCTCGATGAACTGAACCAAGCGCTGGCCAAGTTCGTTTCTCAGGAACGCTAAACATGACTCGTAAGCCTTCTGAGCTTGTTCCTCGGAAAGGTGTTCGGTCTCCACCGCGTTAGTGGAGAAAGAGAGAGATTTGAGGAATGTCATGCGATTCTCGATTTCCCCCGCCGGAAGCGATTGTTCTCCTAGTTCGAAGAAGCACTCATGAAGATTCTGACGAAGGTTACTGAGGAGATTGGCTTCCCTTGGTCGATTCGGTCCCGCGACTGACGTGGAGACTGGTACATCCATACAAACTCCTTTGAGTTGGTCTTGATGGATGAATACTGTAGAGGCGAGAGGCGAACAGGCTGAATAGAGACGCGATGTTCTTTTGACCATGAGACTGAGCGCAAGGAAGAAGGAACTGCTCTGTTGCCTCCTGGTCTTGGGATTCAGGCTGGAAGCAATAGTTCTTTCTTGTCTCGAGGCAATATGGGAGCAAGCCAATCCCTAATGCCCACTCCTTCGGCCTTGGCTGTCGTGTCGATCATGATGGCTTGGGGGGGGCAGAGCCGGGCTCAATTGTCCTGCGTTCAAGGTCTGAGTAGAGGATATGTTGACCTGGGAGGCGTGAAACGGTGTTCCCCGCCCGTAACTCTTTCCGCTTTCTTCCCCAACTTGCCAGAGTAGCGTAGCATCCTCCGCCAGGGGAGTTTCCCCCCGCCGCCGGCCGGGGCTACGGTGCGGTGAAAAAGAGCGTAG
>Ga0307375_10001694_pt1 | contig 23608 bp, 40 predicted proteins | sample TR1MG_FD_202531 | JGI IMG/M metagenome (GOLD analysis project Ga0307375, IMG submission 202531) | Soil microbial communities from Risofladan, Vaasa, Finland - TR-1 | ecosystem: Environmental > Terrestrial > Soil > Coastal area > Acid sulfate soil | place: Finland: Risofladan, Vaasa | collected...
CTAACGTAAAGTTGAGCGCCGGGGAACGGCGCGAGGAGAAACCATGATCGAAGCTAAAAACGACCCCGCCGTTACCCGTGCGCTCGAACGCCGGGTTAGAGGTTGGCTATGATCGTAGCTCGTGGGATACATCAAGGCGGGATGCAGGTCGGGTATGCGGGAACGCCATCGCAAGCGGTGCATCAACAAAAGCAAGACGTGGAAGGCGCGGTGTTGGCGCAACGCTGGAACTTTGAGCGGGCGGAGGAAGAAACCCAAAAAGCGATTAAGCGCATGATGGGAACGACCTCTAACGTGTAGTTGAGGGGCGCGACGCTTTACCAGCGTCCCGCTCGAACGTAAAGTTAGGTTGCTGAAATGAGTAGATCGAGTTGGACGGGCAGCACAATTTTAATTGTGTCGGCAGTACCCGCAGGGCCATCTTAAATGATGGTGCGAGAGCTGGAATGCCAGAGGTGCGAATCCTCTCTAGCGCAAGGTTCGGACTTCTTCTACTCATCTGAGCAACCTAACGTGTGAGGTAAGGGGTCACGCGCTTCTAGCGGCTCCCGCTTCACCGATGGGTTGGGCAACGAAAGGATTAAAATGAACGGAACTGTAACATCAATTGATTATGCGTTATCTATAATTCGCAATCCATACGGATTTGACGAAGATACGCAACGATGGGCACGATTAAAAATCGCTGATGCGTATGAGGAACTTGTAAAAACTTCATCACTTGAAATTGAAAAATTGTGCGATGAAATTAAAAAGCGTGATAAGTGCGCTTTCATAGGGGCAATGCGAGATTGTCCTACACACGGGGAAAGCGCAGAAATAAAGAGACTGCAAAAACTTGCAACATGTGAATGTGGCGATGAGTTTACAGAGCATGATCCAGGAACTTGCGCAAATTGTTTAATTCCGCCCAACGTAGAGTTAACCGGCTCGCTTTAGCGAGTCCGAGTTGAACGCCGGGTTGGGCTGAAACGTAACTACGAAGAAAGGAAGCATAGCATGAGTAAAATTTCCGAGATGATGGACTATTTAGCTGCCGCAACAGATGAAAATGGTAGCCCTGTTTTACAACATGAATATGACAGGTTGAAGGCTTTTGAACAGATGATATTAGAAGCTAAACCTGCCGCATGGATGAATGTGGATAAACATGGCGGTGCTATGTTTTTTCGTTCTCCAAACACAATGAACGCCGTGCCATTAATTGTAGTGCCCAACGTGTGAATTAAGGCGCGCCGATAGGCGTCGCGCTTGAATGATGGGTTAGGCACTCACCCTTGACGAGTGCGCAGGAGAAAAAACATGGGATTCAGCCTTAAACAAATGATTGCCGACCTTGAGCAAATTATCGCGCTCGAAACAAACCCAACTGGCATTTTGCCAGAACTCACCGAGCGACTGGCTTGGTGGAAAAATTACGCAAAAGAATGTGGGCAACTGAGGGCCTAACGTGATAGGTGAGGCGCTGCCAACCGCAAAAGGATGAACGAAGCTATGAACGACCAGACACAGATGCAGGATGAACGAAGCGCTTCAGGGCAGTCGCTCTCGACCGCCGGGTTGGGGGACGGATGGATAAGTTTAGCGGAACGGCTGCCAACCGAAAGAGTGGACATGCTTGTGGCAACAAGACATGGGTGGGAGAAGGCAAGCGTGATCGCCCCTGTGCTAGTTACAGATGGGACTCTGATCGTGGAAGGCATTTTCAATGACATCGGCGAGGAATATTCCAGCGGAATTGATGCGACACACTGGAAGCCCAAGTCCCCCAACGTGTAGTTGAGGGGCGCGACGCTTCACCAGCGTCCCGCTCGAACGGAAAGTTAGGCTGATTTTTAAAAGAGAGGTGCGTGATGATTTGTAGTACATGTGGAGGAATCGTAATTTGGAAAGGCCCGTTCAGCGCATTGACACACACAGAATGCCAGCAGTGCGGTGCAATAAATAATCAAGTGGTAGCAGAGCCTAATTGTGAATATTGCGATGGAACTGGCGATGTTCATAGGGCTGATGGAGAATATCTTGGAAAGTGTGATTGTGGAGCCTAACGTAAAGTTAACCGGCTCGCTTTAGCGAGTCCGAGTTGAACGCCGGGTTGTGCGTCAACTTTCAACGGAGATATTAACATGGAAGAAAAATGTTTTAAAAATATAGTGGAACGATGCAGGTATATGGCGCAAGTGGCTAAAAGTGAAGTGATGAGAAATTCATTTACCGCAGCGGCAGATGAAATAGAACGATTGATGAATGTAAACCATATCGAGCATAACCTCGTAATGGTTACCGAGCGTCTTGCATGTGCTGATAGAGCAGACGCAGAGTTAGAAGATAACGGTGCGAATATTCGTGATGCAGTACGAGATGCAATTATGATGACGCACAACGTGTAGTTGAGGGGCGCGACGCTTCACCAGCGTCCCGCTCGAACGGAAAGTTAGCCACCAGATCGGAGAAATATGAGTACAGATTGCCAAAAAGAAAACAACAATGGTCGCTGCTGCTGCAATTGCGCATGGCATATTGAAGATTTTCACCACTGCACAACAGCGTGGGAGTTACGTAAAGAAAAGCATGGATGCGTATGCCAAGAACATAAAGGATGGATTTGCATGCCTCCAGAGTTTGATGGAGCCGCATATTCGGGATGGGTAGAACATAGTTTGTGTGAGTGCCACGAATTTAAGGCGGCTAACGTGTAGTTGAGGCGCGCCGCGCTTTTGCGGCGTCGCTCTCGAACGTAAGGTTAGAGCGCATTTTATTGGAGGAAAGCATGAGCTTTGCAGACTGGAAAAAACGAAGCAAGTTGTACCAAACATTCAAGAGCCGCGCGGAGCGTTTCGGTATTGGATACGATGAAGTTGCACAGGCCGCATACAAGGCAGGCGAACGCGATGGGCGCAAGCAGGCCGAAGCGGTTGCAGTGCAGGCGATAAAGCTGCGCGAACTCATGCGCTCTAACTTAATGTTAGACACCTAAATCGGTGTATAACTCAATTTAAAGGCATAATTACACCTATTTTAAATAAATTCGAGCTTCGAAAGAGGCTCAACAATGATCTGCATTATTCCACTGGTTTTCTGGTGGTAATCGACTTGCAAGTAGTAGTGCAGATCATTGTTGGTAGTTGTGTATCGCTATAGGACGCTATGGCTACTCGGGCGGCATATCCGGTGCCCGTCCTGAAATAAACAGCAAGGGATTAAGCAAGGAATCGAACCTTAAGGATTAAATGTTTACGAACTTGAAGTATATTAAGGCTAAAACATAGTTGACACACACGGCAATAACATAGTTGACGATAACTAAACGATGTAGGATAATACAACTTGGCTTGGTCGCCAATTAACAGCGGGGCTACACATACATCCTGGCGGCGCTGTCCGTTCGACCAACACCGAAAGGTGAGGATGTATCTGTAGCCCTTTTTTTTGGGGTAAATATGTATCCAGTTTTAAGCGAAGTAAAAACAATGTCAAGCCGTGAAATTGCAGTAATTGCAGAAACTTCACATGACAGTGTATTAAAAACTATTCGGGAATTAATCAAACGAGGTATCGTTTCTGGGAACGAGACCACATACAAGCATATCCAGAATGGTCAAGTTTATCCTGAATTTTTGCTTACATTCAGAGATACAATGGTTGTTGTAGCAGGGTATAGCGCCGAAATGCGCGCAAAAATAATCGACCGCTGGCAAGAACTCGAAGCAAAGCAGCAATTCAACATCCCTACTACCCTATCAGGCGCACTACGATTGGCCGCAGAGCAAGCGGAAACAATCGAAGCTCAAACCCTACTCATTGAGCAACAAAAGCCCGCCGTCGAGTTTATGGAGCGTTATGTTGACTCATCCGGCAGCAAAGTATTCCGTGACGTTTGCAAACTACTCAAAGTCAAAGAGCCAGAATTCCGCGAATTCCTGATTGACAAAAAAATCATGTATCGACTTGATGGAAAGCTGACGCCATATGGAAATCACCTAGACGCCGGCCGGTTTGAAGTCAAAGCCGGTATTAGCGAAAACGAGCATGCTTACAATCAGGCCAAGTTTACACCTAAAGGAATTCAGTGGGTAGCCGGGCTTTGGATGGTTGAAAAACTTAAGGCCTGATATGCATTATTACCAGTTCAATATTGGAAACTACCGAAGGCGCACAGGGCATTTAACCATGTTAGAACATGGAGCATACCGTGCGCTACTTGATACCTACTATCTTGAAGAAAAGCCACTATGCGCAGACGATGCTCAGCTTATGCGTTCGCATTGCGCTCGCACTACGGATGAACAGCAGGCGCTTAAAAATGTACTTCGTGATTTTTTTGAGCTACGTGAAGATGGGTATTTTCACAAAGACGTAGAGGAAAAACTTGTTAATTATCGGAAAAAGTCCGAGAAAGCAAGCCTTTCAGCCAAGTCAAGATGGGAGAAAGATGCGAACGCAATGCGAACGCATAGCGATGGCAATGCTAACCATAAACCAATAACCAATAACCAAGAACCAATAACCACTAACCATAAAGAATCAAAACCATTGTCGGGCAAACCCGACGAGTCAGCGCCCAAAACTTCAAAACCTAAAACCAACGGCGCAGAAACATCCGAGGTTATTTCATATCTCAACGAAAAGGCGGGAACAAACTTCCATCTAGTCGAGGCGAACACGAAGTTGGTCGCGGCACGGTTGAGGGAAGGCGCAACACTTGCGGAGATTAAGCGGGTTATTGATTTCAAGGTAAGCGAGTGGAGCGCAGATTCAAAAATGCGTGATTATCTGCGACCTGCAACACTGTTCAATGCTGAGAAGTTCGCGCAGTACGCCGGACAGGTTGCAGTGGTAGCGGTTTCTGTCGCTCTAGTCTGCCCAACAGGATACCCATTCAGCCAGTGGAAAGCCTCCAGCCCAGCAGAGCGTGCCGAGATTATCAGGAGGCAGGCATGAGTAACAAACTGGATAACTTCGTTTCACGGCTACAGAAAGCAAAGCGCACCGGAACAGATTCATGGATAGCCTGCTGCCCCGCACACGATGACAAAAGCCCGTCAATGACGATCAGGGAAGTGGACGAAGGAAAAATCCTTGTCCATTGCTTCGCTGAGTGTTCAGTTGAAAACATTGTTGGTGCGCTTGGATTGTCACTGAGCGACCTGATGCCAGACCGTGCACCGGACGAAGTGCGTAAGCCCAGGAGGATGCCATTCAACGCCGCAGACGTGTTGGCCTGCTCAAAGTCGGATGCCTCGCTGATCTACGTTGTGATGTGCGACATCGACAAGGGCGTGCAGCTAACGCAGGAACAGATCACCAGCGCGAAGAAAGCCGCTGGGCGCATCTACTCAGCCGCACAGATGGGAGGCCAGTAATGGGCAGCGCAGATCGTGGCAGAGAGCAGATTGAAGAGGCGATGATGAATTTCTCAAACATCATCCCGCCAGAAATAGACCTGACCGACTTCATGCGCGACGAAGAAAAGGTGCGGGTGCGTGATGCAAGCCATTTCAAGCAGATGGTGCGCGACATGATGGAGGGAAAAACAGACAAGGGTTACGCCCTGCCGTTTGCGCCCTTTCACGGCAACTTCGAGTTTCGCCCGTCTGAAATGACGGTGTGGGCTGGGTATAAGGGGCATGGCAAATCAAGCCTTATTTCGCAAGTGCTGCAAAGCATGATTACGGAATACGCGCACAAGGTTTTCATTATTTCGCCTGAGTTCCCAGCGCATAAGGTGATTCATAAACTCATGGTTCAGTTTCTGGGTTCGCGTTATCCAGAAGAGAGAGATTTTAATTCCTTCTTCGAAGTGATGAGCAAATGCCTATGGCTGTATGACCAGCAGCGCAGCGTTAAGCCTGACACGGTGATCGCGCTATGCCGCTTTGCGATTGAGAAGCTTGGCGTTAAACACATCCTGATTGACTCGCTGATGAAGTGCGGCATTGCTCCCGATGATTACGGCAAACAGAAAGACTTTGTGGATCGCCTGCAAAACGTGGCGCACATCACAGATGTTCATATTCACCTCGTAGCCCATGCACGCAAAGGCCGTGACGATAGCGTTATAGGTTCCATCCATGACATTAAGGGCGCGTCTGAGATTGGCGACATGGTGGAAAACGTGATCTTTACTTGGCGCAATAAGGCCAAGGAGTTAAAGCCTGGTGATGCTGAGTTGGGGCATGAGCCTGACGCAATAATGAAAGTTGAGGCGCAGCGCAACGGTGATGGATGGATAGGCGAAGTAAACCTGAATTACGACCGCAACAAAATGGTTTTCTTTGATTGGAAAGAGGGGATATAAAAAATGACAGCTAAAGAACTGAAACAGCTAATCGAAGATCAACAGTTTATCCGTCAATGGTTGACGCGCATCAAAGAAACGGACGATCAGATCATTAACGAAGTTATGGACTTGATGCGTACAACAGAGGGATACCGTGAATTTATTGTCGGCTATGCGAGGGGGCAAGCATGAAACAACTATCCGCCCACAAACAAACCAGCGCCAAAATCCGCGAACTGTTCACCGCTGGAAAGACGAAGCAGGAAATAAAGCTTGAGCTTGGCGTAACCGGACGTAGGGTAAACAGCGCACTTGACTACATGCTGAGAAAAGAAAAAGCAGCACGTAATCCATGTGTAAAACAATCAAGTGCACCCGTAGTACCGTATGCCGAGCGTGATGCGCAGATGCGCGAATTTTACAGCTCACTCAACACCAAGGGCGCATTGTCGATGTGCCACGTAAATTTTTGACAAAATCAACCAACCAAGGGGGAAGCATGAGCGATAAATTCGAAATCCTAGCAAAACTACACGGCCTAGACGTGAACAAAAACGAGCACAACTACCTGAACCATACAACCGAAATGTGCCACGCATTTTACACGGCCAATCAATCTGAGAATTTGCAAATGTCAATCGACATTGCACAGGCAGCATGTTGTTTTGATGATCTGCAAAGCTCACCAATGAGCCGGGTTATCTGGCCAGATTCAATGGATGGCGTTGTGGCTCATGTTGCCGTGCTGCACGATATTGCGATCAAGCTGGCTGGCGATCAGGTGGATGAGGTGTATAGCCCGGATGATGCGGAGAAAGAGGCGGTGGCGGTGTGAGTATTATTCCTAAATTTATTTCCGCGCTGCGTAAATTGGCTTCGCTGTGTATGTATTGGTCACAACGTTGCAATCAGCAAAAAAGCTCAAAACATCCGATAGCCTTTATGCAGAGCAGGGGGTTTTTATTATGAAAGATGGAGAATGGAAAGACAGTGGTGACGGGAAGGCTACTCGCGTCCAGCTCAATCTTTTTAATGCTGCATGTGGAGACTTATCTAGCCAAATTAGATGGCACGGATTCAGATTAAGTCGCGATGATTGGCGGCATATGTTAAGCGGCACGGTTCTGGGTTGGAGAATGATGCCCGCTGTAGATCGTGGAGAAGGTGCGGCAGGTTTAATTATGCTGGGCGGCAGTAGTCTGGATTTAAGCAAGGATCAATGCACAGACGCGATTACACAGGCTTTTTTGATTGGGGATGATCCAAGTACACAAGGGTTGAAATCGCAGCCTGTGAGGTGGTGCCGCAGTGTCATTGGAGCGCGGTGGATAACTGACGAGGTGATAAATCATGAATAAGAACGAATGGCAACCGATTGAAACCGCGCCGAAGGATCAAAGAATTATTCTCTGTTATGAAACGTGCATTTTTACAAATATATTTTCAGCGTGCGGGAAATGGAACGATGACCAATATTCAAACAACCCAAAGCCATACTGGACTCACGACATGGAGAAAATACTTGGGGTACGTGAAACACGAGGACAACAACCTATTGCATGGATGCCACTACCGGAAGCGCCAACAAAATGAGCAACCCTACAAAATCAGACAAGCAATACTGGATCGCCCTTGCTGAAACAATTGGCTGTATCGCGTGCCGCATTGATGGTCATCACAATCCGGTAGTAAGCATCCATCACTGCGATGGTCGCACCAAGCCAGGAGCGCATCGGAAAGTATTGCCACTATGCGCAGAGCATCACCAGACAGGCGGGCAGGATGCGCCGAGTATTCACCCTTGGAAATCTAGATTTGAGGCGAAATATGGCACTCAGGAATATCTGATGGATAAATGCAATGAGCTGCTGAAATCTGCCAGCTGCAAATTTGAAAGAATGTTTTCATGAGTAAATACGGTGCCAAAAAGACCACAATCGACGGGATTACTTTTTCGAGTAAAGCTGAGGCTAACCGATACCTGCAACTCATCATGCTGGGTAAGGCGAAAAAGATAACCGAATTGCAGCTACAGGTTAAATACGAACTCGCTCCGTCCGTGGTGATACAAGGCCGCAAGCGACCGCCTATCCGTTACGTAGCTGACTTCGTGTATATGCAGGATGGGAAACGGGTCACAGAGGATGTAAAGGGCATGGAAACTCCTGTGTACCGGCTGAAGCGGCACTTGATGGCAACTGTACACGGGATTGAAATATTGGAGACAAGATGACTGATTATTGGCTTTATACAGCAAGGAAATTACGCAGGGCGCTGGCAATCTCGGCTATAAAACGGCAGTCTTTTTTCAGAGGATAGCAATGACTCCCCTCCAGATAAGCTACAAGGCCGCACGCAAGCTAGACGAGGAAGCCATAGCAGCGCTGGTCACTGCAATCATGCCAACGCTGCCCACTGGACTTCACAACCGGCGCGGCATACAGAAGCTGGTGCGCGTCTATTTCGGGCAGCAGATCACGGATGTGTCGATACGGACAGACTTCAGGTGCAAGCAGGCGGGTGTCGAAGTTTACCGGGCGTCGGTGCGGGGGTTTCTGTGCGAGATTCGGACTTCGTTGAAGCGGATCGCGTAGTAAATTAGCGTAAAAAATTCTTAATCCGCACCGAATCGAATACCCCCCAATCCTCCACGCTGTATTCGCCATTTGCCGGCATGGTGTTGTCGCGGCGCCAGGTGATGAGCACGCCGTATTGCTCGCGAGCGTTGGAGATCATGCGCATCACGGTGGCGCGTGACAAGCCCAGCTCACCGCACAGCTCTGGAACCGCTACGCCATGATGCTGCGAGATATACGCGAGCATGGCGAGCAACAGCCTCGCGTCGACGCGGCTGGTACCGGATTTTAATTTATTTGATTTGCTCATATCAGTCAGGATCGCGAGGTTCGAGGGTGAGCCCCGCTTGATAGCCGTGCCCCAATGCTGCGCGGCTCTCGTCATTCGAGAGAGCGGCAGATAACCACATTTCATGCTCTGCCTGGGTGCCGAAATTATCACCGTGGTGGGCGCGGCGCAGACCCTTTATGTAGCCTGTCCACCACGCCTCATGCAGATAATTTGTTTCGATGCGCCGCATCGTATCGGCGCGGCGCATCAGAGATTGAAAATTACTCATATATATTTTTTAGCGATTTGAATTTTACTGAGAGGAGCGCGGTAGAAATCCTTGTCGTCGCGAATATATTGCTCGAACTGAATTTCATCATTAAGCGCGGTTGCGTCGAAAAATTCCCCATCAATTTCAAGCCACGAACTGCCGCATCCGATATTTCCGTATCCGCGAATGTTCGACTGGCGCTCTTCATACAGTGCATCCAGCGCTTTGAGCAGATTGGCAGGGCCGCAATTCCAATTGCGGACAGTCACATCCTGACCGCCCCCATGAGATTTGTAGATTCCGGAATTCAGACGTGTGTGCAATGTGATTTGGGATTTCATTTTTTTACTCCTCACCGGGCTAACTGGCCGATGTCAGAACTCTGGGGCGGTAGAGTTATTCCGTAGTGCATGGTTATCATATTAGGCTCATGTTTTGATGTTGTCAACAAAAGTTATCCACAATTTGTACGAAATATTTTGAAAGTTATCCACTGTTTAGGCTTGATTTTTATTCAAATTACGGTAGAATTTTAGTGAATAAATGAATTCAAGGGGGCTTCATGAGCGCGTTAATATCTTTTCTGGGTGGTTCAGTTTTCCGCATGGTCTGGGGCGAGGTATCGGCCTACATGACCAAAAAGCAGGATCACGAACACGAAATAGAGCGCATGAAGTTACAGGGCGAGGAAGATGCAGCGCAGCACGCACGCAACCTTGAATCCATTACGGTGCAGGCTGGACTCGGGGTTAAAACAATTCAGGTGCAATCTGACGCCATTACTAGCCAGCTTGAAACCGGTGCCTGGGCGCAAGCCGTGACCGACGTCGGCAAACAAACCGGCATCAAGCTAATAGATATCTGGAATGGCGCAATCCGCCCATGGCTGGCAACAGTGGCCACTGTGATGGTAATAGTTCAGTTCGTCCAGCACGGCTTTGTCATGACCGATTGGGATAGGGAGCTGGTCGGGGCAATCCTCGGCATCTATGTTGCAGATCGCTCATTGAAGCACAGGGGCAAGTAATGAATGTGAGCCTTGCAATCGAAGTTGCTGCTGCGCTATGCCGCCGCTTCGAAGGCTTTTATTCAACCCCATATTTGTGTCCTGCCGGAGTTCCGACTATCGGCTATGGGGCAACTTTTTACCCTGACGGACGCGCCGTACAATTAACAGATCAACCAATCACCCGCCAGCAAGCCGAAGATATGCTGCTCTGGATGATCCGCACAAAATACCTCCCCGCTGTACTCAAGCTCTGCCCTAACATCGACAATCCTGATCGGCTGGCGGCAATTATCGACTTCACCTTCAACCTCGGCAGCGGCAACCTGCGCATCAGCAACCTGCGCAGGCGCATTAATTCAGGTCGATGGGATGATGTGCCAGCGGAGCTGATGAAATGGGTTAAGGGTGGCGGAAAAGTTTTAAGCGGGCTAGTTAAACGAAGAGCTGCCGAAGCATATTTGTGTCTAAATGCCTGCACGGAGCGTAAGTAATGCCGCACGAGGATAACGAATTGATCGCATATCGCCTAAGCAATCTCGAACGGATTACAGCAGACATGGCGATCGCGGTTAAAAGTATCGCTGAATCGTTGACGACTCTGGCCAGACTGGAAGTAAAGCACGAGGAAACCCGAGAAGCGCTGGGCCGGGCATTTACTGAAATTGAAAAGAACAGAATTGAGCAGGCAGCGGTAAATAAGGACATTGAGACCCGCACCAGGAAGATTGAAGAGGATATGCCCGCATTGAAGATGACCAGTAGTTGGACGGTAACTGGCGCGCTCGGCATTGTGGCGATGGTCGGATTGGCCGTTGTAGCGCTGGTTATTCATAAAGGGGCTTAGTTATCGCGAATAGGTGATATTATGGAAGCAATCGGCATAATGTTTGAATGGATAGCCATAAGTTTAGCCGTATGGATAACAATTTTCTATTTTTGGATGAAAGGGTAAATCATGGACATGCCAGTACCTCAGCCGCAACAAATCCCTCAGCCACAAATGCAACCGCCCCAACCAGGGCCAAATATGCAGGCCACGACGGGGCAACAACCGCCACAACAACCAATGGGACAAGGCCCTTTAGGTTCAGGAATGGCAAATAACGCCATGATGCTGACTAAATTCCGTGAGCCGTATATGCAAATGGCAACCCAGATGGCGATGGACGGTCAAGAACCACCTCCCTTTGAGCAATGGGTGCAAAGTCAAACACAACAACCGCAAGAACAAGCCCCGCAAGATCGTAGAGGGATGTTGACTCGTTTGATAAGTAGCTTAAAAGGTACTTAATCACTTAAATGGCGAGAATCACGCCTCCTATCAATGGCCCTAACATCAAAACAAGAAAGATTCTCGCAAGAGGTTGCAAGCGGGAAGAATCAATCAGACGCTTATCGTGTAGCCTATGAGGTAAAGCCTGGCACAAAGCCTTCATCAGTAAACGTGAGTGCTGCAAAACTTATGGCAATGCCTAATATTGCACAAAGGGTGGCTGAGCTACGTAAACCAATAGTAGAAATTGTTCAAATCACGCTTGAAACACACCTAGCACGGCTTGAACATCTTGGGAAAATGGCGGAAGCTTCAGAGAAATGGGACGCAGCTATAAAAGCTGAAATCGGCAGGGCAAAGGCCGCCGGTATTGTTACTGATAAAATCGAAGCGAAATTATCTGGAGGGTTAGAAATTGGAGTTTCTGCCCGTCCAAAGTTAACTAAAGAGGAATGGTTAAAACTACATGGTTTGGGAACCACAGGCAGGCCCACAGAGTAGCGCTCTTTTAGCTGACTGGTGCGATGAGCTCTTTTATGGTGGGGAGCGCGGCGGTGGGAAGTCTGATTATCAGCTTGGTTATCAAGAGGATGGAGCTCTAAATTATAACGGGAAGTCACGTGGGATTATGTTCCGCAAAACTTATGCAGAACTAGAAGAACTACAGGCTAGAGCATGTGAGGTATTCCCTCAATCCGGCGCGATATACAAAACACAACCTAGCTCAAGCTATCCTTTTTCAAACTGCTGGTATTGGCCCAATGGGGCAACAGTTAAGATGAGATTTATTGAGCATGAGCGAGATTACGGCAGGTATCACGGCCATCAATACACGCATATCAGCTTTGATGAGGTGACCGAATACCCAACCCCAGCGGGATTGCTTAAAATGCTATCAACGCTGCGAAGCCCAAACGGCGTACCATGCACGATGAGGGCTACAGGGAATCCGGGAGGTATAGGTCATGGATGGGTAAAGGAACGATACGTTTCTAATGGCGAATATAAACCATTTAAAGACCCTGATACTGGCTTTGTGAGAATGTTCGTCCCCTCCAAAACAACAGATAATCAAATTCTTTTAGTTAGCGATCCAGAATATAGAAATAGAATCAAGGCCGCAACGGGTGGTAATGATGCGTTGCGGAAAGCATGGCTAGAGGGTGATTGGAATATAGTAGCGGGGGCATTTTTTGATTGCTGGAGCCAATCTCGACACGTTATTAGGCCATTTGCGATACCTGGACACTGGCTTAAATTTAGGTCTGGAGACTGGGGGAGTGCAAAACCATTCTCTTTTGGATGGTGGGCTGTTGTATCAGATGATTACCGGACACATGAGGGCTTAACCTTGCCTAGAGGGTGTATGGTTAGGTATAAAGAATGGTACGGGGTTAAAAAAGATGCTTACGGGACTATACAATATAATGTAGGCATTAAAATGGTGGCTGAGGACGTTGGCGCTTCAATTGCACAAAAAGATGGATATGACGAAATATCATACTCAGTGCTTGATCCCGCTGCATTCACGGCAGATGGTGGTGAAAGTCTCGCTGAACGAATATATACTGGCAGCGGCTCAAAAGTTATTTTTCGTAGGGCTGATAATGCTAGAGTAGGCCAAAGAGGTGCAATGGGCGGATGGGATGCAATGCGATCTAGGTTAATTGGGGAGGATTCTGATCGGCCTATGATTGTTTGTTTTTCAACTTGCACTGAGTCAATTAGAACAATACCTGTGCAACAGCACGACAAAGACAGGATAGAGGATATTGATACAGATGGGGAAGATCATGCAGCAGATGAATGGCGTTATGCTTGCATGTCTAGGCCGTGGGTAAATGATAAGCCTAAAGGAGTTGAAGCAATAAGAGGTATAACAGTAGGCCAGCAAACAGTAAGTTTGGAGGAAATGTGGAAATCAACCCCAACACCAAGGAGCAGAATTTAACAAAAAATTGCATTTATTTGCACATTTATGCAAAATTAAGCATATAATCAGCTTAACTAGTTCGCCGTGAGGCAGAAGGGTGATTTATGTCAGGAATCAATTTACCATATCGTTATCAATACGAGCACGTTGCGGCAAGTCAAACGGCACAAGTTTTAGGTGGAACGGGCGCAACAGGAGATTATTTGCATCGTGTAGCTGTAACAGTTTCAACAGCAGCCACAAGCGCAGTGCAGCTTAATGACAGTGGGGTTTTAGTTCATACTCTAGTGCCAGCTAATACACCAATTGGTTGTTATTCGATCGAGCTTAATATGAGTTCTGCAACTGGCGCTTGGTCTATTACCACAGCTGCTGGTGTGGAAGTGATGGCAGTTGGCATATTTAGCGCATAATCATGGCTAGAAAATCAGCCAAAGAAGTAAACGACCCCGCACAGCAATGGATCAAAGTCATTGCTACTTATGAGCGCGAATTCAGTAAATGGGAAAAGCGCACAGAGAAGATTCTTAAGCGTTACCGTGATGACCCTCAAAACTCACGGGGTTATAATCTAGCCAAATTCAATATTCTGTGGTCTAACGTACAGACAGTCATCCCGGCTGTGTTTTCGCGTTTGCCAAAGCCCGACGTATCTCGCCGTTTTAAAGACAATGATCCAGTAGGTAGAGTAGCGGCAATGATCCTGGAACGTGCTTTAGAGTACGAGATTGACCATTACAGCGATTATCGTGCGGCTATGGATCAATCTGTGTTTGACCGCTTCTTAGGTGGTCGTGGCACTTCATGGGTACGCTATGAGCCACATATTACGACTGTTGATATACCGGAAGACGGTTTAGAAGTTACTGAAGATGCTGACGAAGCCGAGGATGAAACCCCCGAACAAAACGAACAGATCGAATACGAGTGCGCCCCTTGTGATTATGTTCACTGGAAAGACTTTGGGCATACTATCGCCAGGACTTGGGAAGAAGTAACAGCGGTATGGCGTAGAGTTTATATGTCCCGTGACGCTCTAAATGAGCGCTTTGGTGAAGAGATCGGCGGAAAAGTACCGCTTGATACAAAGCCTGAAGATATGAAAAAGTCAGCAGGTGACGGTGATATGTACGAAGCCGTAATCTATGAGATATGGGATAAAACATCAAATAAGGCTTATTGGTTAAGTAAATCACTCGGGCAGATCATTGATGAAAAGGAAGACCCATTAGAGTTGGAGAACTTTTGGCCTTGTCCCAAACCTCTGTATGCCACGCTAACCACTGATAACCTCATTCCTACGCCTGATTTCGCTCTATATCAAGACCAGGCTAATACCCTTGACATTATTTCAGACCGTATTGAAGGATTAGTAAAGGCTTTACAGGTTAAAGGTGTTTATGATGCTTCTGTTCCTGAACTCGCTCGGGTATTCACTGAAGGCGAATCGGGTTCAATGATCCCTGTTAAGAACTGGGCGGCATTTGCTGAAAAGAACGGACTGAAAGGTGCAATTAACCTGATTGATCTTGTGCCGATATTCCAAGCGTTACAAGCCTGTTACCAAGCCGCTGAAGAACAGAAAAAGCAGATTTACGAAATCACCGGAATGGCGGATATTATCCGTGGATCAACCGAAGCTGGGGAGAGTGCAACTGCACAGAAGCTAAAATCGCAGTTTGGGTCTATGAGGCTTCGCGCTCAGCAGATGAAAGTAGCTCAGTTTGCTACTGAACTACTACAGATCAAAGCGCAGATTATCTGCAAACACTTCCAGCCTGATACAATTATCAAGATTGGCGGGTGTCTTGAACTATCCGAACAAGATCAATTAATAGTCCCTAAAGCCATTGCTCTGTTGAAAGACGCTGATACTTCATCATTCAGGATTGAAGTCGCTGCTGATTCCATGGTGCAGATGGATGAGATTCAAGAAAAACAGGACAGAGTTGAGTTTTTGGGTGCTGTGAGTTCATTCCTTGAAAAAGCACTACCCGTTGGACAGCAATCACCTGAACTTGTACCTTTAATGATGGAAATGCTTAAATTCGGTGTAACTGGATTTAAAGTTGGTAAGGGCATGGAAGGGCAATTTGATGAAACAGCCGAGAAATTAAAACAAATGGCTGCACAACCTAAACAACCCCCTGTTGACCCTGAAAAGACTAAAGCAGATGCGCAAATTCAAGTCGAACAGATGAAATCACAACTTGCTGACCAGCAACATCAGCGTGAATTAATGGCTAATCAACAAGCAGAACAAGCTAATGCACAAAGAACAATGCAGCTTGAGCAGCATAAACAGGAAATGCAAGCCCAGCAAATCCAACATCAAAATCAAGTTGAAGCGCAAAGATCACAACTACAAGCCCAGCAGGATGCACAGCTTGAGCAATTACGCATGGCTAATGATGCAAAATTAGAACAAATGCGCCATAACCTTGAGTTGATGATAGCTAATATGAACAACCAGGCAAAAGTAGAAGTGGCAGAAATAGCTGCTAATACTACATTGCAAACGGCTCAAATCACTGCCGCGCAAGCTGCACAAGGGGCTGAATGATGGATATTAGTGCATGTGGAGCGATTAAAGACGAATGGTTAAGGGAATGGAACATCAAGCCTGAAGATCAAGAGTCAGTCTGGAAGGCTAAACTTGCCCTTGATGAAAAAGCGATGGCTCAAACAGGACAAATCAGGCCTAATTTTGGAATTATTCCAGATATAAAACCATATACTAGTCAAATAGATGGAAGTGTGATAGAGTCACGATCACAACACAGGAATCACCTAAAACAGCACGGGTGTATTGAAGTAGGTAACGAGAAGCAGCAACAGCGGAAACCTGAAGAACCCAAGGGACTGAAGGATGTAATAGGCCGCGAAGTTTATAGACATCTAGGATAAAGGAGTAATATTATGGCACTTTCTAAAGATTTGATGGGTGGTGGATTCTCGGCTGGTCAAGCGCATGCGCTCGGTGGTGGTTATGCTGCAATCACCGCAGCAGGTTCTACCCAAGCAGATGCCGCCACATTGACAGCTTCTAACTGTGTGGTTGCCAGTGCAGACGGCACTAATGGTGTAGTTCTGAACGGTGATATTGGTGACACGGTTTTGGTGTTTAATAACTCTGGCTCAACCCTTAAAGTCTATCCTAACGTTGGTGCTGCTATTGCAGTAGCTGGTACAGGATTAGGTTCTGCGAATGCGGCTTTTAGCCAGTTGACATATAAATTGACACAATACAAGAAGTTGACCACTACTCAATGGGTGGCTTTGACTACGGCTTAATATTGAAATTAACTTAAATGCCGTGAGGCTATTGGAGTAAATATGGAACCGCAAACCACTTTGCGCGACACGATAGAAGCAAGTTTTGACAAGGTAGAATCTGAACTACCTCAAGAACAGATTCAAGAAGTTGAAGTTAAAGAGCCAAAACTCAGGGACGAATCAGGAAAGTTTGCTACTGACAAGGTAGAAATTAAACCTGAAGTTACTCAGGAAGAAAAGCCGGAAGTAACACAAGAAGAAAAGCCAGCTTTAATGCGGCCTACTACTTGGAAAAAAGAATATCTCCCTATTTGGGACAAGTTATCAAAAGGCGAACAATTAAGCCTTGAAGAAAGCGCAAAATTAGCGGCTTACAGCAACCAGCGTGAAAATGAATATAAGACTGGTGTTTCTACCTATAAAGCAGAAGCCCAGCAAGCAAAGATGCTACAAGATGCCATTGCGCCTTTTGTACCAGACTTGCAAGCGCAGAACATACCGCCTGGGCAATTCATCCAGAATTTAGGCAATGCGCACATGATGCTAACAAAGGGAACACCGCAACAAAAGATTGCGTTGTTTTCAAAGTTAGCACAGGATTATGGTATTCCGCTTAACATGGTTGCTACACAGCAACAAGGCGGGCAACCTAATCAAGAAATAATGCAGTTAATGCAAGAACTTCAGACTATCAAAAGTCAAGTTTCTGGCGTAACTGGTTGGAAAGATCAGCTAGAGAACCAACAGGTTCAACAGCAATTATCAGAATATTCGGATGCGTCAAAGTATCCATATTTTGAAATGGTACGAGGCAACATGGCTCAACTCCTTGAGTCAGGAAAAGCTCAAACCTTAAAAGAAGCCTATGAAATAGCTTCTGAACCACTTGAAACGATGCTCAACCAAAGACTAGAACAAGTCAAGGTTCCATCGCATGTGAATCAGGATGCTGTTAAACAGGCTAAAGCCAAAGCGGTATCGACCAAGTCATCCACACCTAGTGGATCAGTGTCTACAGGCTCGGCAAAGGATAGACGCGCTCTATTATCTGAAGCGGTGGATAATTTAATGAGCGGGTCAAGAGTTTAACTTGATTCTAGGAGAATATTATGGCCTTCGCCAATAGCGCAATTACGGACATTATCGCAACAACCATCCAGTCACGTTCGGGAGAACTGGCTGATAACTTGACTAACAACAACGCCCTTCTGCGCCGTTTGAAAACAAAAGGCAATGTGCGTCCTTTCTCAGGCGGTAACGTGATCTTGGAAGAGATTATGTATAACGACACTACCACTAACAATGCTAACTCATATAGCGGTTATGAACTGATTAACATCAGCCCTGACAGCCCTATCAGTGCAGCGCAATACGCTATTACTCAATATGCCGATGCAGTAACAATGTCCGGCCTTGAAGGTTTGCAAAATAGCGGCAAAGAACAGATTATCGACTTGCTTGATGGTCGTATGAAAGTTTCTGAAGCTCGTCTGCTTAACCGTATCGCGGGTGACATTTATCTGGATGGTACAGGTAACGGTGGTAAAAACATCACTGGTCTGGCTGCTGCTGTGCCTGATGCCCCTAGCTCTGGTACTTATGGTGGTATCAACCGTGCTACTTGGTCTTTCTGGCAATCTCAGAAATATTCAGGTGCGACAGACGGTGGTGCTGCGGTGAGTGCTTCTAACATTCAGCAATACATGACTACCTTGGCATTGCGTCTGGTACGCGGTAACGATAAAGCGGATTTGATCGTGGCTGACGGTAACTACTATGGACTGTATGTCAATTCTCTCCAAGCTATTCAACGTATAACATCAGACTCTGATGCTGCCGCAGGCTTCGCATCACTGAAGTTCTACGGTGGTGGTATGAGTGCTGACGTTGTAATGGATGGCGGTATCGGCGCATCAGCAACAGCTAACCATATGTGGTTCTTGAATACAAATTACATCTTCCTGCGTCCGCATAAAGATCGTAACTTTGTGCCAATTGGCGGAGAACGTCAGGCAGTTAACCAAGATGCTATTGTTAAACTGTATGGCTGGGCTGGCAACTTGACCACTTCAGGCGCTCAGTTCCAAGGCGTTTTGATAGCCTAACAACAAAAGAAAAGGAGAATATTATGACTTATTCCGTAACTACCCCTCAATTGGGTTTCTTGCAAATTGCCAACGTTGACGCTGGATATTTGCCCCCTAGTTCGGTATCTAGTGGTAGCACTACTACTTACCCAACTGCGCCAGCATATCCTGGCATGATTATCGAAGCGTCTGATCCTACTTATGGGACTGCTGAATTCATCATGCTGGCTGGTGTTGCCTCAACTGCTGTAGGTTCTGTTGTTACCTATAACACAACCAGCTTCACTACTACGCTGGCTGCTGTAGGTACTAACAAGCCTCAACCTATCGCCATTGCTATGTCTGCAAATACCGCCGCAACAACTTGGGGCTGGTATCAGATTAGCGGTGTTGCAGTGGTTAAAAAGACTTGCACTGTATCGCTTGCTGCAAATGCCGCTGTAGGTGTGCTGACTATCGGCCTGATTGCCGGTACAGGTTCAGGCAAAGAAGTTCAGGGTGCATTGGTTTCCGCTGTAGCTTCGGCTACTGCCGGACGTACTACTGTGCAAGTAGTGCTTAACAGGCCGAACATGCAGGGAAGGGCCTCATAAGATGTAAAAGTATTCAGCCCCTTTTCAAGGGGGTTGAGTAAATTTACAACTGGAGCAAAAATGCAACTCCCATACAGTAATTTGCAAATAACACATCACAACCCGGGCGCAAAGAATCCTTTGATTTTGCCTATCAATGTTATCTGTAATACAGATGACGAAGTAATAAACGAAAACATCCGTATTAACTCACGCAGACAAGGCAAATGGCAACGTCTTGAAGCTGAACATAGTAAAATCGCAATCCTATGCGGAAGTGGCCCAAGCCTTGCGGATAATCTTGAACAAATACGACGAGCACAAAAAGATGGCGGAGTTGTATTTGCCATGAACGGAGCCGCAAAGTTTCTTGATGAGCATGGGATTCTTGCCGATTATCAAGTAATGATTGATGCGCGAGAAGTAACCGCTGATCTTGTTGGCCCAGCTAAAAAGCATCTTTTTGCCTCACAAGTTAGTTATAAATGCTTTGAAAAAGCGCCCGATGCTATTGTATGGCACCTTCAAATAGAAGGCATCGACAAACTTCTACCAGATTATGCGAATGATTACTGCTTGATTGGTGGGGCGGCTTCTGTAGGCAATACTGCAACATGCCTAGCGTATGCTATGGGATACAGAAAACTTGAGATTTACGGGTATGACTCAAGCAATAAAGGCGAAAACTCACATTCTTTTCATCAAAAAATTAATGATGGCGAGCCGATGGCCTCTGTAAGGTTTGGCGGTAAAGACTATATTTGCAGCTTAACCATGAAGCTTCAAGCAGAAAAGTTTATGGATACTGCCCGTGCGCTTATGGGATATGGGGTCAAAATCAACGTTCATGGTTATGGGCTTCTTCCTGATATGTGGGCCGCATGGGATAACATCGTAGAGCTTGGTGAGCAAGCGAAGTATGAATTGATGTGGACTCATCCAGAATATAGAGAAGTTGCGCCAGGTGAGTTATGCGCAGATAAATTTATCACCATGTTTAAACCTAAAGGTAAGGTAATTGACTTTGGATGCGGTACAGGGCGAGGCGCATTGAAGATTAAGGAATCTGGATGTGACGTTCTATTATTGGACTTTACGGACAATAGCCGCGATCTTGAAGCAAAGACATTACCATTTAAGCGCGTTGACCTTACCCAGCCTATTGATATAGAGCCAGCAGAATATGGCTACTGTACCGATGTTATGGAACATATTGAGCCTGAAAAAGTGCAAGATGTAATCACAAATATCATGGATAAATGCGAAAAATGTTTTTTTCAAATTTCCACTGTACCGGATGTTATGGGTGAATTAATTGGGCAAGACTTGCACCTAACTGTAAAACCTTTGGCATGGTGGGAACATTTATTTAAAAGTTTGAGCTTCAATGTTGAATGGTCAGAAGATCAAAACATTGCGGCTCTTTTTTATGTATCAAAGGCGTAATTCTGACCGCCCCCAGTCAGTTAACCTAACTACTTAGGAGATTCAAATGATAGCTTCAGACGCAGACAATCCTAATTTCACAGGGGCGCATAACCCTGATTCACGCCTGGCAGTACGGTTTTATGTAAAGCCTGTTCCTAATAACTTTGAAACAGCCGCGCAAGGTAGACCAATTTTTACAGATGTTGATTTTGTGGAAATATTTGTCCCGGGTGATAATAATACGATCATAGATCAACCAGTACGCGAAGATCACAAAAAACGCTTCCCGCTACAGTGGGCACATTTTGTGAACAAACACTCTAATGATGCACGCGAAATCGGAACGCCTCTATCTCAATGGCCTCAAGTATCTGCAGCCCAAGTTGAAGAATTCCGCGCTATGAAGTTCTTTACGGTTGATGCTGTTGCGAATGCTTCAGATCAAAATATTCAAAGAATCGGTATGATCGCAGGAATGTCACCCTTTGCCTTCCGTGAAAAAGCACAACAATATCTTAAAATTGCTAGTGGCGTGGCGGTTGCAAATGAAGCTGAAAAACATTATCAAGAAGCAGAAGCAAAGAATCAGGAATTAACTAGACAACTTGCTGAAAACAATGCTAAGATTCAACTAATGCAAGAACAAATGGCTCAACTCCTTGAGTCCTCAGTGAAACCAGCTAAACGTGGCCCCAAGCCAAAGGTAAAAGCTGAAGAGGTATAAAGGAGTGATTTATGAGTTCAACAATGCTTCAATTAGTACAACAAGCCACAGGAGAAATGGGGCTTAATGTACCAACTTATGTAGCTGGCAATACACAGCAGGACGTAGTACAACAACTAGCATTGTTGAACGCTTGCGGACGTGAAATCTCACGCGCTTATATCTGGCAAGCTCTAGCTAAACAGAATTTAATCACTGTTTCATACACTTCAATAACTGGAGATACCGTCTCTGGTTCTTCTAGTTTAACAAACTGTTCCTCAATCTCAGGAATAGACACAACTTATCAAATTTCAGGGTCAGGAATAAATCAGGCTACTTATGTGGCTTCTGCTCCTTCCGGTTCAACAATCACCCTTTCCCAGCCTGCTACATCTACTAATACCGGAGCGACTTATACGCTTGGAAAAGTAAAGTACTCAATGCCTTCTGACTACGATAGACAAATTGACAGAACTCATTGGGATAAGTCTAAACATTGGGAAATGTTAGGTCCGGAAACTGCTCAACAGTGGGAATGGTTAATATCGGGGTATATCTCGACTGGCCCCCGTATTCGCTACAGAATATTTCAAAGTTATTTTCAAATATGGCCTTTGGTTACCACTGCTGAAGTTTTGGGATTTGAGTATATTTCAAATGGCTGGGTGAATAATGCAGCAGGTACGGCTAAAACATCTTTTACGGATGATACTGATACATGCATTTTCCCTGATAACTTGATGGTATTGGCTTTGAAAAAGAAATACTTTGAAGTTAAGGGTTTTGATGCCGGCGCGTTTACACGTGATTACACAACCGAAATGTCTATTGCTAAAGCCAATGATGGAGGGTCGCTGACACTATCTATGAACCCTCGCATTAGTACAATATTGATCGGGTGGGAACAGATACCCGATAGTAATTTTGGGAGTTAAATATGCGCCCATCTAACTTTGCTTTTAATTCTGGATACGGTTCATAATGGATACCTCTACTAGATTGTTAATGGCTCAAGCATTAAGAAATCCAGATAATCAAAAATTATTTAATGAAGTAAATCAAGATAACAATAATTTAAATATGAATAGTTCAAATCCTTATGTTGCGTCTAATCCATTGAATAATCAAAATGGGCTAAATACTGGATATGGATCGATAGATATAAATCGTAATCAAGTTTCATTGCAAAAAAATGGACAAATTGGAGACGGTGGGTATCACGCAGAATTAACAAAACCTTTTAATGGTGATCCTTCTGGTAAGTTACAGTATATTTTGCCGCATAAGAATGGTTATTTTGAAGCAACAGGGAATGTATCACCACAAGAAAAATCATTATATGTTAACTACAAGACTAATTTTTAATGGCAGCTAAATCTACCTCTATACCAGCACCTGTTGGCGGCTGGAATGCAAGGGATTCTATTGCGGATATGGACGCAATAGATGCAGTGACATTAAATAATTTCTTCCCGACTACAACAGATGTAGAGGTAAGATTGGGTTATGCACAATTTGCAACAGGAATGGCTAGTCAAGTTGAAACGCTTGCAAATTATTCTGGTGGCGCGTCAGATAAAATGTTTGCCTATACTGCTGATGGAAAAATTTATGATGTAACTGCTGGCGGTGCAGTTGGTGCAGCGGTGGTAACCGGCTTAAGTAATGGACGTTCAGAATATCAAAATATCGCCACTTCTGGCGGTAATTTTTATATGAGCGTAAACGGAGCTAATAAACTAAAGGGTTACAACGGGACTGCATGGTGGACTGATGGTGATGGAACCCATGATATAACAGGATTTGATACTGCAACAGCTTCAAATATTACGCTCTTTAAAAACAGAATATGGTTCATTCAGAAAAACACATTGAATGCGTGGTACTTGCCAACATCTTCTATAGCTGGTGCCGCTAGTCAATATC
>Ga0307375_10001696_pt1 | contig 23595 bp, 51 predicted proteins | sample TR1MG_FD_202531 | JGI IMG/M metagenome (GOLD analysis project Ga0307375, IMG submission 202531) | Soil microbial communities from Risofladan, Vaasa, Finland - TR-1 | ecosystem: Environmental > Terrestrial > Soil > Coastal area > Acid sulfate soil | place: Finland: Risofladan, Vaasa | collected...
TTCCATTCCTCGCCCTCGGCATCCGCACGGCAATCCTCGAAGTAATCCGCCATATCCTTTCGAACGCCTGCGTAGAACTCGTCAGCCGCGACAAACTCCTTGCCTACACTCTCGGGAATGCCAAGCGTACTATGCCCGTGAGCAGCGGCTTCCATGGCCTTGTGCTGAGATTCGCTGACTGATGGCATGATTTCCTTTGGACGTAAAAAAACCCGCTAGAGCGGGCTAGATGTGTGTTTCTGTTCAAGCCACTTGCGGCCCTTTTCGGTCACCATCTCGGGCGGTAATTCGCTGGGCGACGTGTAGTAGACCGCAAAGCAACGGCAGAATACTTCCTCGCCTGGGGTGGACATTTCGTCCGTGTAGCCTTCGCCCTTGTTAATCAGCCCTTGCTGCATGGCCCAAGATCCACGAATCGCGTAAAACTTGCCATCGCGTTCCTTGTGGTCTTCGCGGTAATCATAGCCGGCCTGTCTCCAATGGCTGCGCCACTTCATTGCAATCGCCCCGCTTTGATTCGCTATTTGGTTATTGATCGCGCTGATGAGCTTGTGGCCCTGGTCAATGTTCAGCCGCCGGACTTCGTAATTGGTCTGCACCAATGACTTTTTGATGTTCTCTTTCACCTCGGCTATATCAACCACTTTCGAGCCGCCCGCCGGGATGGACGTCGCCCAGCCGCTAAATCGCTGCAAGGTCTTCTCGATAGCCTGTTTGCGATTGATCTTGATGAGTTCGGCAGCGGCAAGAATGCGCCGATCAAGCTCGGGCCGCAATGAAGGCTCGATAATGGACAAGGTAAAACGTGATACACCGGGATGATGCTTTAATGCGGCAGGCCCGACCGACCGGCGATATACAGCCTGCAACGCCTTGGTGAGCTGCTTCTCCAGTGATAATTGCGTCGGCAATGCCTTATCAGCGGCAAGGGCAATTTTCAGCACCCATTCGGCCATGCGATCCTGGCTAACGTAGCCATTCTGGATCAGGTCACGAATGGCTTGTGCCAATATCGCCAGAAAGTCTTTCATGCTTCGCTGCTAAACGGCTTGGGTTCCCTCGGCTCTTCGATAGGCGTGGGCGGGACATAATTCGCAATGGCCTCGCCATCCAGGTCCAAGTGTTCAGAGAACATCAGCTTGCGACTGTTCATCACGTCAGCCAGCCACAGCGCAGCCGTTGCCTTGTTGTCCGGGTCGAGCGTGGGGGCCAGCACCTCAAAGCAGGCAATCGCAGCCTTCATAATCACGTCGTCTGTTTTCACTTTCTCAGAATCAGGCTCGGTCAGCAGATTCGGCCATGTCGCCTTAAATGCGTTTTTCCAGCCATAAAACGCGGTCTCGTAGGGCATATCCCTGTAAGTCTCTGGATATTTGCGCTGCATTGAGGCGTAGAACTCTTCATTCCATGCCCGGCGCATCACGATCTCATCGAAGAACTTGTACAAGGGCCGCATTTCCATGCGCACCGTGTCAATGAACGCGGCGATGGTCTTTGCATCTTCCGTGCCCTCACCAAAGCCTTCCGCCAGGGTTTCGAGGTTAATCATCGATGCGGGCATGTTCGCGGAAGCCGCGATGTTCTTCAGAATGTTGTTGCGCGAGAACTCTGCAGCGTCTTTCAAATTCATCAGGTCTACGGATTCGACCGACTCATCAATACCGATCGACACGACATTGCCGGTCTTCGCACCCTTAATGGCTTCTCGCTTGAAGCCGAAGAACGACCTGGCCCGCTGGTCGATAGCCGCGCCGGGGGATTTGAGCTTGGCAACCAGCAAAGCAGCCTTTTCAGCTACGGCTTGATCGGTAATCATGGTCTGGATATACGACTTCAGCGGATACAGGCATCGCTGATACACAGACCGGCCTACAAAGCCAAACGCAGAATTACTCCACTCGATATAGATCGGCTGCTCGTTCATCACGATACAGGCGCGGCTTGAGTGATATTTCATTGACCCAACCGAAATGTAGGTCGGTTTCTGATAGTCGGCCGCGTTAGGGTTCTGGTCGAGCACCAGACTGCCAGCCGTGTTAAGTGGGTCGAGCACATTATAATACAGATCCAGACCGGCAACCTTGTCCATCTGCAAAGGGGATGTAGTCAGCAGGTTTTTCGCGCCTACCGCAATCGAAGCCACACCATAAATCCGGCTGGTCTTCATGGTGTTGTGAATCAGCTTGTCAGCGCCGATATGCCCGGTCTCATCCCATTCCTTGTCGAACGCTGCAATCAAGTCACCCTCCGGCGCGCCGGGGATGCTGATCTCGCGCTTCTGTGACTGTGCCCGGGTAATCGGTTCTTCGGCCAGTTTAGCCCCGAGCGGATGGTACGAATATATGGTTTTTGCCAATTCGTACGACGGGCTCGATCCCGGCTGTATGTCATCGCTCACCAGTATCTGCATCAAGGTCGGAGAAAGCGTAGAGCCAACCCCCAGGGTAGCTTGACCGTCATTGTTGTAATCTGCCATCGTTTCTCCGTATTACAATCTATCCGTCAATACCCTTCGCTGTCGCCCAATGCTATAGCTACGGAATAGCAGAACGTATCGAGCAAGTCCATACAATGCGGAGTCTTAGTGCCCATGCGATAACCGCATACCTGGCTCAGAAGATGGTTTCTCGTCTGCCCTCTGAAATTGACTGTCTTGTTGTGGGCGTGTTTGCTGAGTTTGACGTCACCCTTAAATACATATCCGCTGACGCTTAATGCGCGCCCGTCCTTGCCAATCGCGGTCAAATCACCATCAATCGGATAAGCGGGTAAGCCCTTGCGCTGCGCCTGCTGAATCAGGACGATGCCGCTTGCCTTGTCCTCGATCCATAAGCCGACATTACCTTGCCGAGCGTTGGTCATCTTGGCTAACTCATCCACCCGCTCATTAACTGAGGGCAGCCATTGCTCGAGCAACGCGCCATCGATCTGGAGAATGTCCCAATCCAGTATAACGAGCGGATGACCCAGATACTTGTTGCGCGCACAGTACAATACCGCGGTACCGTCATGTTCGAGGCCGTCTTTAAGAGCCGTGTCAATGACCGCAAAGACCTGATCGGCCTTGGTAGGATAATCGACTGCCTCTCCATTGACCAGCATGGACAATTCTGCAAAGAACGCCGTGCCGCGCCAATCAACGAATTCAGCACAGAACTCCTGTTGATAGACCAGCGGGGCATTCTCAATCTTTAACCGGGCAACTGCCTCCGCGCTCAGTGTCGGGTTTTCCCATGTCGGCGCGTGTCGTTCATCCCATCCCTCGGACTTATCCGTACATGCCACATAGAAGTAATTATCAGGGTCGATGCCTTTCGGCGTACCGGCCATGATTGCCGATCCGTTCCGATCCAGCAGGGTAGGCTTGATCGCCTGTTCCCATATTTCCCGAAGTCCGATTTTCTTCAGGCTTCCTTCATCAATGATTACAATATCGTAACTGCGAGACCGGCCCGCATCTTCATTGTCCAAAGACCAGAATTCAACCTGGCCGCCGGTATCCGTGCAAATCAGGCCGTCAATCTTGCTCGAGCTCTCCCGAATAGGGCGAAGTGTCTGGTTAATTTGCCTGAAGGTCGGGATATTCAGCTTGTAGCTTGGGCTGAACCATCCAACCCTTAATCCCTTTGCTGCGGCATGGCTCCCGATCTCTTCCAGCCCGGTCGTCTTGCCTACACGTCGTCCAGCCCTTAATACCGTTCGCTTCCCGCGATTGGCAAAGAGCTTTACCTGCCCAGCATGGAACTTTCGGAACTTGATCTGTGCATCATTCATCAGGGGCGTTCACGAATTCGATTCGGCGCGGCTTGTCTGGATCAACTTCGGGCGTCTGTTTTGCCGCAATAGCCAACAAGTCCATTCCAAGCCTTGCGTGAGTGTTTACAACCATCCCTGCGGCCATGTAACCCTTGAGACCTTCCGCATCCAGGTCTGCATCCTTCGCGCCCTTGGCTCGCTTGTGTGCTAACTCAGAGACGCGCTTGGCAACATGAGCGCCGGAGATTGCCGCATCGCTCAAAGCATCCTGAATTGCCATCAGCTTTGCTGCGTATCCGTGCGCGGATATTTGAGCGGCTATTGGAAGCTCTTTTAATGCTTTGTTTGTATTAACAATTTGATTCGCTACGGACTTTATTTTTTCCGTGTGCGCGGATATTTGCTCACGCGCAGCACTTTCGCTGACTCCAAATTCCTTTGCGAGTGATCTAAGGCTCTCCCCGTTAAGATGCCGTTTGGCAAATTCTGCCCATTGCTTCTCCGTGAGCTTCGACCTGCGGCCCATACTTAGGCAACTGGAGCAGCCTCGGCTGGTTTAGGATCGCTGACGGTGTAACCGGCCTCAACGAGTTCAGCCTTTGCAGCATCCAAGGAGAGTTGCTTGCCTTCGATGTAATCGACGAACTTTCCGGCATCCGCTTTGACTTCGGCCTCGGCAGTCGTGAACAATGCTTTGATGCTTTCCGGTGATATGTTCATTGCGCTTCCTTTCAAATAAAAAACCCCGCCGAAGCAGGGAAGCTCGCCGTGCAGCGAGTGGGGAGAAACCTCAACAAAACTTGCAACTGCTCCGTCCACCTCGGGCCATTATGTCTCCAAGTTGCGATGTATTGACATCCTCCCCGCCCTGAAGGGCGAGGTTTCTCAGAGCAAAATCTAATAAATCCAGGGCGATGCGATCAAAGTCCTCATATTCGCGGTCATTCTTGATTCTAACCCCATGCGCTTTCAATCGTCGCCAGATGGATTGCCTTTGATTGCGAAGGATGTATTCCCACTTCAAATACCACTTAACGGCAGATTCGTTTGGAAGATTGCGCCAAATCAGCTCTAATTTAGCCGCATCTCGTAGGTTTGTGGGGAGTCGTACAACAATCTCGTCGGTGAATACATCGCCAGCAGGGGGAGGGCTGTACCAGGAGACTGCATATATTCGCTGAATTGCGCGGTAATGTCGGCGCCAGTTGTCTATTCTGTCGCGTAGCACCAGGATTTCAGCGTGAGTTAAGCCGACCCTAGTTGGATTGGCGCAGCTTTGAGAGCCGGTGCCGCTGATAATACGCTCTTTTTTTGCAATTGCAAGCGATATATTCACGTTTTCTCCTTGTAGAAGTAGAATTTGCAACGCTTTCCAAAAACCCGACCTTTGGCGCATTGTGGGAATCGGACGCCGAATGCTTCCACAAAGCCAGCGTACCGGCACCCTTTGCACGATTGCTGCTCGGCACGTTCCGCAACTAAGGCGGGATCACCGTATCTCCAGCGCTCAAGGGTGCTCATGCAAATACGATGCCTTGCTGAGTAACTTTACATGGGGGTTTTTGTAAAATCTTATAACGGGTATCTCTGGATCCAGAGATCCAAACAGTCCAGATCATATCCATTAGAGGAGAATGCCCCTTATCAGATTCTAAAAAATTGAAATCAAGACGCCAATTCAAGGCCAGCACAAAAGCTGGAGGATGAGAAGAAAATAATTTAGTTCTCTTTACGGCGTGCCAATACTGTGACTTTAATAACATGGCGACAATTGGCGCTTGTGGCATCGCGTGTTCAATAAATGCAGCGCTGACGTTAAACGGAGGATTGGTAATAATGGCATCACATGAGAACTTTGTTTTAAGAAAGTCCACATTACCTTCCCCAAAACCTGTCACCCTTAAGTCTGTAGATTTTACATGGTGGCCGTAACTCTTAATTACTTGTGCCATTGATCCATTTCCGCAAGCAGGCTCCCAAACCACAGAAATAGGAAGGTTTAGAAAAGTCATCAAAGCATGAGTTCCTTCTGGCGGCGTCGGGTAAAAATCAGATTCAACTCTTTTATTGGCCTTTGACGCGCCACCATTTATAAGATACGCATCCTTCATTTGTCATCCTCCAAAGGGCATTCGCTATCTATCTCGTAAAGAAGAACACTCTTATCTAACGAGAGACACCAATGCACACGAACCACATCATCATCTAGATCATAATTTATTTCGAAATAAGGACAATCTCTACAGCAATCAAAATAAAAAATGGCTTTTTTCATCGCGTCCTCCTTTACCGACAATACAAACTCTCCCGACTTGTTCAACTGCGCTCATAGCGAATGTACCTTAGTCGCCTTTATCGCAGCACGCCGATCCATCGCTTCCTTCCGGCACGGTTCGCATACATCGCGTTCCGTCCGACCATCGTCTGAGCGGAGCTTGGTCATCATTTCACGTGGAACGATGTGATTCTTTTGTCTGCAAAACTTTGTGTCTGTCTGTACTGTTTTCATTTCCAATCCTTACATGGTTGTCCGAATTTATGCCCTTTGCTGCACACCCACTCGGCATGGTGACCGCAATGCGTTTCTATGGCCTTGAGCCATCGGTGGATGCAGTTCTGGCAATTTTTCACCTCTCCATCCCCTTAACGAGCGCAATCACGTCCGAAAGGTCGAGCACAACAAATACGCTGCCGGCCCATTCCGTGTGAAACTTATCCTCGCCAGCCGTCAGCTTTCTTGCGCTCGATCGTTGTTGGTGTCATTTTACCTCCGGCGGTTTCAGTTTATGGCGCGCAATCAGCGCCTCTTCAATGAGTTTTGGCATGGACTCTGGCTGGGCGCGCAGCCATTCCACCAGCCAGCGGGGCAGTTTCATCCCCACCGGGATCTTTTTCAATTCCGGCGGGGATGGCTTGCGCCCAGATCCCTGTCTTGCTCCACCTGAATTATTCGGCACGGTAGATTTTCCCGTTGTCGCACAAAAACAAATCGTTTAAATTCAACTCGCCATCGACATCACGAGGAACATCTTGCTCCGGCACTTCTTCGGCCATGAACCCGAAATGATACTCAGAAGTACAATACACGACCATCTGTCCTTCAAATTCTTCATGATGCCAATGCGCACCTAGATCTTGCACAGGCCATTCTGGGCGCTCTGCACGATCACAACTGCGAGCTTCTTCGTATTCGTTACCATTAAAAATAATTTGAGTTGTTGTCATGATCTCTACTCCTCTGTAATCCGGAATTTCCTGCACCGTGAAAACATAATATTCCTATTTCAAATAGAATGCAAGTCTTTTTTCAACTATTTTTTCAACAAAAAACGCTCGATTGTTTGCAGGGCTTTCCCTGATTTTACCATTGCTGGGCTGAAACGCATCACGCGCCAGCCCAGAATGGCGGCTTCGTTGAGCTTCTCAAGGTCGGCATCCTGGGTGTGCCGCCCGATGGCCACAGCTTTACCATTTTTCCCGATCACCGCCATGCGGTTGCCTCCGTCCACCTCGATCAACAACATGCACTCAGGGATGGCAAAATCCGCGCGCCATTTGCGGCCGGGGCAGAACTCGTGTTCAGGGATGGCATGGATACCGGCAGCTCGAAGATGCAGGGCAAGCATGGCCTCGCCGGGCGACTGTTTCACGCCTTCTTCCATTTTTTGATAATCTCCCAGTGCGTCAGCTCGCCAGACTCCATAACATTGACACCAAGAAACGCTTTATTTGGATTTGGATCGTGGATAACTGTGCCACTGCGATTTATCAGGACGGCATGGGTAGATCCCTCGAATGTACGGCTTTTTACGGATGCACGAATTGCCCCCTTAATCGTGGGAGTTTTGTCCAACGCGATAGAACTAACATCTGGTGCCGGTGGGAATCCGCAGCCGCAATAATCATATCTAATCGCGCGCAAATATCCCCAATAGACCTCGAACCAGTCGCCTTTGTACAGAATGAAATGAGGAACTTGCTCTATTTCCAATTCAAATAGGCTCGCAATAGTTGCGCGCAGGCAGTCTCCACGATGGGAGTCAATAATAGTCTGGTAAACTTTTTTCATATCAACCCCTTCCATTTCCACCAGATATCGGATACGCTTTGGATCATGCCAGCACCCAATTCAAGATCAGAAACGCCGCAACCCACAGATGCCAAGTCCAGCATGCCCAGATGAATATGGAGAAGAGGATCATTGGACACGCCTCCAGCCAACCGCTGTGTATATCCCGCACACAAACAAAAATGGGTGGCTCACCCAGAATATCGGCCTGCAAGTCCACTTCTTTCCTTTTATGGTTTGGGTGTATTTCATTCGCATAATCCGTAAGCTGATGAACAAGCTGTAGGTTCAGCAAGATCACCAAGCAAATCATATTGAGTTCCACCTCGTGTCGTCTTTGACCATTCAACACGCTCATCAATTGTTTCGAAGCCGCAAGAATGCAAAAATGAAGATTTTCCAGAGCGACTCACATCGCAAACTAATTGTTCCCATTTTCTAATGCGGTCTATTTGCTCTGGGAAGCGTGCTGCAATTTCTCTCAACTCATCTTTATTGACATTTATGCACGGCATACAGCCCACACGCCCCATGCCTGCGCTGTAAAGAGGATTAGGCTGAATTCCCCGAAGCTTGGCAAATACGAATGTATCCATCGCAGTCCAATCAACAATTGGTCTAAATGCCCACATGCGCGGCCCAATACGCTCCATTTTTTTTGCATTTAACCGCCTCTTTGATTCGTCACGCCGAACACCCTGCCAAGAAATCATAGAATCCCCGGCATCGACAATATCTAGCTGGAATTCAACAGCAAGATTTCGCTTTAATTCTTCTGTGCAAAATTGGCGACCATGCGAGGGGAAGAGTCCTTTTATCATGCATAAATCAAGGAACGGATTACCACTTGGGTACATCAATTCCGCAGCACGTCCAGCTCTTTCTGGTGTCCACGGAAACTTCGCGCTTGGAAAATAATCAGGTCCACCAGCGGCTATTTCAAGCAAGCGAATACGATGCCTTTCCATCCGCTCTGTGAAGTCGGCCTTCAGCCTAACAATCGTAATATCCAGAGCCTGCTCTAAATATGTCAAATGTTCATAAACCGCTTCATGCTCGTTGCCGGTGTCGCAGAAAATTGGAATGACATGCTCTTTTGGGCAGTTTTCAAGCGCGAGCAGTAGAGTTGCAACGCTATCTTTGCCGGTACTGCAACTCACTACGTGCTTAATCACGCTGTTCACCCTTAACGTGAACCAAGCTCACGCAACATTTCGCGCGTATCATCTGCGCGCTCCTTCAAACTGAAAAAGCTGAAGCGGGTGTCATCGTCCATCAATATTTCTGCCATTTGTGTTACTCCTTTGTGGTTATGTGTGGAAACTTTGTAATCAATCACTACTGCTTCGTAAAAATCTCGGAATATCGTAGGCGTGCGGTATGAAATTTACGCTATCCACACTTGATAGCATCGGAGGTGTTGATGGGCCTGGTGGAGCATGTGGACATTTGTGAATTCCCCATGCAACTTGATAGTCTCTCAGTTCGGCATCCTTTTGCCCGCATAGTGGACATATTTCATATACATCTCTTTTAATTGCCATGTAGTAGTCTCCTAAGTGTGATATTCAGCGCCTTGATCTCGTCCAGCTTGTAAATTTTCCACATGGTCTTTTCCCGGTGAATGCCGCCCTTCCCGGTGTGGCATTCCTGACATAGCGCAACGCAGGTGTAAGCACAGGATTGGTCTATGTGATGCGCGTCTGAAGGCCCGGGTGCGTTACAGACCGAGCAAGGGAGATGCTTGATGGCTTCGATGTGATCGCGTTCAGCGCGGGTGTATGACTGATTCACAGCACATTCCTCCGCGTCCGGTAGGTAATTATGTCGCGAGCGGTCGATATACCGCAGCCAAACTCAGCAGCCAGTGTTTCGTAGCCGATGACATAGGCTAGATACTTGGCGCGCATCTTGCGTACTTGGTCATCGGTTAGGATGGCGCGGTGGTGCATCATGCACCCCCCTCTTTGAATGTATCTTCCATTAAAATATCCCACTCCTTGCGAGAATACCGCACCTCTTCCCCATCCGTCCCAGCCCAGTGCGTCCCACAATTCAAGCAGACTCGGTTGACCTTCTGGACTTGCGGTTCGCCATAATGAACCCATAGCGGCCATTTATAGCGCTCGGTGTGGTGCGATGGTTTGGTGCAACAGGTCACGGAAACATCCTTTGCTGAGCCGTTGCCTGCAACACTCTCGCGCATCCGGCCTTGAAATAATCAGCATCCAACTCGCATCCAGTAAGCTCGAATCCTAGATTGTTTGCGGCGATTACGCTACTCATTGAACCTAGATGGGTGTCTAAGATGCGCTGGCCGGGCTTGGCGTAGTTCGTTAAAAGCCATTCGTAGAGCTTTACGGGCTTTTGGGTGGGGTGGAATCGCTGCTCATTTAACGCTTTGTTACCTTGCTGCACCGATGAGCCTACTGCAGCACCTTGCATCATGCCATTCCACATATACCGAACCATTTGGATGCTTTCGTGCATTGAGCAATAAGCAATCTCAGCTTTGGAGTAATCGCTGTCATCTTTAATTTTGTCCCAAACAATTCTGCCTCCATTAAGCAAAATCGGCAAATAGTTAATCCCCCAAATAATGCGATTTTTACTCACTCGTTCAAGCTCGATGAAGTAATCCACATCAGGCGGGAAGTTATCCCAATCCTTTTTTTCATAGCCGCCATCAGCACAAAATATCTTGCTTCCATTTTTCTGCTTAACAAATTTGCTTCTGCAGGTTCCTCCGTGCTGCCCTATCCCATAAGGCGGGTCGCAAATGCAAAGGTCGAACGCCTTGTCGGGAAGCGTCCGCATGAAGTCCATGCAGTCCACGTTGTGCAGGGTAGCTTTGCCGATGATGATTGGAGCGTTCATTTGAGTTCCCTTGTCGGATTGAGTGAGGTTGTCGGCCAGTTTAAAGGACAAGCTTTAAAATGCTTGCGGGGCTCTCACACCCACCGACGGAAATAATACTAAACGCTTGCGCTGGTAATTGCAAGCTCATTGTGCTGGAATCTCGCTGAATTTTACGTTGTGTTCAACTGCGAATGCAATCGCGTACTCAATCAAGCTGGAACCTCGTTTCTTGCTCATTAACGCCGTGGATTCGCGCAGGTTGATGAATTCCCCTTCTATCCCGGGCAAAACATCACTCCCCTCGCCTGTTGCGATCGCGTGACCCGATACCAGCAAGACCTTCCACTGGGCTGCTGTGCGTACCTTTCCAGCCCATTCAAGGCCGCTATTCGCAATGTCTGAGCAGATGGCGTGAAACTTCGAATTTTGTTCCAAATTTCGAGACGGCGGCTTTATCTCGACCATAAAGCCATCAGGGGCCAGCATGACCTGAGCTGCGGCCAGCTTGCGCGCGGTGTCGTGAACCAGGAAAAATATCCGCTTGTCAGACATGTTCTAGCCTTTCGTAGAGCAATCGGAATGCGGTTGCTGCCTGGAGCGGAACTTGGGCATTGCCATAGCCTTTAAGTTGGCCCACCCTATTGGGAACATCATTAGCCACCCTACCCAATTTGGGTTCAATCTCAAACCACTCGATTCCTGTACCGCATCCGGCAGACTGTTCGTTTCTGGATTTCGTCCGGTTTTCTCCATTGTTTCCGGTAATCTCGCGCCCTTGTAATCGCGTGTGGCTGGTGTCGGCCACATCTTCATATTCGCTTCCATCCTCGCTTCGTCGTATGCTTGACACATCAGCGGGTCTATCTGCTCCCTCAAGTTCCCGGGTCTGCTCCGGTTCTTCCTGCCTCCATTCGTGGCTTGTCGTTTCATAGCTTCGTAGCTGCGGCTTGGCAGACTGTCCATCGTGTTCGGTGTTGCCCATATTTGTTTTTTCTTGGTATGTGCTGCCCGGTATGCCATTGCACTCATTTCCTCGAACGTCTCGCATGTTCTTGCCAGAATGTTCAAGTCTCCCTCGTTTGTGAATCCCCTCACCCCTAAGGTAGGCCAGCGCGAACCACCTATCTCTCCCATGCGGAGCGCCGACATCGGATGCACGAATGCACAGCCATTGCGCGTCATACCCCATCGCGGCCAAGTCTCCGAGTACGGTTCCCAACCCGTTAGAAAGGATTGCTGATACGTTTTCCAGGAAGATGAACTCTGGTCGTACCACGCCAGCGATTCGCAAGACTTCTCGGTAAAGTCCTGACCGAGTGCCTTCTCCAAGTCCGGCCTGTTTTCCAGCGTTGCTAATATCCTGGCAAGGGAATCCCGCATGGATGCAGTCCACTCGTCCGGCGTATTCGGATGGATCGAACAGCCGGACATCCCCTTCCCACACTGACAAGTCAGGGAACCATCCGTCTGCTGCACGTTCTCTAAGGACTTGGCAAGCGTACTTGTCCCACTCGACCGCAACAATTGGCTTATGTCCGAGGATGAGGTCGGCAAGCAGTCCACCTCCAATTCCAGCAAAGAGGTGCATTGACCGTAGTTCATTCATCGCCGCCTTTCAATATCTCTTCAGCTATCGCGCTGCCAATACAAGGCGAGAATCCAAACTTCTTGGCGCACGCGGCATCGTTCTGCTGCTGTTCGCGTCTGCCAGCCAAATAGCAAGCAACCGCAAATTCACTTAGATTGCGCGATGCTTGATGTATTTGCTGGATTTGCTCGTTTGTTAGCATGATTACCTCTTGGTGATTTGAGTTATGCTTCGGGTGTACATATCACGGTAGGGGTTGCATATCGTGCGCTGTTTATTTCCATCTCCTTTGTGTAGGCATCATCCAAAAACCCAACAGGCCATCGGAGCTCATCCTCATAATTCAATCCGACAGTTTTATATTCATGTTCCGCATTCAGATACAAAACACTTATTTTCTCATGCAGCGTTGGGTCAAGCGCGCACCGCAACCTCAACTGGTGGAAAAACAATTCAGACGGAGCAACTCTGAAAAATGTATCACCCCGCTTGATAGCTTCTATCGCTGCGTCAGCCTCCTTGTCGCCTTGGTCTTTCACCATCACAATGGTCAATGCTTTGCTCATAGTTAAGGGCGGTAAAATCACCCCTAACCCGGCGTTCAACACAGACGGCGCAACAGCATCTTCTTTCACAGCCTCAGTATTCATTTCTTCATCTCACTTTCTGCGGCAGCGCCGCTGGTTAACTTTACGTTCAGGTTGTCAGTGTCTCTTGACCCAAAATCAATCATCTCATTCTCCTATTTGAGTTATGCTTCTTTGATAAGCACGTTAATACATTCATTCAGACGTGTAACTTTCAGGCGCACGTTATGAATAGCGCGTTTCTCAGCATCATCTTGAGTCTTGCAAGTTTTCATGTGGAGCGTGTCAATACCAAGGGCGCGGCAGTGCATTACCCAATCACCTTTGTATGATATGTGGCTGCTGGTTATCACTATTCTCAAGTCCCCGCTCACAGCTTCAAATGATGTTGGCTTGCGCTCTTTATCTCCTTGGCTGTAGCTTGTTATGTCTTTCCACATACTTATTTGACCCATTTCATTCTCCTATTTGAGTTATGCTTCGGTTAGGGTGGTGGGAAGGTGTCAACACGGCACAAACTCCCCGGACGTCAGGTAACCATGCCATCCGCAGGGTCGGTGCAGGATCGACGGCTGAAGAGTCGGCGTATTGGTGTGGCCTGTAATAGTCCAGCCATGCGTGCCGTCGTCCACAGGCAGATAATCTTCCTGTCCACAACCGGGACAGCGATAGGCATACCCACCGACCTGTCCATCTGGGTATACACGCAATTCAATGTCGCCCGGCTGAGCATCTTGCGCTCGAATATTTGTTATAAGTCGTGCTTTCATGGCTCGGTTGAGGAGAGTAATTTCAGTGCTATACTCGCTACGTCTGGGGTGCACTCATCAGCGGCTTGTTCGTATATTTTCTGCAAAGCTTTCCTAAACTCCACATTCTTTTCCTGAAGCAGCTTTTTTTCACATTGCAGCATGACAATTACTTCGTTGCTATTGCGTTGATGATGCTCACGTTCAGCCAGAAGCTGCTTGTTGATGTCTTGGAGTTTTTGATACTCTCCACCAAGATGGTCAAAACTCAACTGCAATAATCGCTCGTCGCTGGACATCATGTGTTCCTTCCATATCGCATCACATTCAGGACATTTAGTCCCTATCCCAAAAGGATTTCCGTGGCTACATTTTTCAGGTAATTTGCTCATCACATTCTCCTATTTGAGTTATGCTTCGGTTAGGGTGGCGGGAAGGTTTATGGATTCCATTGGGAACAATTCGCAACTTTCTCCACACTCTGAATTAGCATCCTCCAGAAGAACGTCCTTGTGGTATGGGGATAACTTAAACAAATCTTTAGTCGATCTGTTTTTACGAAACATCACTCTTGAGATATTGGCGCTATCTCCAGTTTGTCCAACAAGCCCATACTGTTCTTCCATGCGATTAGTAAAATCGTATATCTCTGGCATTTCCTTAATTAGCATCAAATGCTTTTTGAGAGACTTTTTCCAGCACGCCTTGCAGTTTCCGTGATGTTCCAGCAAACCAAGATCAAACGGTTGTTGCTTCCACCAATTGTTGACATCCAATTTAGTGGTTGGCAATAAATCAACAAATGGATAGATTATGTTTTCATCAGCAGCTTTTGGATTGACGCGGCGATATTCATCCGCCCTAATACCAAGTGCCATCACATAATCACCTTTCTCTAACCCAATAGATTTCAGATATGAGTAAATGGGTGCCAGCTTCAATCTATCGGTGCAGTTTGGATAAGCAGCGTTAAAAATCCCATATTTCTTGATGGCGTTTTCAAATGGAGAGTTTCCCGCCAAATCTTCTGCATCACCCTCTCTTGCTGCTGTTTCAAAAGTAACGAGACGATGGCGAGTGCCTTTTCCAAGTTCGGGATCAATAACAGCCTCAACCCAGACAGTTTGATAACCCCATTGCTGATCGCAGTTATGTACAAACAGCAACGATTCCTCACGCTCACGACCAGTATTGGCAAAAACATTTATAATCATTTCGTACTTGTCGGCGTGTTCGTCCATCATGTACTTAGCCATGCGCTGCGATGTTCTTCCGGCACTGGTACTGTTTATTAAAATCACACCATTCTCCTAACCGTTAGAATATTCCACGCCAACTTCTAGCCTCCTCCGCAACCTCTTTAAAAATTGTTTTCATTTCTGTTGTGAAATTAAAACTTTCAACCATTGGTACCGGAATGTTTGCTTGGCGCAACGCAGCCATGATGCAGGCTGGGCAATTGTCGGTAGCTTCCCTCAGCTTTGGCATTGCTTCCTCAGTCTCGACGTAAAGTTTTCGATACAAATCATTATTTGAATAGTCCGCATGGTATGCAGCAGATGATGGCAAAATTGCAATCAACTCATTCATTGTAGCGGTGTATCCACCAATCAAGCTGCACACTTTGCAAGCGCGATCTGGATTTTTTGTGCAATGCTTTTCATGGTTACGCATACCACCGGCAGATAACATGCCCCGATTGCAGAAATCACACCAGTAACGATTTACTTTTTTAATTCTCACGTTGACCTCCTAACCGTTAGATATTCCCGTTCCATTTATGGATCGCCATAGATAGTTCCTCTCTAGTTAATCCGTCTAGCTCTGCATCAAATGAAATCCGCTTACGAACTGCTATGGCATTGCGGATAATCAGCTTCATTTCGTGTGGTGTCGCTGGCATGATTGATCCTTCTCTCACAGGGCCGGTGCAAACCGTCCGATCATAGGCTTCGGTTTCTGTGTGGTAGCGCGTTGCGTAGTAATACAGCCGCTTATCACGCTCATTCACCTCAAAAGTTCCATAGAGTTCAAGTTCGCATTCTGTCATGGCTTTATCCTGTCGTAGAGCAATGAGTTATGCTTCGGTTAGGGTGGGGGCATGTTCACGGCTTGGCTAGAGCCAGTGTTGCTTTTGCATGTTTGATTTCATCCCATTCATCAGTAGCACCTAGATGTATTGCAGCGCGTATCATCATTTCCAAATCAATTACCGCTTCATCATACTTTTGTTGCCATGCCGCATTCAAATCTCGTTCAACATCGATAGTCTTGTTTGCTGCGTCTATTTGCTGTTCAAGTTTTTCAGCATACTTACGCATAGCATCATATTTTGGTTTTTCAATCCATTCTTCTAGTGGTCTACTCATCTCAATTCTCCAATCCTTCAACATTCCCGGCTTGCTCAACCAGCGCAGAACTCGAATCAATGCGCATACTCACCCCCAATGTTTTCACGTTGCTCTCTTTCCATATCCACAAGCACTGCGAGATTCGCTATGTCTGCGTCCAGCGCTTCCAACTTCATCTTGTGGTTGTCGATCGCCATTGCGCGGAGGACTCGCAGTACATCAAGTTTCTGTTGGTTGAGGGATTGGGTAATTTTAAAACCCTCCTGGCTGGGTGTTGTCATTCTACATCTCCCGATGCGGCACGTTTACGATCTACAAAAGGATCAGTCTTGGGTACACTAAGCGACTTACTCGCTTTCTTGTGCTGTTGGGCGACCTTTTCCCGTAATGCTTTCACCTTGTCAGCAAACCGGTTGATCTCTGATGACCGGCCTACATAATAGGCTCTTGCTTCCTTGTCTGTTGAACATTGAGCCAGTACTTCATCTATGATGGCCTGATCTGTCTCATTAACATATTTTAACCAAGCTAGGACTTTTTCACGATCTGACATATTTTCTTTCCTTCGTGTAATTTCTTTTGCTCTCTACAAATCGCCTTGACTCTGGATTCCGACAAATGACAAGTATTCGCTATTAGCTTCTGCCTATGCCCATTAATGAATAAAGTGAAAATAATCAAGTCCCGCTCTAGTCCTAACTTGGAGATACGTTCACAGACTATTGACAGTCCCTCCATAGATTGCATATGTCACTCTTTTTGTTAGTATTTAGATACTTTTTAGGGACTGTAGAGTGTCCTTTAAAGGACTGTCCGCAGTCCCTGTCGTTATTAAGCAAGCCATGTCATTGACCTCTGAGAAATTCAATATATTTCCTTTGAGGCTCCCAATTAGGGAGGAATCATCCGTTCATTATCAGGTGCCCTATCGTGGGCTAAACGCTTTTGTCATTAGACATTAACCTGTTTCGCGGCATACGATGATTCAATTCTGCCAGCTCCGGCTTGCTAGTTAGAGCTATCTTACTATCTGTTCTGAGTGCGCCCGATGTTAGGCCATTAGCTAACCCGCTCTGAGGATAGTCCCAATGAAAAAGCCCCCGATTTTTAGTCGAGGGCTTTAAGTGTAATCGCGCTCTGACTGGAGGAGGGCGGCAACCCTTCAACCAGCCGTTGCCGCGACTATGAATATATTATAGCTTATGTTTTGAATGAAGTGTCAACTTTTTTTAAAATCCAATAATTCCAAACATCACCCTCTCTCTGGCATTCGATCTGGATACCGTTTTGGCGAAGTTCGGCACAAATACTGTTAACGGCACACACCGATGCTTTACTGATAATGTCTCGTGTTGTGTGTCGCTTACCATCCTGGAGCAGTTTGTAGACGCGCTGGAGTCGAGCACTTTTGGCTAGAATTGCGCTGTGCATGGTTAATCCTTACCCGCCCAATGCACGAATAGGCCGATTATCAGCGCGAGAGAGCCGATAATCAGGATTAGCAGAATATCGTTAGGGGTCATGCGGGTTGCTCCGGTGCTATTCTTTTTTTGAATGCTTCAATCGCATCCATAAACTCGGCATCAAATTTAGCGTGTGATGTTGAACGCAAGAATGAACTGCATTGTGATTGATGATTTTTAAATGCAATTTCTTTCCTCATCTTGATTATTTCTGGCGCACCAATTTCGTAAACTTCCGAGGTTCGTTTGAATACAAACTCTCTAATCTCGCCATTACCAGTCCAGAGGATAGGCTCACCATTCGATAGTGCATGGCATTTAATATCCCGCTTGCCTGCCTTAATAACGAGATAGTTAAAGGCTGATTTAATGCCGCCTCCGTATTCGTGATATTCAGGGGCGGAGAATTTATCGCCAACTTTTATGTTTTCCAAGTTCATGCGAATATCTCCTTAGATTGTACAAATACCCATACCAGACTTAGCTCATGCCTGGGTATCGCTGGTGTGGAAGGGGAGCTGCAATGAAACATATCAACCCTTGATAACATCCATAATCGTAATTTTCCCTTTTGTTACTTTTTCTACCTGCTCGGCCCGTTTCCACGGTATACCATACTTTTTCCAATATAAAACGCCCTGCCTACTTAGATCAAAGGCAACCGCGATATTATCGTCAGAACCAAGTAACGCCTTGAGTTTATTGAACGTGCGCATTTCTTACTCCTTTAATGCTCACATCCTATACTAAGTCGCATTATTGTGCAAGTGAAACTTACGCAGAAAGTTCTTGCACTGAAATAAAAAATATGCTTTAATGCACTCCATCAGCTAACCGATAAGCGCGGCTGGTGAAGAAACCAAACCAAAGGAGATTGACATGAACTGCCAAATTATTAAATCAGTTGAAGGTCGCGTATCGCCAGAACAAGGACAGGTATCTGTTTACTGGCAGAACATCGACTGCACGAATGTTTACCCTGATTCTTTCGATACAGACAGCATCGAGGATGATCTTTGGGGTGGCGAATACATCAGCCCTGAAATAATTACCTACTAGAGCATCCTCCTAGCCTACGGGCTAGTGGGACAGCTTTGTGCTGACCAATAGCGAATAACCAGGAGAGCAGAGATGGGAAAGATTCTTAAATTGCAGCAGTTGATAGATGCTGATGCTTGCTTACAACAAGTCGAGCTATTCAGATCAACGTTTGGAGATCAAGTCGAAGTAACTGTTGAACTCGCACTATACGTGTTCGATAAGTTTGATTGGGATTTTGCTGCGCGAAAATTTCTATCTGCTCCGGCATTGGCTGAGTACGAAAAGGTAAGGGCTCCGGCAGGGGCTGAGTACGACAAGGTAATGGCTGCGGCATGGGCTGAGTACGAAAAGGTAAGGGCTGCGGCATGGGCTGAGTACGACAAGGTAAGGGCTCCGGCATGGGCTGAGTACGAAAAGGTAAGGGCTGCGGCATGGGCTGAGTACGACAAGGTAAGGGCTGCGGCATGGGCTGAGTACGACAAGGTAATGGCTCCGGCAGGGGCTGAGTACGACAAGGTAATGGCTGCGGCAGGGGCTGAGTACGACAAGGTAATGGCTCCGGCATGGGCTGAGTACGACAAGGTAATGGCTCCGGCATGGGCTAATCTTTATATTGGCGAATAACCAGGAGAGCAGAGATGGCCATACGCAACAACGTTAAGACATATTCAATCTTCGGCTACAAATTCCGCCCGGTGTCGTGGGCAATGATACTGCCAGCAGGACAGATATTGAATCATCCGGCGAGTGGGTATCTTCGCAATGTGGGATCGAGCTACTAGCCATGAAAGAGATACTCGGAAAGATAACCCAATTGACCGCACACAATGGCGATGTGAAAAGCAACCTTGAGCGCGTGTTTGGTGAGAAATTCATTCCGACACACGCCGAGAAGCTGCAAGACGTGATGTGCGAGGCCAGTCGGGTAGCAAGGATGCTGGAAGAGTTTGGCGAGGCATTCCCGCAGAACGAGCATATCGCTGAGGCGCAGGAATGCGCACAGGAGTTATTCAGGTGTTTGGAAACTTATCGGAGGGAGTTCGCATGAAAATCAAACTGTTTGTATTCGTCCAGCAGTACGACTGGGAAGAAAAGGGGAAACTGCTGTTCTGGCATATTAAGGTTAAGGAAGATTCTAACACTATCTTTGTCGAGGAAATCGAGGTTGATGTGCCTGATATCCAATTGCCCAGCATGGAGCAGATGGCGCGCCTCAAAGTCACAGCGCTGCAAGCTGAGCGCCAGGACATTCTTTCCGAAACTCACATGAAGGTAGCCAAGATCGACGAGAAAATCTCGCAGCTTTTGGCTTTACCAAACCTGCAGCCCGCTGATGACGGAATACCATTTTAGGGGGAATTATGACCTACAACAACATAGCAATAAAACTCAACGCCATCGCCCGTCAACGTGCCGAGGATACTAAGCGGCAATTCGAGGATGCGAATGTGGCATGGGGAGTCGTGCTGATTTGTTTGGTTGGATATTTATTGGGAGCGTTCGCATGATCCGCAATCTTATACGGTACAGATTCAAATATGGCTATCGCTGGGCTCAGGCTTGGCGGATGGCGAAGGGGGAATTGTGAAAACGATAACCTACGACGATTCTCTGTATTGCTTGGTGCCGATTGAGCCTGATGCTAATCAACAGACATCTGGTGCAGGTTCAATCCGATTCGATACCACACCAATCAATAAATTGTGGACAGCGAACAAAATTTACAAAGCCATGCTCGCCGCCAGCCCGACGAATGTCCCGCCACCATCAACGCAGCCCGAACCGAATCTCATAGCAGCAGACGGGTGTTGTGAAATCGACTAAGGAGAATTTAATGGAACACCCAACATGGTTTTTTGCTTGGACTTCAGAACGACCATACATTACTTCGATGTGTAGTTGGACTCGTAAACAATTGATAGATGACGTTGAAAGATCATTTGGGAGGGATTGGAAACGAATATATCGTCAAGGTGGACGCGCACTCAAATGTACTGTTATTCCTGACCGACACTAATGCGCACCGTCCTTCTGCTCATGCTGATGATGTTTACCAGATCCACCGAGCCAATGGACATGATGAAGTATAACCTGCAACCGTTTCACGAAGAGGATTGGCGCTGTACCAAGATTGATTTAGAGGAACACACATGCGGCGACCTGCATATTTTGCAGAGGCCTAGGATAAGGAGAATGAAATGAGCAGGATGGCAGAGCAATACCAAGAGCAGCAAGAGCAGGAAAATGAATCTGGCATTGATATGCACGATTGCTATCATGCCTGCCACCCACTAGCAAGAAGGGAAGACTGGCATCACTTGGACGATAGCCCATCAAAAGGCTCTACCGATAACGAAAGGAGCGATCATGGAAAAGAGTGAAAGCATTAAAGAGTTAGCTACTGCGCTATCAAAGGCGCAGGGCGAGTTTAGTGGTGCTGCAAAGGATGCAGATAACCCATTTTTTAAATCAAAATATGCCGACCTTGAAAGCTGTGTTGCAGCAATTAAGCCAGCGCTGGCAAGTAATGGATTGAGCTTTATACAAGTCTCACATGATGAGGAAAAGTCGGCGGCTATTGAAACGATAATCATGCACTCATCTGGGGAATGGTTATCGGCTGGGAAGGTGTCTGTACCAGTATCAAAAGCAGATGCTCAAGGGTTTGGGTCGGCTATGACATACGCGCGGCGATATAGCCTGTCTGCGGCATTTGGGATAGCGCCGGAAGATGATGATGGTAATGCAGCAGCTAAAGCAAAGCCATCCGCTAAACAACAGCCCCCTGCCGCAGGCTTCAAAGCCGAGGAAAAAACCCTGCTGGATTGCGCCAGTATGCCATCACTCGCAATCGCATGGGGTAAGCTGGATAAGCCAACACAGCATGCACTCTCAGCACTTAAAGAAAAGTGCAAACTGGCTATTATGCAAGCTGATAAAGACGCACAACTGGAGGACATAAACCAATGAACATCTATATCGACATAGAAACTTTGCCTAGCAGCGATCCGAAATTCATCGCAGATGTCGCCGCAACAATAACCGCACCCGGTCAATACAAGAAGCCGGAAAGCATCGCAGAATGGCTTGCAGCAAACAAAGAGCAAGCTGTTAAGGACATTGTAAGCAAGACCTCGTTCGATGGGCTGTATGGCAGCATAGCGTGTATTGCGTGGGCTTTTGATGATGGGCCAATTCAGGTTGTCGGGGTGGACGTATCAATCTCGGAATCTCAAATGCTGCATGACTTTTATGATTCGGTGAGCGAATATGTAAAGGTACAGTATTCCGGTTGCATTACCTCCACTCCGCTTACCGTCATCGGTCATAACGTGGCCGGGTTCGATCTGCCATTTCTGAAACATCGCTCTATCATTCATGGCATAAAACCTCAGACGGATATTTATCGAGCCATGAACGCAAAGCCGTGGGATAGCTGTATAGCCGATACCATGCTGATGTGGTCGCCTGATCGTGAGAAACGAGTCAGCATGGACAAACTATGCAAGGCTTTCGGCATAACTGGTAAAGATGGATTCGACGGCTCAATGGTTGCAGATACCTGGCCCATAGACCCTCAAAAGGTGATGGATTATTGCAAGGATGATGTTGAAAGAACGCGCCATATTTACAAGCGTTTAACTTTTTCGGAGGTAGCGTGAACCTATACGATACAGGCGGCGTCCCACCCGTTCCCCCATACATGCGCGACCGTCTCTGCAAGTGCCCACTTGGGCATGTGTATGTTGGCGTGATGGGTTCGGCGTGTCCCGTGTGCGGTAAATTGAAGGAGGAAAAGAAGCTATGAACTTAACCGATATGCAGAAGTTTTGCGACACAACAGATGTGCGATTTTACTACACCCGCCCTTTCCCGATACCAGACGGACGTATTGTAGCGACAGACGGAAAAGTCATCGTTGCCTTTGATGGTGGAATTGAGATAGATGCGATTGATATTTCAGAAAAGTCTATGCAGACATTGCAAAAATACATCGCTCCCGAATTGTTCGTTAATGGCTTCGTGCCGCTGCAAGTTGAAATTGGCGACTATCCGATTTGCACACAATGCGATGGAACTGGAAAGTTAAACAAAAAAACGGAATGCAAAGAGTGTGATGGCGAAGGTGAATTTTACTACAACGGCCATTGGTATGACTGCAAGGGATGCGATGGTTCCGGTGAAACGGATGACCACAGCAAAGCAATTGCTGATAAAGTGGATTGCGAAAACTGCGGCGGTACTGGCAAAGGATTTTATCCGGTGAAAATTGATAGCAGATTTTTCCAAGCAAAATATCTGGAAAAATTGCTTATTCTCCCGAACATCGAATATCTGCCATCAGATGATGCACTTGCCGCTATGAAATTCCGTTTTACCGGAGGCGTTGGATTTTTGATGCCGGTGAGGGTATAGCCATGCCCTGGCCCAAAGGAATCCCCCTAAGCAAAGAATCGCTATCCAAGCGCGCATCAACTTTGCTACCCGAATCGCAATTGGCTCGACTGGCGAATTACCTGATAGCGAATATGCGCTATGCCCATTTCGACATATTCCATCTTCGCGCATTCGTTCGAGACGAGGATACGAATCAGCGCGCAGTAACAAAAGCGCTAAACCGCCTGGAGCAAGCAGGATTCCTGATGGTGATGGGAAAGACTAAGCTACCGACTAAACGTGTCCACCGGATTGTTTATGCCGTGCGTTCGCCGGAGTTTGGATCGTACAGTGAATGGCTCGACCGGCCCAGGTACGAAGCGAGGATTACGAAACCTAAGCCGTATATTACTGTGCATCGGATGCAGGGATGATTCGTTATTTAGGTTTTTACGGTGGCGGGAATATTTAGAGGATTGGAGATTGAAGATGGACATGCAAGCATTGATTGATGGAATGAATGCGAAGTTGATGCGCGAACGTGCTGAACTTGAAATCAAATTGGCAACTACTAACAAATCAAGCTAACTCGGCGGCTGTAAGCCGTCCGATGTTGAGCGATGGGTTAGCCGCCTACCCTCTACGAAGCGCGGCACAACAGGAGAAACAACATGAGTGAAGATTGCCAAGAAGTTTGCGAATGTGGCGCAGAAATGCCCAAGTACAAATGCCACAAAGAAGTTTGGGCGCTGAAG